>Ga0315907_10000131_pt1 | contig 107763 bp, 85 predicted proteins | sample LakEriMetagenome_3_FD_203525 | JGI IMG/M metagenome (GOLD analysis project Ga0315907, IMG submission 203525) | Freshwater fungal communities from buoy surface, Lake Erie, Ohio, United States - Buoy 12 MA123 | ecosystem: Environmental > Aquatic > Freshwater > Lake > Lake biofilm | place: USA...
TCTTGTGGAACAGCGGGTGTGGCAGACGTTTTGGACTTCGGTGACTTGCTCGTAGACATAGTGGCTCCTTGACATAGTAGGGAGCCTAGCAAAAATTTAATCTACACAAAATTCCTTACACCCTCAGATTACCTCCCTAATCGCGCGGTCGACAAGTGCTTTCAGAGCAGGGCGGCCCTTACTTGCAGTCACGCCAAGGGTGCATGCATTTATCAAAATATCTTCGCTAGTCAGACATAAAGCATCTAGCCTATTCATGAAGTCTTTTCGCCCAACGGCTCCCCAAAATTCCCTAAATACTTGGTCACGGCGACGCCTCATTCGATAGTTCCCAAGCACTCCACCTGAGCACTGAAACTCGACAGCGTTCATTAATACAAAACTGTACTCAAGCAGTTTTTCTTGATTCAGCCCAGCATTGCCTAACTTCTCTAGGAGAGACTCAACCAAGTTTCTGCCGGTCGCCCCTTGAGCTGGTCCGATTGGGGAACCAGATCCATCAAACTCGTCTGTATGCGGGCTCTCTAGCACGAAGATGACCGAGCGATCACCTCTACCAGCGGCAAGCCATGTTTCGCTAGTCTTCGGATTATCTATGAAGCCAGCAAGCGTTTTCCATTTTGCTGCCCCGCAACTCTCTTCTGCGAATTTCCAACGCTTTCCATTTGAATCGCGGATCGGCTCTGCCGTCGTAAAGCATTCCTTGAAGGATTGTTTGAGTTTTTGATTCGTCGGAGTCATCACCATTTCTAACGCGTCTTTGAAAGCTGAGCCAGAACATTTGGGTACATAGCAGCCCCGAACTTGTCCACCTTAACTTGCGCTGCGTCACTCTCGTTATAGATGGTTGCAACCCCCTGCTTTCGTATGAGTTTGGGCGCTGAGCTGCACCAACCAATATTGAATGCAAATAGATTCTTGAAAAACCAGACAGTGCTGTAAGCCGGTAGGTGATCATGTATCCAATAGCCGAGCTCCTTCCATATTCCAGGATTGTCTTCACTGAGTTTAGCGATCGCAGGAATAACAACGCAAGCCATTGCGCCATTTCCAAATTCCGAATTGGGAATGTCCCAAATGTGGCCGCCATAGTTGCGCTCGTTGCTTCCACAATTGAAGCTGTTCTTGTTCCCGAAGTCGTTTACGTCCGGTGATCGGTAACCGGATCTGATATGTATTCTTCCGAAGGCATCCTGTAGTGGCTCAAGCAATCTCTCACAAAGCACTTTGCCGTTTTCGACCGCAAGCTCAGGATCATTCGGGTAGTTAGGAATTTCGTTCGCGTTAGATATCTCGCTATACAAGAAGTCGCGCATGTAAAACGTATTCGATAGCTTTCGGCGACCCAGCGTTTCGAGCTTTTCGTAAAGCGAATTGTTTAAATTCATTTGTTCTTTCCCTAAATCTCTTGACCCAAATACTCATCAGTGGTCGCTTCTGCTTTACCGCCGCTGGCTCGAATTGATTCCTGATGTTTCACATGTACCAATCGGGGATGCAAAAGTTTCTTGCCTTGAGGAGCCACCCAATAGAGTCTCCAAGTCTTGGGTGATTCGGGTCACCCAAGTGGTGAATGGCTTCCCCTGCGGGTGTGGCGTGACAATTGCTGGAGTTGTGGTGCCTTTGAATAGTCCTGATAAGTATGGCAATGGGACACCGCCGTCCCGTCCCTTTAGTTCGCCCTTCTTAAAACCACCTTCAAGCCACTTGGGGTCAAACCAGCCTGCTCCTGTGTCAGTCATGAATAGCAGGGCTTTTGGCTTGAAGGCCTCAATATCAGCCAATAGAAGTCTGCTTACCCAATCTTGGTTGCCATGGAGTTGTTGCATTGCCCAGCTTGGGTTTTTGCCCATTGGTGCAATTTTGTACAAGTTGCTCCATGCAAGCGATTCAATGGCCTGCTTAAAGGTAAGGTCGGCATCCGTTGAGGCTCTAACAACCCGAGAAGCGAGATTCCAAAACTGCGACCGCCGCGGATTGTATTCACAATCCGTCAAGTATTCGTGGAGGCTAGCGAAGCCCCGCTGTTCCGTTAACGCTTTTTCAACCAACGTTTCTGGCTTATTCAAAGATCGAAACAAATTCTGACTCTCGTCGATGTCCCCATGGTTAGGCGCGCGGCCAATTACCATTAAGCTACTTCCGGGCTGGTAGTTCGCCCCCTTACAAGCTAGGTCAAGCTTATGAGCTGCTTCTGTTTGATATTCGTTGCGGATGTACTTAACGTACTCACATAGCAGCATGTTTGTTTCGGACGATGAATTTCCCAAAGTTTCTACCCCTCTAATATTGAGTCGCATCACTTGGACTGCATAAAACGCGCTGGGCTCGATCGTCCCTTGATTCTTCGTCGAGCCCCAGCGTTTCAGAATTTGTTAGCAGTAAGGTTAAGCGATGCGTTTCGACGGGTCGATTCCATCACTTTTCCGTATACCTCGGCCAGAGATGCTGACTTGCCGCCTGCCGATTGAAGTTGATCCCTAACATGCACTGCATTTTCCTCAGTTAGTTTAAGCGCCGGGATGAGCGAGTCAACTTGTCCGAAGCTAAGTCGCGGCAGCGGTACGCATGCAAAGCAACGGCCCGGACGGAGCAATGCATCGTCAAGGTCACCAAGGTTCGGAAGATTACTTGAGAAGATAATTTTTCGCCCTTGAGCGCGCACGATGCCATCAGACACAGTGAGAAATCGATGCATTATTCTATTGCCATCAGTGCGAGGCTTAAGCAGATGGTCGGCGTCTTCAATGACGAGGGCGTGGTGCCCACTTCCCACAAATCGCATAAAGAACTCGTCACGCCCAAGAATTGCCTCATCAGTGGTGAACATTACGCGACAGTCGTCCTTCTGGCGCCGAGAAATTTCTGCAAGTATTCCGCGGATAAGCCTTGTCTTGCCTGTACCGGGCGGCCCATAGACAACCAATACGGGCAAATCTGTTGAAAGATAACGATCGATGAAAGAGTTGACGCCCTCGGTGATCGTTGGATAAGCGGCATCAAGCAGCGTGCCGTTCAATTGCTCCTCAATCTTGGTGCTGCGAATCCCCTCCGCTGTTGCGTAATACCAGTCAACCATAAAGCAAGGCTTACTGAACATAACGTCCTTAAATAATCGCGTCAGGCGCTCCTTTACGTCATCAGCTTTTGAAGCGCTCTGAGCGGTCACTGTAAAGTGCATGGCGACGTAGTGATCTCTATTCATACAGGTTACGTCAATTAGCTCCGTGTCAGATTCCAGCAGCGAATCCTGATTGTCTAGGCGAACCATTCGGAATGAAGGAAAAGCTGCGAGACGGTCGTGGAGTGAATCAGAGTCAATGTTCAACGATAAACTTATGCTCCGCATCGCCGGAAGCGCGCCAAGTTTTTCGATCATTAAGAAAAATCGCTCGCGCTTATACATGTTTGAGACACTACTGAAGTTGTAATTAAGCGATTTCATGCGGTACCTTTTTCTTGCAGTAAGTTGGGTTATGCATTTAAATCGGAATATGCGACGTAAATCGTCGCACTAAGCAGGTTTGAGACGAAAATAACGGGCGGCGACCTGTATAGCCCACACGCTATGCGACATCGAACGACGCAGGGCTGGCGCAAAGTGTGTGGGTGAATTTATGGCAAACCAAAGACTTTGGAAGGACTCAATTGAGTGTTTCTGACACAGACCTACTAGCACTCATCCCGCGCGCGCCCGAGAAGCGGACCACTTCCGAGATATGCGAACGTCTTTCTAGAGCTGGCAAGGCGATAACCGCGAGATCGGTGCAAAGGCGCCTCATCAATTTGTCTGATCGCTACCCGGTTGTTAGTGATGAGCGTAGTAAGCCGTATGGCTGGTCCATTGAAAAGGACGCCGCACCGACAATCGGTGCAATGTCGCTACAAGAAGCTATTGCACTGAAGATGGGAGAACGACACCTGAAAGACGCCCTTCCGCTGGAAGTCGTAGATGATCTTCGTCCCTATTTTGAACTCGCGGACAATAAGTTAAAGGCGTCCAAGCTGTACCAGGCGTGGATGAAAAAAATTCGTCTTGTGCCCCCGGCGCAAGCTCTCGTTAAGCCACGCATTGGCCGCCGCGTACTGTCGGCCTGTTACGATGCGGTGCTGAAAAGCCGAAGACTCTATCTTGTTTACGAGCGCGAAGCAGGACGTGTTCGAGAATATGAGGTGAATCCACAAGGCGTCATCTTGCGCGGACCTGTAACTTATCTTGTAGTGACATTCGACTTTGCGGACGACCCTTCATTACTCGCGATGCACAGGATTAAAAATGCAAAGGTGCTGGAAACGGAAAGCGCGGGGATCGACTCGTTTGATATCGACGCGTTTATTCAGAAAGGTGGCACAGGATTCCTGCCCGAGGGCGAGGAAGCGCTGAGAGTGCATTTCTTTGACGGAGCAGGCAACCACTTGCTGGAGACGCCGTTCTCAGAAACGCAACAGCTCAAGGAAGTCGCGCCCGGTGAGCATTTGCTGACTGTAAAGACACAAATTACCCAACAGCTAAAGTGGTGGCTGCTGGGTTTTGGCGAGCGCGTGAAGGTGGTTGCTCCGGCCTCGTTGCGACGAGAGTTTGCTGGAAAGCTCGCTGCGGCCGCAAAGCTCTACTGCTAAGTTTTTTCCTTTATTTGCCTGAATCGAAAGGTGCAAGTAATGATCCACGCCAGCGTTTACGGAAAGACCCTGTACCACCGCCGCTTTCAGCCGAAGCACTTGGATGAATATTCTGCGCAACTGTCAAACGAACTAAAGAGAACGCAAGAAGATGAATTGACATCGCTTTTCTTCGGAACTCTTCTCTATCTATCACCAGAATTTGTTGCTCGGATTGCTGCCCGCCTCCTTCGCACATCAGGGTTGCATGGCAAAGTCGATGAGACTTGGCTGTCCGGCAAAATTTCTCTGTGGGAGCGCAGGGAGGGCACCGAGCCCGATGTCGTAATTCGATTGACGAATCAGACGCACGAAATTTTTACATTGATCGTGGAAGTTAAATGGTTCGCTAGTGAAGGGAATTCGCAGCTTGAGCGAGAGTGGGGTTGGCTCACCACAGCAGAAAAAAAATCAGCCGCAGTCATTTTTCTGACAAAACATCGGTCAGATCATTTGCAAGATTGTGGAGCCACTTTTTCTCACTCACTCGGGACACTTACATGGTTTGATGTCTTGGCGATGCTGAGAGCTATTGCAAACGATTCCAATAGCGCAGAAGAGTCAAATTGGCTCAGTGACCAAGTCAAGTTTCTATCAAAGATCGGGTTGGCTTCATTTTTTGGATTTGCACGCTTGCACTCTATTTCAGAGAAGATCCAGGAGTTCCAATTGGGCTCAACGATTTACTACGACGGATTCCGTGGTTTGCAACGCATACAGCAGCCATGCCTAACTTCCACCCCCACCGCTACTCCATGTTTCTGGCAGCCGAGTTAAATATGACAACAGATTTTGACGCCAACACCAAAGCCGCAATTTACTTTTTAGACGAGTTGGACACCGAGATTCGGGCAATGTTTGAAGCGCTGCGGCCACGAATTGAGGCGATTTCTCGTCTACAACAAGTACCCGATCTGAACTGGGTAGAAGCCCTAAATCGTGACCCAGTTGAGGGCTATGGCGATGGCGTCGTTTGTAAACGATATCTCTGCAACTTTGGTTTAGGTTTAAAGACGGGAAAGCGCGCCAATCGCCGAGCTACGACGTATCTTAGCGCCCAAGTTTCACTGGATACACCAGACGGTGTTCCTTCGCTAATGTGGATCGGCCTGTGGGACGAGCAAGTGACGTCGCCTGGGGAAGACGGCTGGGATGCGCAATATTTTGTGGAGCAAGACGATTGGTGGAAATTGCAGGCGAATTTCCTTCTTACACACTTTGAAAACGACGATTCGAAGCATTGGAGCGAGCAGGGTTGGGCCTTCGCGGTGCCACTGAAGAAGTTAAACAACACGACCGATTTGGAGCAGGGAATCATTGCGCCACTGATTGACGTTCTGAAAAGGGAAAAAGCGCCGGAGGCAATTTTGAGCGCACATAAACAGTACCTATATCAAGTCGTGGCGACCTGATATCCCGCAAATGCCCATTTGGCGCCCAGATAGGATACGCCCGCCTTGGTTGCTCTGAGGAACTGTATTCGAATTCGCCGCCGATCAGGGGCCGAACTGATGCACAGCCACTCTCCATAGGGGGCGTTTGTGTTCAAACTTTTCGAGATTAATTTGATGCCTGTTTGACCCCTGCAGTGCCTCAGTCATTAGCTCCACCCACCTTTTTGTCGGGCACGCCGGAAAGTCAATGGTTAGTGATTGCCCAGCAAATCTGCTCAATGCGCTGCCTGCCGCTAGGCTGGGCATGGATGAACTCACCTGTAGGTGCACATTGTTCACCTGCTTTGCAATTTCGTATGCGATTGCGGTAGTTAATGCTGGGATTGCAAGTGTGGCGAATGGCCCTTGCTCTCCAGCATTGCGCGAGTTTTCGCGAAGAAGGATGGCAATTGCTTCAGCATTCACGTCTTGATCAAAGTGCAAAAGTATGAAGAAGGGCCAATCGCGGTTTCTTGCCAATAAGGCAAGTGCTTTTGCGCTTGCAAGGGTGAGTTCTCTAATTGATCCCCAGTAGACAAGTTCGGAGTTCAAGTTTCCGAAAAGGGATATTGCTTCAGGGCACAGCTGCGTAAATTCAAGACTCGTCCTGAAATGTTGACCTAAATTATTGACTAAGTATTGAATTGCCGAAAGGTCGTAGCTGGTGAACGGTGCGTTCCAAGCGCCAACCTCCACTGACATTGAGTCTTGCCTTTGCCTCAGGATGCCTGTCGCTTCGGTCAAATCTAAATGCCGCTCCTCTCGGCGTGTAGCGCTTTCAGGCTGACCCACCCGTGCGAACGGATGACAGGGCGCAATGGCGCCGCCAATCAAAACTGATGAGAACTTCAAGAACTGTCTTCGAAGCGAGTCCATCGAATGGGGCTTCTGCAAGCTTGATGGCCAGTCGCTCATCTGGAAAACGACCAGCTGCGAAGCAGATAGATGGAATAGTCTGCGTATGCGTCTGAAGCGTTTGCTGCGAAAACAAACTCGCCGCCAGGTGGGGCGAACTTGCGAAGGAGATCTTGAAGTCGAAATCGTAACTTAAGGCTCGTAAACTCTGCTGGTCCCGCTATCACAGCGACACAGGGGGGGCGTAGAGCCCCCAATTCAAGCGCATTGCGCAAGCGAACCTCAAGTAACGCAAACGTAGGTGCGCTATCGAAAAAGACATCGATAAACCGATTTCCCAGCACTTGATTCCAATCTGCCAGATCGAGACACGGCAAGCAATAGTTTTCTTGTGGGTCAAGCACAGATCGAATGAGGTTGCTGATGAAGCTTTTGTCACCCACAACTTTTCGGCGGGCGGTTGTCGCGCCCAAGTCCCAGCAACGCACCACATGCCAAGGTCCTATCAACTGACTCATCGCCGCAATGACCAGCCTCTCAGCTTTCTGTTCGGGCGGCAGCGCTACGTAGACTCGCGCGCCAGAGCGCAACAAACTAGTCGCCTCTTCGACTGCCGCACTGATCGAGGTCTGTGTGGCGTCGCAGCAGACCATGAGACCTGTGTTGGCCGCATCGCAAATCTCGGAGTCGCGGCCTGACCACGCAAGCGTCGTGACGTGCCCAGTCGTCATGCAATTTTTGCCATAGTTAAGCGCTAAAACTTCCTTTCGGATGGCTTCCTTGTTGTGCCCACCGACTATTGTTAGAAGTTGGAAATCTGTCTCCGCACCTGGCTCATGTGTTCTGGTGCAGGCAAAGCGAGACAGATGTGAAACATCAACTCCAAAATCCGCTCCCGTTTCCGCCTGCCCTATCGAAGGCCACAAGAGCGGGGCAAGCGCCGCCCGGGTCAGCAGATTGCGCCGCGAAGCACTCTCATAGGCTCCGTCACCTGCTGGCAACTTCCCTTGTTGATGCTTAGTCATTTACGCTTCTCGCTGCTGGTCCGCCGTTTGTTTGAATTGAATGTGACCGTAAATTTCTTTCAATCTTTAGAAACACCGAAAGAAATACGATCAGCAAGAACGCGCCGAAACAAGCGCCGGCGGTGTAAGAATTTGTCATCGCGCGTAATCGAGCCTTTTGATGATCGAGCTGGGCCTGCTGTGTCTCGCGTGCCTGCGTTTCTACTGCCGCATTAAAGGCTTGGTTAAATTTTCCAAGAAGATCGACCACCAAACGGACCGCCGGGTGCTGCTTCTCAGAAGACTCGGCCGAATCAGCGCTAGATGGCCCTGCACCAGTTGGCGACTTCATTAAGGACAGAACGCTAGGGTGTGCCAGCGCCTTTTCCACAGTGGCCGCAAGGGCGTTCAGATATTCAACTTTTAACTGAGAGGTTGATTGTGCTTGCGCATCCGATCGAATGATCTCCCTGACCTTTTCAGTCTTCAGCGACACGGACCCCGCTGATTGTTCGCTGACAAATTTTGTAAGGGCCTCTGCCACCTTCGTTACCAGTCGCTCATCAATTTCTGGCCCGCCTTGGCTTTTTGCTGTTTTTTGCGCTGAAGCGGTTGGTTCTTTCTTGGTGAGGAGGTCAATCATCAAATCTGGCGAGACGGCTTTAAGTGGTGCAGTGCTCTCGACCGGATCTTCTAATAGTGGTGCTGACTTGATCGCGAAGACTATCGCGCTGACGAGCAACAATCCAGACGCCCCGACAACCACGAGTCGGAGAATGGCTAGGTAGGTGTTTTCGATTCGTTGAAGCATGGTCATTGCAGGCGCCCCTTTGGCAATTGGTGAAAGACGGGTTACATGAATCCGCAGGGCTAGTCTGAGCTTCACATGCGACGGAGACTGTCGCATGCAATTCACTTCATTTTCGCTTTGCGCGCAAATTTGCGGCGTCTGTTGGTTGCCTCAGTGCGACACTTAATGTCGCAATCGCCGATGAGAATAAAGGCTCAGAAAAGGAGTCTTCGATGCCTAAGCGAAAACACGCCTCACCAGAACCGCTCAACCTGCTAATCGCCGATCCTGCTGCCAGGCGCTGTATCTTGGCGATCTTGAATGCCGTTTCGAAGTATCCGATGTGTGCTCCAGAATTCAGTGAAAGTTTTTTTCAACTCTTTAGCATCTTGATAACTAGACAAGAGCTCGAATCGAGCTTCAAAAGGTTTGGAGCAGGTCTGATATTTCGAAACGCGCTCACCTCGCAATCCGACGACGGAGATTATTTCGAGCAGAGCATCGCCGACAGAGAGGCAGCGTGTCGAGTCCACCAATCACTCGGCACAGGCTTTCAACCGAAAGTGGTGGACGAGGCAGTGATCCGGGCCCTTCGTCGAGGCTCACACGCGATTCTGCAGGACGCTGCCCGCATCGCGCTGGCACGTCTCGTGTTGGATGACGACGACTCTATTGTCGACTGGGTTGAGCACAACGTCCGATTGCTAGCGTGCCTTTTTGGCTTTTCACAAACTGAATGTGAACTGGCGAAGCTTGCTATCGCCTTCTCCGCAGCGTCCGCTGAGGGAAATATTTGTGGCTATTGCTTAGGCGAGATTTTGGCCCGCGCACAAAACCGAGGACCATGCGTCCTAAGGCTTGCCGATATGACAGGCATGCACCCAAGAGAAATCAGGCAGATTGTCCGTTCCGATGGCCCACTAGCACTCTCTGGTATCTTCAGTTCCATCTGTTTGCAGGACACAAGCCTAGATAGCGCGCTTGCGCTTAGCGAGCTCGGAGAGTTTTTCGCGGAAGAACGGATTGAGAATGAGGCCGCATTGCGAAACCGATTTCTTAAACCGGTCGTTCTTGGAAAAAACGCCGATCTTGTCCACGACCATATCGCCCAACAGAAAAGTGACATTTCTGCTTTATTGACGGGCGCAGTCGCTGAAGGTGCCATTGGGATAAACGTCCTTTTGTACGGGCCGCCTGGGACCGGCAAAACCGAACTTGCCAAACAGATGACCTTGGATATAGGTGTCACCTGTTATGAAGTGGGCTGTACGGACTCAAGTCACACCGGCGAGGCAAGCCGGTATGACCGGCTGCTTTACCTCGGCCTTGCGAATCGATTGATTTCACCGAAAGAAAAGGCGGTGATTTTGCTTGACGAAGCGGAAGATATCTTCAGCCAATTGCCTGACCAGAGCTTTGGTATGCGTCCACAAAGCGGAAGCAAAGCTTGGGTCAATGCGCTACTTGAAAACATGAGGATCCCGACGATTTGGATCAGCAATAGCGTGGAGATGGACCCAGCCTATCTAAGGCGATTTGCCTATTCCGCGTTGCTGGATGTTCCTCCGCTGTCCGTGCGCAGGAAAATTGTTGACCTACATACGCATGAATTCAAATTGGGCCAGGCTGAAGTCGATCTACTGGCGCAAAACCGAGCGTTGTCACCAGCGATGCTTTCATCCGCGGCACGATTTGTAAACATCGCTAAGGTGCCTTCCGACAGGATTGTTGACGCGCTCCAACGACATGTTCGCGCAAGCCAGCAAGTAATGCAGCTAGATGGTGACAATGTCATTAACGCCGCGAAAAGCGAAGCGACCTTTGATCCAAGGTTTATAAATCTTGGAAAAAACCTTTCGGCAGAGGCGCTTGCTTCTTCACTCAAGCGCGGAGGCCGTGGAGCGGTCTTGTTTTCCGGCCCACCAGGCAGCGGAAAGACCCAGCTGGCGAGCTACCTAGCCCGTGAACTTGATCGAGACCTCGTCTACCGAACGACATCTGACTTGCAATCGATGTGGCTAGGCGAAACCGAGAAAAATATCTCGCGGCTATTTCGAGGTGCGGACGAAAAACGGGAGCTGATTTTCCTAGACGAAGCCGAGGGCCTGTTGGCGTCACGCGCGAACAGCTCTCATGCCTGGGAAGTAACGCAGGTAAATGAGTTTCTTCGCCATATTGAGCAGTTTCAAGGCATCTTCATTGCTGCGACCAATCATCGCGAGAGCCTTGACGCCGCTCTGATGCGGCGATTTGCGATCCGGCTAGATTTCAAGCCGCTCAGCCTAGAACAACGAGTCGAAATGCTGTTCTATATGTCAGGCATACGAATGCTCGCTGGGCAGCAAGTATATCGATCGCTAGCGAAGCTCGACCAACTCACGGCAGGCCATTTTGCTAATGTTTCGAGAAGGCTTAAGATGATGGGGATGCACGCTGACGAGCAAATTTGGTTGCAGGAGCTTGCGGATGAAATGGATCCACAAACGCATGGCGTGAGTCTTGGTATGGGATTCACCTAATTGCTATGCAAATCGCAAATACCTTTTGGAAGTCAGCAGTTAACCCTCGCTGCACTGGTGCAGCGCAACCAATGCGTGTAATGAATCCATGACAAAAAGACTCTCCAAATCCAAACTCATTGCGTTTCGCCAGTGTCCAAAGCGCTTGTGGCTAGAGGTTCATCGACCCGACCTTCGAATTGATGATTCCAGTGCGCAGAGCCGATTCGAAGTCGGCCATCAAGTCGGGGCACTTGCTCAGACGCAATATCCGGATGGCGTACTGATTGCCCCTGACAATAATTTGACGCGGGCGCTGAAGGACACCACCGCTGAATTGGCTAGATCACCACGTCGCGTGTTGTTTGAGGCAACTTTTCAAGCAGCCGATATTCTCGTTCGAGCGGATCTGCTAATCCCTGCAAAGAAGGGGTGGCATATGGTCGAGGTCAAGTCATCAACGTCGGTTAAGGACTATCACCTTGAAGACGCCGCGATACAGACCTGGGTGGCGAAGCAAGCGGGACTCGCCGTCTCGAACACTTCTCTTCAAGTCATTGATAGTAGCTGGACCTACCCCGGCGGAAATAACTACTCTGGTTTGTTGCAAGTAGAGGCACTGGACGAATTAATTGGCCCGATGCAGTCTGAGGTGCCCAAGTGGATCGCCGCCGCGCAGAAAGCTGTAGGAAGTGCCGAGCCAGCAGTTAAGATGGGTTCGCAATGCAACTCGCCCTTTGCCTGCGGCTTCCAAGAATATTGCCAATCGCTTACAAAGCCAGTGAAGTTTCCGATTTCTTGGCTACCCAACCTGCACCATACCAAGCGCGCGAAATTCGAGGTAGCAGGGTTTTCGGATCTCAGGCATATCAACGTCGCTGACCTTTCTGAAAAGCAACAGCGGGTTTGGGAAGCAACAGTCCACGAAGAAGTTTACTTTGAGCCGCTCAGCAAGTCTGAGGCGAAATTGTTTGAGGGGACTCGTTACTATCTAGATTTCGAGACCATTAATTTCGCCTTGCCGATCTGGGCAGGAACGCGCCCTTACCAACAAGTGCCGTTTCAATGGAGCATCCACAAAGAGGATGCTAACGGTGTCTTTTCCCATGAGATGTTTCTAGATTTGACTGGGAATGATCCTTCCCGCAGCTTTGCGGAGTCGCTGTTGAAGGCACTAGGTCGCTCAGGACCAATCGTGGTCTACAACCAAGCATTTGAGAAGAGAATCATTAAAGAGCTTGCGGAAAGATTTGATGATTTAGCCCCTAAGCTCACCAAGCTTCTAGACAGAGTTGTAGACCTGCTGCCGCTCGCAAATGCGCACTTCTATGCGCCGAGTATGCAAGGCTCCTGGTCAATCAAGTCGGTGCTGCCTGCAATCAATCCCGCGCTAAGTTATGCAGGCCTCGTAGATGTTGCAGAAGGTGGTGCGGCGCAGGACGCTTACAGTGAAGCCATTAGCACTGCTACCGATTTGACGCGCAAAGCGCAGTTGAGAGCGGCACTTGAGGCCTATTGTGCTCGGGACACCGAAGCCATGATTGTCGTACTGCACTTTTTGCTGCGCGGAAAAGTGCTCGACGGACCCTTCAATACCTGAAGTTGAGCGATTCGCACTGTATGTTCCCGCCGCCGCCAAAATCACCCACCTGCCGGAATTTGTGTGACCCAGTCTAAGACCTCTCGGACCATTGCATATACTAGGATTGCGCCAATTTAAGGTGGATCCGGAAATATCGGTCACTTGGGTCAAGAACTTACGGACACCAACGCTCGCGGCCAGAACCGATGCCGCCGCATCGCAAACGAGAAAAGCCGCAGCCCCAGAAAGAGTTTGTGCCGGCACCGACGACGGGCGACCTCTTCTAGCGATTTACTGACGCGCTTCTCGAATATCTCGTTTGTCTTCGCGCGTAAGTCTCGGTGCTGGCATATGCATCATGACAGCTGCGGCAATTTGCCCACCCCGCTCTGCTAGCCAATCTGGCAAATCTGCGCCAGCTTCTCGTTCATAGGAAGCGCATTTCCGCATGCACGCTTTTCCGCGCAGCGTGCAGTAAAGGCTGCTCGCGTCCTCACTGCCAATGGCATGAAGACATGTAAAGCAGATCGCATCATGTGGCATCTGACACCTCCCAGCAAGTGACGGCTTCCCAACTCCATGTCAGGCTGCCGGAATCATCCAAAATTTGGAATCGTTGAAACTCAATGGCGGCAGCTCGGCCGTCATCGGACAGCACATCGACTTCCATCACGCCCTGAACCGCTTCACTAGCCAAAGGAAGCGAAGAACGGGCGGAGAACACGGTCTCTTTGGAAATGGGCAACCGATTCATGGTGAATCGCCTGCAGACTCTGGCTCAACGTACCGCGCCGAATGCAGGTTCCATGCATGCCAAGATGTCTTATGACGTTTATAGAGTGAGCGGCGAAACTTGATGATGACTCGACGCCCATCCACGTCTGTGGATTCCCCTTCCATGAACTCTTCGCTGCAGAGTTCTGCCGGGGGAAAGTCTTGGCTGGCACGGCAAAATGCCTCCGCACCAATAGAGGCGAGAATGCGTTGAGACTCAGACATGGGATACACCAAGCATGCGAGAGAAAGGGCCACTGAAGTGTGTGATTGGGCTTCCGCTAAAGGAGCTTGGCCCACACAATAAACTGTATTTGTATACAGTATTATCCAACGCCTACAAGAAGTAAAGCCCCGGACGCATTTCGGCTTAAGTGTCTGCGACAATCCCTAGTGCAGGCGCCGGCGAAACCGATTGCTAATAGTCTTGCTTCGACGCCTTCTTTGCCTGCCAGAGCCTTAGCGTCCCGTCATCGCCCCTTAATCCAACAAGGTCTGATTTCACTCCGCTTAAAGGATCATACTCACTCGATGATCGGTACTTTTGAAGCGTCACCGTGTAAACAAGTCGCCGATTCATTTTGGACAATGCCGCAGAAAGCCAGCCGGTTGAAGCCCACAAAATCTCGCCATCCGCATGTTGTCGATATCGACTATCGGAACTGAGTTTCCAACTACCCCAGACCTGGCTTTTCAGCGCGAGACTTCCATCCGCCGCAAGCCACTCACCGCTGTTTGGCGGATTCACTAGCTCTAGGCTCTTCGTGAGTTCGATTCCAAGGCGCGGTCTGCTGGCCGGCCCCAACGCGGCGAACTCGTCACCCACGTCTACACCAGGAGTGTGATTTTCTGGCGCCCACACAAATGGCGCGAAAGGAGTCTGCTGGCGAAGGCGAGTGTCGTAGTGCCCCTGGTCCCAAAACTCAGGCAACCAAAAATCATGGTTGGGCTGCCTAGCGAAAGCGATGCAGCGACCTATCGCCCCCTTTCGCTCTGTCAGGGCTGATGTGATCCTCACAGTTACGCCATCTGGCGATGACCAGCGCCCATACAACGGAAGAAATTCAGATACATTGTCAATGACGCCCAATTTTCGCAACACTTCTTCCTGATCCCTCAAAGTCTCCTTCTGGCCAATTCTTTCACCTAACAGATTTTCTTTCGCCTGCTGAGGAACAGGATCTTTCCGGTCTGAAAGCCACGAACCATCGTCGAAAGTGACGTCGTAACGAGCACACCACTCCAGCCAAGGTGAGTGGTCGTTAGTTTCATAACTCCTCACGACCACCGGTAGTGTTTTTGCCATCTTGGTGCCGGCGCTAATTAATGCGTGCCTTTGAATGTGCTCCCGGAAGTACTCATGTCGATCGTCCCTGTCCCACCGGTACCGCTCCCGCCCAGGAAAATAATCCATCGAGGTGGCATCCGGCCAAAGGCGCGTAATCTCAGCAGCGATGGCACCTTCGACTGTCGCCTGCGCGACATTAAATAGATAAGCAAGGCTGGCAATCTCGCTTTTTTTAAATTCATAGCCGAAACGAAAGCCCGAAGTCGACTTCGAATCTTTCGGATAGGTGCTACTGCTAACAGTACCGCCAGGTGGCTCGTTGATCTCATCGAGCAACACCCTCAATTCCGCTTTGTCGTCCCTTCCGGAACTGATGTGCCGTAAACATCGAGCGATATGAATTTTGTCAATGACATGCACGTCACTTCGTCTAGCGAGGGCCAGCAGCTTGGGCCGAAGCGACGTCATGGTTTGTCCGTGGAACAAAGCTGTCCGCGCCAAACCCATCAGCAACCACTGTTGGGAGTTTTGGAATGGAAGCTTTCGACCCGTTGAGGCCAGGACCGCGACTTCTCTTTGGTCAAAGCGGTCGAGGAGCAGGTCGAGGTCATTGCCAAGTCCCAACTCAACAAGTGTGTTCAGCCCTCTCGCAACCGACCAGCGCACGTTGCCATCGTCCTCGCCGAGAAGGTGCCATATGACGTCAGCGATGAACTCCGCCTCAGCCTGATCAATCTCCTGTTCAGGGCGCAATGGCCCCTCTCCAATTTCGTCGGCGATGCGTGACGCCGGCCCGGACAGTAGTAACTCAAGCGCATCGAGACCGGCGCCCGCGGAGGCAACTTCACATAGTGCGGTGGCCAACTGCAGCCATTCATCGCCGTCGAGATCGACTTCATCAGCTGCGACCTTTTGGAGGATTAGGTGCAATACAAATCGCTCATCACCACAGAGGCCGCCCAACCTTCTGATACCGCGCGTGATGTTGGAGTACTGATTGTCGAACAGTTCAGCACTCTTGAACTCGAACACTCGTTCAACCAGTTTTTTGCCATTGGAAGCAAGGTGCGTCGAAGAGCTGCCCCAGGCGGCGATACACTCAGAGAGTATTTCCAGCGACTGATTCAGATCGAGTTCAATTGCCTCACAGACCGCCAACATGAAGGCTAGACGCTTTGGGTATGGACACGAGTCACGCAGACCAATGATGAATCGCTGCCGGAAATCGAAGCCAAGATTGTCGTCCGCTCGGATTTTTCCTAGGGCCTCGTCGATCGCACTGGCAGAGGACAGATTGCAGCCAGAGATCAATGTCACCAAGACAGTGTCAATCTCTTCCTTGCTTGGTTTGATGGCTTGAGTAGGCAGGAAATCCGGGGTTGAGTTGTTGCGACTGTTGAACTCATCCGCCTTTCGGTTCGCCTCTTCACTGAGTTGTTTGATCGCTTCTCGCTCTTCCGGCGTGATTGCGTTGGGGTACTGATTTCCCGTCTTTAGGAGTTCTTGCCAAAGCGAGGCCCAAGCGCCGAAGGGGTGCTCCGCACGCGTTTTTGCGATGACTGCCTGAAAGATCCGCCTCTGATCTGCTGGGCCAGAAAGATTCAGGAGGTCGGCGACACCGTCGCCAGAACTCCAGTCCCACCACCCGTGTTCTTCACAGATGACGAGGATAAACGCAGCACGACGTGGGTCGAGAATTCCATTCTTGGCCAGAAAGCAGGCAAGCTGCGGCAATCCGTAAGAGAAGTCAGCCACATCTTGGTTTTGCCAGCGCAGGAGCTTGGCTATCGCCTGTAGGCCGATGGACTTCGCCGCAGCCCTTCCAAACAAAGTCCATGCGAACTTGCTAGGCTCATTCCGCACAATGGTTTGACAGAGGTTCATCAGTCGCTGAGCCGCTGCGGGCTTTAGAAAGCCGCCCCGCTGAACACTCGCATAATGCAACAGTGCGTAGATCTGATCGTAGCTCTCTCCACCCATCTGGTCCAACTCGGCTAATCCTCGGCGGTAGTATTCACGGGCCTCGTCATCGCCCATAGGCACAAGAGAAGCCGCGAGCTCCACATAGGAATTGCCGCGCAGTCCGATGTTGTCATCCATGCGAACTTGCTGCGCGATGTGCTGCGCAAATTGACCTGCAAGCTCATGCAGAGCTGGCTGCCGTGCGAGGCTACCCAGTACTTCGATCTTCTGCCGGACCAAGAATCGTTCAGAAGAAATCAGATTGATCAATATCTTGGCATCTTTGGCCGATACCGTGCGTGAATGATTCAGCAAGATGCGGACACAGCCGAATCCAATGGTGCGGACAAGCAGCTCAACTGCGCTGTTGGGCATTGTGAACGCACCATTTAGCAGATGTTTACTCCACCTACCCAGGAATTCACCGAAACTCGTGCTCGTCAGCTCTTTGCCGGAGAGAACGGCGTCCTCTATCGGCTGCGTGAGTTCAAGTGAAAGTTCAATTCCTGCCCGGATATCTTCACATTTACTATCACTAAACTGAGCATTGAAGTGTTTCTTGCGGCTTTTCGTACCCGGCCGAGCGGGCACGGGTACCTGCAGCTCTTTCAGATACGCGATCAACTCCGTTTTGGTCGAAACCGACTTCGCGTGTTTGGTAATTTTCGCTTCGTTTGGGAGTAAGTCATGATACGCGGCGGGCCTTCCAGTGGACCAGGCGCGAACACAGGCGCGAAGGATTGGCATAAATGCGTTTGATCCTCCGTAACGTTCGCCGTATTCGTACGCCGTTGGGCGCGCACGCGGCGCATGCCGAATGACCTTTGCGGCCGCAGACCGCGAGCCATAGAGAAGCGCTGTCAAAGCCGCCTGTACAAGCTCATCGCCATCCCGTCGCTCATTCGTGGATGAGTAGTCTGTCTGCCTATCAACTGCAGTAAAACCAAACGTGCCAATCTCCTTCGCAAGTGTCTTCACCGTCTTTCGACTTAGATAGCGAGCACGAGTTAGAAGCTGCAGCTTCAGCGCCTGTGCAGTGCATTTCTCACTTTCCGCAAAGGATACAAAACTCGGAAGCACCGTGGTGCCGTTTGCCTGGTCGTATAACTCAAGCAGCCGAAGAAGCTCGTCGCTCGTAGACAAAGCGAATCGCGCATTCCAACGAGCGAGGTTGCGATCGACGGCCTCAAACTGGCCCGCTGCCACATGCTGAAACAGTACTGCCGCGTAGTCCTCGATCTCCGGACCGGAATCGTCGCGATGTACCCCCTCGCGTGGCTGAGAGAGTTGCCAATTGAGCCACCGTACAGTGCTCTCACTCTGGATTTGTGCTTCCTCGGTGTCCCCAGCAAAGCAATGCGCAATCGTCAGGCGCGCACTTCTGGCACCACGCCATCCCGTTCGATCCGAGGAGAGGCGCCGGTAGGAATCGGCATCACCGAGCACAATTGCGAGCGCGGGCGAGCTTCGGATGAACTCATCGCCCCGCATATTGGCCGAAGCGGCTTGCGCTAATCGCATGCTGAGACCAAGTATCCGGTCATTGTCGTCGCCCGCAACCGCTAGTCGAAACGCTGCACGAAGCCGCGACAGAGTTAAACGACGGCGGCCGAATTCCGACTGCACAGTTGCCGGGAAATTCGTTGAATCTGCAAGTGCGAATGCTCGATCGCTATCTCCGATGACGACAAGAAAGTGCGGAAGTGCTTCAGCGGCATAGGCAGATGTCGCCTGCGACGTTAGAAGGCGGTCAGCAATTGACCTTTGAGCCTCGGACGATTGAGAATGTGTTTCGCGGATATAGGTTTCCGTAGGTTCGTCTCTGAAGATCGCGCCGTGCAAAACGACCTCAAGCATTGGAGCTAGATCCGATGCGGCTGATTTAACTTGCGCCGATGACCACCCGAGAGCATTTGCAAGTTCCTCAAGTGGAATCGGTGGTGGAAGGAATGATAGAGCGACAAAGAATTCCGTCACCTCTAATTCCTCCCATCCGGCAACATGAAGAGCCGACACAATTTTCGTGCAGCGCTGAGCGATGATCTCGGGAACCGTGATTGGTGCCGACGAAGGATTGGCGAAGACATTCGTGTCCCAAGTCTGGACGAGATAGTCGAGGACACGCGCGTTCCGATCAGACCGCGCCAACGCCGTGGCTATCTCTAGACTAGAGGCACCTAGCTTGCGATCTTTGAGGAATTCGAGCGCCTCCGAATCCTTAAATGGGCCTAGCTCGACAAGTTGTACTTCAGTCTTTCCTATGACATCGTCCTTCCGGTGCGTACGAGCCGTAAGCAGTAACTTCACGCCTTCGATAGTGCCTTCGTCGATGGCCGCGAGAAGGAGCTTTGGAAATGCCTCCTCGTGGCGAGAGTTGGCTTCGAGTTGGGCGTTATCCGCCGCATCCACAATGATAAGCAAGCCTTGCTTCTTCGATTGGGCTCGGATCGCCGTGGCCGCTTGCACAAGCCGTCTGCACGCAGCTTTGACGATTTTGCGATTGTCATCGCCACCAGGCAGCATCGGGTCACAAAGTGTCCGCGAGGCCAATTCGTTAATAATGTGCACCAACCCGATTCTGGGGAGGTGCCGGGCGTGATTGTCCGACCGGTAGGAGCCACCGCCGAAGCAATCAAAAACGACAACCTCAAATTCACTCTCCATAGTCGAAGCGAGGCTTTGGATAAACACAGTTTTGCCCACTCCACCGTCAGCGTGGACGAAGATGGGCCGATCCGACGCTTTGACTAGATCAGCGACTGTCGAAAGTTCAGTTCGCTCAACAACGGCGCCCACGTCGATAAAACGAGTGTCGGCCGGAAAAAGATCTTCGGGTTCGCAATCAAGCGCATCCAAGACATCTTCACGACGGATTAGGTTCTTGCCCTGACCACTTGGTCCGGCCTTCCTAAGCACAAGATCTTGGAGCCCTTGAAGTCGAAGCCTTGCCTCTGTATCGGCGCCGGCCGACCAATCTGTGAGTGTTCTCCTGAGCGCGTTATATTGACCCGCAATGCTCTTCTCTCCTGCTCGAAACACCATCCTCAAGAAGAGGCGGCGTGGATCCGTTAGTCCGCGTTCCGAGCACCACTTTTTTAAGTTACGCGCCTGAGCGGCTACGCCCGGGTCTGACGGGGTCTTGCCGTCAATCAGGAACTTGATTGCGCCCCAAAGACCCTCAGTGAACTCCGCATTTGTGACAAAGATAAACGATGTCTTCCTATCTACTTCGGCTGCCGAAGCCTCCTTCTCGTAATCAAGAATTGTGTCGGAGAACTTCTGGATTGTCTTTTTCAGGTAAGAGGCTGTCACAGGCTCCTGTCGGAGCTTGTATTTGAATTGAACAGTCTCTAGCCGCTCGGAGGTCCGAAAATTGTCCCCACGACCATAGTAGAGGACAAGGTCCGCGACCTCTTCGGCCGATGCACCAAGTTGCGCTTTTTCAGTCGATGAAATTCCCTCGACTGCAATCGCATTTAGCTTGTCACTCGCAAAGACCAGCTGCAAGGCGCGTCTGGCCGCCCATCTCTCGTGGAAGACATGGCCTGCGCGAGATGCGCGAACGGTATCGATGTCCTCATCTATGTTCGGCATATTGTTACCGCACCCCTAAACCCGATGTTCCACTCTACTGCGCACTAGCGCTAATTCAGCTCACCGAGCGCAGGGAGAGCTTTAACTATTCTCATAGTTTCTAGGCTCACTGTAATGACACGTTTAATCAGCTCCAGAGAGTACCGCGGGTTTTTCATAGTCTCGATAGCCCAATCATTGGCGTCGTTGACGATGCCGCTATCTTTGTCTGTCTTTACGCACTGACGCTCGATAACCCAGTCTAGCGCCGGCTTTCCATTGACGACGTATTCATATGCTTCTAGCGGAACTCCAGTCAGCGTTATCTTCTGGTTGTAGTGTATCGTCGTCAAGTCTTTATCCTTGCCGCGTTTTCCATAGCGAAGCTTCTCTACGGCGTAATCGCCATCGGATAGTTGCCGCGTGTCGCCAACTATTTGGAGCGGATACTGTTCAGCCGCATCGTAATTCACATGTAGATCCGCCAGCTTGCGACCGGCAGTTGAGAATGCCCGGAATAGAGACACATTGCCGACGCGCGGAATTCGAGGTATCTCTTTACTCAAATTTTCTGCATAGCGCTCGCGGTAGTCCGGCGAGTGCAGCAGACCATAAACATAATAAAAAATGTCTTCTTTGCTGACAGGCTCACCTGGATAAGCTGTCTGAAAATAATTCAGGCCTGAATCACTGATTCCGTCCCTGCGCCCGCTTGGCAAAGAGCCACGTTGTGATGATTTTGCGAACAGCTCTTCCTGTGGAACTTCGTCGACATCAAGCCGATCGTCGTTCGACAAGTTTCCATATAAATACAAGGGATAGCATTGGCCGTTGTCAGTAACTTGAAGATCGGGAACGATTTCAGTGATATATGCGGAGAAGCCGCTCCTAGCGCCAATTCCAGAAACACAAATCACCCGGTTGTCGCTTGCTCGACTGGGGAAAATAGAAGGAATTTTGTAAACGCAATTGTTGAAGTGCTGATTGAAGTATAGCCACTGCTTGGTGAATGGCCGATACATGCTTGGAACTATGCCATTTGGATCAAACTCTCTAACGCGATGCTTTTCCACACTGGCATAAACTTCTCGCGTCCAGCTAATCTTCGTTGAGTCCTTGTCAACAAAGTCTTCAGCACTAAGCTTCTTCACCGAAGAACGCGCTTTTGATGCTGATTCATACCTCTTCACCTCTGAATTGTAGAAGCGCACCATTCGCTGAATATTTCCCGCTAGTTTTTCCTCTGAAAAGTTATAGCACCATGCATCTCGGTTTGTTTTTATTCCGCCGGAATAATTCTCAAATAGTGCATTATTGGCTTTGTCCCTTTTGTCGCCAAGTACAATAAACTTTCCGAAGCTGTCATCACGTTGGTTAATCCAGTCGCCGTGGTGATCTGGAACGATGGGGCGCCATCCTTGCGCAGCTGTGATCCCGTTGATGCTGACTAGGGCGTTGAGTTTCTCTAGTTTTTCGCATTGGCTCAAATCGTCGCCTATGTCGTGATAGAAAATCTGCCCATGCTGTTTAGCGTTCGCATTCTTTACGAAAAGCGTGATGGCAATTCCGGTCATACTGTCGCTGCCGAAAATATTTTGGCCTTCCTTTGCGCGCCCCTTACTTAACATGTTCTTGCGTATGTCGCCTCTTAGATTGAGGACATGAATGCTTGTAAATTCATCCGCCATGCACCGGCGCAATCCATCCATAGCCGGCTTTTCGATGTAGCCAGAGCCAGTCACAAATCCAATAATTCCCATGTTGCCGATACGATCGGTTGCCCACCGAATCGCGCGGACATAGCTGTCGTACAGCGAATTCTTGAGTACGGCTGTCGACCGCGCAGCGTAACTCTCGCGAATACCTTGGTCTAGGTGTTTGTACTCAACATTTGCATTGTTGTCATTTCCACTCGTTTGCCCGGACGAATATGGTGGGTTGCCGACAATAACGCGAATGTCGAGGGCTTTTTGTTTTTTTCTGCGGCCACGGTTGTCGGCGAGCATTTCGTCAGCTAAGTCTTGTTTCTCGTACATTTGGAATGTGTCAGTTAAGCAAATTCCTTCAAAGGGCTGGTATTCGCCACCGACTATTCCGTGATATACGGCTTCAATGTTTATGGCGGCTATGTAGTAAGCGAGCAATACGATTTCATTTGCATGTATTTCAGCTTTGTACTTTGCGTGCAGCTGGTCCGCCGAAATCAAGCCACTCTGTAACAAGCGGGTTATAAATGTTCCTGTTCCGGTAAAAGGATCAATTATGTGGACTCCTTTGGCACCTAGCGACTGTCCGAATTCCTCTTTGAGAATATGGCCGACGCTGCGAATAATGAAATCGACAACCTCGACAGGGGTATAGACAATGCCAAGTTTTTCTCTGAGTTTGGGGAAGGCATTTGCAAAAAATTTATCGTAAAGCTCGACAATTATTTTCTGTTTGCCGGCTGAGTTGTCGATCCCTTGGGCTCGAAGCTTTACGCTTTCGTAAAAAGGCTGCAACGTGTCTGCTTCTTTGTTTAGTTGGTGCGCCTGCAGCAAGTCGAGCAGACTCTGCATTGCCAACGACATCGGGTTGTGTTGAGCGAAACTGTAGTCTTCAAATAGCGCATCGAACACGGGTTTTGTTATGACGTGTTGCGCCAGCATTTCAATAATCTCGTTCTCCGTAATGCTATCGTTAAGATCGTCGCGGAGCGCCTTAGAAAAAGCATCGAATGCTGCGATCTCAGCAGAGTACAACGGGTTGCTTAGGATTCCGGCGATGCGATCAATGTGTGTGCGCGCGATTTTAGCGATGTCATTCGCCCAATCTTCCCAATGATGGCGATTGCCGACTTTTTGAACTAACTTCGCGTATATGGCCCGCTCAATTTCGCCAATCTGAAACTGCAAGTCGCCTTGCTGCTTCTCGGGTCGTGGTGCCAACTCACCAATCGAAAAGCTTCCCTTACCTGCATTCTTGTTCTTTCCATCACCAGACTTAACTTGTTTCTTCTGGATTTTGTCTGTGATGGCAATCACTTCCATCTTGCTCGTATCTTTGCCAATAAGGTCCAACTTATTGACCATCGCATCAAAACGGTCGTCGTGCGATCGTAGCGCTTGAAGGACCTGCCAGACCACAGCGTAGGTCTTGTTGTCGTTGAGCGCCTCGTGTGGTTCTACTCCTGCGGGCAGCACGACTGGCAAGATGACATAGCCTCGTTTTTTTCCGGGCGCATTGCGCATCACGCGACCAACAGATTGCACCACATCTACCTGTGAGTTTCTCGGCGTCAAGAACAAGACTGCATCGAGCGCCGGAACATCAACACCTTCCGAGAGGCACCGCACATTGCTGAGGATTCGGCAGGTGTCGTCAGGCGCTGGTGCTTTCAGCCACGCTAGTTTCTCTTCCTTTTGAATGGCATTCATGCCGCCGTCAACGTGTTCGGCTTCGCAGGTAAGCGGCTCAGGCGGCACAAATTCGTCAGCCTCCTGCTCTTGATAGGCATCGACGACGGCCTTGAACATCGTTGCAATCTGCTTCGAGCTGACCTTGTGCGTCTTACCCGCCTTGGCAATCTCGATAACTTGGCAAAAGGCCACCGCTCGCTTCATCGGCTGTTCGTCGCCGACCAAGTCGTTGGTCAAACCCTGTTTTGAGAGCGCCTTCCAACAACCGACAATTTTTGCGGCGTCGTCCACTTTCAATTGATTGTTTTCGTCTTTCAATAAATTCTGAAGACGGCGGCTTATGTGTGCTTCTTCAACTGCCAACACAATGACTTTGTAATCTACAAGTAGCCCTTGCTTGACCGCGGCAGAAAACGTCAAGATGAACAGATCATTTCCGTATAGCGCCTCATCGTCCATTGAGCAAAGCGCAACACTATCTTTCTCTGCGGTGGCCTTTGCTTGATCGCCATAAATACGCGGAGTCGCTGTCATGTAGAGGCGCTTGTTGGCCCGAATGAACTTGCCATCGTGGACTTTTACAAAGTTGCTTTCATCCTCTTCGCCAAGAGTTGCACCGGTCGTTCGATGCGCCTCGTCGCAAATGATCAAGTCAAAATCATCGAGCCCATGCAGGCTCTGGGCTTGGCTGATGACATCAATTGAATGATAGGTACTGAAGACGACGCTCAGGTGAGACGGGTCGTGTCGCCTCTTGATTTCTTGTGCCAATTTTGCTGGCTCTGTGGTCGCTGGATATTGCAACTCGTGCGCTAGCATTTGGTAATCATCGTCCTGCGACTTACGTTTTTTGCCAACCTCACTGTCGGAACAAACTGCGTAGCTGTGCAGAGGAAGCTCCGCCTCTTGCGTCCACTCGGTTAACGTCTGAGAGAGCAGATTTAACGACGGCACCAAGAAGAGAACCTTGCCACCTTCGTTCCCTAGCTGCTCCGCCAAGCGCAACGCGGTGAATGTCTTTCCTGTCCCGCACGCCATGATCATCTTGCCGCGGGTTGCCACGGCTAGTCCTGCCGTCACACTGGAAACCGCTTGGCGCTGGTGTGGCATCAGCGTTTTCTTGGACTTTAACGCGATGGTGTCAACCTGCGGCTTGAAGCTAGCCCAATCGATCTTGCTGTTCTCAAGCTCAAACAATGAGATAAGATTTACAGGTGGGTTTTGCTCTTGGACGGCTTCACGCAAGTGGTGGGTGCTATTCGTTGCGGTCAGAAAAATGAGACGGTGCGAGAAGTGCTTCTTACTTGATGCTGTGAAAAAGCTGCTGAAATCATCAAGGCGTAGTTTCGCGTCTGCCGCGTAGAACTTGGCCTGAATTGCGTGTAGTTCACCGCTCGCCGTTTCTGCAACAAGATCAATGCCAGCATCTGCGCCGGGGTCGCCCTTGCTGCGTTTAAGCCATTCGCGGCGCCACTCTTCCCAAAGCCACACTTTTCCACCATACAAATCGGCGTAATAGGGCTCATTCTTCAAATAGACTTTGACCAACTTCTCAAAGTAGTTTCCCTTCTCGCGTTCGGACTGCGCCATGCTGCGGAACGACTGCAAAATCGAATCTAGGTTCTGCATTTACATTGGTCCTTGTTGTTCTGTTTGAGCAAGGTAGGCGGCAAGGCGAGCTGGCTGCACAACACGTCCAAACAATTATGCTGGCTGGTCGCGCTGCGTTCCAGCGAATAAGAGAAGCTGCATTTGTCAATTTTGGCTGCTGCGTGCGATTCAGAGCATTGCAGATATCGGCGCTTCCAAGGACTCAGCCCACTTGCTCTACGAGGCGACCTACCCATTTTTGCTTCCGTACCTCGACTGCCATACATCTTCAGTGACACCCGCCGCTTCTCGATAGATCTGAAGCTCGCGCGCATCCAGCACGATCTTGCCGTTGATCGTAAGTCGGCCCCGCGTTTCTTTGTACTGCCTCGTGCCCACAAGATGATCCATCATTTTAAGAAGAAGCCCTCGAAGCTCGATCATATCCGGGGCTTTCACTGCTGCAGACGGTTCTTGCTTGACTGTGAAGGCAGGCTCGTCGGCGCTGCGGACTAGTCCATCAATGTCGATTCCCGGCCGAAGGGACTTGAGAAGTGCGCGAAGTCCGTCGTTCTCCCGCTTAACCCACCGTGCCGTGCTCTCGTTGTCGCGTATTCTTGCTTGGAGGACAGGGTCGGAAACGGTGTCGGCGATACTTCTCGGATTGTTGGCTGGAGCATGCTCCGCGGTCTGCTCAACTATTCTCAGCCGAATGTATTCTCCCAATGGAGAGCCTTGATTAGAAACGGTCGAATAAGCCGGCCCATAGGGCTGAGAGCGGCGAACAACTTCGGCAACTGAGATTGCGATCTTGTCCTTTTCCATCCGGTCGCATGCTTCTTTGATGATTCGAATGTTTTCACGGCGCAAGCTATTTCGGGAGCTTGCGATCTCGTCATATAGGACGTCTGACGCGCGCCGATTGTTACTGGTTTGCTGACCGATGCTCATTCTTTCCTCCGTCCACTAAGACGCCGTTTGGTTTGAAGGACAGGTTGCTGAGGTTCAAAACAAAGAAGACTTTTCAAGTCAGCTTGTAAATTGGGAAAACTTTGAATCTGAGCTTTACCACCCAACAGGGCGGCAGCGTCAAGCGGTGATCCCGTAGCTCGCTGCAGCAGCTCGACTGTGAGGTTGGCGGCCGTGAGACGTTGCAAATCGTCAAGCTTGAAAAATAGTAGAGCTAGCTCGCGTTCATCGTTGATTGCTAAGAACTTCCCCACCGCCAACTCGATATCTTGGTGCGCGCTAAGAGCCTCATCAGCAAAGCTCGGAAGTATCTCTGCACAAGTTGAAAGAAAGTGCTTGAGTTCGAGTTCCGTCGCCGATGCATACCCGAAGTTAGCCTCCCCAGCTTGACTGTGCTTGAACAAAGTGATTGGCGCTGTGCCATTCGGCGCTTTTTTGGCCCCGACAGCATGCCGATAATCATCAAGTTTGTTAATCGAGCTTTCATAGAAGCGCATGCGATGCCACCACTCTGTCAACATGTTGTTGAGTTGTCTTTCTTCGACATCATTCCTAGCGCGTAGAAGATCTGCAAGGCCGACGTCGTCACTGTCTTCAGCGTCCATGATTCTTTTTCGACTATCGGCCAGAGATGCTACTTTGCTGCGAACCTTCATGATGAGATTGTTGCCCTCTATTACCTGGCCGAGCAGGAAGGCAGGCCCAGTCAACCAAAAACGGCACTGTGGGCAAGATGGCCCTCGATCGCCGACTGGCACTGGTTCTATGCGCCCTTTATCACTCAGACCGCCTTCCTCGCAACGGGTCCCTGGGCAGATGCCCGATTGTTGCACTTGGATTAAACCAACGTTATCCTTCAACGCGTCGAAGCCTGTGTAGAGGCCTTGAAAGTCTGGGTGCGAAAGAAGGAAGGGCTTCAACTCTTCTAGCTCTTCCTCAGAAGGGCGAGGCAGCGGTCCGAGCCTCTCCCCAGCGCGCTGCTGCGCTTGCATCATTGCGCGCCTCACTGCGCCGGGCGCTGGCGCGTCATACCAAAGAGTCATCATGTACGTCGCGTGTCCAGCTACATACTCACAGACAATATTCAGCGGCACTCCCCGGTCGAGCAAATCTGTAATGCCGGAGACTCGAAGGGAATGCAAATCATTGAGCGCAGACGGATAGGCGTCATTTTCCGTACCAGGCTTAACCAGCCGAATGCGGTGAAGCTCGCTCCCGGCACGGTCGTTTATTCGTTTTTGAGTTTCGAGGCAGAGGCGACCCCAAAGCCGGAGCAATTTTTGCTTCGAAACTGGCAGTGACTTATCGTGAACCCGATCGGTTACGGCCGGGTCGCGGAAAAGGCAGTAGAAACGCTTTTGCGAGTCGATCAGATCGTTCGGTGTGTTGCGATGCCCTTGCGCGTCTTCGATGTTGTGCATGCTGGGATTCGGAGCAAAGCGAGAAATCCATGTACGCTGGTACCTGAGATGACATAGCAGATCGTCGCTCACCCAAGGTATCGCGTAGCCTTCGTCACTCGTCTTATTCACGCTGATCCATAACCCAACGAGTTCGGGTTCAGCAATTAGCCCGGACGGCATGACCTGAATGAAGCCAGCCCGACGATCAAGCGCTATCCGGCCATTTACTGGTAGCTGATCGGCGTTGTGGATCATTGAACCAGTGTCAAAGTCGTAGACGAATGGATCTCCCTCGCCTGAATCAAGCATGCGAGCTTGGATGCTTCTAAGTGGCAAAGAGAGTAGCGTATAGAGGCAAATCGCGGCGCTGGGGCACCAGACGTGTTCCAACGTTTTTGTGTCCTGATTGACCAAGTAAGCCCAATCTGTATCCCATTGCTTGGCCCAAGCGTAGTCATCAGCAATGAGGGTTTGACGCAGCTCCTCCATGATGTTGGCGGATATAGATTTCCGCGAGGTGCCTGCGCGGTATTCGACCGAAAATCTATCGAACTTTAAATCGACAGGATTGGCGAACCAAGGTGAATGACGGGGATCGCCGGTGTGCTGAGATCGGAGCCGGTCCGACACAAAATCGAAGAACTGGCCCATTTCCTGCAATCGAGTGTTTCGGCTCTCTGGACGATCAAACCGTTTACGCAGGAAGTTTCTATAGCACTGACTCTGCTCCGTGTAATCATTGATCAGTGGGCGCGACGCAAGCTCAGGCTTTCTCGGCGGCGCGGGCTGCTCCCTGAGAAACTCAATAAACTCGACGCAAATGCTGCGGCGGAGCACCACCCGTCCGGGCGCATTGGTGCTGCTACGGATGAAGTCTGATAACGCGTTTCCCCAAGCCAAAAGATGATCATGGCCTGCAACACTAGTTTTGAGTGAGACAAATTCGTCCATCGAAACCGCACGACGCTTAAGCGTCAATTGCGGCTGGTTAGGTGCTGTTGGATGAAGGCTATTGTGCAGCATGAGGATTGCGTTGTAGCTGCGCCTCGCGTATCCAACTTGCCGGTGCGCGTTATCAGTGCCGTTGTCAACCAGTTCCAGGCAGCGGCTAAAAAATGCGGTGCTAGCTTGCGAAACGTCGCGAAAAGTCGAAAAGACCTTGAGGTACTTCGCATACTTGGTCTCCCCGCCACCTCCGCTTTTACGTTTCGATAGCTGGCTAATGGTATTAAGAATTTCCCTCGTTTCAGCAGGCCCAAAAGTTGGGTTGAGGTAGCGGCGGCTGTTATCGCGGTGCATGAGTGCGCACGCGTCATTTGTTTCGCTCTCACCCGTAATGAATGGGAAAAGCAACCAACCTCGCGCGACTGACATTCCGAGGAATTCGAAAATGCGTGGTTGATGGAATGCTAGCTTCGGGGAGCCTAGCTTGTAGTCCGTTTGCGCGAATCCGCTGAACAGCGTTGCGGTTAATCTGCCGAAGAACTCAAGCGACGACGACGACTCACCCAACTCGTGTTTCAGATATCGATAGCCCGTTTGGTCGATTCCTCCTGCATCTTTGAAGATCGCTAGCATCTCAGCGATGTTCCTGGGCTTGAATGGCGCCACCAGCGCGCGCTGGTCATCAACGCTTAAAGAGCCAAGACGCCGTCTAGTAGGCTTATGCCCAACCACACCCAAGATCTGCTCGAAAATCTCAACGGGAATTGCTCGCATTTTTGGATGCCTCCACTGCAATGCCTTTATGGCTTTTCCAGGATGAAAAGTCGCCTGCAATTCGACCCAACGGTCCTCTAAGCGCTTTAGTGCGTAGTTTTCAATGGCCACCGCGAGTTCATCAAGAGAAGGCTTTTGGATGAGCAAAAACTTCAGCTTGTTCGGGTTGAGCAATACTGGAGTATCAATTGCGCCGTACGACACAAAAGATTCAGGGACTTCGTCAGAAAGATAGTGATAGGTCATGACGCTTTCCTAGTGAGCCGCTTCGTATCCAGTTGGCCAAATGCAGTACTTCCAAGCTTCAATGCGTCTGGAAGGGGTTGAAGTGCGATATCAGCAAATTCGCTTGCTACCCGTTCTCTTTCGACTTGATTTAGGCCAGTGCGCCCCTCAATCTGGGCCAAGACCTCCGCTCGCTTCAATACTTTTGCGGCGGTTGCGGGACTAATATGTGCATACACTGCTGTCGATGAGACCTGCATGTGCCCCATCCATTTTTGAATCAATAGCAAGTCGGCCTTGAGCACGTCAGCGCAGTAAAAGCCATAGAAGTGCCGAAGTGAATGCAGTCCGTACCCGCTTAGAGTGATCCCCCCCTTTCTCTCAAGTCGGCGGCAGGCGAGCTTGAATTGCTTTTCAAGCGCCTTAACTGTCAAAGGCTCGCCGTTCTCGCCAACAAAGTAGTACGGGTGATTGCATTTAGGCGTCGCTGCACGAGCGCCATGTAGGTACAGACGGTGCAAATGCAAAAGATACTGTCCACCGTCTCGAATCCAGTAAACATCAGAGCTTCGTGCTGCTTCGTCGTCGAATTTAATTCCCTTCCACCCGACAGCAGTTCGCTTTGCGCCATGCTCTGTCCGAGGCAGTAAGTCAAACTTTGCCCGCAAGTACTCTCGCCGGGTTCCCTGAACCTGGCTGTGCGCCTCGTTTGTCCACTTCATGGGAGATTGGGATGGATGCATAAGTTGGACGTGTAGTTCACGCCCTTTCGAGGTCACATCCTGCAGAAACAAATGTAGCAACTCTGATAATCGCCGTCCCCCATACGCAAGCATTGCAAAAATCAATTTGTCCCGCGGGTTCCTGGTAGTGTCAATGAGCTCCTGTACGAAGTTTGGCGGAAAAGGCTTGTATTGTTTCAGTCCGACTGCCTGTCGTTTACGCCCATGAGACTTTTTACGTGACCGAGACTTCGTATGGAACAATAAACTTTTCTCGGCATGAGCAAGACTCACCCACGAATTGCGACATGCGCTTACGAACTGAGTGTCGACAGCGTCTAATCGCGACGGACTGCTATCCATCACAAACTTCACGTAATCGCAAACGGCAGCACGCGTTGAGAGGTACTGCTGATTGCTGGCAGGCCGCCAACCAAGCACAGTACCGTGATCAAAGGCAGCAAGGAAGTCTTCTAGAAAGCTTCGGAAGCTGCCTTCGACAATCGTAATTTCGTGGCTAACTAGCTTGTAGTAATCACGCAGCTTTCCGATAGCAACGACCGTCTTCGAGATTGACTCATAGCTTGCGTTACCTTGAAGCTGAAGGTAGCGAGCAAACCTCGCAACACTGATGGATATGACGGGCTTGTCGGGGTTCTCTAACTCCACCAGGACCGGAAGAGTCTGTGCGTCAACGGCTTGGATTGAAAGGTGAACAATTGCGTGACTGGTAAGGGCTTCGGTCATAGCCCTGATAATAAACTAGTTGATGGGGATAACTATATCGACAGGAGAGTTTTTTCCGCTTGATTAAATCTAATTGCCTCTGACAGAGTGGCTAAACTAGTATTCCACTTCTGGTGGGGATAATGCCGTAGCTGTAATGAACGCAAGGGTAATCGGTTGCTGGAAGAAGCGAACATGCAATTGCTGTATGCACCCTATATCCCAAACCGCGCTGAATTCCTGATTCTGGCCAACCGCCGAATTCTCACGGACCAGATGGAATTCTTGAAGCAACACGTCGCCGCACAGAGCCGGATCCACCTCGCCGCTTAAGCGGCTCCGGCTTGACCACGCTCGATAAACATAGCGTCGCCGTAACTGAAAAAACGGTAACGCTCCGCGACCGCATGGGCATAGGCGCGCATCGTGTTTTCGTGTCCGGCAAAGGCGGAAACCAACATCATCAAGGTCGATTTTGGCAGGTGGAAGTTGGTTATCAAGCAATCGGCGACTCGAAACTCATACCCAGGCGTGATGAATAGCGCTGTTTCAGCCGAACCGGCCATAAGAGAACCACCCTGCGCTGCGGACTCGAGTGTGCGCATGCTCGTGGTACCGACGGTAATCACGCGCGAGTGTTCGGCTTTTGCTCGAGTCACTGCCGCGACAGTCTCTTCGGGGACAACATACCACTCCTGATGCATCACGTGTTTTGACACGTCAGCGTCGCGCACTGGCCGGAAGGTTCCTGCGCCGACATGCAGCGTCACAAACGCAAGCCTGATGCCACGACTTTCTAGTAGCGCAAGAATTTCATGGTCAAAGTGCAAGCCCGCAGTGGGTGCCGCGACTGACCCCGCATGTTTTGCGTATACCGTCTGATATCTTGACTCATCGTCGTCAGCAGGTGCGTGGGTGATGTAGGGGGGTAAGGGTACTTCGCCAACCTGTGCCAGCAACTCAAACACATTTTTGTCGCCTTCAAAGTTGAGCAAGAACAGGTCGTCCTGCCTACCTTCAACCACCGCGGCAACGCCATGCGCGAACAACAAGCGCGCGCCCGCCTTCGGCGACTTGGAGGCTCTAACGTGCGCCAATGCACGGTGCGCCCGATCCCCACGCTCGGGAAGGACGCGCTCGATCAGAACTTCAACACTGCCGCCGGTTGACTTCAGGCCATGCAGTCGCGCTTTGATCACCTTGGTATCGTTAAAGACAAGCAGATCACCCGTGCGCAGCAAGTCCGGAAGATCGGTGAAATACCGGTCTGCAAGACCGCCACCCTTGCCATTCAGGTGCAGCAGCCGACTTGCAGTACGATGCTCAGGCGGATGCTGCGCGATCAGTTCAGGCGGCAACACATAGTCAAAGTCTGTCGTCTTCATTGATTCGGTCTTGGATGTGGCGTTTAAGCACGCTGAGTCGGCGCACTGGGAAACAAAAATGCCCCCGATGGGGGCATTTGAAGTTTGGTGCCGGGAGCCGGAATCGAACCGGCACGATGTTGCCACCGCTGGATTTTGAGTCCAGTGCGTCTACCAGTTCCGCCATCCCGGCTTCGGGTAGACCGTTATTATAACGCGACCGCTTGATTTCGCGAGAAGCGACGCATCGAGAAACACCCGCGCCCCACCCGTTCGCGCCGCCCACGCGCAGTTGACGCTAGATTTTAAGACGGTTGGCCGCATTGCCGCGGGCTTGGGCAGGGGCATCTCCTATAATCGACAGATATAACTTCCCTTAAGGCAACTCGTGTCAACCAACGACCTGTCCAAACTCACTATTGATCGATCCAAAAAGGCCTTTGTCGGTGGCGGCCGTAGCCGCAAGAAGTGGTGGCTGGGTGTTGCCGTACTGATCGCGATTGTGGCGGGGGCAGCAGTCATTCGCAGCGGCAACCGGCCGGTGTCCGTCGAGCTCGGCACTGTCGCTTCTGCGTTTCCTACCCAAGCGATCACTACCTTGAATGCGACCGGGCGAGTTTCCGCTTTCCGTAAAGCAGCTGTTTCGACCAAAGCGACCGGAAAACTCGAGTATCTCGGCGTGCAAGAAGGTTCCATCGTCAAGGCCGGACAGGTGTTGGCGCGAATCGAGAATAAAGACGTCATTGCCACGCGAGACCAAGCGCTTGCTAACCTTCGCGCAGCCAAGGCAAACGCTGAGCAAGGGCTTGCCGAACTTCGCGACGCCGAGGCGAATCTACGCCGTACTGAGGACCTCGCCAAGAAGAACTTTATCTCAGGCGCACAACTCGATACTGCCATCGCCCGACATGATCGCGCGAAGGCGTCGGTTGCGGCACTAAATGGGCAGATCGGTGTGGCTGAAGCCAATCTGCGCGCCACCAATGTCGGCGTCGAACAAACCGTTATCCGCGCGCCATTCGATGGTGTGATTCTCACCAAAAACGCTAATGTCGGCGACATCATCACGCCGTTTTCGTCTGCCGCCGACTCCAAGGGCGCGGTGGTCAATATTGCGGACATGACTACACTGGAAGTTGAGGCGGATGTCTCTGAAAACAGCTTGTCCAAAATCAGTACAGACATGCCTGTGGAGATCCAACTAGACGCCTTCCCAGACCTTCGCTTGCTCGGGCGCGTTAGCCGGATAGTACCGACAGTCGACCGTTCGAAGGCTACTGTTCTGGTGAAAGTCGAGTTCGTCGAAAAAGACAACCGGGTTCTGCCAGACATGAGCGCCAAAGTCGCATTCCTCCAGCGCGCGCCTTCGGCTGATGAACGGAAGGCGGTAACAGCAGTTCAGCCAGCAGCAGTGGTGAAGAGAGACGGTAAAGACGTCGTATTTGTCATCGACGAAAAAAACATCGCCCGTATGGTGGCGGTCACGACTTCGGGGAAGTTGGGTGATCTTGTCCAAGTCAGCGGCATCAAACCCGGGGACAAAGTCGCACTGAAGCCCGATGAAAAATTGAAAGATGGCGGCGAAGTTGTCATCAGCAAGAAGTAGGCGACGGCCATGAGCAACACTCTGGTCGAGATCAAGAATCTCGTCAAATCCTATACGCGTGGTGACCAAGACGTCCCGGTGCTGCGCGACATTACGCTAAACATCGACCGCGGCGATTTTATCTCGCTAATGGGGCCATCAGGGTCGGGAAAATCCACGTTGCTCAATCTCATCGCCGGCATTGATAAGCCGACCGGGGGAATGCTGCGTATCGATGGTGAAGATATTTCAAAGTTGTCCGAAGGCGAACTTGCGGACTGGCGCGCATCGAACATCGGTTTTATCTTTCAGTTCTATAACTTGATGCCGGTGTTGACCGCCTACGAAAATGTTGAGCTGCCGCTGCTACTGACGAATCTCTCGAGATCCGAACGACGCGAACGCATCGAGATGACGTTGAATATGGTTGGTCTGTCTGACCGGATGAACCATTATCCAAACGAGTTATCCGGTGGCCAACAACAGCGTGTGGCGATTGCGCGCGCGATCGTCACCGACCCCACCATTTTGGTCTGTGACGAACCGACCGGCGACCTGGACAAACAGTCGGCAAGTGATGTGCTGAACATGCTCAAAGAGCTGAACAACACGCTCGGTAAAACGATCATCATGGTCACACACGATGCACACGCAGCAGAAGCGGCGAAGCGTATCGTCCACCTTGAAAAAGGTGAGTTGTTGGACGAAGGTATGTGATGCACATCAAACTTTGCCAAGACCTGATGATGAACCGGTCAGACTGATGTACTACCTGAAGCTCATCTTTAAGAATGTGTTCCGCGCCAAGCTGCGTACGGCGCTGACCGTGACCGGGCTAGTAGTGGCCATCGTCGCCTTCGGCCTGCTACAAACAGTTGTAGACGCTTGGTTCGCCGGCGCGAATTCTGCCTCTAGCGCCAGGTTAGTGACACGCAACGCCATATCTCTTGTGTTTTCGATGCCCACCTATTACCGTGAACGCATGCGCTCCATCGATGGCGTAAAGACGGTGAGTTATTCACAATGGTTCGGCGGCATCTATAAAGAGCCGTCGAATTTCTTCCCGCAGTTTGCCGTAGACCACAATAACTACTTTGATCTCTATCCGGAATTTCTGATTAAGCCGGACGAGCTCCTCGCGTTCAAACGCGACCGACAGGGCGCGATTGTCGGCCGCAAGTTGGCAGATCAATTCGGCTGGAAAGTGGGGGATGTCATCCCGATTCGCGGCACAATCTTTTCCGGGAACTGGCAATTCACCATCCGTGCCATTTTTGATGGCCGCGATGAAACAACGCTAACGCGGCAGTTCTTTATGCATTGGGACTACATCAACGAGTCGGTGAAGAAGCGATTTCCCCGACGCGGCGATCAGATCGGAGTATTCAACATCCTGATCAACGACCCATCGCGCGCGGCTGACATATCGAAGGCAATTGATGCCGAATTTCGTAATTCACTCGCCGAAACGCTAACGGAAACTGAGAAGGCGTTTCAGCTCGGATTCGTTGCACAGTCCGAGGCAATCGTCGTCGCAATTCGTGTTGTGTCGTTTGTGGTCATTTTCATCATTATGGCGGTGGTCGCCAACACCATGGCGATGACCGCACGCGAGCGAATCGCCGAATATGCAACGCTAAAGGTATTAGGTTTTTCGCCGGGTTATGTCGCAGCCCTCATCTTCGGCGAGGCGATGGTTCTCGCCTTCTTCGGTGCCGGTATTGGTATTTTGTTGACGTTTCCAATGGCAAGTGGCTTTGCCAACTCCCCCGCAGGCGCGGCATTCGCTTCGTTCGCAGTCTCAGCAAGCACGGTTTGGCTGCAAGTGGCATGTGCCGTCGCAGTAGGTGTCATCGCAGCGCTCGTGCCGGGATGGCGCAGCGCGCGGGTAAAGATTGTTGATGGTCTGCGACACGTTGGTTAAAGCCTGAACTAAGATGAAGGTCCCCTTCTCGTACATCTTCCGCAACTTGTGGACACGCAAGCTCACCACCATTCTGACTGCATCGGGGATGGGGCTAGTGGTGTTTGTATTTGCCGCAGTTCTCATGCTGGATGCAGGACTCAAGCAAACGATGGTGGGTACCGGTACCCTCGATAACGTCCTCGCAATTCGTACCGGTGCTGAAACCGAGATTCAGAGCGGCATTACACGCGACCAAGCAGGTTTGCTTGAGGCGATGCCGCAAGTGGCACGCAGCAAAACAGGTGAGCCGCTGATCTCAAAAGAAACACTCGTCCTGATTTCACTCATCAAGAGTGGTCAGGAAAAGGGTTCTAACGTGATCGTGCGTGGTGTATCGCCGATGGGGATCACATTGCGTCCTCAAGTCAAACTGGTGCAAGGCCGAATGTTCCGCCCGGGAGCGTCGGAACTTGTGGTGGGCCGGAACATCAATGGTAAGTTTGACGGGGCGGAAATCGGGCAGACGCTGCGTTTTGCGCAACGCGAGTGGACAATTGTCGGCGTCTTTGACGGTGGCGGCAGCGCGTTTGACTCTGAGATGTGGGGCGATGTTGAACAACTAATGCAGGCCTTTAGACGCCTGAATTATTCCTCGGTCATCCTCAAACTCGCTGACATTGAGAGTTTTGACCTCTTACTCAAAGACATTGCCGCAGATGTTCGGCTCACCATCGACGCAAAACGCGAACAGATCTTTTATGAAGACCAGTCGCGGGCCTTATCGTTGTTCATCTCGATTCTCGGCAACGTCCTTACCGTTATCTTTTCGATCGGTGCAATCATTGGCGCAGCCATCACGATGTACTCATCCGTGGCAATGCGTACCGCTGAAATCGGCACTCTGCGCGCATTGGGGTTCCGGCGGCCATCTATTTTGGCGGCATTTTTGGGCGAGTCCCTGCTGCTCGGGCTTGTCGGCGGACTAGCGGGCGTTTTCTTCGCTACCTTCTTACAGGCCATCACGATTTCGACCTTGAACTTTCAGTCGTTTTCGCAGTTGGCGTTTTCGTTCACACTCACACCAAAGATCGTTGTGCAGACGCTACTGTTTTCGATGTTTATGGGATTCGTCGGCGGATTCCTGCCAGCATTACGCGCAGCACGCATGAAGATCGTCGATTCCCTCCGCGCTGCCTAAGTGCCCCGCTCAGCGGGAATTTGACAGAAAGTAAAACTCGCCTATCCCTGGGCTTTTTCAGGCGAAACAGCCTGAAGACGCCCGTGTTTTCTTGTGCCTTTAGAATTCACAGACACCATGCCGCAGACTGATGGAAGGGTCGATCATTAGGCAACGCGCGGCTACGCTGCGTTCATGTATTCCTTGCCACCGCGCAGCGACTCCACTCGTTTGATCAACAAATCCAAGTCTTCCTGCCTATCCACAAAGTTAAACCGGTCGCTGTTGACGATCAGCAACGGCGACTCGGTGTAATCGTAAAAAAAGCGTGTGTAGGCGTCGGATAATTTAACGAGATAGTCCTCTGAAATTGACCGCTCCATTGGTCTCCCGCGACGCCCAATGCGTTGCATAAGCTGATCCACCGACGCCTGTAGATAGATCACCAAATCTGGTGTGGGTGCTTGCGGCCTTAGATGATTGTAGAGTTGCGAATACAAAGCGAACTCGTTGTCGTCGAGCGTGAGCTTGGCGAACAAAGTGTCCTTTGCCAACATATAGTCAGCAATCGACTTACCTTCAAACAGGTCTGGTTGTTTTATTGCCGATAGCTGATTCACGCGTTGGAAAAGGAAGAACATCTGTGTCGACAGCGCGTATCGCTTCATATCGCGATAAAAGTTTGGCAGGAAGGGGTTCGCGCTTGGATCTTCCAACAACAGCTCTGCGCCGAAACGTTCGGCCAGCAATCTTGCTAGCGTCGATTTACCGCTGCCAATCGGGCCCTCAACGACAATGAAGCGATGTTTCATAGCAGCAGATGCCGTTCTTGCTCGGAATGACGCTCGACCGACTGCTCACTCACGGTTGGCAAGAGCGCCTTCACCGAGCCGACACCGGGGATAAAAATGTCAGGCGCAATTTCGACCAGCGGCAACAACACAAACGCACGTTCATGTGCGCGGGGATGCGGTACGACCAAGTCTGGCTCGTTTATCCGCCAATCGTTAAACAACAAGATATCTAGATCCAATGTCCGCGGGCCATTGCGGCTAGATCGTACCCGGTCGTGCTGGCGTTCGATATCGAGCAGGCCGGCCATCAACTCGCGGGGCGTGAGCGTGGTCTCAACTTCGGCAACCGCGTTGATAAAGTTTGCCTGCTCAACACCGCCGACCGGGGCCGATTGGTACATCGCCGAAGTTTTAGTGAGCGAACAATTTGGCAAGACCGCAATTTTATTTAGTGCATCCTGAATCTGCCTCACTGGATGGCCCATGTTGCTACCGAGCCCGATCATGGCGCGTGACGATAACGCGGTCAGCGCTTTATTTGACTGCATCAAGATTCTGACTCAGCGTCGGGCGCGGGAGGGACACCACCAGTCGGCGCTGCGGTTTTTTTCCGACCGCGGCGTCTTTTCTTTGGACCGCTATCTGGGAGCAGCATCGCCTCGCGTACGCCGTCGTCCGCGAACTGGAACTTCTCCCACCACGCCGCGATCTCTGGCGACGCATCTCCCGCTTCTGCGCGCAGTGCGTAAAAATCATAACAGGCACGAAAGCGGGGGTGGGTCAACAGTCGGAACGCCTTGGCACGCGACTGCTGCGCAAAACGTGATTGCGCGACCCAGAGCTCTTTAATGTTGCCGTCGAAGCGTCGGGGGATGGCAAGGGATTTGCGCTGCTCATCAAGCACTTCATCCATCGCCTGATGTAATGCCGCAAGTGGTCGCTCACCGCGCGCTTCGAGCGCCTTGGCGCGTGCACACATTGGAAACCAGAATAGCGCGGCGAACAAAAAAGCTGGCGAGACACCACGATCATCATTAATGCGTTCGTCGGTGCGTTGCAAGGCAAGCGTTGCAAACGCGCGGCTTTGCGGGGCGCTCAGTATTTCTTCGAGCGAAGGTAGTAACAACACATGTAAACCAAGTACCCGCAATTTGTCGATGCAGGCTAACGCATGACCGGAAAGCAGAAGCTTCAGCATTTCGTCGAACAAACGGGCTTCAGGCACATTGGCGAGGAGTGACTTCAGCGCCGGGATCGGCTGCTCCGTTGCCGCATCAATGCTGAAGCCAAGTTTGCCGGCAAGTCTCGCTGCACGAAGCATGCGCACGGGGTCTTCCCGATACCTGGCCTCAGGGTCGCCGATCATCACCACCCGCTTCTTCTCGATATCCTTGAACCCGTTGGTGAAATCCCAGATTTCTTCGGCAGTCGGATCGTAAAACAGTGCATTCATCGTGAAATCACGGCGAATGGCATCGTCAGCTTGCGTGCCATAAACGTTGTCGCGCAGCAGTCGTCCGTGTTCATCCGTGTTGGCGCTCTCTTCATCGCTGGAGGCAATATGTGCCGAGCGAAATGTTGACACCTCAATGGTTTCCTGGCCGAACATCACGTGCACCAGCCGGAATCGCCGGCCAATGATGCGCGAGCGGCGAAACACACTCCGCACCTGTTCGGGCGTGGCGTCGGTTGCCACGTCATAGTCTTTGGGATGGCGGCCGAGCAACAAGTCGCGTACCGCCCCACCAACGATGAAGGCCTTATGCCCCGCCTTTTGGAGCTGCTCGCAGCATCGGATGGCCGCGTCTGAAAGGTCTCCACGCTTAATGTGATGCTCATCGCGTTGATACCGCGTTACAGCGCCGCTAGAAGGTGCTTGACGAGGCCCAATATTGCGGCTAAAAACTTTATCGATAAAACGCCGAATCATAGTTCGCCAGATATCAAATCCAGCACCGGCCAGCCTTGCTCCACCGCAAACCGATGCAGTGTTGGGTCAGGATTGACCGCAACGGGGTGATTCACGCGCTGTAGCAGTGGCAAATCGTTTAATGAGTCACTATAGAACCAGCTGGTCTGAAAGTCTTCAATACATAACTCCATCGACGCCAACCAAGCGTCCACGCGCGCAACTTTACCCTCTCTGAACGAAGGCACACCGACCGGATTGCCGGTATAACGTCCGGCCACCATCTCAACTTCGCAGGCAATCAGGTGATCCACGCCGAATCTCTGGGCGATTGGTTTTGTCACAAACGCATTTGTCGCCGTCACAATCGCACACAACTCTCCAGCGTGCTTTTCAAGCAGCCGCAACGCCGCCGCACTGATCATTGGCTCTATCTTGTCCTGCATGAATGTCGCTTGCAGGCCCGCAAGCTCAGTATCAGACTTACCGGCGATGGGTGCCAGCGCAAACCGCAGATACGCATTGATATCCAGCGTCCCGTCTTTGTACTGCTGCCAGAATGCCTCGTTTCGCTGACGGTGTTCGTCGCCTTGAACGATGCCCTTCTCGACAAGAAAATGTCCCCAAGCATGATCACTGTCGCCACTCAATAGCGTGTGGTCAAGGTCAAACAACGCGAGTGACTTCAATCCCCATCCCCTTCAAGGAGTTCTGGTTGTGCCATTTGTTTGAGTAGCGGCAGCGTAATTTCCCGCCCCGTCTCAAGAGAGTACTGGTCAAGTGCGTCGAGTATGCCGATGAGAGACGTCATGTCCCGTCGCGCATGTCGCAGCAGGTAAGACACCACATCGTCGCGCAGGCAAAAGCCGCGCGAGGACGCGTGTGCGTCGAGTGCGCGCATCTTTTCGGTGTCACTCAGTGGGTGCAACGCAAATACAAGTCCACTGCCAAGGCGGCTAGAGAGTTCGGGGCGCACTGCGAGATCGCGCGGCGCAACATTGCCTGTGACGACAACCGTCGCCGCAGGATCAAGCGCCCGCTGATTGATGGCATCGAATAAGCTAATCTGTTGGGCATCATCGAGGGACTGTACATTGTCCACAAGAACGTGGGTGGTCTGCTGCCCGAGGACGGGGACGCAACAGAGCCGAGACGCCCGTTCCAGCGATGCAGAACCAGCGGCCGAAGCAAAGGCCCGCAGTAAATGGGTCTTGCCGCAACCCGGAAGGCCCCAAAGATAGATCACTTTGGCGCTGGTGGCGGTGGACTGCGCCGATTTGGCGAGTGCATCAACCGCTTCACGATTCTGTCCGGTTACAAAATTGGCGAAGGTGGGATCGGCTGGAGGAGAAATTTCGAGAACGAGTTGTTTCACAACGCAATTATACGTTCCACTCCGCGACTGGCCCCAAGGAGTAGCGGGATTGAAAGGCAAAAAAAAACGGCCGGTAAACCGACCGTTTTTGGTTTGAAGCAAGATTAGAACTCGTAACGGAAAGTGACTTGCATCTGCCACTGCGATTCGAGACGCACTTGACGCGTGGTGAAATCGGCAACACCGGCACTACGCAATGCGTAGATATAGCGGCCTTGGGCGTCGATACCAACATAGTTGACAAGCGCGCGGGTTGACGGGAAAGCGATCTCGTCGATACGGCCCCACTTTTTGTTCAACAAATTACCCACGTTGAAAATATCGAGGCTGACTACAGACTTATGGTCCTTTACGAATCCTGGAAGCTCTTGGGTGACACGCATGTCGACGGTATTAGTCCAAGGGTTGAACGTGTCGTTGCGGGCAACCACACCACCGCGGGTCTTGATGCCATTGGCACTGACCAGCTCCCAGAACTTGTTCTCGTTGGTCTTATCGGTTGCGGTATCACCAAGGAATACCACTTCCCCCGAGCCCGGGCCTTTAGGGATGTAAAGCAAGTCATTCGTCACGCCGTCGCCATTGATGTCATTACCGTAGATCCAACTATAAGGTTTACCGCGACGACCTTCAGCAAAGAACCCAACCCGCGTCTTGTACTTGCCAATGAATGCGCGTTCCCAAATCAGCGAGCCGTTGAAGCGATCTTTGATCAGGTAGTTGGAGTTCGATGCAACGTTTTCGTTGGGGTTGAACACCGAGCGACCATTCCAGTTGGAGTTTGCTACCGACGAGGTGAGCGGGCTCACTTCTTTGGCAGCGGTGTAGGTGTAGGCCAACGCCCATGACCAACCCTGCATCATCGGACGCGAAATAGAAACGGTCGCTTGATTGCCGCCGCCGTCCTTAGTTTTTGAAGTCAAGGTGACGTTGTTGAAGTTGGGGTTGTTCAATGCGCGCGTACGCTGATCGTTACAGATGCCCGTGCCACCAACCGTCGAACCACCCGATGTCCAGCAAGCAGGGTTATAGCCCGCCGCTGTCCAGAACATTTGACGACCGTCCGGGCCGATACGGGTCGGCACACCCAAATTCAAATGCTGGTAGTAGAGGCCGACATTGGTCTTGGTGTAGATGTACTCAGCACTAGCAACCATGCCCCACCACGGCAGCTGATGTTCAAAGGCCAGGTTGGCTTTCCAAACCGAAGGCTGGCCGAGCCCCTTCTCGATGAAGTCAACGTTCGATGCCGGAATGGCACCAGAAAATGATGTCGGTTGCTGGGAAGAGTTCGGGTTAAACAAGCCGCCAGTAGATGGGCAAGCTGAGAATCCAGCAATGCCACAACCAATGACAGCGGTTGCCGTTCCCGTGTTTGAATATGGATTAGACAGCCAAACGTTTGCCGCAGCACCCTGGAAAAGACCAAATCCTCCACGCACTTGCATTGGGCGCTTGGAATCGAAGGTGTAGTTGAAACCAAACCGAGGCTGAAACAGGCTCTCGCCGTCGATGGTGACAGTGTTATCGAGGCCAAAACCGCCAGAAGCGCGCGTGGTGCCCGAACCGACAACAGTCGGCGCGGCCGCAGCGGCGTTGTACGCTGGCTTATCAGCAATCTTCGGCACGTCAATTCGTGCCCCGATCATCAAGGTCAGGTTATTGTTAACCGCCCAGGTATCCTGCAAGAAGGCACCCAAGTTCTGCAACTTCCAAACGGCAACCCCATCGTCTAGCTTCTTACCCGCTCTTGGCACCTGAACCGAATACGACGATGGACGCCCTAGGCGGAAGTTCTCAAGCACAGCCGCTTCTATGGCTGCCGCAGTGGCAGTGCCACAGTTGATGGTGCCAAACGAGTAGGTGTATGTCGCACTGCTATTTTGGCAGCTAAAGGTGTAGTTACCTTTAGTATCCTGCAGGAACGCGTTGTACACCTTGTTGTCGCTCAAGTCGCCGCCAAACTTCAATTCGTGCTCTTTGAGTATCCAAGTACCGCCGAAGTACGCGTCGGTTGTCTTGGTGCCGAGAACGTTGGTATGGCGGCTGCGTTCTGTACCCGCAAACAAAGTACGAGTGCCAGTCGCCGCGACCGCACCGGCAGGCAATGCGCCCGTAAATGAGAACGCCATTTGCGGCAAAGTCGTTGGGCTAACGGGTACCGAATCATAATTTCGCTTGGAAATCTTGAACTCGGTTGAGAAGTTGTCGGTCCAGTCAGAGAACACTTGCGCGACAGCCGTCTCGATCTCCTTGACCTGAGAGTAGTTGTTAGAACTGTACGCAAGTTGCGTGATTGAGTAGTTCTGGAAGATCGGCTCGCTCTGTTCTGTCTTGTTGTACCGAACATTTGCACGATGACGGTCGTTGATGTTCCAGTCAAGCTTTGCCGTTAAATCCTTGACTGTCAGCATGCCACTAGGCGTATCCGCATTGCCCAAATCAGCGCGATATGTGCTCAAAGCAATAGACTGAAGTCCGCTAATTGCGGTCGGCGTTATGCCAACGTTAGTCAAAGAGCTGCCGATGGGGCCAAATGCCGGGCTTGCCTTGGTGCTCGCGAGTTCTTCATATGATACGAAGAAAAACAGTTTGTCCTTGATAATCGGGCCACCGAGCGTGAAGCCCTTGGTATCTTCTGAAAATGGCAAGACCGGCGTGTAAGTATTGGTCGAGCGATTGTAACGGTCACCCACCATCTTTTGATCGCGGTAAACCTTATACACACTACCCTTAAAGTCGTTAGTTCCCGACTTCGTAATGGCATTTATATTGACGCCGGTGTAGCCCTTCTGCGTGACGTCGTAGTTCGAGACATTGACCTGGACCGACTGTATTGCATCAATTGAGATCGGCTGCTTCTGGGTCGGGAGGTTGTTGGACTCAAGGCCAAATGTATCGTTGGTCGTTACGCCGTCAATCGTAATTGAGTTGTAGCGGCTGTTTTGACCGCCAAGCGAAATCTCGCCGCGCTCTTTGTCGGTTTGCGATAAACGCGGATCATTGCGCGCGTAGTCTTGCAGGTTGCGGTTGATCGAGCCAAAAGCGTCAAGTTCTGCGCGGCTGATATTGCTCCCTGCGCCCATCGCTGTCTTGCTGAACGCGTCGGCAACGGCGCTTGCCGCAACTTCAATAGTTTCTACTTTTGGTTTTTGCTCGCCAAGTTTTGCATCGAGTACCGCCGTCTCGGCCAGCGTAAGGAACACATTGTTTCTGGTCTCCGTCTTACCGTCTTTGGTAATCGTTATGGTATACGGCCCCCCGGTACGAAGGCCGCGCGCCGAGTAACGACCATCTGCATCAGTTACAACATTGGTCACCGAGCCGGAATCGACGTGAACAATCTTCACCGCAGCACCAGCCACTGACTTACCGTCCACTGCCGTAATACGCCCCGCCAGTGCAGAGGTAGTGTTCTGCGCATACACCGTAGCACTGCCCACCGCAATCGCCACACACAGCGCGATCTTTGAAAGCTGCAACCGATTTCGATTAATCATTTATTGATCCTAGTAAGAAATGAAAACAGTGAATTCGTTAAACCTGCGTACGCAGCAGCGGCTGACATCGCCAGCCACGATGGCTCACTAAACATTCTTTATGCTCAGGCACAACGCAGTAGCCGACTGAAGCTGCCCCGCCGCAGTCCCCTTTTTACAACTGCAACCAAGTCTCATCGAGACGAGTTATCCAACTCGATAGGCAGGCTTACATTCCGCTCGCAATTACATCGGCGAATTATGACGGATTCATGACGTCCTTGGAATCAATAGGTTACATGCGATAACATACAAAATTACTTATGGTTTGCACACAACCACTTCTGCCCTGATATTGAGAATTTACATGAAGAACGCGCTGCTTCATCGCGGTCGCGAAGTCCGGCATTTGTTGTGCCCGCACAACACGCTAGCCTGAACATTTCATGCGGGCGCGTTCGACAGCGGGCGAGTAGGTGAACAGGCAAGCGATGTTTTGCCTGACCGAGCACAGCATCGCAGGCTAGGCTTCGGCAGCAAGGCGAAACATTGCCGTCCAATCGCCCACAGGCAACGTCCTTCTAAGCAACCGGCGACCCATAAAATATTCAGGCTAGTTCAATCGTACGATCCGCGACCCTAGAGCGCTTGGCTGGTAAGGAGAATTTGCCCCAAGATACTCTACGAGAGCGTCAAGATCCAAAACGCTCACTTGACGATCGCGGCCATCACGGAAAACGGTGAAGCCCTCGGCACCTGCCGCAACAAAGCTATTCGCCACCACCCGATATTCAAGATCCAAACGAATCGGCGCGCCATTGAGTTTTATCGAGCCGGGTACCACGCGGCTGCCGATCGGTTTTGCAGCGTCCCACACATAACTGAATCCCTTCGACACGCCCATAATTCGGCTAAATCGACCCTCGGCCTCGGCAGTCCATTGCTGTTCGAGAACACTCTTGATTTCGGCCCCCGTCAGGTTCATCACCACTAGGTCGTTTTGGAAGGGTTGCGTCTTAAACAGTGTGCCATACGAAACTCCGCCCCTTTCGTCGGGGATGATGGGGGCCCGCAAACTTCCACGATTGTTAAACGCAATCACTGCCCCGCCACGGTCCGGGCTCGCGGTTCCAGACAAGTGTGCATCAGCGATCAAATTTCCCAGCGTCGATTCACCAGCAGGCGTTGAGAGCGCACTCATCTCCCTGGCAACATTTGCGACGATGCGCTTTTCAAGCGGCTCGCTAAGCGCTTTGTACCGCTCGACCAAGACCGAAAGCTCCGCCGCCTTCGGGCCATCGGGCTTTACTACAACGTTTCGTGCCGATGTACGGCTCAGTTTGCCCGTCGCACGATCAAGATCAATATCAATTTCGGTCAGCAACGTGCCGTAGCTTCCCGCGCTCGTCACGAGCTTGCCAGCCACATCACAGATGTAATAACGATGCGTATGCCCAGTAATTACCACGCCGACCTCCGGTGCTAGGCGCGATGCGATGTCTTTGGCTGGCCCCTTGAAGTCGGTACAGTCGTTGATACCTCCAGACTGGTCGCCGCCCTCGTGTACCACAACGACGACGGCGTTAATGCCTTTTGCCCTCAGCGTCGGCAGAAGCTGGTTCACCGTTTCCACTTCATCAAAAAAGCGCAGCCCCGCTGTTCCACTAGGGCGCACAAGCTGAGGTGTATTGCGTAATGTCATGCCAATAAAGGCGACCTTAACTCCGTCAAACTCCTTGACGCCGTAAGACGGAAACAATGTCTTCTCATCAGACTCGGCTCTGACATTCGCCGCCAAGAAGGGGAACTTTGCCCCCATGTAGGCAGGCCTACCCTTGCAATCGGGCTGACCCGTCGCAGCGCTCTTCTCACACCCGCCCGCCTGGAGCCGCTTCAAATGCTCTACGCCGTAATCGAACTCGTGGTTTCCCACCGCATGAAAGTCAACCCCGATGAGATTCATCGCTTCAATGGTGGGCTCGTCTTTGAACAACGCCGACATCAGCGGCGTCGCCCCGACCAGGTCTCCTGCGGACAAAACGGCGTTCAGTGGATTCTGCAGCTTAAGTTTATTAACCAAAGCGGCAAATTGCTCTACCCCGCCGGCACTTTCGAAGCGAATCCCGGTCGGCTGCGATGCATCGGGCACCGGCACCCGCAAGTTCGGGATTTGCAAGTTGCCATGAAAGTCATTAAAGGCGATCAGCTTGACCGTAACGACCGGCGCGGCAACTGCCGCTGGCGGTGGAGGCGTGGTGGTGGTGCAACCTGAAAAAAACAGCACGCCGAGCGCAATCATCGCCGACGCGTAGCGCCTCTGAATCAGCCCGAAACCACCAGTTGCATGAACAACCAACGCGCAAGCGTGAATTCTGAATTGCATAAAGAATTGCCAAATCATCTGAACGGAATCCAGCACTTTACTCCGAGTATTATCTACGTTGATGCGGGTAGCGGATCGTCTCTGCTCGCGCATTATTCACATTAGGGGCACACACCATGCTGATTCTGCAGAGCCTGATGGGCTTTTTCGTTCTCTACGCCTTTGCTTGGGCAATTTCGGAGAAACGGCACGCCGTGCAGTGGCGCACGGTGATCGGCGCGATCATCTTACAGATCATTATGTTTGTGCTGCTGTTCAAGTTTCCCTACTTTAAGGAAGTGGCGGCGGTGCTGAATAACACCCTCAATGGCATCGCTGATGCAACCCGCGAAGGCACCAAGTTTGTCTTCGGCCACATCGGCGGCGGAGATTTGCCCTACAAAGTTGAGGACGGCAAAAGTCCATTTATCCTGGCAACGCAGGCATTACCGTTAGTAATTGTGGTGTCTGCGCTGTCATCGATACTCTTCTACTGGAAAATCTTGCCGTTGATCGTCAACATTTTTTCATGGGTACTGAAAAAAACTATCGGTGTGGGCGGCGCGATTGGCGTCTCCACCGCCGCGAACATTTTTCTCGGTACGGTAGAAGCACCACTATTTATCAAACCCTACATCGCCAAGCTCACGCGCGGTGAGTTGTTCATCACCATGACGGCGGGCATGGCCGGTATCGCCGGCACTGTCATGGTGCTCTACGGCATTATTCTTAAAGCGTCAGTTCCCGACGCCATTGGCCACATTCTCATCGTCTCGTTTATCTCCGCACCGGCGGCCATCGCCTTCTCTGCCCTGATGGTGCCACACGAAGGCCAGGTCACCGACGGCATGATCGCCACCGGTGCGCCGGTGCAGTCGACGATGGACGCGGTGACACAAGGCACGGTAGAAGGTGTGTCGATTTTCATAAACATTGTCGCCATGCTGCTGGTGCTGACCGCACTGATCGCAATCATCAATCAGTTGTTCGGACTTCTGCCTGGCATCAGTGGCAAACCAATCACGCTGCAAAGTCTGTTCGGCGCTGTCATGGCACCAATTGTGTGGCTTACCGGAGTGCCTTGGTCTGAGGCACAGACGGCCGGCGCGTTGATGGGCACCAAAACAGTCTTGAATGAGTTCATCGCGTATCTCGATATGGTGAAGCTGTCACCAAGCGAGTTATCCGAGCGTAGCCGAGTCATCATGACGTACTCCCTATGTGGCTTTGCCAACTTTGCGTCACTCGGCATCATGATCGGCGGTATGGGCACCATGTGCCCGGAGCGCCGTCCCGAGATAATTAATCTCGGCTACAAGTGCCTCGTATCAGGTACCCTTGCGACGCTGTCGTGTGGTGCCCTGGTAGGCATTTTTTACTAGTCACTTTTATCGCCGACGGCGGGAATATCAATGCTCTCAACTGCCTCTTCCACTTCAGACTACAGCAAGGCTATCCCGCTAACCATCGTCACAAGCGAGACACTAGCCGGGTTTCTGAAACAAACGGACGCGACGACGAAGAATTGGCTCAATGCGAACCACTTTACGGCTGCGCCGTATAGCTTCTCGCTGGTGCCGGATGCCGCCGGCAACATCGCCAGCCTCATCGTTGGTGCGAGGGCGCTCGATGATGTCTGGTTGCTTTCACACTTACCATTTGCGCTGCCAGCGGGAAATTACCGGCTTGCCGATCGTTCGATGGTCGACGACTTCTGCGCGTCACTGTCCTGGCTGTTGGGTAGCTATCAATTCTCTCGCTACAAATCATCGCCTGTCAAAACGGCAACGTTGTTCATGCCGTCGTCCCCCGCAACAACCCGCGCGCAGCAGATGTTTGCCGCCGTCGCCCTCACCAGAGATTTAGTCAACACGCCCACCGAAGACATGGGCCCACAACACTTGGCGGCAATCGCTGAACAGCTCGCGGCCGAGTTCGGCGGCACCTTCAACGAAATTGTTGGTGATGACCTGCTGCGCGAAAATTTTCCTGCGATCCATGCGGTGGGCCGGGCAAGCCATCGACCCCCGCGTCTGATCGAACTGCGCTGGGGTGACCCATCCCATCGCCGAATCGCCATCGTCGGCAAAGGCGTGTGTTTCGATACCGGCGGACTAAACATCAAAGGCGCAGAAGGCATGCGGCAGATGAAGAAAGACATGGGTGGCGCGGCGCATGCATTGGCCTTGGCTCGCCTCATCATGCAGATGAAGTTACCCGTGTCGTTGCAAATGCTTGTGCCTGCAGTTGAGAACGCGATTTCTGGTAACGCCTATCGCCCCGGCGAAATCGTTTCTACGCGTGCGGGATTGAAAATCGAAATTGGCAATACCGATGCGGAAGGGCGCGTCGTTTTGTCGGACGCCCTCGCCTACGCGGCCGAATCCAAACCAGCATTGATCCTTGATTTCGCCACATTGACCGGCGCTGCGCGTGTTGCTTTGGGCCCAGAGTTACCGGCGACATTTGCCAACGACGATAAGTGGTTTGATGCCCTTGCCCAAGCCGCAGCGATAACGCACGATCCGATTTGGCGGATGCCACTATGGCAACCCTACAACGAAATGATCAAGAGCAGCATCGGTGATATTGTGAACACGGGTGGCCCACAGGCAGGGGCAGTCACCGCAGCGCTGTTCCTCGAAAAGTTCATCCCAAGCGGGCAAGCTTGGATACATATCGATGTATTTTCATGGAACCTAAAGTCGCGCCCCGGGCGTCCTGAAGGCGGTGAGGCACAGAGCCTGCGCGCTTGCTTTCAGATGCTGCAAACTAAGTTTTCCGGTTGATGCGGGTTTGACCACGCTGCTGAATCCCGCTATAATCTTGGGCTTTCCTCGGTAACAAAACAAATACTGCCAAGGAAAAATGTTGGGGCGTTAGCTCAGCCGGTAGAGCAGCGGACTTTTAATCCGTTGGTCGGCAGTTCGAATCTGCCACGCCCTACCAATATATTCAAAGGCTTAGGAGACCCCTAAGCCTTTTTCTTTTGGAGAACGTAGCTAAAACGTAGCTACTGTGCCGAACGACGAATCAATTCTGCTTGCTGCACTCGCAAGATGATCGGGGGCTAGATGTGCGTAGCGCTCAACCATCGACGCGGTTTTCCAACCTCCGAGTCGCTGCAGTTCATGCGTCGGCGTCCCGCTCTGCCGATGCCATGTAGCCCATGTGTGTCGCAAATCGTGCCAGCGAAAATCATTAATTTCTGCTCTCGCCAAAGCGGCCTTCCATGCTTTGGTATTCGCCGAATTCAAAGGCTTCCCAAAATACGTGAAGACGAACTCGGGATGTTTTCCTCGTTGCTCTTCAAGTACCTTCATCGCAGTTGAATTCAACGGCACTGCGATCGGCTTTCCATTTTTTGAGTGACTCGCAGCAACCCACGCATGCTGTCGTTGCAAATCCACACTTGCCCACTTCAACCGAAGAACGTTTTTTTGCCTTAGACCAGTTGCAAGCGAAAACAAAACAAGTGCTCGCTGGTGTTTCGGTAATTCGCGAAGCAGCGTTTCTGCTTGCTGCATCGTGATGGAACGTTCTCGGCCTGCTGCTTCTCGAAACAATCTAATTTTCGGCACTTTATCAATCCACTCCCATTCATCGCGTGCTTTGCGAAGAATGGAGCGAACAAGTGCCAGATACCTGTTAGCTGTCGATTTGCAAACTTCCTGAATCCGTGCAGCTTTGATTCGATCAATGACTTCTAAATTGATTTCATCTAGCGACAGCCCTCCGAGATAAGTATCGAGCCAGCGAAGTTTGGAGACATCTTCGATGTGCGTCGCTTTATCCGAAGTTTCAGAAAGCCAACGAACTACAGCTTCTTTCCAATGCCGGGTAGGCTTAACGCCCAACCGTTGCTGCTCCCAAAGAGACGACTTCAGCTTGTCGTGGAATTCCTGTGCTGCTACTTTTTTGGAAGTCCCAGTGCTTCGCTGTATTGTGCGTCCACCGTGGGCGATTTTGACCCACCATAAGGATGAGTCTTTGCGCTTGTAGAGTGACATGTTGCGTGCTCCATTGGTTCACTCTGCTGCACACGCCGCACATATTGTGCGCGAAGGTGTTCCAGCAGGTCAACCTGAATAAAAATCCATTTGCGTCCGACCTTCGCAGCGGGTACGAGCCCACGTTTTGCCCATCGCTTAAGCGTGATGGGACAAACGCACAGCAACTTCGCAGCGTCTTGAAGGTCGAGGGTTGTCATTCGACGTTAGGCCAAGTGTCGTAACTGACAAAACGAAGATTGCAGTGGTGGCGAGCAGGATCAATTGCAACCTTCTTACCATCGACACGCACGGTTTGAATTGATGTGATGATTGACCGCAAACGCTTACTAAAATCCTCTGTTGGAGACGCCCACACGACAAGGTCCAACTCGTCTGCCTTGAGCAACTTGAGATATTGAACAAGGACAATTTCGTAGCGCTTGGTCGTTTTCATCGTGCGCTCAACCTCTAGCGCGACTCGCTTCCTCGTCGGTGAAACTGCGAGAGCATCAGGCCGCTTGCCATCTTTCGGTGCGGCTCCCATGCGGTCCCCGTTTTGCCACTCAGTCCACCCGCACTTTCCTGCGACAACACGAAGATGCTGAATGTCGAGATTGTGACGCATCGTGATTTCGGAAAAGCGCGACGGCTCAAACGTGGCCGCAATCAAAGGTTCGTTGTCAGGATCAAATGCACAAGCCTGTCCATGCGCCGTGATACCCCAAATGACAACACGCCCGCCTAAAGTCTCGACCGGATGACGACGAATCTCTCCGGCGTCTTGTAGTCGTTGGAGCAATTTGTGAATTGCTTGACGAGAATCGAATCCCACGACCTTCCCAAGAATTTCGGCGGTACTGAATAGTTCAGTACGTAAAAAAGAAAGTACGCGGCTCCGGTTCGACGCTGCGCGAAGAGACCGCTCGGCGTGATTAGAAATTAGCGGAGACATTTAGATCGCCTCCTCGGGATTGCTCGCTAGCTTGCCGCCGCGATAGAGCGGCGCGGACCAAATCGCCGGCGAGGCAATCCCATCGACGCGGATTGGCGCAATTTGAAACGTAAGTGGTACAGCCAATCCAAAAATTACCCCCGACGAGAGACCCGCAGGGCTATCAGTCGGCACCGGCAAGCGCAATAATTGCTCGGGCTTGATGACAGGTTCAACGTCCTCGCGCCAGGTCTTTCGCGGTGTCTCGCCAGGGCGGAATGTTTGATCAACGTTTTCGCGGAACACTTTCTTTGTTCCAGAAAGGTCTGACAGACGTTTCGCGTAATCGGAATCAGAAATTTTGTGGACGATTTTGATAGACGTGTTGTCGACAACAGCACCGAAGGCCGCTTCAGGATCGACACCAACACATTGACGGAGGTCGCTCATCGATTGGTGTCCGAGAAAAAAATGGGCATCGAAGTCGCGCACCACGCCTAGCGCATTAAGCGCAACCGGTGACAGCAAATACTTAAATTCATCGAGCACAACGGCGACTGGCTTTCGTGCACCGTCTCTTGACCTAGCTTTGATGATTTGTAGGATACGGATGAGCAGGATTTTCTGGAGCATCTTTACGCGCTCGTTATCGCTGCTGCCGACGATATACAGCACATGGCCGCCATTTACGAATTCGGATAGGTCAACACCGTCTTCTGTAGCCACAGCTTGTAATGTGGAGAGTTGACGAAGCTTTCGAACGAAGTTGTCCTGCTCAGCAATTTCCGCAATGGATAGGCAGCGTTCAAGGAGCGCTGGAAAGCAGCTGCACCCCTCACCAACCACCACTGCCGCTGCCAGCCCTGCTGCATCTAAGTCTTTCCCCCGGTAATAGTCGCCGTCCGTGCCCGTTGGTGTTAGTGAAAAGCCCGCGACCAGCATTTCTTCAACTTGCACCGCAGTGCATCCAGAAAGTGGGTTGACTTGCGCGAATTCAGTCGAGCTCAAATCCAGCAAGGCAAACTTCTTCGACATGCGTTTCGCTACCGCTGCCAAAATCTTCGGCGAGTATCGATCCGACTTCGGATCAAAGAAAACTACGCTCTGGCCAGAGCGAAGACATTGAACGGCAATGTTGCTGAGCATGATCCCTTTGCCACTGCCAGTCTCCCCGAGCACGGCGACATGCGAAGAGTTAAGACGATTCCAGGGCAAATAGACTGGCTGGTTCTTTGGTGTGCAGCCAACAAAACAGCCCTCTGGCAAATTTTCATTTTCAAGAAGACCAACTCCTTTTTGACGTTGTCGATTCAGCAGGACGCTGTCTGTAGCCGCGCGCCTCTCAAATTTTGGGATGGCGTAGAACCAAACCACAATTGAAAGAAGACCCCCAGCAAGACCACCAACCGAGACCTGAAAAGCGAAATTGCGTAAGTATTCGTATGCTGGGTTGGAGTTTCCAAGGGAATAAGCAACCAGCGTAGAAAGAAGCAACGATCCGACACCGCCCGCGGCGACGGCAAACGCAGTTGGGAACGCGAGCCACTTGGATAGCCAAACAAGAAATGGTGCCAGCATCGGCCAGTCGGGCCGAACAAATCGGCAAAGCCTTGCAGTAGTGAAAATTGCGACTACCGCTACCGCACCAAAACTAGCCGCGACAAACGAATTTGTTGGCAGCAGGTAGAGGTAGGCTTGCAAGAGCGCGAGTAACTTCTGCCGCACGATGTCAGATAGGAGGACGATGTTCACTTTGTATACTCACGAATGAGATTCGCTTTTGCCTGCTCTGCGCCAGCAAGCAGCGCGGCACGAAGCTCAACTTTCTGGTCGCTAACTGTTTCTGCATATGTGAACTCGACCCTATAGTCTTCTCCAGCAGCGCGGAATTCATTGACCGGAATGTAGTTCCGTTTTGTCGCAAAGTAAGCGATCCCCAACAGGCGACTGGCTCGGAGCAGACTGCGCTTCGGTTCGATGGCCTTGGTGTCAAATAGCCACTCCTCCAGCAACAGTCCAGCCCATGGCACAACTAGGTAGGCTGCAAAGAAGCGGATGCAATCAAGGCGAATGCCTTCAAGCTCCCGCTTCACAACGGCATTCATGAGGTAGTTATGTGCCGTCCCGTGGGCAATAGGTGTCCCCACATTCGTGAAAATAACCAAGGCCTCGTTCAGCACACCTGTTTCGTATTTTTTTAAAACAATGGCGTATTGCGACACACAGGGTTCGCCGTTTCCAGCCTCGTAAACAATTTGACTCATGTCTATCTCCGTCTATTTTTGGATTGGTCAGGCCCGCTGTGGCATTGGCGAGCCCGTTCGTTGCAACGGAGAGAAATTTATTTGATTGTATTTCCGGGCACAATTTCACATAATTGTTCGGGGAAAATAAACTTTTTAGTAATTATTTGATTGCAAATGAATAAGCTGACGCCTTACCAAATTTTATGGCTTCGTGGCCGTCCGAACTGGGTTCCCTCGGATGACGAAATGTATGCGCTGTACGACGCTGAGTACGCGCTGGACTGGTCGAACCAAAGAGGTTCGCCGCCGCCTCTTACTAAGACGAACATTTTTAGAGAAGTAATTTCCTACGTGATCCGAAGTGACGACGCGCAAGGATTTGCTGAGTGTAGTAAAGGCGGACAGACCACCGCAGAGTGCGCTTGCTTTAAAAAGATTCGAAAGATTGAGGCACAAATTGCAAGACTGGAAATGACAAAGGACAACCTTAAAAGGCACCTCCGGCAAGGAAACAAGCAAACAAAGAAACCGTCTACGAAAGCTGTAAAACCGGGCCGCCCGAGCCGAGCCGATGAAGAAAGGATATTTCTTGCGGCTTGTACAAAATTCTGGGCGCGCCTCATTCTCGACGCGTTCGCTGTGAAAACAGCATCTGAATTAACTAATTTGCCCTCTGCCGCTGCAGCGGCGCTACCAAACCAACCCGCTTGGGATCGCTATCTAAAAGGCAAGACGATCCCGCAGAAGGCGACAATTCGCTCCATTCGCGACTGCCTTAAAGTTGCGCATAAAAGAAAACAAATCTCGCAGACATCTGTGCTCTACGATATCGCTGCGATTGACCACATCTTTTGTGACGGCGATGGCTGGGAATACGCTTTGCAACTACGCGACTTGAATGAAAGCCACGCGCCTAGCATAGATCGCTGATTGCCCGATGCTGCGGGGGAGCCGACTTTGAGAATTTTCCCCAGAAAATTCAGCCGCCCCGGCGGCGGTCAAAGTTGGGGGCAGCGCCCCGACCGTCGAAGCCGAAGGCGCACGACCCCCGGCTTTCCGGGCGACGAAGCCAGGTATGCGCGCAAGCGCAGACTTGGCGTCTCGGAGCGGCGTGCGGTAGCACGTCCGAGCAAGCGTGACCAACGGTCACGTAAAGCGAAGCCGGCAAGCCGGGGGTCGTGCGCCGCAAGGCGTAGAGACGGTCGCGCTCTTCGCTGTGGGAACGCCCTAGCGTTCAAGGGTGGCGATGTCTGGCTGTCCAAGCCAGATGCGGACTTTCAGCCGCACCGCCCCGTCCACTGCGTTGTTGTCAACAATATAGGTTGTTGACAAACTTCGATGACAGGTCTGGATGTCGCAGGGCTACCGAGCGCGACATCCAGATATGTCATCCAGCCGCGCTGAAAACCAATGGCGATATCGCTTTGGCGCGGAGTTCTTCGGTCGTCGGGCGCGCTGCGCTCACCGAACTTGCCTTCGAAGCGCCTCCACCGCCTTTGATACCGCATCAGGCTTGGGGACTTGAGTAGCCCAATCTGTCCAAAATTGCCGTGTTGCGCTCGCTGGTTCGATTGTGGGTTTGTCCAGCTTGATTCGGGTAGGAAGCAAGATCGAGTCGCCAAGCAACAGTGCTTCGCCTATGTCAAGCAGCGGCAGGATCTCTGTAATGCCGCCCATAGACTCTGGCATTAGTCGCTTTACAACACTCTGGTCTTGATCGTTTGTAAGACGAAGGACAAGAAAATTGTTGCATTGGCTAAGAATCGTGCGACTCACATCAGACGGCCGCTGGCTAACAACAAGTAACGAGACTCCATACTTGCGGCCTTCCTTAGCGATCCGTTCGAACGACTCCAGCGCGCGCTTCTCCGCCGCCTCAGCAGAATCGCGGACGGGAAGATAAAGATGCGCCTCGTCGCAGACAATGGTTAGAGGGTGTCGAGAGTCCTTCTCCATCCAGAACTGAATGCTGTACAGCAATCGTGCCAGGACACCGGTGACAATCGGCAGGACGTCCGACGGGACTTCAGAAAAATCAATTATTTTGATACCGCGCTTAGCGTCGGAAATTTCGAAAAGGGCACCCAGCATTTTTTCGAGCCATCGGTACTCGCTGCACGCTGAAGGAGGTTGAAACATAAAGCCACATCTGCGGTCATCAGTTTTCGCCTTCATGCGAATAATGAACCTACTCAACTTGCCATTCCAATCGCCTTTGACTTCATTGACGTTGCCATCCTTATCCTTCTTTGCACCCGGCTTCGTGCCAGTGTCGTCATCGTTCAATAGTGACAGCAAACTGGCAATCGGATAGGGGATCGGTGAATCAACCGTGAACGTTTCGAGAACATCTGTTTTCTTTGCATCAAGCAGCGTTTTTTCTTTCAAGGACCGAACGTGTTCGGTAAATCGGGTCGCTTGATTTGGCGCATTGTCATCGCTGCGATCTAGGATAAGTGCGAGCATTTCCTCTCGATTGAGCAACCAGTACGGCAAAAATAAACAACTGTCATCAGGCTTGTCCAAATCGCCTGGCCCCGCAATACGATACTGTTGCGCGATGGCATTAGGGCCTTCACACAATGTCGAATACTCGCCGTGCATGTCCAGCACAATTAGGTTTGCTGACTTCAAAGCTGCCGCACGTTCGAGCATGAGCGCAACCGCCCAACTTTTTCCTGATCCGGTACTTCCTAAAATTGCAGCATGACGCTGAAAGAACTTGTCTCCGTTCGCTACTGCTATAGCCGTTTGATCGGCCATGAAATGACCTAGCGTCAGGCGTTCTCCCTCCTTCACTTTCATTGAGAGCAAGTTCATGAACTGCTGAAGGTTCGAGCTGTTCACATGAAAGCAGTCACGGTCAACTTGCGGAAAGCAATCAGCCCCGCGCTTAAAGGTGTTTGATGAACTACCGTCTACGGTGCGATAGGTTCCAATGAGGACGGCCTTTATGAAATCCTCTTGACTCTCCCCGAGCGGAATCGATCCGTCAGCTGCGGTTTCATCAAGAAGCAGTTTCTCACTGACAGATCGAGTAGCTCGTTCGACAATGCCAATTAGAAATTCGGCCGCGGTGCGACCTTGTATCGCAATCAGATTGCCAACCGCAATGGTTGTCATATGTTGGTGGTTTTCAACTGAAATCAGAACTCGACTGGTATCGACTGCTGCAACTCGCCCAAGTCGGTCGCCATCTTGAAACTGCAAAGCCGCATTTGTCATATCGTTAAAACTCCTTTAACAAAATTTTCTACATCCCACCATTCAACACTTGGAATTAGCGTTTCTGCCGTGCCACGAACCACAACGGTTCCGGGACTCTTGGCATCCGCACTGTTAACAAGCGCGGTGCAGTTTGGTGATTGGGCTACAACCGTTCGTGCGTTCGGTGACAAGCTGTGGGTAAGTAATAGCGCTCTGGCACCACCTTTTAGCTTCGGGAAAAGGTGAGTTTGTAGGTGGTCGTCATTGAAGCCGTAACCAATGCACAGAATTGAAGACGCGTTGTCAATTGCTGCGTTCCCACGCTCACGATGCGCGTCAAACGGCTGGCCGTAGCCTTTTTTGTACTTGCCCACACCGGGGGTGATGATGAGCGGATCCGATGGAAATGCCATGCCGCAAGTCATCGGCACATCACCCGCCATAAACCAATCGAGACTTCCATGGGGTTTGTAAAGCTTGATGTGGTTTCTGTAGAGTAGCCTGACAACGCCTTTATTTCCTCGCGAAACATCCCGGATCATGAGCTTGCTGCTTAAGTCAGGGTCATGTTTCCCCCAATAACGACCAACCATCATTGAGTCAACTCCCCAACCCTCAGATTCAGTTGCGAACTCGATCAGCCTGTCATAGTTAGTAGTGATGACGTGGGCGACTTTTGGCGTGGCCGCTGAAATGTGTGAGAGCAAGGACGCAAATTTGAGTTTGCGGGTTCCGGCCACGCAGGCCGCTATTGCTTCCTGCTCTTTGGAAAGCACTAATGCAGACGTAAATTTAATGATGGCTGACTCAATGGCGTCCGTCGGGGGATTCTTGAGTAACGCGCCTTCCAGACCATCCGAGGTTAAGCACGCTTCAATGGCCGCCCATGTTGATTTATCTGCACCAGGAATTGCGGATGGCACTTTAGAAATCAACTCTGTCGCAAGAGCCCCCATTCCGGGCAACCCTTCGGCACACGACAATCCCGAACCGATCACCGTGACTAGGCCGTCGGAGAAAATTGCTTGAAGCTCTTTTTTTAATGCGTCGTAAGTAGGTGCCGTAATTGTGTCCATTGTGCCTCAAAGCCTTCCTGCGTTGTGGAGCACCAACTCAGGTCATCAGTCGGTTTACCAGCGCAGGTACAACCGATTCGTTTTCAAGGAGTTGCTGGCTGCGAATCAATCGGGCTGCATTGAGAAGTCGGAGTAAATCAACGAAGGCTTGGCGTACGTCGATGCTTGGAATCGGCACATTCAAGTCCATCAGTTTCGACAAACCGAGTGTGCGATTTCTCCCAGCACCACCGGGTGACGCATCCCGAATTTTGGTCATACCTTCCTCGCTCAAAAAGTAGTAGCGCAGGTACTCTGCCGTCGTGAGGCCATCGTGCGGAACGCACGAAATAAAGCGATGAGAGCCGATACGGCCTTTGTCTTCAGGCTGCGCAACGGCAATAGCGCCTTCCCACGCAAAGACGTTTGAAAACAATAGATCACCGGGTTCAATTAGATAGACGCGCTTGTCACCTAACTCCAATCCGCTCAAAGTAGGCTTATGAAATGTGCCTTTGCCAAACGAACGTATTCCCAGCTCGGAGTAGCTTGATTGATGGTCAACGACTACGTCGCGACGAACAATAGGCGCAACATCACTCATCGGAAACCACTCCGCATTCGCTAGTGTTTCCTGAAATCGAACAGCAAGCATGCTGGCAGTATCTTTGTCTATCGAGGCGCGTAACTTGTCAGCTGTCCTCATTTGTTTCTGCACAGCGTCAATTCGGGAAACGATTTGTTTCTGTTCTTTCGTGTCAGGGATTTGAATTTCAAGCTGAAGGAATTCATCTTCTTTAAGACGGACGCGGTTGGTTGTGCCTTCGCTTGCGCGAGCGCACAAATCCACGAAGGAGGAAGTGCGACATAGCCAGCCCATATATTGGGGTTGAAGCAATTCTTGATTCACCTCAAACAAAGGGAAGTCGTTCGTCACAAGTGCGCCGTCCAGAAACTCAGGGACAATGCCCATCGCGCCATTTCGGGCATCGATACGTGAAGCAATGAACTGATTTTCCCGAGCAACAAAACGACGCCCGTTCACGGCAGCGCCGAGAATCTGTCCGCGCTCAACGACACCTTTTCCCCATAGTCGAATGGTGATCTCCTTGTACTCAGCATCAGCGGCGGGCTGTGCCGCTTCACCCGAGCGAGTGATGAGGTCGCCCAACTTATGTTGTTGCCAAGCCTGCTTCATACAGGGTCCTTCAACAACGCTTGCACTTGCTCCATGATCGCAATGATTTGCTGTTCCTTGTCCAAGATGCTAGCGACAAGCTGTTTAGGCGGCAGATGTGTGATGTCTTCCTTGGCCGTTGGGTTCTTGCGGTCAAGGTTGCAGCCATTGGCCAAGATTTCCACGGCTGGAATCTTCCATGCATGCTTGTTTACTTCCCGGCTGTTCCACCATGCCAGCAGTCCGCCAAATTCTTCATACTGGAGCGGCTGGGTCTTCGTGTAGTTCTTGCGGCCTTCTGGCAATGGCTGCTCATAAAACCAAACATCTTGGGTTGGGCCGCTTCGCTCAAAGAACAGCAGGTTGGCCGGGATGTTGGTATATGGTGCAAACACTCCATTGGGCAAGCGCACTATGGTGTGAAGGTTGAACGCGGTCAGCAGTTCCTGCTTGATGCGGCCACAAATGCCATCAGCGAATAACGTGCCGTTAGGCACAACAACAGCAGCACGGCCTGCTGGTTGCCTACGCAACTTGCGCATGATGAGTTGCAGGAACAATAAGGCAGTTTCGGCGGTTTGCTTATCATCGGGAAAGTTACCCAAGATGCCGCGCTCTTCTTCTCCGCCAAATGGCGGATTGGACAAGATCACGTCTACCCGTTCGCGGTCGCCGATTTCCTTGAGCGGAAAGCGCAGTGCATTGCCGGGATCGATGTCGGGTGACTCCAAGCCATGAAGCAGAAGGTTCATATTCACCAGCAAGTAAGGCAGTGGCTTAGCTTCGCAGCCTTGGATGCTGCTTTGTTGAAGCTGCTTGCGCTTCTGTACCGTGGTGGCTTGTTTAGCAAGATGGGTGTAGCTCTCCACCAAAAAACCGCCCGTGCCGCAGGCAGGGTCAAGAACCACCTCACCCAGCTGGGGATTTACTAACTCGACCATCAACCGAACAACGGGGCGCGGCGTGTAGAACTCTCCGGCATCCCCAGCCGCGTCGCGCATTTCGCGCAGCAGAGTTTCATAGGTACGGCCAAGTACTTCGAGCTCTTCACTAGCGTTGAAGTGAATGCCGTCGAGCTTGGTCAACACATCGCGCAACAAATAGCCGCTGATCATGCGGTTGACCATGCCGCGAAACACGGCGGCAATCGTGTCGCGCCTATCATGCGACTTACTACCTTGCAGTTCGCGCAGGTACTTAAACAAACCGGGCCCGCGTGAGCCGTCGGGGCGCATGGCTTCATCCTGGTTGATGAAGGCAATCAACGTGTCGCCCGTCAAACCTTCCGTCGTTGCGCCCCAGTCACGCCACCGGTACGGCGCTTCAATGGCAGGCTTGAATTTTTCGCCAGCCAATTGGCTCTCGGCTTCACGCACTTGCTCATGGTCGTCAAGGAACTTGAGGAACATCATCCATGTGAGCATTGGCAGCCGGTCGCCATCACCATTTAGCCCCTTGTCCTTCCGCATGATGTCGCGTGCGGACTTGATAATGGAGCCAAGTTGCTGGGCAGTGGTTTGCGCCGGTGCTGTCTTCTTCGTTGCCATCACTTCTTTCTTATTCGTGTTCCGAGCTTGCTGTTTCCGGGATATATACCCGACGTAGTGGAATTAAACCCTTGTATTTGGAGTCGAGCTGTTCGTAATGCTCCAGAATCAGTTGGACTAGCGCTTCGCCATCGATCAGTCGCAGATTGGACTTAGCGCGGGCAAATTGAACGGCTTGACTCGTAAAAGTCCCGAGCGTTACGAAAAGTCCAAACTCCGTTGGCGCAACTTTTCCGTAAAGCTGGGAAATCGCAGGGTCGCCTATGCTGCCCACGGAGCTCTTGACTTGTACCTTGATAATCGGCGGCTCAAAGCCAAGCTCGTCCTTGTGGGCAACAATATCGATGCCACCATCGATTCCGGGGGGCGAAACCCGCGTCCGGTAGCCCATTGTCTCTAGCAAGTTGCCAATAAAGTCGGCAAAAGGATGTCCCTTGGTTTCCTGCGCCAGAACCTTGAGTATGAAATCGCTCGTCGTTTCTTGAACGTCGTGCTTTACCTCGGCCACAGTCAAATCTTCGATGGCAGATACCGGCTTAGCGACTGTCTCAGATTGAAGCGCCGACAAGAATTCTTCCGTATATGTTTTTACGGTGAAGAGTGAAAGCGCAGACCCGATTTCATAAAGCGCACCCTGCGAAAAATTTGTGCGCGGCACTTCTTTCAGCCATTCAACACTTCGATGCTGAGGGTAGTCGCTCGACGCGCCATCTACATATTTGTATTCGCCGGTGATTTTGCCGAGATGTATTGTCCGCGTCCGCTTGGCTGGGAATGCAACTAAGTCACCCACTTTTATTTCGTGCACAAATCGAAACAATTGGCCTGCTGATGCAGGAATGCTTGCAGGCTTTGCCTCCGGATACCGAGTCGCATAGTGCGCTTTGAAAGAATCCCGTGTATTGCCTGCTAACTTAAGATCCCCCAACGCCGCCCAACCCAGCGCGATTACCTTCTTATTTAGGAATAGAGATTCTGCTTCCCCGGAGCTACCTGCATGAATTCCCCAGAGCGTTATGTTGTCGTCCATTCTTATCCAATCCAAAATGCGAAAAATGAAGCCATCTATCAGAGAAAGTCGCCGCTACTTTTGCAATCCGCCTTGGATCTGCTTAACAAGCTTAAGCGTCTCCGATACTCCCTCTGCAACTTGTAACTGTTCGCCTTTCGGCGATTCAGTGTCGCGCTGGCCGAAAAGCTTGTCCGCAAGTTCGCGCTTAACTGCGGTCTTGGTGGCTTCATCAAACGACGCAAGGTATGGGTCGATCGCCGCAATCTCCAATTCTTGCTGCCGGTTGAACCGTTCCGCCTTCTGGTGTTTTGACACTTGTAGCGCGGCAAACCCGGCCAACAGAACGAATGGCGTCGAGATCAAGAATTGACGAGCAAGAGCACTCAGGCTGAGGTCCTTGTCGTAGGTAAGCGCAAAAAACACACACCCAGCAAGAATCCAGCACACCAATGCTCCAACTGCGATCCAACGCCATGTTGCGGCAGCGACTCTTTCCTCATTTGCCGTTTTCCCATAGCCGTGTGAAACCGACTCCATGCTGATAATCCCGACAATCTTCTCTGCCTGTGCCTTTTGCTTCTCGATGTCGGCTATTAGCGAATCAACGGATGCTGTCCACTTCCCGCTTTGTAGCTCTTGCGCTGCTTTTGTTGCCTCCATGTACGCAATAAATGCGGCCTGGCGTCCAGCGGCCGCCTTCACTTCAGCTGCCTCTCTTTGTGCCTGCGATAGTTTGAAAGTGTTAGCTCTCTCTTCTTCGGCTGCGGCAGCCTTTGTTTGTCTATCCGCCTGAGCCTCAGAAAACTGTTGTTGTAGCTGCGTGATGACACTATCGGCGCGCACCTTTTGCGCTGCGACCTCTGCTGTTAGCTCGGCGATTCGCTGGCTGAGCGCGTCACGTTCGACCTTAAGGGCATCGACCTGGGCTTTCGTACCTCGAAGAAAATCACTTACAGCGCTTTGATAGGCTGCCGTGGCGTCCCCGATTTCGCCCGCCGCAGCATCGAGCGTTGGTACATAGCCTAAATAGGTTAGTACGTTGTCTAAGTTGTTGTTCGCTTCATTCAAATGCGCGACGTTCTTATTCGCCTCATAGGTGACAACTTGCGCCCGAGCTGCTTGAATTTGCCCTTGCGCATTAGCCAACGCCGGAAGCGGAACCAGAAGAGGGTCGACCTGCGACATGAACGCTCGAACAAATCGCACAACTCGATCAATCCGCGCCCATGCCTCAAAGGTAGTTTCATCAGACTCGGCGCTTGCCTTGCAAGCGGAGATCGAGGCCTCAAGAACTGCTAAGTCGGCAATTGCCGGATGCTGCTTAATTCGATCAACCCACTGACTCATTGGAAGCCTTTCTGTTCGTAGAGTGCATTCTGTAGCTGAGCCACCGCATCGCGCAGTTGATCTGCACCACCAAATTTAGCTGCAATCTCCATCGCATTGCCATGTTCAGAGATCGGAGAGATACGCAACGCGTCAGGCAGCCGTAATTGGTCGGTGCCGTTTTCTGTATACCTGTCTAACAGCTCGTCCAAAATTTGGCGCGCCTCAGCCCCGTATTGGACAAAGAAAGTGGGGATGTTTCGGCGCAGCTGCTCCGCTCGCTGTCGACGAGTAAGTAGGGGCGCGTTGAACGCGACGTGACAGAGTAAATCCAGAAAGTCGGCATCAGGTTGATTCGTCTGCTCAGCCAATTGCGCTAAGTCGATGCCCCGCTCAGCAAGCTTCGCGATCATGATGTCGCGGGTCGCTTGATCCTTCCAATGGCTAGCCAAGTCTTCCGGCGAACGGTAGAGAACTCGCACTTTTTCCGCAGTGTAGTCAGAGAATTGCACCACACGAAGATTCTTCCCGTCTGCATCTAGTTCATACACAAGATGTGCAGAAATCTCGACATTCCCGCCGTCGAAATAGAACTTGCGCCTCTCAATTTGTGTGGGTTCATTTGCGTCTACAGCTTGGCCGTCTAGGTCGGGCAAGTAGTCATCATTCTGCCGTTGGTCATATTCAACAATATGCTCTACGCCTACAACGGCCCCGTCCGCATCCGTTGATTCTTCAACCACTTGCGCGGCGTAGCCATCGAAATCTGGATCGGCAAACATGCGCGTTGCGGAGCCTGTGTAGTCCAAGATATCGAAATACAGCTTGTTATAATCTTCGCGCACGCGCGTCCCGCGACCGATGATTTGCTTGAAGTCGCTCATCGAGCCCACCACACGCACTAGGACAATATTCTTTACTGTCGGCGCGTCGACACCGGTTGTGAGCATTTGTGAAGAAGTCAAAATCGTCGGTGACGACTGACTCGTTTCAAGGTCTTGAAAGCGGGATAAATGCCCGCGCCCAATATCGCCCTCTGCCGAAGTCACGCGGCAAACATAGTTGGGATTTTGGGCAACTAAATCCGAGTTCAAGTTGGACAGCGCTGCCCGCATTTCACTCGCATGTTCTTGATCAACACAAAAAACGATCGTCTTGGCGAAACGGTCAGTTCGCTTCAGATAGTCAGTTAAGTGTCTTGCAACCGCGTTAGTCCGTGCTCTTAGGCTGACAACCCTCTCAAAATCTTTCGTATGGTATTCCTCGTCAGGAATCTCCCTGCCGTAGCGGTCGAGTTGACCTGCTGTTGGTCGCCAGCCCGCAGCATCATAAGATGTGATCACTCGATGAACGCGATAAGGTGCCAGGAAGCCGTCCTCGATACCCTGCTTCAGAGAGTATTGATAAAGCGCTTCGCCAAAATACTGGTAGGTGTTCCGAGACTCTTCTCTAAGTGGCGTTGCGGTCAGTCCCAACTGAAACGCTGGCTCAAACCATTCAAGAATTTCTCGCCATGTTGAATCAGCGCGACTCGATCCTCGATGGCATTCATCGATGATGATTAAGTCGAAATAGTCTGGCGAATATTCCTTGTAGAGGCCCGGTCTGCGCTCGTCCTCCGCAATTGCCTGATATGTCGCGAAATAGATTTCGCGACCCTTTTCCGCTTCGCCATTCTCGATCTTCCAGCGGGCATCCCCAAAAATTGCGAACGTCTTATCCTTTGGATCGTCGACAAGGATATTCCTGTCCGCAAGAAACAGCACCCGAGTTCTGCGAGTTGGATCGTTATCCTTATTCCAGCCAGAACTCCAGAGCTTCCACACGATATGAAATGCCGTCGCAGTCTTGCCTGTTCCCGTCGCCATCGTCAGCAGCACTCGCTTACGTCCAGCGAGGATGGCACTTACCGTGCGATTGATGGCGATCTCTTGATAGTACCGGGGAGCTTTACCGGTGCTGTGGTTCAGAGACTGCAGCATGGTCTTGGACGCTGTTGGCGTGCTCAGCTGCGTACCTGCGACCAGCCGATTCCACAATTCCTCAGGCGTCGGGAATCCATTGACGCGACGCTCAACACTCAGCAAGAAATCAAACTCAATGATCTCTTGGCCGTTGGTTGCGTAGGCAAACTTCAGGCCGAGAATTTCCGCGTAGTCTTTGGCCTGCTGTAGCCCGTCTGCCGCTGGAGCGCGGTAGGGCTTCGCCTCAACGACAGCGAGAGTTAGATCGCGCCGATAGCGCAGCAAGTAGTCCGCACGCTTGCCATCGCGTCTTTTCGCACTTCGGCCCGTTAAGACAATTCGGCCATCTGTAAAACTGCGCTGCTCGGCAATTTCAAAGGGATGGTCACCCCATCCTGCTGCCTGAATCGCAGGCGTCACAAATTCCCGGCATGTATCTGCTTCGGAGTAATCAGCAAAGTTGCGGTTGTTAGTTTCAGGCATTACACTATTATGAATAACAAGAGTCGTATGCGCTAGTTAAGTAACTAGGCATTTAGGCGATCTTGCCTAGCAAGGTCGCAGCTCGGGGGACGCCATGCGGCGGGGGTCTGTGACAGCGTCGAACATCAGCCTAACAGTCCCCCAGGAGCTTCGACTGAAACTTAGGTTTCCAGAACTTTGGTCGGACTGGGTCTTAACGCTGAAAAGATTGCTGCTGGCAAGTACGAGCAGGAAGAAAGGTAGCCAGAATACTACATGGACTTCTGCGGCCACTAAACATGCGGGACGCTAGCGAAGTCAGCACAAGCGGCTAAGGCGGCGCAGTACCATCGCCGAAAAGCGGCGGCACGCGAGTGTTTGCTGATTTCATATGTTTATCCAGCGAATCAAGTAAACAACAGCAGATCTTGCCCTTGGCGTGATGAACTCTTGAAGGAGCTGGCGATGAAAGCATTAGGCGGCATAGTAAGAATTGTAGGAAACATACTCCTTTCAACGGTTGTTATCTGCGGCTCCACCGCATCGTATGGACAAGATCGCGCTGCTAAGGTCTATCGCAAGGTCGCAGATTCAGTCGTTTCAATCGAATGGCGTTCTTTGTCCGGCGAGGCTCGAACTGGGTCCGGCGTGGTCATAAGATCAGTCGCCGGAGAGTCTGTTGTTGTCACAAACGCGCACGTAGTGCCTTCAGGTTCTATCGCATTTGTTGTATACCCCGATGGAAAAATGAACTCGGGATTTGTCCTGCCGCGCTTCCCGCGGGTGGACCTAGCTTTTATACAAGTTTCAGCGACTCTAAAGCCCGCATCGATACGCACAACGCCGGTAGAAATCGGCTCGGATGTATTTGCGATAGGGCAGCCAATGGGCTTGACCGCTTCTATCTCAAACGGGATCGTTTCCGCAATTCGTCGCGGCCCCGGTGGCGTTTCGCTAGTTCAGTTCACGGCACCGATATCGCCTGGGAGTAGTGGTGGAGGCCTATTCGATGCGAACGGAAGCTTGGTGGGTATCACGACTTCGTTCGTCGAAGGCGGACAGAATCTGAACTTTGCCGTGGACGGTCGTGTTTTAGCCGGATTTGCTCTGGCCAGCGTGTCCGTCAAAAATCTGCGTAGTGCGGCAGCAGAGGGGCTGTTAGAGGTCTCGGCGGCGACTTTGCGCTCGCTTCAGTCGGAAATGTTCAGCGCTTGGGTGGCACTCGAAGTCGCGTCCGAGCCACCCCTAGCGGAAGTCATCGCGGCGGGAGCAGCTTTGATCGATGTGCCTTCTAAGGCAAGAAGCGGAGAAGGTGCAGCGTTGCTGATCAAGGTGTTGAACTCGCTTCTAAGAAAATGGGAGCGAAGCGACGAGTTTGCGCTCGTAAAGGCCGCAGATGTTGCTACACAACCCAAAGGTCGCTAGGACCGCTCGCTGGCGCTGCATAGCCGTAGTGCACAACCAACACATGCGTCCATCTGCTCAATCGACAAAACAAACATCGACGTAACGCTTTCCGAAGGTTTTGCGAACTTTCCGATTAGTCGCACCTTTCTTGACGCGCGATGGCAGCTAGGTCTATCGAGGGAACAGTGCCTTGGGAAAATCGAATGGCCGCAATGGCGGTTCCCTATGCCGCTTTGCGGGAAGTCCAAACGTCCAACTCAACGCGAGTTTCCGGATACCCTCAAGAAATGCTCGTCTCTGGACAATTTCCGCTCGTGGATGCGATTTGGCGGGATACTGCGCAAACACCAACCCCGCGCCTACCGCCAAACTCGTCAGCCGCGCTGACGAGCGAGCCGCAATATCCACGATGCAACGTCTCCTCTATTTCTGCACCTTAACCACGTCTTTAGCGGTAGGTTGTTGGCGCGCACTTCCACAATTAAGTCGGGTGACGGATCGAGCACATCCAGCGATGTGGTTGAAGACAAGAAGGCCGCCACAGCGCGTCGCCAGCACTGAATTTTTAGCCCCATCAACGCTTGCGGTCCAAATCTTTGGCCTTGATTTTCGCGTGCAGATTCTGAATCTTCGGCTTTGAGCGAATTTTCATCTACAGATTCCACCTCGGAACGCCATACGGCGGGCGTCTGTAGCAGCGGCCAACACCAGCCTAACAGTCCCCTAAGTGCAGAACTCGTACTTAAACCAATCGGCTACCAGCCAAGCCCTTCATAAAATGCAGCCACCGCATCAAAGGCAACATCGAACTCAGGGAGCACCCCGTCGATTTCTTGTGCGAGGCCTGCATACTCTTCGCTCGCCATTTTTATGACGAGCGGGTCACGAATTGCCTCCTTGCTTATGTGGATGCCTCGTGCTTTTGCTGATTGCTCAAGCGCACTTTTTATTTCAGGCTTCCGTCGATCAAGCTCTTCCCCCTCTTTCTGTAGCAGCCAATGAATGTCGTAAACATCTTGCCGTCTGTTACGTTTTCGAATTGGCTGTTGAAGCAGAGAACGATATTTTTCGGCCACCAAGTCGGCTAGGCTGTATCTGAAGATGGCGCTCCCATCGGTCACTTGAAGCGAGGTAGTTGTCTGCGTTGTTTCGTTGAAGCTGAAATCAAGCTCGACCACATCCGACGACATACCTCCTATCAGGCGTTGATGTCGCTTCGAGTTGTCAGAAACCGCATACGCAACTTTTACCTTTAGCGTTGGAAAGCTTGGGTTAGTGTCGCTTTTAGGCTTCAGAACAGCACTCTGTACTCTGCAGTCGATTCCATACTCTGATTCGGCTACTGCAACAGCCAGGGCTTCTTCCATTTCGCCGCGCAGTTTTATATCGTCACCATCGGCGAAGGCCGAACGCGTCGAAAAATCGATATCTCTAGTGTAGCGAGAGCTGTCGTAGGCTATCGCCATCAGCATGCCGCCCTTCATGAACATACTCTGCTTAATCGATTTGCATTCACTCACCGCAATCAGGATCAAGTGTACTGCTTGGCGCATCTGCAGGCGCTCCGGAGCACCACCAGATTTGACCCAGCCCTCCCAATTAGCTGGACTCATGCGCCTCCAAACTTGGAACGTTTAGAGATAGGCTCCAGTCTTCAGAAAAGGTAGCGCTGAACTCTCCTGTCGGGTCCAGCTTTCGTGACCCTCCCCGTTGTGCGAATTGTTCTTTCCATGCCTGTATGCGCTGCTCGGATCGCGCGCCGCAGAACTCGCTAAGAATGTACCCTGCTCGCACCTTCTCAATACCTGTTCCGTGAGTATCTATCTCATCTTGGATAAGGCGTAGGTACTTGCGGGCTGTATCTTTGTAGACATCGATAACATGTTGCATCCCACCACACAAATCCGGCCTGCGGAGCATGTCCAAGAAAGTACGCCCAATCGTCGAGACGCGCAGTGACCGATCATGGATATTCTTAAACGCTCCTAGATGCGAGCTATTGATGTATTCGATCGGTGTTTTGCCAAACTTTTCCATGCGAAATGAAACCAGATGCGGAAAGCGAGCCGCTATGTATGCCGGATAGTACTCGACCAAATCCTTTTGCATCTGCTCCTTAGCAAGCTTCCTCCATTCAGAAGTTGACGGCGAGGACACAAAAAGAGTGTGCGGCAGACGATCGGTTAGCCCGTGGAACTCCATCGCACTTAAGTGCGAGATGTAGCAGAACGGATCTACCCCGCAAATAAATTCCGCGGCAGGCGCCTTGCTCCGACCAAATATGGAGTAAGCCTTCCCGCGAAGATGAGGAATCTTCTCCAGAACTCCAACGCTCAATAATTGGCTCTCCATTTCTTTGTACTGCTGCCTGCCTAAAGCTTGGACTTCCAAACTTGCTGGGCGCTGCTCAACTTCAGCGCTTTGATGCAGCCTGAAGATCATGATGCCAAGGGCGTACGCGCTCAAAACCGGCGCTGCGTGTTGGCCGATTTGACGGGTAAGAAAATTGATGCGCGCGAGAGGGTTTGGTTTCACTATATATAGTTAGCACGTCCTTAGGACGTGCTAACTATATATAGTGAATTTGGTGGTGTCAAGCTGATTTTCGCAGATATCTTGACAGAGTAGTTTGGAACTGTTTAAAATGCGTCCTTAGGACGCATTTTAAACAGTTCCAATCAAATCAGGGCACCACAAGAATCTCAAACCGGACGGCCTGCCACCATCAGGATTTGATCCACCTAACGATTTTATAAACACCATATCCGCCTGCAACTGCTAATAGCGCCGGGGCCGCCGTCACGATAAATGCGCCGGTAGCCATACCTCCTCCGATCACCCCGCCTATGACCGAAAGCCCCGATGTAATGCCGGCCGCACTCAATCCTGCTGTGGTGCCAGCCGCGCTGACTACCGCAATACCTCCAGCCGTGCCGCCCGCCGCAGCGGCATAGGAAGCCGCTCTCCCGGCTTTCCGTGACCCGCGTTCAACCTTATTTAACGCCGGACTATCCGCAAGCACAGTCTTATTTACTGCGAGTGCAGTTAGCGCAGCCGGCCCCCCGCCCAAGATAGCTATTCCAGCAGCTGCCCCACCCCCGACAAGCGCGCCTGTAGAAGCCAAACCACTCATGACTCCGGCCCCAGATAGTCCAGCAACCGCGCCTCCAGACGCAATCGCGGCTCTAGCTACTGCACCCGCTGCAACACCGACCGTGGGCGAACCGATGGTCGTAACAGTATCAATTTGCGCGCTGCGGTGGTCACCAGTGCAACACCAAAAGCAGAAGTGCTCGCAATTGTTGTTGAAAACATTGTAGGCACTTTCGCCGATGCGCGAATTGGCTCGTTGCACGATCACATCAGGTGGAAACGAGCCGGTGTAGGTTCTTATTTCGAAGCCATTACCAGCAGCGAACGTTTCAATATCCACGATTGCGACTGGCCCAGATTGCAACCCATCAGCCATTCCGGAGTAATGAATGACGAAGCCATCCCCGATATTTATCCCATGGTGCGAATAGCCCGTGCGCTGCGTAACCAGATGTGCCCCAAGCGGAATCTGAGTTTTCATTGACCACCTCGACGAATTTCATGTCTGAGTCTATCAAAGAGAGGTTGAGGCGCAGTAAGTTGACCGTAGCCAAAACGTAGCTACAGTAGGTGTCGCTAAGTGATCAATTCGCTACGTTATAGCTACGTTTGCAGAGGGCGTGTGCTGCAAGAGCTTGATTGTTAATGAGAAAATCCAGCGATTTTAATTCTTTTAATCCGTTGGTCGGCAGTTCGAATCTGCCACGCCCTACCAAAATTCAAACGGCTCACGAGAAAATCGTGGGCCGTTTTTCTTTTGTAGCGCTTGTTCGCCAACTCTAGCCCCAGCACAGCTTCATCACGACGACTGATATGGCGAGCAGAAGTGTTACGCAGTTGGCGATGATGATTGGCATCGCCCCCAGCATGAGGCCGTACACCAGCCAAGTGGCAACGCCGATGGTAAAGACCACATACATCGGCAGTGAAATGTCCTTGGCGCTGCGGCTACGCCATATCTTAACAACCTGCGGCACAAAAGCCACCGTTGTTAAAAACGCAGCGACGGCCCCGATAAGGTCGATCATGTTTTGAGTGAAAACGGCGTGAACTTGGTGTCACGATCGTAGTAGTCTTCACTCTCCGCTTTTTTGAGCGCGCGCACAATACGCAGCGTCAGCGGCAAAAACAGGATTTCGACTGCCACCTTAAGCCCCCATTGTGCGGCCATGACTTTGAGCAGCAAGTCGTTGCCCCAAATACCGTAAAACGCCACGGGGTAGAAGATCAACGAATCAATGCCCTCGCCGCAAACGGTAGAGACCACAAATCGCCATCCCATTCGTTTACCGTTGTCGGCAAGTTTCATCTTTGCGAGGACAAAAGAATTCACAAACTCGCCGCAGAAATAGGCGATCAGCGATGCCAGCACAATGCGCGGCGTTTGCCCGAAGATGAGTTCATAGGCGGCCTGATTGGGCCAACTTGGCGAAGGCGGTAGTGCCACCACAACTGTTGCCATCAGCGCGGCAAAACACATCGCGCCAAATCCTGCCCAAATGACCTTGCGCGCACGCGCATAGCCGTACACCTCGGTCAATATGTCGCCGAACACATACGACAGCGGAAAAAACAACACGCCCGCACCGAACGTAAATGCGCCGATCAACGGCAGATCCACTTGGGCTGCTTTGGCAGGCCCAATCAAATTCGAGCACAGGTAGACAGTAACGAATCCGACCATCACGAGATCGAAATACCGATAATTTCGCTGGGGGGCGCGCGCGCCGCTCGGGGGGGGTGCTTCCATCGTCTATCGTTCCTGGTTGATTACGTCTGGGCAGTAACTATTGTCCTAGATTGGCAGTATCGCGCTGACGACACAACTCATACATCGCAATCGCGCCACATGAGGCCGCGTTGAGTGACTCCACCGTACCACGCATTGGAATGGTCGCCCGCGTCGAGGCGGCGGCTAGCACTTCAGCCGATAACCCGGCACCTTCATTACCCACGAGTATTGCACTCATCTTGCATAAATCGACATTCGCCAAAGGCTGCGCAGCGTTAGCGTTCGGCACCAACGCCAGCGTCTGCCCTTGGTACACCGAAACAAAATCAATCACCGATGCACCCTCTACGATGTTCAATACAAAGTGAGCACCCTGTGCCGCACGTAGCACCTTTGGCGACCATGCAAAAGCTGTCCCCGCACCCAACAATACATGCTGAATACCAAAGGCCGCTGCACAACGCAACATTGCGCCGACGTTGCCGGGGTCTTGTACGCCGTCCAGCACCAGCACCGCCGACGCATCGACCGGGATAGGGCTCGCGGTGGGTGTCGCCACGATCGCCATCACCCTTGCCGGTGACTCCAACTGTGAGGCTTCGGTTACCAGTACGTCAGCGGCTAACGTGACAGCAAGTTGAGACCGCAAGAGCTGCTCCTGAATTTGCCGAGCGTCCGGCGACTCTGCGGCTGACTCAGCCACAATGACCAAATGTGGCCGTTGTCCGGTTCGCAAAAAGGCATCGACAAGGTGCGCACCATCAAGTACGGTCAGCCCGGTTTTTTTTCGCTCGCGTGACGAATGGACTAGCCCAGTTAACAACTTCACCGTGGCGTTGTCGCGAGAGCGGATAACAACCGGTGTTGACGGCATGTTTTATCAAACTCTAGGAAAGACGCGCGTCTTCAGACATTTTTGCGTCAAGACGCCCATCAATTGGCGACTTTCCAAAACGCCTGCTGCGCCCCTGCCAACCGAACCGGCGCAAAACTCATCCGATGAATGGGACAGGGGCCATGTTGTCGCAACGCGAGCATGTGTGCCTTGGTGCCATAACCCTTGTGTTGCGCAAAACCGTACTCCGGATATTGCTCACTGAGTCTTACCATTTCACGATCTCGCGCATTCTTGGCAAGGATTGATGCGGCGGAAATTTCTTCGACATGCTGGTCACCATCAACCATCGCCGTTGCGGGAATGCAGATATCCGGGACGTGCAGGCCGTCAATAATGACTTCATCCGGCACCGCTGAAAGCGCCTCAACCGCGCGTTTCATCGCCAACAACGATGCTTGGAGAATATTGATTTGATCGATTTCCTCAACCGTTGCCCACGCGACGGCATAACTTATCGCATCACGAACAATGTGTTCTTCGAGTAAGAAACGCTTCCGCTCCGAAAGCGTTTTCGAGTCCGCCAAACCGGCTACTTTTCTCACTGGATTGAGGATCACCGCCGCCGCATACACCGCCCCCGCTAACGGTCCTCTTCCCGCCTCGTCGACACCGCAGCGCAGCGCAGCGCATGCCGTCACACTTGACCGCAACACGGCGCTACGCAGCAACACGGGTTGCCTCGGCAAACGCCGCGCCCTGCGCGGCTTGTTGCCCGACGGGATTGTTCCCGCCAACCAAGGGGGTCAGCAACGGGCGCAGCGCCTCGACTACGCGGACGGAATTGCAAACCGCCAGCGTTTGGTGGATTTCACCGAACCGGGTTCGCGCGCGATTGGCAAGGTCGCGGTGCCGGATCCAATTACCCATTGCTTGCGCGAGGTTGTCGGGTGTGGCGTCGTCTTGCAGCAACTCAGGCACCAGCCATTCGCCGGCCAGGATGTTGGGCAAGCCAACGTAGGGCAGATAGGCTTTACGTTTCATCATACGAAATGTGGTCGGTGCCATGCGATATGCAATCACATGCGGGCAGCGCAGCATCGCCGCCTCTAATGTCGCGGTTCCGCTGGCGACCAACGCGACATCGGCTGCAGCGAGCGCCAGATTGGCATGACCGAACAGGATTTGTAGCGGTAAGTCTTGCGCGCCCATCTTCCATTTCATCGCATCAAATTGCTCGCGCGTTTCACGCGTCGCGAGCGGCACGAGGAAAGTTGCGTCCGGGAACTGCTTTAGCAGAACACGCGCAGTGTCTATGAACAATGCCGCATGATAGTCTAATTCTGTTTGGCGACTGCCGGGCAATAACGACACGACCAGTTGTGTCGGCTTCAAGCGAAGCTGCGTCCGCGCGGCATCACGTGGGTTCGTCTTTGGAAACTCATCGGCAAATGGATGGCCCACATAAGTCGAGGCGATCCCCGCCTTGTCGTAAATTGCCTGCTCAAACGGGAAGATGGTCAACATATGCTCGACCGCGGCCTTGATTTTGTGAATGCGCTCCCCGCGCCATGCCCAGATCGATGGACTCACATAGTGCACGGTTTTGATGCCCGCTCGCTTCAAGTCTCGTTCCAGTCCAAGATTGAAGTCGGGAGCGTCCACACCGATGAACAGCCGCACTTTTTCCCGTTGCAGGCGGGAACGTAACTCGCGACGCATGGCGAATATCTTGCGAAAGCGGCGCAACACCTCGACATATCCGCGTACCGACAACATCTCCATGTCGAACCAAGACATGGCACCGGCTGCCTGCATCTTGGGACCAGCAATACCGACAAATTCGAGCAGCGGAAACTCGGCTTTCAAGGCACGGATGAGTGATGCGGCAATCGCGTCGCCGGAAGGCTCACCTGCGACGATTCCAACCTTGATCAGTGGCTGTGCGACGCTCATCAGCGAACGATTCCGCGGGTGGATTCATTCAAGAAACTCGACAGCACCGCAACCTCTGGCGAAGGCTCAGCCAAAAGCGCCGCTTTCGCCTCGGCAAAGGTAAGGCCGCTACGGTAGAGCGTCTTGTAGGCGCGCTTGATATTGCTGATCTGATCCGGTGTATAGCCGCGCCGTTTGAGTCCCTCTGAATTGACGCCGACAGCAGCCAGCGGATTGCCGCCACAGGTCACATAAGGGGGAATATCCATCAGTACCACGCTGGAAACACCACACATGACATGCGCGCCGATTTTCACAAACTGATGAACGCCGGTGAACCCGCCAAGCGTCGCCCAATCCCCGACCCGCACGTGGCCCGCGAGTTGTGTGCAATTGGCAATCGTAGTGTGGTTGCCAACAATACAATCGTGGGCAACGTGTACATAGGCCATCAGCCAATTATCATTGCCGACCGTGGTCACGCCGTGATCCTGCACCGTCCCACGGTTCAACGAACAAAATTCGCGAATGGTATTCCCGTCGCCAATCACCAGGCGGGTCGGCTCGCCCCGATACTTCTTGTCTTGGTTGGCTTCACCAATCGAAACAAAATGGTAAATACGATTATCAGAACCAACCTTTGTGTGCCCCGTCACAACACAGTGATGGCCAATGCTGGTGTTGTCACCGATTTCAACATCACCATCAACAATCGTGTACGCACCGATCGATACGCCGGCACCGATTCTGGCACGTGAATCAACGATGGCGGTAGGGTGTATTTGCGACATACTCGTGCCGTTATTGGGGGTTTTGTGGAACGCTGCGCATGGTACAAAGCAGATCGGCTTCGCAGGCGAGTTGATCGCCCACCAGCGCCCTTACCGCAAACTTATAGATGCCGCGCTTCTCGCCCGTTACTTGCGATTCAAGCATAAGCGTATCTCCAGGGGTGATTGGCCGCTTGAAGCGTGCACCATCAATGCCTGCAAAGTAATAGACGGTTTTGTCATCGGGCTTGATACCCATCAGTTTGAATGACAAAATCGCAGAAGCCTGCGCGAGCGCCTCAATGATCAGCACACCGGGCATCACATGGTAATAGGAAAAATGTCCGGGGAAGTGCGGCTCATTGACGCTGACATTCTTAAGCGCCCGAATTTTTTTGTGTTCAAGATCGAGCTCCAATACACGGTCGACCAGCAAGAATGGATAACGGTGCGGTAGATACGTCTTGATTTCTTCGACATCCATAACAGCCTGCAGGCTCATGACGCGTCTCCCTTGTGGTTCGTTTTTCGCGCAACATTTTTAACCTTATCGACCAGTTCGTCGAGATGACGCAGCTGCGCCGCATTTTTCAGCCAGTCTCGATGGGCCATTAGCGGCAACCCCGAACTGTACATACCTGGCTTGCTGATTGACTTTGTCACGAACGCGTTTGCCGATAGCACCGCGTCGTCACAAATCGACAGATGTCCGGTGATCGACACAGCCCCGCCAATCATCACCCGTTTACCAATCAATGTACTGCCGGCGACTCCCGTGCACCCGGCGATGATGGTGTGGTCACCGATTACGCAGTTGTGGCCGATCTGGATTTGGTTGTCGAGCTTTACGTCGTCGCCAAGAACCGTATCCTCTATTGCGCCACGGTCGATCGTGGTGTTGGCGCCGATCTCACAATCATTGCCGATCACGACACGTCCGGTCTGCGGAATTTTGACCCAAGCCCCGTTATCGTTGGCAAAGCCGAATCCGTCTGCGCCAATGACGACACCAGCGTGGATCATGGCCCGCTCGCCGATTTGACAATCCGAATACACCACCACCCGAGCCGTTAACTCGCTGGACGCGCCAATCCGAACGTTGTTACCAATGACTGTGCCCGAACCCAGTCTGACATGCTCACCGATGACGCTGTTGTCACCAATCGAGACAAATTCGGCAATCGACGCCGAGTCAGAAACAACGGCGCTGGACGCAACCACGGCACTGGGATGAACGCCCGCCCGATGGGTATGGCGCGCAGCAAACAACTGGGCCACCCTGGCAAAGTACGCGTAAGGATTGTCTACTACGATGCGCGGTTTATCACTCGCGTCGCGCTCGCTCGGCGCAACAATGACCGCCGCAGCATTCGTCTTGGTCAAGGCGCTACGATACTTTGGGTTAGCAAGGAACGATATCTCGCGAGCGTCTGCTTTTTCGAGCGTACCGACACCCGTCAACGCTACACTGACCTCCCCCACCGCTTCGCCGCCCAACTTTGAGATTAAGTCACGCAAATACATAACAACATTTTCGCATGCCGGCAAACTTATCGCGAATCATGCTGCGGCTCACCCTGCACCATGCAGCCTATGCTAAAAACAAAACCCGCCATTCGGCGGGCTACGTAAGGCAAAAAACGCTGAAAATCCCCGTCAATTAAGGACTTTTAGCCCGTCAGACATCTATCACTTATCGCCAAGCGCCTTGATCACACGATCAGTAAGATCGATACGCTGGCTGGCAAACACCGCCTCTTGGACAATCAAGTCAAACTTTTCCTTTTCCGCTATTTCGCTGATGACCTTATTGGCGCGCTCTTGCAACGACACCAGTTCTTCGTTGCTGCGCAAGGTTTGATCTTCACGCAGCTCACGCTGCATACGCTTGAAATCGCGTTCCAACTGGGCGAGCTGACGCTCTTTTGCGCTCCGCTCCGCCTCTGGCAATGTCATCGCCTCGCGTTGCAGCGTCGCTTGCAAATCACGACCCTGCCTTTCCATTTTCTCAAGTTCCGTCTCTCGAATCGCAAACTCTTTTTTTAGTTTGGCTTGCGCGCGTTTTGCCGCACCCGATTCACGCAGTATTCGCTCGCGGTCAACAAATCCGACCTTAAGCTCGGCAGCGCTGGCCAGAGCCGAACTCATGATTGCGGACACAACAAACACAAGCGCAAAAATCTGCGTCGGCAAACAAACGCGGCGAGTTTCGGGAAACATAGCAAACATGGCGGGGCGACCTACACGGAGTCAGTGACAGGCCAATTAAAACACTTTTCCGAGAAGGAACTGAAAGCGTTCAATCTTGTCATTCGGTTTAACGCCAAAAGGCTTGGCAAGACTGAATTTCAGCGGGCCGACCGGTGAGAACCAACTGACTGCAAAACCCGTCGAGTAGCGAAGATCACCGAGCAACAGCCTTTGATCGGCACCCCAAACGTAGCCAAAATCACCGAACACGGATAGACGAACCGATTTTTCCGACTTCACTCCCGGCATGGGGAATAGCACTTCAACGTTTCCGACCAGACGTTTGTTACCGCCCGTGTATTCACCCGTATCAAAGTCCCGCGGACCGATAGTGGCCGTTTGATAACCGCGAATAGAGTCGACACCACCCGCATAAAAATTCTTGAAGAACGGTAATGGTTTCCCGCCATAACCGTTGGCGAGTCCAAGCTCAGCGTTCAGAGACAGGGTAAATGGCCCCCAAATTGGCCGCAGATACTGCGCTTTGGCTTGCGCACGGTAGTACTTCAGATCGCCGCCTGGCAATCCTGCCTCAAGCCCGAACTCGAGCAGATAACCGCGTTTCGGGAAGTAGATGCTGTCTCGAGTATCTCTTGAGTATCCGGTGGTACCACGGATGGTGTCGCTCTTCGCACCAAATTTATCGACATAGTCGAAATAACGCTGCGGACTAAAACTATCTAGCCCGATACGAGTACGTTCAAAACCTACACCAAAGTTCACAGAATCGTATTCGGTAACCGGCACACCAAAGCGTACGCCGATACCCGAGGCGCTTGAACGGAAATCGCCCGTATTCAGGCTCGCGGTGTCAAGCTCGCGCTGATAAACGTCAAAACCGCGGGCAATACCGTCCGCAGTCCAGTAGGGATTGAGATAGGAAACCTCATAAGCCCGGCTTATCTGGCTGCTATTGATACGGAACGAGAGTTGATTGCCCGTACCAAAAATATTGGATTGTGAGACCGACGCTGACACCGTCAAACGCTCTGATCCACTACCGTAACCGACACCAAACTGTAGACTGCCCGTATTGCGCTCTTTAACGGTGACGTTTAGATCCACCTGATCATTGCTGCCGGGCACGGTCGGTGTGTCAACCGTAACCTCTTCAAAAAACCCGGTTCGCTCAAGACGTTCTTTCGAGCGATTAATTTTGTCAATCGAGTACCAGCCCGCTTCTAGTTGTCGCAACTCGCGACGCACAACGGCATCGCGGGTGCGACTGTTACCCTGAACGTTGATGCGGCGCACATAAACGCGCCGACCCGGATCAACAAACATGGTAAACGAAGCAGTTTTAGCCGCCGGATCACGCTCCGGCACCGGATTGATGCTGGCAAAAGAGTAACCGTCATTTCCCAGCCGGTCGTTGATCGCTTTGACCGAATCCACAATTTTCTGACGTGAGAAAGTTTCTCCTGCCTTGAACAACAGAAGCGAACGCATTTCAGCTTCAGTTATCTTTAGCTCACCGGAAAACTTGATGTCGGAAATCTTGTAGACCTCACCCTCGTTGATCACGATGGTGATAAATATCTTGTCTTTTTCAGGAGTGATAGACACCTGCGTCGACTCAATATTGAAATCCAAATAGCCGCGATTAAGATAGTAAGAGCGTAGCTTCTCGAGGTCGCCGCCGAGCTTTTGCTTGGAGTACTGATCATCCTTTGTAAAGAACGTGAACCAGCCGGACGTTGTTTGCTCGAATTCTTTCAGCAGAGTCGACTCAGAAACCGCCTTCGCACCGATGATATTGATGTCCACGATCTTTGACGGGTCGCCCTCGTCAATCGTGAAGGTGAGGGATACACGATTACGTTCCTGCGGATTCACCGTGGTTGTCACCTTTGACGAGTAAAAGCCACGACTGGTGTACTGGCGCTTGATCTCTTTCTCGGCGCGATCAAGCAATGAACGGTCAAAAATCTTGGCTTCGGAAATACCGGCGGTTTTAAGGCCATCCTTCAAATTGTCCTTCGAAAACTCCTTCGCTCCGGTGATCTCAATGGCCGCAATGGCCGGACGCTCGACCACGAAAACGACCAGCACGTCGTTTTCGACCTCAAGCCGGACATCCGTATAGAAACCGGTTGCATACAAAGCCTTGATCGACTTTGCCGCCTTATCGTCGTCCATCCGTTCGCCGACCCTGATCGGCAGATAACTAAATACCGTACCTGCCTCGGTGCGCTGCACGCCTTCAACGCGAATATCACGCACGACAAAAGGCTCAATGGCCAGCGCGGCGAACGACACCAAGCTGCCAAACAGCGCGATCAACAAGCGTGAAACAGAGGGGAGACGAACAATAGTGGGAGTGTGGCAGGAAGATCGAGGCATCAAAAAGTCAACCAGAAACAAGGCGATAAATGTCGTTATAGAAGGCAAAAGCCGAAAGCCCAATCAGCAGCGCAAAGCCGACGCGCTGGCCAATTTCCATGGCTTGTTCCGAGAGCGGACTGCCCTTGATTAGCTCCGCGATATGATACAGCAACTGACCCCCGTCCAAGACGGGGATGGGGAGCAAATTGAGCACCCCGATACTGACGCTGATGAGCGCCAAAAACGTCACAAACTGCACCCAGCCAAGTTTCGCCGACTGGCCGGCATAGTCTGCAATGGTGATCGGTCCGGAAAGATTTTTCCATGAAACCTCGCCGGTGATCATGCGCCCGAGCATCGTTAGGCTAAAGACAGACATATCCCACACATTTCCGACCGCTTTGGGAACGGATTCGACAGGGCCATAACGAACAGTGGTTACGAGGGCTTCATTGGCCGCGCGATCGATTTTTGGGGCGACACCGATGCGCCCAATCGAGCGGTTACCGTCGGTAACGAGTTTCGGCACGACTTCGGCGTCAAAAATCTCACCAGAACTCTCAACCACCAGCTTGATCACTTTCCCAGGGCTGGCAGAGACGATGCCGACCAATTGATTCCAATCGGCAATTGGCGAGCCGGCTGCCGCAACGATACGGTCGCCCGGTTGTAGTCCCGCCTGTGCGGCGGGTCCATCCGGCGCTACGGTCTCCACAACGGGAGCGATCGGTGGACGGTAGGGGCGAATCCCAAGCTTGGCCGCAAAATCGCGATCAAGGTCGGCTTTTTCGAGGCTGGCCATCGACACCTTGCGCTTGCCCATGCGTCCGTCACGTGTTTGCACCTCGATGACTGCGGTACCGCGCACCGCCGCGCGATCGAGCAACAGCAAACGCACCTCGCCCCACGTCTTGACGTCTTTGCCATCAATTGCCGTCACTTTGTCGTATGCGAGAAATCCTGCGGCTGCCGCCGGGCTGCCGGCCGGGGGAGCGGCGACAAATGGCAATGCCCCGGGCGCGCCGACGACGAACACCATCCAATATAGAAGCGCGGCAAGGACAAAATTGGCCGCCGGACCCGCAGTAATTATGATCATGCGCTGCCAGACCGGTTTGTTGTTGAACGCGCGGCCACGATCAAGTTCATCCACCACGTCGTCGCGCTCGTCAGCCATTTTGACGAAGCCCCCAAGCGGCAAAGCCGCGACAACCCATTCGGTCTGGTCAGCGCCGAACTTGCGTATCCATAACGGGCGACCAAAGCCAATTGAGAAACGAATAATCTTCACGCCACACAAACGTGCGGCCCAATAGTGTCCAAGCTCGTGGATGGTCACCAAGATGCCTATCGCGACAAGGAACGCGACGATACTTTTCAGGATTTCCACGTAGCCAAGGCCCTATCTCTGTCGATCAAACAAACCACTAAACCTTACCGCCACGCATTCTACAAAACCACCCGTTTTGGCAACTAGCCTGAACCTTTCTTGGCGATCGCTCGAAAGGCGCGGGAGTGGGCGAAAAATTCTTCGCCTGACCGAGCACAGCACAGCTGACTACTCTACGGAAGTCAGGCGCGTAATTGTCAAATACGCCAACTTCTACTTGCCAGAGAGCGGGCGTACGGCCCGCATCCACGGCAGATGAGCAACGATCCAAATTGGTTTGCCAATCGCTCAGGTGCAAAGTTCTTCGAAACAGCGAGCGACCCATGAACGATTCAGGCTAGACACGCGCTGCCCGTGTTGCCAGCATGTCTCTGGTCGCGGTACGAGCAAATTGATCCGCCGCAAGGATGCACTCAAGCGAGGTGGCGTCATCGGCCGATATCTTCGACAACACGTCCTCAATGAGTTGCGGAATATCGATGAAGCGCAGGCGATTGGCGAGAAAAGCTTCGACAGCGACTTCATTGGCCGCGTTCAGTACCGCTGGCGCTGTGCCTCCACGCCGCATCGCTTCATAGGCAAGTCCCACGCAGGGGAATCGCGCTAAATCAAGTTTTTCAAAATCCAGCCGCCCCACTTTTGCCAAATCGAGCGCACCAACCCCGGCGGCAATTCGATCAGGAAATCCAAGTCCATACGCAATCGGTGTCCGCATATCGGGGTTGCCAAGCTGCGCGATCACCGAGCCATCGCGATAGGTGACCATGGAATGGACGACACTCTGCGGATGGATTACGACATCGATCATCTCGGCTTCGGCATCAAACAACCAGCGCGCCTCGATGACTTCAAGTCCCTTGTTCATCATCGTGGCTGAGTCGACCGAAATCTTGCGCCCCATTGCCCAATTTGGGTGCGCGCAGGCTTCGTCCGGCGTCACCTCGGCAAGTGAATCTATCGGGCGCGTTCGGAACGGGCCGCCAGAGGCGGTAAGAACAATTTTTTCCACTCCAACGTTGGCAAGCCCACGAGCGTAGTTTCTTGGCAGCGACTGAAAAACAGCATTGTGTTCACTATCGATGGGCAATAGTGTTGCGCCCGAGTTTGCAATCGCGTTCATAAAGAGCCTGCCCGCCATGACCAACGCCTCTTTATTGGCGAGCAGCACCCGCTTACCTGCGTACGCGGCCGCGAGCGAAGACTTGAGCCCTGCTGCACCTACAATGGCCGCCATGACAACATCGACTTCGGAATGCGCCGCGACGAATTCGAGTCCCTCGCGACCGGCCAGCACTTCGGTCGACGGACTACGCACCCTTAACGTAGCGCGCAACTGGGTAGCGGCGTCGTTGTCGGTCATGACCGCAAATCGCGGCACGAAGCGCTCGCACAATGCGGCCAGCTCGCCCACCTTGGTGGCGGCCGATAGGGCAAAAACACGAAAGCGGTTCGGGTGACACCTGATAACGTCAAGCGTACTCAGCCCAATCGAGCCTGTCGCCCCGAGTACCGTGACGTTTCTCACCTTCAATTGATCACTCATAGCTTCTGCATTACCAACAAGTAAAGCCCGGCCAAGGGCAGTGTGGAAGTGAGCGCATCGATTCGATCAAGTATGCCGCCGTGGCCGGGCAGGAGACTGGACGAGTCCTTCATACCCACGCCGCGCTTCATCCATGACTCGAACAGGTCGCCGACAATCGAGACTACGCCGAGCAACATGAACATGCCAAACAATAACCAGCCATGCGAGCTTAACTCTCGCGCCCAGTCCTCGCCGCGGGCTGCTGCGCTTCCCACCAATTGCTGCCATACAAAAAAGTACACGCCAACTCCGATTAGCCCCCCTGCCGCACCCTCGATCGTTTTACCAGGGCTAATTGACGGTGCCAGCTTGCGTTTGCCCACACTCTTGCCAACAAAATATGCGGCAATGTCGGCAACCCAAACAATCAGCGCAAAACTCAGCAACATCCACGGGCCAAGGTCGTGCAGCATCAAAAATGCAAACCAGGTCGGGAAAATGACCACCCAGCCGGTAAACGCCACCACCCACGTCCCTATCGAGCCTTCAGGACGCCATGTTTTGGCAAGCCACACTGGCGCAACCATCAGCCAGAACAATGCGGATGCGATAAAGCCCACCAAGGCAACCGTCGCGAACGTTAACGGCGTCATGCCAAGATAGGCAAAAAACACGACAGCCGAGCCCGCTAACGACACTATAAAAAATACACTTGCGCTGCTCCTCGACAATCGGCAAAAGCGGCTCCACTCCCAGCAGGCCACCAGCGTGATCGCCAGCGTGAAAAGATCCCACGCCCAATTGGGAAACGAGAATAACGCAATGAAAACAACCGGCAGGATGACCAGCGCGGTGATGATACGGGTTTTGAGCATTTAGTCTTTAGCGCGCGGCGCGGCCTATCTTGCCTAGGCAGCGTCAGACGTGCAGTCTGAGGAGATACCCAAGGAAGCCGCCAACTGATCACTGGTGCGACCAAAACGGCGCTCGCGCTTGCCATAGGAATCAACAGCACGAATCAGGCTGGAGCGGCCAAAATCAGGCCAAAGTTCAGGCGTGAAATAGAACTCGGTATAGGCAAGCTGCCATATCAGGAAATTGCTGAGCCTTTGTTCTCCACCGGTACGGATAAACAAATCAGGCTCCGGTGCGTAGGCCATCGATAAGTATGGCGTGAGCAAGTCTTCCGAAAACTCGCTAACCTCGCGATTCGCTGAAACGCGCTCCTGCTGCGCTTTGTTCATCGCCTGAAGAATATCCCAGCGCCCCCCATAGTTAGCGGCAACCGTGAGTGTCAATGCAGTGTTGCTCTCAGTGAGCGCTTCGCTGGCCGCGATCTTGTCGCGAAGCCGTGCATCAAATCGCGTCAAATCACCGATGACTTTGAAGCGAATACCATTAGCGTGTAACTTGGCGACCTCATTGTCCAACGCCACCAAAAACAACTGCATCAGCACCGAGACCTCCTCGGCAGGCCGCCGCCAATTTTCAGAAGAAAAAGCAAACAACGTAAGGTATTCGATACCGAGTTCACCACAAGTCTTGACGGTCTCTCGCACTGCCTCCACGCCACGTTTATGTCCGGCTACCCGCGGCATGAAGCGGTTTTTTGCCCAGCGTCCGTTGCCATCCATCACGATTGCCACGTGCCGCGGCACACTCGTAAATGCCGGTATCACCTGAGTTGGACTCTCATAGTTCATAGTGGGATTTCGTTCATTTGAGTGATTTACGCGAACATAGTGGGGCGCTTTACGACCGCATCAGACCGACATCAACTCTTTTTCTTTATCGTGGACGAGTTTGTCGATTTCCAACACAAACTTATCTGTCATTTTTTGAACGTCATCCTGCGCCTTCTTCTCGGCATCCTCGGGTAGGGTCTTTGCCTTCAGCGCGTCCTTTAGCTGGTTGTTTGCATCGCGGCGTATGTTCCGCACCGCGACTTTCGCATCTTCACCTTCACCCTTGACCAATTTGGCCATTTCGCGGCGGCGCTCTTCTGTCAGGGATGGCATCGGCACACGTACCACGTCACCGGTCGTTGAAGGATTCAGCCCTAGATCGGAATCTCGAATCGCCTTTTCGATTACGGAAGTCATCTTTCTTTCGAATGGCTGGACGATGATGGTTCGCGCATCCGCCACATTCATGCTGGCGACAGCGGTCAATGCAGTTGGCGAACCATAGTAGTCAACATGAATTTGGTCAAGCATGCCGGCGTGGGCACGCCCGGTGCGAATCTTTGCCAAGTTATTCTTGAGTGAATCGATGCTTTTCTGCATCTTTTGCTCACACGTTTTCTTTAAATCAGCAACATTCATGATTTACTCCACTGACGATGTTTTAGTAACCACAGCTATGCGTGAACAAGCGTACCCTCGTCTTCACCGAGCACGACGCGCTTCAACCCGCCCTGCTTGAAGATCGAGAAGACGTTTATCGGCAGCTTCTGATCACGACACAAGGCAATTGCCGTGGCGTCCATCACCTTTAGATTTTTGATAATGGCCTCATCAAAGGTGATCGAATGATAACGCGTGGCACTTTTATCCGTCTTGGGATCGGCGGTGTAGACGCCGTCCACCTTGGTTGCCTTCAACACAATCTGCGCCTCCATTTCACGGCCCCGAAGTGCAGCGGCGGTGTCGGTGGTGAAAAACGGATTTCCCGTGCCGGCGGCGAACACCACGACTTTACCTTCGTCAAGATAGCGCATGGTCTTGCCACGGATGTACGGCTCGACGACGGGTTCGATATTGATGGCGGACTGTATGCGCGGGGTCAAGCCCACCTTCGACAAGGCATCTTGCAACGCAAGGGAGTTAATCACAGTCGCCAGCATACCCATGTAATCGGCGGTCGCACGATCCATTCCGGCGGCACTCGTCGATACCCCGCGAAAAATGTTGCCGCCACCAATGACGATACCAATAGCAACACCGAGATCAGCAATTTCTTTGATCTCTGCTGCGATGCGTTCGATGGTCTGACGGTTGATACCAAACGCATCATCACCCATCAGCGCTTCGCCGGATAACTTCAGCAGGATACGCGTGTACTTGGGAGGAAGAGACGCGTTCGGAGATGCAGGGGACAAAACAGCGGGCGACATTGCGAGAGGTCCTCCTTGACCGTGTTTGACAACATCCTCACCACAATCATCGCAGACAATTGTGGCGAAATTCCGTTCACTGTTCGCCAGCACCGCCGAATAACACGGCGACACTAGCGAAACTTACATCCGGCGATGCTAAGCCGCAACGGCCTCAGACGCGGAGCCGTCATCTTGTCTCTTCTTGGCCGCCGCCGCTTGTTCAGCAACTTCCGCCGCGAAGTCGGTGACTTTCTTCTCGATTCCTTCGCCAACAACATATAGCGTAAAGCTATTCACTTTTGCGCCTTTTGACTTCATCAGTTGTTCGATAGTTTGTTTGTCATCCTTCACAAACGGCTGAGACAGGAGGGAAACTTCCTTCAAGAACTTGGCAATCGAGCCGTCAACCATCTTGGCGACGATTTCAGCAGGCTTGCCCGATTCTGCTGCCTTCGCCTCGGCCACGGAGCGCTCTTTAGCGATGTCTTCAGCGGGCACGCTCGATGAATCAAGCGCCTTCGGTTTCGTCGCGGCTATATGCATCGCCACGTCTTTAGCCAGCATTGTGTCTCCGCCGGTTGTATCTACCAATGTGGCAACTTTGGCACCGCCATGAATATATGAGGTCAACAAACCAACTGCCTCGACGCGCTTAAAACGACGTAAGGACAGATTTTCCCCAACCTTGCCGATTAGCGCCTTGCGAGCTTCGTCGACGGTAGTGCCGTTCATCGGCATTGCCGACAACGCTTCAACGTCTTGCGGGTTTGCCTCAGCAACCATTTTTGCAAGAGCCGCCGACATCGCGAGAAAATCATCGTTCTTCGCAACAAAATCCGTTTCGCAATTTACTTCGAGGATCGCGCCTAGCTTTTGGTCCGCAGAAATATAAATCGCGCACACACCCTCGGCCGCAATACGGGAGGCAGCCTTGGTCGCTTTATTACCCAACTTAACCCGCAGAATCTCTTCGGCCTTGGCCATATCACCAGCGGCTTCCGACAGCGCCTTTTTACATTCCATCATCGGCGCATCTGTCTTCTCACGCAACTCTTTGACCATCCCTGCTGTTACTTCTGCCATTTCCGTTCCAATCCCTATTACTTTGATCGTCTGCCACTGTTAACGAACCAGTCGACTAATCCAGCGCAGATTACGATCGTTTGGTTAATCAAAACTCATCTTCCTACAGTGAAAAAAAGGGGCCGGAGCCCCTTTTTCCCGTATTTTGCTGATTACTTGGCTTCTTCTTCAGTCACCTCGACGAGTTCATCGGTCGCCTTAACCATCTCGTTGATGACCAAGCTCTTGCCTTCAAGAATTGCGTCGGCAACGCCACGGGCATAGAGGCGAATCGCCCGAGTGGAGTCGTCGTTACCTGGAATAATGTAGTCCACACCATCCATCGAATTGTTTGTGTCAACCACCCCTATTACCGGCACGCCAAGCTTCTTGGCTTCCGTCACGGCGATCTTGTGGTAGCCGACGTCGATTACAAACACGGCGTCTGGAACACCGCCCATATCCTTGATGCCGCCCATTGCCCGCTGTAGCTTTTCCAACTCACGCGAATAGGTCAGCGCTTCTTTTTTCGATAGTTTCGCAAGGGAACCATCTTCTACCATCTGCTCAAGATCTTTCAGGCGCTTCAACGAACCTTTGACAGTCTTGTAGTTGGTCATCATGCCGCCGAGCCAGCGGAAATCCACAAAAGGCATGCCCGCGCGCGTGGCCTCTTCCATGACGATTTCCCGGGCTTGGCGCTTGGTGCCGACAAAAAGAATGGTGCCTTTGTTTGCGGCAAGTGTGCGGACGAATTTCAATGCCTCTTGATACATCGGCAGTGATTTTTCGAGGTTGATGATATGAATTTTGTTGCGGGCACCGAAAATGTACGGGGCCATCTTTGGGTTCCAGAAGCGCGTTTGGTGGCCAAAGTGGACACCAGCTTCGAGCATTTGACGCATGGTTATGGACATCAGTAGTTCTTTCTGGTTAAGGTTATGTCTTCCACCCGGCGTACTAGGCGACGTTCAAACGAACATTGCACCAGACCTTAACGGTGCGGGCGGGACGATTTACGACGAAATTGCGAAGCGAAACGTGATCTGAGGGCTCTCAGAAACTTTCGTAAAGCTTTCAATTTTAAGCATAAAATTACCGAAAATGCAACTCTGGGGCGTGCAATAAGTGGAGTCATTCAAGCCGATACTCAATGTCACGCTACGCATAGGCTTGGCGGCTGCGTTCTCCAGTTTCGCTTACTGGAAAATGGGAGGAGCCATTCCGGCAGTATTGACGATACCCATTTGGGGCATACTGCTGGCAAAACCCATCCTTGAAGGAGTGGCAGGCTACTACAGCTGGGCCAAAAAGCAGCCTTATGTCCCTTGGCAAGGTCGCTACTACGAGTTTGGAAACATCCACATTCGTGTCTTTGAGGATGATTTTGGGCACTTGTGGTTTTGTGACAAAGACGTATTGCAGGTATTGGGGCAAACTGTTTCCAAAACATACCAATTCGCCTATGGCGAATCCGATTACCGCGTGATACCCGGCGAGCGGCTGCAGGGCTTCTCGGAAAACGCCGTGATTCTCGTCGTTTCCCGTATCCGCCATCCGTCCGCCGGGAAATTCAAGTTCTGGCTTGAGCGCGAGGTGTTGGCACCGCACCATAATAAGCGCGAGAAAGCAGGGTTACCATCAAGCGCCAGACATCAAGAGAAAGACCCGTTCAGACCGATCAGCGGAAGCAAAGACTGACGGCCGGACAAGCGGGCGCAGGAGAGGGCGACTCCCTTGGCTGGTATAATTCGGCGGTTTTGATAGGTCCTATGCGCCATTTTTTTGTCAGGAGCCGCATTGGCAAATGCGTGGGTGGTACCCCGCCACTAGCGACACGGTTGCCCTCCTGTAGAAGTCGAATATGAACGTCGTTCTGAAATCCGAATCCGACATCGAAAAAATGCGTGCCGCAGGGAGACTTGCATCGGAAGTTCTCGACTACATCGCGCCGTACATTAAACCCGGTGTGACGACCGGCAAGCTGGACAGGCTTTGTCATGATTACATGGTCGACGTTCAGGGGACCGTGCCTGCGACGCTCGGTTACGCGCCACCGGGGCACCGCCCCTACCCGGCTTCCTGTTGCACTTCGGTCAATCATCAGGTCTGCCATGGTATTCCTGGAGATAAGGTGCTGAAAAACGGCGATGTCATCAATATCGACGTAACCGTTATCCATCAGACTTACCATGGTGACACCAGCCGAATGTTTTACGTCGGTGAGCCATCTATCCAAGCCAAGCGTCTATGTGAAACCACTTACGAAGCGATGTGGCGTGGCATACGCAAAGTGAAGCCCGGTGCGACAATCGGCGATATCGGTCATGCCATCCAAACCCTCGCGGAAGGCAATGGGTTTTCAGTCGTCCGTGAGTTCTGTGGTCACGGCATCGGGCAAAAGTTTCATGAAGATCCGCAGATTCTGCATTACGGCAGGCCCGGACAGGGGATGAAACTTCAGGCGGGCATGATATTTACCGTCGAGCCCATGATCAATGCCGGAAAGAGGGATATCCGCATGTTAGGGGATGGCTGGACGGTTGTAACAGCCGATCACAGCCTGTCGGCGCAATGGGAGCACACGGTGTTAGTCACGCCGACGGGTTATGAAGTACTGACGTTGTCGGCCGGCTCCCCACCACCGCCCGTGGCTACCGCGACTGCGGCACACGCGTAGATTTGAGTGAGTCGGCGGTGAACACCGACCCGCTTACACGTTTAGCCTACCTGAAACCTCTGCGAGATTGGCTTGCCGGGGAGCGCGCGTTAATCAAGGCAAGTTACCTCAAGCGTCCACAACCAGATCGAAATCTGCGCCAGCACGCCGCAGTGGTTGATGCATTGATCTCACGTATCGCCACGGACATCGGCTTACCGGTCGACATTGCCCTAATCGCAGTTGGCGGATATGGCCGCGGTTTTCTGTTTCCAGCCTCGGACGTGGATATATTGGTATTGCTACCGGAGGAAGCACAACCCATCAATCACACAGCCAAGATCGAGGCGTTTGTTGGCTTTTTGTGGGATGTTGGTCTGGAACCCGGCATTTCTGTGCGCACCATCAATGAATGTGTCGAGGAAGCTTCCAAGGACATCACCGTTGACACCAGCATGTTAGAGGCGCGATGGTTATGGGGGAACAAACAACTCGCGTCCAAACTTACGGCGCAGCTCAACCGCGCGCGCGCTCTGCCCGCCTTTCTTCAAGCCAAGTTGGACGAGCAGCGGCGGCGCCATGCGAGGCACCATGATATTGCGCTCAATCTCGAACCGAACATCAAAGAAAGTCCGGGCGGTCTGCGTGATTTGCAAACCGTGCTCTGGATTGCACGCGCTGCAAATATCGGTGGCGAAGCCTTGGCTGACTGGTCCGCGCTTGCAACGGCAGGACTGCTAACCGGGGCCGAGGCCAAGCTCATCGCCCAACACCGACGAATATTGATCGACTTGCGCATTCGCCTGCATTACCTTGCTGGACGACGCGAAGATCGCCTCGTGTTTGACCATCAAACAACACTTGCCCAGCAACTCAAGCTGAAACCCACACGCGCCAAGTTGGCCTCGGAAGTTTTGATGCGTCGTTACTACCTTTCCGCTAAAGTCATCTGGCAGCTCAACTCAATTCTTCTCGCCAATCTGAGCGAGAAAATCTTGCGCAAGGAACGCGATCTTGTCCGCAAGATAGACGAAGATTTTGAGCTGGTAAACGGCAATCTTGCAGCCGTTGATCTGGGCATTTTTCGACGCGATCCGCGGGCAATATTTCGCGCATTCTTGGCGCTCCAGCGAACGCGTGAAGCGGAATTTTTTTCGGCTGAAACGTTAAGGGCAATTTGGCGGGAAGCGCCAAATATCGGCCCAGCATTTCGTGAAGATCGCGACGTGAACGATACGTTTCTCAACATCCTGCAAAGCGAGCGTCTGACTTTTACCATGAGGCGGCTCAGTCGTTATGGCATTCTCGGTCGCTATTTGCCGGCGTTTGGGCGAATTGTCGGACAAATGCAACACGACCTGTTTCATGTCTACACAGTGGACGAGCACATCCTGATGGTGCTGAGAAATATGCGCCGTTTGGTGCTACCGCGCTTTTCGCATGAGTTTCCTTTTTGTCATGAGTTGGCAAGTGCATTTGAAGAGAAACACGTCTTGTACCTTGCCTGCCTGTTTCACGATATCGCGAAGGGGCGTGGTGGAGACCACTCAAAACTCGGCACCCGTGATGCGCATCGCTTTTGCCGCCGGTTGGGGTTGCCAAAGCCGCAAATCGAGCTGGTTGAATGGCTAGTCGAGACGCATCTGCTGATGTCAGCAACGGCCCAAAAGCAAGACCTTTCCGACCCCGAAGTAATTTCCCAATTTGCGTCGCTTGTTGGTGATGAATATCGTCTCACCGCGTTGTATCTGCTGACTGTGGCCGATATACGCGGAACCAGCCCCCACGTCTGGAATGGTTGGAAAGCAAAACTGTTGGAGGAACTTTTCAGAGCGACGCGGCGCTTGTTGCGCGGTGATAGCGCGATCAACCCGCACTTCATTGAATTCAAACGGCGCGACGCACTAAGCCGAATGAACGCGGAAACAGAGCCGCCGATTTGGCGGCAGGTAAATGAGCGTTACTTCCAGCGTTTCGATGTTGACGATTTAGTCTGGCACGCCGAAGCAATCAAGGACGATGTCGCACCCGTCGCGCCGCGCATCTTTGTCCGCGAGGACGATCACGGCGCGCTTCTTGAAGTCCTGGTCATGACGCAAGACGAGGTAGGCGTATTTTCTCGAATTACCAATGCCTTCGAACGCATGCAGTTCGATATTGTCTCCGCGCGAATCTACACAACGACCAACGGATACGCTCTCGACAGCTTTCGCGTGCTGCCAAAATCACGCCAGGCCGCGCGCAATGCCCATCAGCCACCACCACAGTCGTCAGGGCCGATCATCCAGAAGGAACTAACCAATGCGCTGCTGGCCGCCGACATCCCGGAACCCTCGCGCGCGCGCTCTGCACGGCAGGCAAAACACTTCCCGCTATTGCCCGAGGTGTCTCTGCGAAAATCACGCGTCGCCCCATTTTTTGAAATCGGCATTACCTGCGCCGACAAACCGGGCCTGCTGTCGGCGATCGCCCGCGCGCTGATTCAATCGAACATCAACCTCCACGACGCCCGGATCACCACGCTCGGCAGCCGCGCCGAGGACGTTTTCATTGTCGAACACGCCAGACTGGCAGAGCCGACATTCGCCGATTCGCTCAAACGCTCTTTGCAGGATGCGGTCGCTTAGCCGATCGACCTACCGTCATTGAGCTTTAACCAACCGTAGATCACCCTGTATAGGTACCAAATCAGCACGGCGACGGGCAGCACCCATAACACAATCATGCCGATACCAAGCGTCAGCAAGCCGAGTATCCAGAACGCGCCCCACGCAAGGATGGCCCACAAAATCCCGAACCAAAACGTCCGCGAGAGCCACCCGTAGTGTGTATCGAGGTAAGTTCCACGCACATCGCCCTGTTTGGCGGCACCGACAATCATGGCAACAATAGCCAGCGTCCAGAAAGTAAAGGGTGCCAGACCATGCAGCACATACAGAATGTGCAGGGTGTTTTTTTCCGACGATAGGTCGCGCTCAATGGCCGCTGCCGTCGCGGTCGGGGCGGAGGCGGTGGGATCACTCATGGCTTAGCCTTTCCGGTTGGTTGTTATCCACTTAGTCATCGTCATAAGGTGCCAAGTTAGGAAACAGGATCTCGGTGAATCCAAACTTTGACATATCTTTCATACGCATCGGGTAGAGCACACCATCGAGGTGGTCGCACTCGTGTTGAACAACACGCGCATGAAAGCCCTGCACAGTGCGATCTATAGGATTTCCTTCTGCATCAAACCCGGTGTAGCGGATGTGATCATACCGCAGCACAGCCCCGCGAAGTCCTGGCACCGAGAGACAACCCTCCCAACCCTCTTCGAGTTGATCGGATAACGGCGTAATCACCGGGTTTATCAACACTGTAAACGGCACCAGAACGCCCGGGTAACGCGGATTCTCGCGCACTTCGAAAATCACAACACGGACGTTCTCGCCAATCTGCGGCGCGGCAAGCCCGGCACCATGTGCGTGGATCATGGTTTCTTTCATATCCTGAAGAAGCGACATGAGTTCAGCACTTCCGAACTTGTCGGTTGACAACTCCCGCGAGCGCTCCATTAACGATGGTGTGCCCATTCTTAGTATTGGCCGCGTCGCCATGGTTGCCCCTGCAAATTGTGGTGAGACTGCTCGCTCGGCGAGCGAACTAATTGTAGCCGCGCACGTCGGCGGGCATCGCCGCGTGCATCTCAACTGCTCGCGCCAAGATCAGCTTCACCTTCTCCATACCAACCTTCAACACCGCGTCGGCGTCAGCAAGTTTGATGCCTTCAGCCGAACTACCCAGTCCCGCTGCATGATTCATGGATAACGCCAGGGTTGCATAGGAAAGACCCTGCTCTCTTGCAAGAGAGGCCTCGGGCATCGTCGTCATGCCGATCATGGTACATCCGTCGCGCGCTAGGCGGCCCACTTCGGCGCGCGTCTCCAGCCGCGGGCCCTGAGTGACACCTAATGTGCCGTTCTCGGTCACATCAATGCTGGCTGCTTTTGCCGCAGCCAGATAGAGAGCTCTTGCGCGGGCGCAGTATGGGTCTGTTAAGTCGATATGGGTGACGGGCGCATCACCCTCAAAGAACGTATGTTTTCGGCCATAAGTGTAGTCAATCACCTGATCTGGCACGGCAAGCATGCCAGGCCCGAGATTTGCAGCGACCCCACCCACCGCGTTGACCGCTAACACTCGCACCACGCCGGCTGATTTCAACGCCCAAATATTGGCGCGATAGTTCACCTCGTGGGGCGGCAGTGTGTGGCCGTACCCATGCCGCGCCAAAAATACTACCGTCGCCGCGCCAATGCACCCATAAGTCAGGTATCCGGAAGGGTCACCGTAGGGCGTTCGTACTACCTCTTTGTTGGTGATTTCTAAATTGGGCAAGTTGGTCAGCCCGGTTCCGCCAATAATTGCAAGCACAGCGATCTCCGATAAAAAATCTTAAAAGTCCTTAATTGACGGACGCTTCCAAGCATAAATGCCTCAAACTGCCCGCTGAATGCCGAGTTGGCGGCGTAGCACCGCGAATTGGCGTGCCGCACTATTTTCCCCGGATTGCGCGAATTTCGCCGAGATTGCGCCACGCCCCGGAGACGTCCATACCGTAGCCGAACACAAAGCGGTTAGGCACGGTTAGCCCAACATATTCTGCTTGCAATGGCTTTGCGGCGTTGCGCTCGACACCATAGTCCTTCACGCAAAAAACCGCACACGAAACGCTCAACGCGCCCTGGCTTTTCAGCAATGCGACGATCGCCGCCAGAGTAACGCCCTCATCAAGAATATCGTCGAGTAGCAAAACGTGTCGCCCGGCTACATTGTCACGAGGCGCGACGCGCCAAGTCAGCTCCGCTCCTACTTTTGCGTTGCCGTAGCGCGACGCCTGAACGATATCAAAATCGCAGGCAATCGTCAGCAACGGCAGCAGTTGCCCGGTAAAAACTACGGCACCCCCCATAACGGACAGGATCAACGGGTGTTTGGCTGCGTAATCACGGTTGATTTTCGCCGCCACACTGGCAGTCGCCGCATCGACCTCTTGCTTGGTGAACAGCAGGTCAGAGTCGGTCATGATGGCGTTAGCTTCATCGAGAGTCATGGCGGGAATCGATTGTGAGTTAGACAACTGTTGTAAAACTGCGGCTGATGGCGGTCGCGGTGCTACTGCCCTAGCCACTCGGTCTTAACGCCCTGTGCTCATCGCCTTTACATGTTCGGCGAAAGCCTTGCCGACTTCGGCATGTTTCATTCCCAGCGCGACTGTTGCCTGAAGATAACCGAGTTTTGACCCGCAATCATAGCGAGTCCCCTCGAATTCATAGGCAAATACCTTTTCCTTCTTCAACAGCGCCGCAATTGCATCTGTAAGCTGGATCTCTTTGCCTACACCCTGCTGAATTTTTTCCAGATGCGAGAACACCGCCGGAGTAAGGATGTAGCGCCCCACCACGCTCAACGTCGACGGCGCGTCTTCGGGTTTCGGCTTTTCCACGATGCCAGACATGCGCGAAACACGTTCGCCGCGCTTCTTCGATACCGGTTTTGAATCAACGATACCGTAGGAAGACACTTCGCTCTTGGGAACTTCGACACAACCCAGTACGGAGGCCGCATACTGTTCATAGTGTTGCACCATTTGACGCATGACCGGTACCTTGGCGTCGATCAAGTCATCGGCCAGAATCACCGCAAATGCCTCGTCACCGACGAGGTGCTTCGCACATAACACCGCATGCCCAAGGCCCAACGCCTCCGGTTGGCGCACATAAACATACTGCACGTTTATTGGCAGCATGTTGCGGACTTCGTGAAGGAGCTTTTGTTTACCCTTGGCGTGCAACTCCGCCTCGAGTTCGTACGCTTTATCGAAATGATCTTCAATCGTACGCTTGCCGCGACCGGTCACAAAGATCATTTCTGTGATACCTGCGGCGGCGGCCTCCTCCACCGCGTATTGGATCAGCGGCTTATCCACCACCGGCAACATCTCTTTCGGGCTAGCTTTGGTAGCCGGCAAAAACCGCGTTCCGAGACCTGCGACCGGAAATACAGCCTTGGTGATTTTTTTCGCTTTCATCTGTGCTTATTCCGTTGAGTGCAGATAGGAGAGAAACTCGGCTTCCGTCAGGATGGCCACACCTAACTCTTGCGCCTTGTCGAGTTTACTACCGGCCTCAGCGCCCGCGACAACAAAGTCGGTCTTCTTCGACACACTGCCCGAAACCTTTGCCCCCAGCGCCTCAAGCCTGTCTTTTGCTTCGTCACGCGACATTGCCGACAGCGTCCCGGTAAGCACAACCGTCTTCCCCGCAAATGGGCCCCCCGCGTCAATTGCAGCGGTACCCGCATTCTCCGGCCAGCGAATGCCACAAGCCCGTAGCTGCTCAACTACTTCGCGGTTGTGCGGCTGGTCAAAGAACTGCCGGATCGATTGCGCCACCACCGGACCGACGTCGTTCACCCGCAGTAACTCATCGAGCGGCGCGTCCATCAGACGGTCGAGATTGCCGAAGTGCTTCGCCAGATCTCTTGCGGTGGCCTCGCCGACGTGGCGTATTCCCAAAGCAAACATGAAACGTGCGAGTGTGGTTTGCTTTGAAGCGGCGATGCCGTCGAGCAAATTTTGCGCGGATTTTTCCGCCATGCGCTCGAGGCTTGAGAGCGCGGCCACACCCAATCGATAGAGGTCCGCCGGAGAGTGCACCAGGCCACGCTCAACAATCTGGTCCACGAGTTTGTCCCCCAGCCCTTCAATGTTCAGCGCGCGTCGCTGTGCAAAATGCAGCAACGCCTGTTTGCGTTGCGCCGGACAGTAGAGTCCGCCGGTACAGCGGGCGACAGCCTCGCCCTCCAGTTTCATGATCGCCGAGTCACACTCGGGGCAGCGCGCTGGCATGACAAATTCACGCGCATCAACCGGACGCAGTGACAGTATCGGGGAAGCCACCTCTGGGATGACGTCCCCCGCTCGCCGGACAATGACGGTGTCGCCGATCTTCAGGTCTTTGCGCCGCAATTCGTCTTCATTGTGCAAGGTTGCGTTGGATACGGTGGTGCCGCCGACAAACACCGGTTTCAACCTCGCCACGGGTGTGATGGCACCGGTGCGGCCAACTTGTACGTCGATACCTTCCAATATTGTCGTCGCCTCCTCGGCGGGAAATTTATGCGCAATGGCAAACCGAGGCGCACGCGACACAAACCCCAGTTGCTGTTGAAGTGCCAGCTTATTGACCTTGTAAACTACGCCGTCGATATCGAAAGGCAGACTGGAGCGCGCCTTACTGATGTGCTCGAAATAGTTGCGCAGCCCCGTGACGCCCAACACCACCGCACGTTCAGTGGTAATCGGAAAGCGCAATTGGGCCAGCAAATCCATTGCCGCACTATGCGTATCGGGAAGCGCAAAGCCCTCTGTCAGCCCAAGGCCATAAGCAAAAAACGAGAGTGGTCGTTCGGCAGTGACTCGCGGGTCGAGCTGGCGCAACGAACCTGCCGCCGCGTTGCGCGGGTTGACGAATACCTTTTCATCTTTGGCAGCCTGACGGGCGTTCAGCGACTCGAAGTCGCGGCGCTGCATCAACACTTCACCACGCACCTCCAGCAGACGCGCTGTTGTTCTGACTCGCAGCGGAATTGAACGAACCGTCTTCAGGTTTTGGGTGACGTCTTCACCTGTGGTGCCGTCACCACGAGTCGCACCCTGGACAAACAAACCATCAACATAGGTGAGTGATATGGCGAGGCCGTCAAACTTCGGCTCGCAAGCATACTCAAGCAGCTCATCGCCAACAGCGTCTTCGAGCAGCGCCCTGCAGCGCTTGTCAAAAGCGGCAATCTCATCGTCGGAGAAGGCGTTCCCAAGCGATAGCATCGGCAAACGATGTGTGACTTCCGAAAACGCGTCCAACGGTTTGGCACCAACACGTTGTGTCGGCGAATCCGCCGTGATCAAATCAGGATGTTGCTCTTCGAGCGCGACCAGTCGCTGGTAAAGCTGGTCATAAACGGCGTCGGAGATGGTCGGCTGGTCAAGTACGTGGTAACGGTGGAGGTGCTCGTCAAGTTCGGCGCGGAGCGCTGCGATTTCACCGGCCGCGTGGACTCTATCGTCTGGCATTCCCCTCACGCCATTAACCTCAGCGGCATGTGTTACGCGTACAGACGCAGCGCAACCGAGCAGCCTGGTGCAACACCGTGGTTCTGCATTTCACCGGTAATGCCGAGGATGGTCTCGCCGATAACCTTGCGTCCGTTTGCCGTGAGCAGCTTCTTGTTGTCGTCAACCAACTCGCCGTGCAACACATCCGCAAACTGCAGCGCCAGCGTGAACATGCGCTCAAAAATCCGCCCTGGCTCGGGGGTGCGAGGGACATCGAGCGCAAAAGTAATCTGCGTGAAATAAGGCTGCTCACCACGCAAGGTCGGCGCTTCCGCACTGTAGCCGTTGCGCAGGCAAAACAGCACCCGACCGTAGTCGTCTTTCAATACATACTCTCCGGAAGGCAACGCCGAGAGTCCCTGCGCCTCGGCGAGGCCGCGAACCTTGGTAGCCGCAAATGTCACACCATTTTTGCCGACCACGTTCACCGCGATCTCGATGTCCGTTTCTGCGCAAAACCGGTCGATCATTTGCGCGCGCCGCTGCGCAGCCGTCATGTCCTCACGTTGCGAGACTGCACCGATACTGGCCGCAAACGACGCCATCATTTCGTCAAACTGTGCCAATACCGATGGTTCGACAGCCCCGCCCCGATCAGCCAGTTGTAGGCCGACCCTAATCTCGCGGTAGGCAGTATCCAGCGTCGGATCAATCGGCTGCCAGAGACCGCCGACCAACCCCTCCCACAGGAGGCTGCGCGAGAGGCCTCGCGATTGCTCAATCATCGGCGCGTAGATATCAGCGGCTACCGGTACATCAGCCAACATCATCGCGACTGTATCAACTTCCGTATTGATCGTCGGCACCAACTCACTGGCAGTGCCACGCACTAGGTTGCGCGGCTCAACATCGACATGCGCCCCGTCGTCGTTGGGCCAAGCCGCCAGGATTGGTGAAGTTAACTCGTCTATCGCTTGTTGCTCGCCAGAATCCATTGCGCCGAAGGTAGGCTCTCGTCGCTCGATACCAGCTTTGGGCAGTGTACTAGGATTGAACAACGCGTCACTACGCGCCGCACCGAACAACTGGTCAGCGCGTTTCTTATAAACTGCCTCCTGCCAGCGGTTGTAGACCACCATACCAACGATGACGACCGCAATGGCACCAATGAGGACAAGCTGAAAGTCGGAGATCATGTCAATGGTAAAGTCTAATATTGGCGGGGTGTTTCAGCCAATTTCAACCGGAAACGCCCTACTATCGAGCACTTTTATTCGAACCAACTGCGTCATGCCGCAACTGCTTCGGCAGGGCTGGTCGCAAACTTTTTCGCCGCATGAATATCCACCTCAACGATTCGCGAGCATCCCGGCTCATTCATTGTGACACCGACTAGCTGCTCACCCATCTCCATCGTGACTTTGTTATGGGTGATGAACAAGAACTGCGTTGAAGCCGACATCTTCTTGACCAGTTCGCAGAAGCGGTCCGTATTGGCATCATCGAGCGGCGCGTCAACCTCGTCAAGCAAACAAAACGGTGCGGGATTCAAGCGGAAGAGCGAGAATACCAGCGACAAGGCCGTCAGCGCCTTTTCGCCGCCCGACAACAGTTGAATCGACGAGTTCTTCTTCCCCGGCGGCTGGGCGAATACCTGCAAGCCTGAATCCAGAATTTCTTCCCCAGTCAGGCGCAGATAAGCATTGCCACCACCGAAAAGTGAGGGGAACAGTTCCATGAAATTCTTATTGACCGTATCAAAGGTGGCCTGTAACAAATCACGTGTCTCGCGATCGATGCGCTTGATTGCGGCTTCGAGCGTGACAACCGCTTCTTTCAAATCGGTCGACTGGGCGTCGAGAAACTCCTTGCGCACACTGGCTTGTTCAAGCTCTTGCAGCGCCGCCAGGTTGACAGCACCCAAGGCGGTGATTTCGCCAGTCAGGCGATTAATCTCGGCTTGGTAGGCGGTTGAACGCGTCTTCTTTTCGACCAACTCTGCAAGCTCTTCCAGATTGCCGCCATTTTCCAGCAACTGCTGGGTAAACGTCTGTTCATTGATACGTGCTTCCTGCTCCTTCATACGCAGCTCAGTCATCTTGTCGCGTAGCGGCTGCAGGTTCTGTTCAATCGCATGCCGTTGGTCTTCCAGCTCCTTCAGCTTTCCGCCTGCGGCCTCCATGGCCTCGCGCGCCACAGCCAACGCGTTTTCTTTATCGAGTCGCACCTCCAGCGCTTGTTGTAAACGCTCTCGCATGTTGCCATCCTGCAACGCATCAAGCTCGGTTACCAGCGAAGTTCTCGACGAAGTCACGGCATCCCAACGCTTCGCCAGTTGCCCGACCAGCTCACCCAGCGACTTGATCTTGTCGTGGCAGGAACGCTCAAAATAGTTTGCCTCCTGCGCACCACGCTCTGCGGCGTTCACCCGCTCGCGCACATCGGCCAGCGCGCGTTCCGCTTGGCGCTGTTTTTCTTCCAACGCCATCAGTTTGTCTGTGATCTCGGAGATGCGGTTACCTCCCTCCTCTAGCGCCGCCTGCGCCGCAGCCATCTCGCCGCGCTCCTGCTCAATTTCGGCGTCGATGATCGCCGTCTCTTCGCGGATCGCGCCTCGGCGACCTTCGGCTTGAGCAATCGCCTGGGAAAGTTTCAGCGCCTCCATCTGCAAACCATGTTGGCGATTCTTTATCGCCTGCTGCTCAAGACGGAGACGCCGCAACGACTCTTGGGTGTCCTGCAGCGTCGCCTCGATCTCCTTGAGTTGAGCCTCGACAGCCCGCCGCGCTTCAATCTTGGCTGGCAGCTCCGCCTTTAGCGATTCGATCTCGCGCTGTCGTTGCATCACACCATGGAGCTCCGACTGCGGGCCGTGAAATGTCACGCCATGTTGCGAATACAGGTGCCCACTAGCGGTGACGAGTACCGCCCCAAGCGGCAAACTCGCCATCCTGGCGCGGGCTTGCGTTTCGTCTTCAAGCACAAAAACATTGGCGAGGCATTCACGCACAAACGGCAGCACGCCGGCACTTTCCGCAGTAACAAAACTCGACAGCGCGGTAAAGCCCGCAACGCTTGGTACATTCGCACTACCATTCTCCAGATAGAGTGAAACCGGCCCGGGAGGGGCGTCACTGGCGATCTTGTCGATCACGCTGGCGTCGCCGACTTTCATCGAATTCAGACGTAATCCAAGTGCTGACTCGAGTGCATCTTCCCAGCCCTGTCTGATCTTGATCGCCTGCCACAATCGCGGCGCATTATCCAGTTGGTACTTGGCCAACCACATCGCAAGACGATTGTTGTTATCCATCCGCGCCTGCTGGTTCTGCAGCGCCAGCAGGGCGGCTTCGATGCGTGCAAGTTCGCGCGTGGCGTTACCGATTTGTTCAACGGCATCGCGCCGCTTGGCTTCAAATTCATGCACCCGCTTTTCCGCTTCGCCGAGCTGCTCATCCACCAGCGCGAGCGCCTCTTCGGCTTCACCGCGCTCGGCCTCTACGCGCTCCAACTCGCCATCCTCCGGCACCACCAGTGCCATGTTTTCGGTCGTGAGTCGGCTCTTGCGCTGCTCGAGCTGCGAGAGAATTTTCAGCGCGTTGTTCTCGCGGGATTCATTCAGCGCTTGGTCACTCTCGGCGGCGCGGACTTCATTGTCGGCGACCTTGACTGCGGCAAGGGCTTCACGAACCTTTTCTTCGTATTGCGGTACCTCTTCGCGCAGCGCCGCTGCGCGCTCGCGCGCCTCGGCCACCTTGTCGATTCCGCTTGCGAGCTCGCGATGCCAGCGATCCAGTTCGGTCGTGGTCGCGTCGCGGTTTGCTTCAATTTCCAATACCTGCTGCGCCAGTGCCTCTACCTGTGCACCTAATCGGCGCCGATTATCGGCAAGGTAGTTGATTTCTTGTTCGAGCTGCACCACTGTGGTATTCGCCTCGAACATCGCCGCCTGCGCATTTGTCAGCTGGTCGGTCTCGGCGTAGTGATCTTGGCGCAACTTATCCAGCGCGCTTTCCACTTCGCGAAGGCGCGCCATCTCACCTTCATAACCGGTCTCATGCTTGATAATCTCGTTGGCATAACGTTCTTTGGCGGCGCGGGCTTCGCGTTGTTTGGTGAAAGCCCAAAGATTCTCGTTGAGTTTCAGCTCGGTGTTGAGCTCGTGGTACTTCGCCGCGACCGCCGCCTGCTCGGTTAGCTTGTCAACGTTTTTTGTGAGTTCGCCGAGAATATCATCCACGCGGTTCAAATTCTCTTTTGAATCCTCGAGCCGAGCCTGCGTCTCTTTGCGTCGCTCGCGATACTTTGAAACACCGGCGACTTCTTCTAGGAACACGCGAAGCTCTTCCGGCTTCGATGTAATCACGCGCGAGATCATGCCCTGTTCAATGATGGCGTAGGCACGCGGGCCCAATCCAGTACCGAGGAAAACATCGGTGATATCGCGGCGGCGAACGTGCTGCCCGTTGATGAAGTAGTCAGAATTCCCATCGCGCGACAAAACACGCTTGACTGACAACTCTGCGTACTGACTCCACTGACCACCGATGCGTCCCAGCGAGTTGTCAAACACCAGCTCAACACTGGCGCGTGCGGTTGGCTTGCGCAGCGTGGAGCCATTAAAGATCACGTCTTCCATTTTCTCGCCGCGCAGATTCTTGGCGCTCGATTCCCCCAACACCCAGCGCACCGCGTCGATCACATTGGACTTCCCGCACCCGTTCGGCCCGACAACACCTACCAGCTGACCGGGCACCAAAATTGTGGTGGGGTCTACAAAACTTTTAAATCCCGCTAACTTGATCTGTGTAAGACGCACAACCCATCCTCTGCGAAAAGCCAAGCGCTTCTGCGAATGTGCCCAACAACCGGGCACCAAGTGATCGCAACACGCCTCTTCTACATAGCAAACCCGCCGACGCAAGTTACGTGGGCGGGTTGGCATCCCGTACAATCCTGAGATTGTAACGTAACGATTCTCGCAATCCCATTGCGCTAACCACACAGGCCACTATGTCCCGCCCATCGAAGACGAAATCCGCCTCACGCGCCACTTCAACATCCGCACTTAAGTCATTGGTTCCTAAAGAGGCAATCGCAAAACTAACCACCCTCGGCGACAAGCCAACGGCAGTCCCCAGCAAACGCTTGGAGGTTTTTCCAAACCCCGCGCCGGGCCGCGACTTTGTGATTCACATGCAGATACCGGAATTCACCTGCTTATGCCCAAAGACTGGTCAGCCTGACTTCGCAACGCTGTACCTCGATTACATTCCGAACAAGCGCTGCGTAGAACTCAAAAGTCTCAAACTCTATATTTGGTCGTTCCGTGACGAGGGCAAGTTCCACGAAGCGGTGACAAACGAAATTCTCGACGACATCGTAGCTGCGACTGCGCCCCGCTTCGCCAGACTCACCGCAAAATTTTGGGTGCGGGGCGGCGTCTTTACTAGCGTGATTGCAGAACATCGGGCCAAGCGATGGAAGCCAGCGCCGACAGTCGTTCTCCAGTCGTTCGCCGATGAATCGAGTGTGACAACTGGCGGGTAACAAGCCACTCGCCGCGTCAGCGAGAAAGCGCTTGACTGATCCAGATCAAGATTTAACAAAAATCCATGTTTTGTTAAATTCAGAGGAATACAATTGTGCTTCTTGAAAATCTAAGAAGCGAACTGCGTGAACCTTGTGGCATGGCGACACTGACCGAAGATTTAACCAAGCTTGACCGGGAAATGGCTGTGGAGGCTGCGGATAATGTCACCCGTCCGGCGTCTGTACGGGATGCCGTCTTGGCTGTTGCCACACGCCTGCGCGAACATCGCGAGGCGGACGATCTGAACGCAATCGGTGCCCTCGTGTTAGGCATTTGCCCGAAGCTTTTCGCCCAGGGCAAATCCATCGAAGCGCTGCCACTAGCCTTGGCGCTTCACGAACGCACCAAGACCATGGAGGAAAGCGCACTCGCGGCACGCGCGGCGGGCGCATGCGGGATTTTGTTTGCCGATACTGGTGATTTTTCCTCAAGCCTCGACTACCAATCATTTGCACTCAAGCTTGGCGAGCGCGTCGGCGACAAGTTTTCGATGGCTCGCGCTTGGAACAATATCGGGCAGGCATTTTTCGCGTCCGGTAACACCCGGCAGGCGATGTCTTCCTACCACCGCAGCATCGATCACATTGATCACATCCCGGGGCCGCAGTACGCACGCTTCCTGTCGCACACGAACCTTGCGATCGAACACCAAAAATTGCGCGAGGCCGATCTGGGGCTCTACCACGCCCATCATGCGCTTGAGGAACTCAAGCCCGGCGCAATTGCGGTTGAAGCCCTTTCCAAGGCGGTGCTTTTTCGGGTGCTCGCCAGGCTGTGTTTGGAAACTGGTCGAGAGGCCGATGCAAAGGCTCACTTACGGGCAATCGCGGATATCGCCGAACAGCATCCCAGCATACGCATGCAGGTCGTGTTGGAAACGTCGATTGCGGCCTTTGAATTAGCCACTGGCAATACCGATATCGCGCTGACCCGACTCGAGAAAGCCTTATCCGCTTCCCGCGTCGCGCAGATGCCCCTCAAGGACACACTCGCCAACGTGGTGCGAGCAGAAGCCCAGGCAGGGGCGGCTGGCCGGGCGATGATTCGCCTTCGCGAATTGTCCGAATTGGCTCACAGCAACAATGTGACCAACGCAAAGAACCATCGCCAGCTTCGCCTATGGCGTCCGACCGATGAAACGCACCTTCCAAGCTTTGATGGCTTTGTTGCCGCACAGCTACACTGCCAATTGAAGTCCCCGTCCGCGCCCGAAGACTGGAATGTGTTGTCCAGACTGGCAATTGGAACATCGCTACAGATTGACGGCAATGGTGCACACGGCCTGCGTGTGGCCGCACTCACCGAGATGCTGGCACAGGCAATGGGATTTACCCTGATTGATGCGATTGAGATGGGCTGCGCTGCGCAGTTGCACGATATCGGCACGGCTTATGATCACCAAAACCTGCTCCCCGCGCACGCGGCGGCACACACCACCGAAATGCCGAGCACCCGCGACCATTGTGAATCTGGCTGGCAAGTGCTGGCCGACGACGTGCACCCTAGGCTCTTGATGGCGCGGGAGATTGCGCGCTATCACCACAGCCATTGGGACGGCAGCGGTTACCCCTCTGGCGTGGCCAGTCAAGCAATCCCAATCCACGCGCGAATTTGTGCCGTGGCAGATGCATTTGATGCGCTGCTGTGCGAAGCCAAGCCCGGTTCGGCGTATTCCATGCTCGAGGCGTTGGAGGATTTGCGCAGCATGTCAGGAAGCCGGCTTGAGCCGCGTTTGGTGGATGGCTTTATCACCGCCCTCCAAGATGAAGCACGCATCGAAGGCATCGACGTTACCGCAACCAATGGCCTGGCAAATCTACAGCAATTCGTCGAATCTTTTTCACACAGCAGGAACTACACATGAACACACCGGAGAACAAAACCATACCGCCGCTTTCCGATACCGACAGGAAGATGCTGGAGCTGTTGCTCAAAGGGGCATCGGGCCGCACCATCGCCCAACGCCTCGGCTACAAGGAGGGCACCACGCGGGTGTATTTGCACTCGCTCTACAAACGGATTGGTGTGAACAACAAAACCAGCGCGGTCACTTGGTATTTGGATACCCTCACCACCGACGAGACCCACACCGAGCGCGAGGCCGCCAGCCAAGCACAACGTATCAAGTCATTTGGCGAGATGGCCGCGCGTCGCGGGTTACTCGAGAGCCTCGGCTTTATGGGTATTTTTCTAGGGCCGTACGGGCGGATGTGGGAAGTCAGCCAAAAACTCAAAGGCGGCCGTGCGCCGCAACTGAGCTCTTCCGATCTGCAACTCCGCGCCACTGCCCGCAGCCTGTGGGAATCGATCCTCGCCGGGGATTTCAGCCAGGGTAAACGACAATTTGACGCGGGGTTGCTGCCCAAGTTGTTTGTCGCATCACCGTCTGATGCGGTCACGTTGAGCATGATGCTGATATTGGGTGGCTATACATCAAGCGCCCGCAAAGCGATGTCCTCACTGCCGGCGCGAAAAGCCGGCAGCTTGGGCGTGACGGTCGACGAACTGCGCGCCCTGACCGCAGCGTCCGACGCAGTGGAAAAATCGAACGACAGCGCCATCCATGCCATTCACGACATGATTGACTCCGGTACGGCGAGGCCGGTGTATCGCCACTTACTCCTGGCGACACTATTTCATCTGTATCGGATGCGCGGCGATACCGCACGTGCCTCGGCGGTTGCGGATGCAATTTGGGCGGAGGCCGAAAATGCAAGAGCGCACCTTGAAGCTGCGGGCGATCGAGCGCTACCGCCGGATGTTTCACTGCCTGCACCGCCGACGGTAGCACCTTATAAGCTGAGTGGTTATTTGGAGAGGCTCACCGCGTAGTCAATGGATGGGTCATGCGCCCGAAACTCACCAACCCACGACGTGCTCACCGCCGCCAATATGCTGCAGCTCCGCTTCGATGAGCACGACAAGCTGCTGCCGATCAACCGCTTCCTCTCCTGCCAGTTTGTTGTTGAGTTCTGAGCCAACAATAAAATCACGCGCGCCTTGAGTATTCATTTTTTCCTCGCAATAGATTGAGATCAGTGTGGTGTGCCCGAAATGGACACTGTTATTGTTTCAAATGTTATTGGTTTGATCACTCCACATATCTTTTGCATACTGATAGGTTTATCTTTTTCGGGTGGCTGATGGGGCCGCTCACGGTGCCTTTACATTCCGCACCCCGCACCATTCGGCCTTCGGCTCGCGCTCACTTAATTCGCGCGACCTGCGCAAGTCCACCGGACTTGCTGGTCGACCCCACGCGGCTTCTCACCTCCATCAAACCACCCAAACAAAAAACCCGCACAGGGCGGGTTTTGTGTTTTGGCGACGAGACCCGCGGCTCCGATCATGCCTGCGCATGATTGGACGGCGACGAGTCTGAGCGCGATACCGCGCGCGAAGTGGGGGCTGATGGGGCTGCTCATGCTGCGGTTACACCCCGCACCATTCGGCCTTCGGCTCGCGCTCACTTAATTCGCGCGACCTGCGCAAGTCCACCGGACTTGCTGGTCGAACCCCCGCGGCTTCTCACCTCCATCAAACCACCCAAACAAAAAACCCGCACAGGGCGGGTTTTGTGTTTTGGGGTGGCTGATGGGGTTCGAACCCACGACAACTGGAATCACAATCCAGGACTCTACCGCTGAGCTACAGCCACCAAAGACTTCAAACAACAACATTCCACACGCAAGCTGATGGGGCTGCTCATGGTGCGGTTACACCCCGCACCACTCGGCCTTCGGCTCGCGCTCACTTAATTCGCGCGACCTGCGCAAGTCCACCGGACTTGCTGGTCGAACCTCACGACAACTGCTCAGTTGGAAAACCCACAATCCAGGACTCTACCGCTGAGCTACAGCCACCAAAGACTTCAAACAACAACATTCCACACGCAAGCTGATGGGGCTGCTCATGGTGCGGTTACACCCCGCACCACTCGGCCTTCGGCTCGCGC
>Ga0315907_10000133_pt1 | contig 107311 bp, 103 predicted proteins | sample LakEriMetagenome_3_FD_203525 | JGI IMG/M metagenome (GOLD analysis project Ga0315907, IMG submission 203525) | Freshwater fungal communities from buoy surface, Lake Erie, Ohio, United States - Buoy 12 MA123 | ecosystem: Environmental > Aquatic > Freshwater > Lake > Lake biofilm | place: USA...
TAATCACGCTCTAGAGGCGGCTCCACGAGCCATAGACAGACCAGGGCGACGCTGTTATGTTCCCGGCCGCTCGCGCTGGACGGTGTTTTCGACCCGCGCGGGCTTGTCGTTTTTGGCATCGCTATCAAGACTTTGCGCGACCTTGCGCGCGACGGATCGGCACGATGAAAATTCTCGCCTGCAATTCCAACCGGGTCCTGGCCGAAGCCGTCGCCGAATATCTCGATATTCCGCTGACCAAGGCGAATATCCGGCGCTTCGCGGACCAAGAAGTGTTCGTCGAGATTCTCGAAAACGTGCGCGGCGAAGACGTCTTCGTCGTGCAGTCGACGAGCTTCCCGGCCAACGACCATCTGATGGAATTGCTCGTTTCGATCGACGCGTTGCGCCGCGGCTCGGCGCGCCGCATCACGGCCGTGCTGCCGTATTACGGCTACGCGCGCCAGGACCGCAAATCGGGTCCGCGCACGCCGATCTCGGCCAAGCTCGTGGCCAATCTCATCACGACTGCCGGTGCCGACCGCGTGGTCACCGTCGATCTGCACGCCGGCCAGATCCAAGGCTTCTTCGACATCCCGCTCGACAATCTGTTCACGGCCCCCACGTTCGTCAAAGACATGCGCGACCGCTTCAAGGGTGCGGACGTCGTGATGGTGAGCCCGGACGTCGGCGGTGTCGTTCGCGCGCGTGCCATCGCCAAGCGCGTCGAGGCCGATCTTGCGATCATCGACAAGCGCCGCGAACGTGCGGGCGTTTCGGAAGTCATGAACATCATCGGCGACGTCAAAGGCCGCACCTGCGTGCTGGTGGACGACATCGTCGACAGTGCCGGTACGCTGTGCAATGCGGCCGTGGCGCTGATGGACGAGGGTGCCAAAGAAGTGTGGGCCTACGTGGTGCACGGGGTGCTTTCGGGTGCGGCCGTTGCGCGCGTGACGGCTTCGCCCCTCAAAGAACTCGTGCTGACCGATTCCATCCTGGCGACCGAGGCCGTGAAGGCGGCCGCGAACATCCGCCAGGTGCCGATCGCGCCCTTGCTGGCCGAGGCGATGAAACGCATCAGCGAAGAACGTTCGGTTTCGAGCCTGTTCGACTAGAGCAGCCGCGAAACCGACGACGACCGACGTTGCGGCACCCCTGGAGGCCGGCGTCGGAACCCTGGTAGAGGAGAGTAGAGTATGTCGACTGCAATCAAACTCGCGGCCACCGCGAGAGAGCGGGCTGGGAAAGGGGCCGCCCGCGCCGTCCGTCGTGAGGGCCGTGTTCCGGCCGTCATCTACGGCGACAAAACAGCCCCTGTGATGATCTCGCTCGATCCGCGCGACATCATGCGCGAAGCGTCCAAGGCCGGGTTCTTCACCCGTCTTTACGACGTCGAGGTCGACGGCAAAGCGCACCGCGTTCTGCCGCGCGACATTCAGTTCCACCCGGTGAACGACAAGCCCGAACATGTCGACTTCCACCGCGTGGGCGAAACCACGCGCGTGCGCGTCGAAGTGCCGGTCAAGCTCGAGAACCTGGAAAAGTCGCCGGGCGTGAAGCGCGGCGGCGTGGTCAATCTCGTGCGCCACGCGATCGAAGTGTGGGCGATGCCGGGCAACATTCCCTCGCGCATCGTGATCGACATGGCCGGTCTCGACATCGGCGATTCGATCCACATCGAAGCGATCAAGTTGCCCGAGGGCGTGAAGCCCACCATCGCGCGCAACTTCACGGTCGTGGCCTTGCGTGCCCCCAGCGTGTCGAAGGTCGAAGAGAAGACCGAGACCGTTGCGGCAGCCGCAGCCCCTGCGGCCGACGGCAAGGCGGCACCCGCCGCTGCCGCCGGAGCGAAGGCCGGCGACGCCAAGGCGGCACCCGCCGCTGCGGCCGCCAAGCCTGCTGCCAAGAAGTAAGCCAGCGACGTTTCGCGAAAATTCGGGGCCCGGACCATGAAGCTCCTTGTCGGGCTTGGCAATCCGGGCCCCGAATACGCGAACAACCGCCACAATGTCGGTTTCCATGCCCTCGATGCCGTTGCGGCACGCTGGCATTTCGGCCCCTGGAAAAAGCGCCTGGGCGGCATTACGGCCGAGGGCGACATTGCAGGCCACCGCACCGTGGCGCTGAAGCCGCTCACCTACATGAACGATTCCGGCCGCTCGGTCGGCGAGGCAAGCCGGTTTCTGAAGATCGTGCCGAACTCGATTGTGGTGGTGCACGACGAACTCGACCTGCCGCCCGCCAAAATCCGCACCAAGTCCGGCGGCGGCCATGGCGGGCACAACGGTCTGCGTTCGATCGACGCCCATCTCGGCACCAAGGATTATCGGCGCCTGCGCATCGGCATCGGCCATCCGGGCGACAAGGCGCTGGTGTCGGACTATGTGCTGCACGATTTCGGCAAGGGCGACCGCTTGTGGCTCGAGCCGCTTCTGGCCGCGATCGCCGACAGTGCTTCCATGCTGCTCGACGGCAACGAGGCTGGGTTTCTCAACAAAGTGGCGCGCCTGACGGCGCCGCCCAAACCGGTTTGAAGGAACAGGAATATGGGTTTTCGCTGCGGAATCGTGGGCCTGCCGAATGTCGGCAAATCGACCCTGTTCAACGCGCTGACGGCGACGGCAGCGGCGGCGGCGGCGAACTATCCGTTCTGCACGATCGAGCCCAATGTGGGCCGGGTTCCCGTGCCCGATGCGCGCCTCGACAAACTCGCTTCGCTCGGCAAGTCGCAGCGCGTGGTGCCCACGCAGCTTGAGTTCGTGGATATTGCGGGCCTCGTGCGCGGGGCGTCCAAGGGCGAAGGCCTCGGCAACCAGTTCCTCGGCCATATCCGCGAAGTGGACGCGATCGCCCACGTGCTGCGCTGCTTCGAGAACGGCGACATCGTGCACGTTGAAGGCTCGATCGACCCGATCCGCGATGCCGAGACTGTCGAAACCGAATTGATGCTGGCCGACATGGACAGCCTCGAAAAGCGCCTGCCCAATCTGCAGAAAAAAGCCAAAGGCGGCGACAAAGAATCCAAAGCTCAGATCGAGATCATCGAGCCCGTACTCGAAGCCCTGCGTGCGGGAAAGCCCGCCCGCACCTTCGTGCCCTCGGCCGAACAGCGCGAGACCTTGCGCCAGCTGCAGCTGCTGACGGCCAAGCCTGTGCTCTATGTGTGCAATGTCGAAGAGGAAAGTGCCGACAAAGGCAATTCGCTGTCGGCCAAAGTGGCCGAGATGGCGGCCCGCCAGGGGGCTTCGAGCGTGGTGATTTCGGCCGCGATCGAAGCCGAGATCTCGCAGCTGGCCAGTGCCGAAGAACGCCAGGAGTTTCTGGCCACGCTCGGCCTGTCGGAGACCGGCCTGACGCGCGTGATCCGCGCGGGCTACGGCCTGTTGGGCCTGCTCACCTTTTTCACGGTGGGGCCCAAGGAAGCGCGCGCTTGGACCGTGCGCGCGGGCGCCAAAGCGCCCGAAGCGGCGGGTGCGATCCACAGCGATTTCGAACGCGGCTTCATCGCGGCCGAAACCATCGCCTATGCCGATTACGTGGCGCTGGGCGGGGAAGCGGGGGCCAAAGAGGCCGGCAAGGCCCGCACTGAAGGCCGCGACTACACGGCCAACGACGGCGACGTATTCCTGTTCAGATTCAACGTCTAATATCCACAACCTCCGACCGGAGGCCGAAAAAAACTTCGCCGCCTGTGACGAAGGGCACTTGACAGCTTTCGCACGACTGCAGGATGTTCTGTCGGAACAACTGCACCCGTGCGAAAAGTACGCAGCATGCAAGTGGTTTCCCCGGCCCGTCTGCTCCTCATTCTGTGCGCGCTTGCACTCGGTGCGTGTGCGGCGAACAATCGCCGGGCCGAGGATTTCACCGCATTCAAGGGCGGCAAAGGCGCCGTCATTCTGGTTTTGCCCGTCGATGCCGAATTGTCGGAGCTTTCCTTCGGCGGCTATCCGACGACGTGGCGCGACTGGACGCTCGCCGCACGCGAGCATCTGAACGCCAATCTGCGGTCGGCTTTGCAGAAAAAGTCCATCTCGGCCGTCTTCGGCGAAACCCAAGAGCCCGACGAGGCGACCGCAAAGCTGTTGCGGGTGCACGCGGCGGTCGGCCAGTCGATCATGAGCCACCAATACGAAGGGCCCGCCAAGCTGCCGACCAAGGCCAGCGGCTTCGACTGGACCTTGGGCACCGACGCGCGTGCGCTGGGCCAAGGGTCGACGGCGAACTATGCTCTGTTCATTCATGTGCGCGACTCGTATTCGTCGGCGGGGCGCGTCATGGCGCAGGCAATCGCGGCTGCCGTGTTCGGCGTGGCGATACAAGGCGGCGCGCAGACGGGCTTCGCTTCGCTCGTTGACCTGCAGACGGGCCAGGTCGTCTGGTTCAACCGGCTGCTGCGCGCGGCGGGCGATCTGCGCACCCACGAAGCGGCGATCGAAACCGTCGAGGTTTTGCTGGCCGGTCTGCCCGAATGAACCTGACGCGGCGCATGTTTCTGGGCGGCCTTTGCACCTGCAGTGCGGGCGGCCTGCTCGCCTGCACGCCGACCGATCCGGGCAGACCGCGCCTCGACGCAGGCATCGGCGGCCAAAGCGACCTTTCGCCGCGCAATCAGCCAGGCCAGCGCCACGGCACCGATGCCGATCCGGATGCGGGCATGCGCGAGACCTTTGAAGGCATGGAACGGCGCCTCCAGGCCTCGCGCTATCGCGTGCGCGAGGCCAAGGTGAACGCCTATGTCGGCGGCATCGTGCAGCGTATGGCCGGCGAATTCGCTTCCGACATCCGCACCTACATCGTGCGCGTGCCCGATTTTAACGCGACCCAAGCCCCCAACGGCATGATGCAGGTATGGACCGGCCTGCTCGTGCGCTGCACGAACGAATCGCAGATGGCGGCCGTGCTGGGGCACGAGATCGGCCACTACACGCGCGCGCACGGCCGCGAGGGGCACAATGTGCGGCGCAGAAATGCCGACCTCGGGTAAGCGCTTGCGATGGTGCTGGGGGCCGCCGGAGCGCCCCAGCTTGCCGACATCAACAACGTGCTGCTGACAGCGAGCAGCTTCGGCTACAACCGGGAAAACGAGCGCGAGTCGGACGAGATCGGCATTCGCCTGCTGGCCGAGCACGGGCTTTCGCCGATCGAAGCGGCGCGAAACTGGGAAAACATCACGACCGAGTTCGAGGCGCGCGGCCTTCCGCGCAGCCAAAGTCTGCTGTTTTCGACCCACCCGTCCGACGAGGAGCGCACCGAGCATTTGCGCCGCCGCGCGGGCGAGCTTCCGCCCGGCGAGGCGCATGCGGCGCGCTATCGCGACGGCATTTCCGAGATACGCGAATACATCTTCGAAGAGCAGATACGCACGGGCGTGCATGCGAGCACGATCGTCATCGGCGACCGCTGGCTTGCCGAGTTTCCGGGCGACGGCCTTGCCCTCTACGCCAAAGGCGAAGCGCTGCGCTTGCGCGCCAAGACGGGCGACGACGAAGCGGCGGCGGCGGCACTCGACGCCGCCATTCGCGATGCGAATACCCCCGCGAATGCCTGGCGCGGCTACGGCCTCTTGCGCCGCAAGCTGGGGCAGGAGGCGGAGGCGCGCGAACTGCTGACCGAATATCTCCGCCGCGCGCCCAACGCGCCCGACCGCGATCTTGTCCGACGCAGCCTTGCAGGATAGAGCATGACCGTGAGACTTCGCCGCTTCCTTCGCGTTCTCGCCTTTGTCGGCCTTGCTCTGGCCGTGGCCGCCTGCCAGCACTACGCGGCGATCGGGCCAGGCAGCTACGACGTCCACGGCAAAATCGCCGTCCAGCTCGACAGCCAATGGAACCGCCAGGTCGCCGGGCCGCGCGCGGCTTGGGACGAAAGCTGGACGCGCAACGGCCCGTTGCTCGACGCGCTCGTGATCGCGGCCGGCATTGCGGACGGCAAACCGCTCCTCGATGTGAGTGGCAAAGCGGCCGAGCAGTTGCCCAAATTCCGCCCTGGCATGGCGCCTGGTGACATCGTGACTTTGGTGCAAGGCACGCTCGGCTCTGCCGCGAAGGCCAGCGATTTCGAAACCACGAAGATCGAGACGACGCATATCGACGGGCGCGAGGCGGTACGCTTCGAATTCACCTTCGGAACCGGGGCCGACAGCCCGCTCGAAAGCGACCGCAAAGCGCTTGGCGTGGCGGTCGAGGTCGACCGTCAGCTCTACCTCGTGCTGTTCCATGCCGTCGAAACCCACTATTTCGAGGCTTTGCGCCCGACGGTCGAAGCCGTGATGGAATCGGTCCGAATTCGGGCAAAAAAGGCCTGAAGCCCCCCTGCCCCTTGCCCGACTCGGGGGCCAACCCCCATAGTTCGCGGAGTTTTTCCGCTTCGCACGAGGGTATGGATGGGCCATCCGATCGAACTGACCGCCACCGACGGCCACCGCTTCCAGGCATGGCGCGCCGATCCGCCGGGCAAGCCGCGCGCGGGCCTCGTGATCGTGCAGGAGATTTTCGGCGTCAACGACCATATGCGCAAAGTCACCGACGGATTCGGCTACGACGGCTATCTGGCTTTGTGCCCGGCTTTGTTCGACCGCGTGACCCCCGGCATCGAGCTTGGCTACACCGAAGACGACATCGCCAAGGGCCGCGAAGTGCGCGGCAAAGTGCCCTATCCCAAAGCCCTCAACGACATCGCGGCGGCAGCGGCGGCGCTGCAGCGTGCGGGCTGCATCAAAGTGGCGGTGATCGGCTATTGCTGGGGCGGTACGCTCGCCTGGCTTGCGGCCACGCGCGTGACCGGCATCAACGCCGCGATCAGCTACTATGGCGGCGGGGTCGCGGAACACGCGCAGGAAAATCCGCGCTGCCCGGTCTTGTTCCATTTCGGCGAGACGGACGCCTCGATCCCGATGTCGGACGTCGACAAGATCGGCCGCATGCAGCCCGACACCGACCTGTTCGTGTATCCGGCCGGGCACGGTTTTTCGTGCGACGCGCGCGGCAGCTACGACAAAGCTTCGTCCGACAAAGCGCGCGAACGCACGCGCGAGTTCCTGCGCCGCTACGCCGGTTAAATCTTTGGTTGCATTTCTGAGCACGCGCTTTCCGGAAGCCATCGCGTTCTCCTAGGCTTTCGAAAAGGCGATGGCCACACCGCCCGCAAGCTCGGGCGGCACATGAAGGCCGGCCCCGCGATCGCGCTCGAAATCGATGCCGCCGGCCTTGAGGGCGGCGGCACATTTGTCGAGATCGGCCGTGCGCAGGGTGAGGCCCGCATAACCTTGGCGCACGGGCTCGTCCGGAGCGACGGCCGGGTGCATGAAGGTCATGTCGGCGGCGGTCACGAACATCAAAAATCCGCCGCCGCGCCCGCAGCGCACGGCAAGCGTGTCGTCGGTCGCAACGGCCGAGCCGAGCCCGAAGATCGCTTCGAACGGCTCTTGCAGGGCAAGCGGCGATTCGACCACGCAGGTGATGCTCTCGATGCCCACGACTTGGTTCGGGTGCGCGCACCATTCCGGCCGCCACACAAGCTCACGCGAGAGATGCTCGGTCACGAACGGCTTGAGCCCGCCCGGATAGGGCAACTCGGGCATCGCGAGCGCAAAACGCGGCTCGACATTGCCGCTTGGCAGTTCGATGAAGCGCGAAAGATCCTTGACCGTATGCGGCAGCCCGCGCGCACCCAGCCAATCGGCGGCTTCGCCCGCTTTTTCGGCGGCCCAGGCGAGGCCGAGCAGCCCCGGCCCTTCCGCGCTGAGCATCGCAGCCAAACCATTGTCGAAACCGGCCGGATCGATCTGGCCCAGCAGCTCGACATAGTCGTGTGCGAACATGACGCAGTAATTGCCGGTCCCCCAGCCTTTGTGGCGACCGCGCGGGCTCACGACGAAGCCCAGGCTCTGCCACAATGCGCGCGCGGCCTCGAGATCGTCCGTACCGACGATCGCGTGGTCGATGCCGCGAAGGGGGCCGATCACCGCGGCACCTAGCGCAGTGCCGCGGCGATGTTGCCGCCATCGACCGTGAGGATGGCGCCCGTCGTCTTCTCGGCCAACGCCAAGAACACGAAGGCCTGTGCCACGTCTTCGGCCGTCACTTCGCGGCCCAGGAGATTGCCGCCCATATAGTCGCGCTCGCTCAATCCCCGCGCTTTCGAGCGGCTGGCGATCATCGCATCGGTCAGCAAACCGGTGCGCACGCGGTCGGCATTGATGCCGTTCGCGCGAATGCCGAGACTGCCGTAATCGACCGCGTATTGGCGCAGCAAGAACAGCGTCGAAGCCTTCGGCAGACCGTAGGGCCCGAAATCGGGGCCCGGATTGACCGCCTGCTTCGACACGTTGAACAGCAACGCCCCGCCCGTTCCTTGCGCCTTCATCACGCGCACGGCGTTCTGCGCCACATGCTGGTGCGCGAAGAAATTGAGCTCGAAACTGTCGCGCAGGACCTTCTCGTCGACCTCGCCGATCTTGCCCTGCCACGCGGCCCCGGCATTCGACACGACGATGTCCACGCCGCCAAAGCGCGCCACGGCCGCGTCGAACGCCGCACGCACGTCGCCGGGCTGTGTGACGTCGCAGGCCAACCCAAGCCCGCCGAACTTGCGCGCAGCTGCTTGGGCCGAAGCCCCGTCGCGATCGAGGATCACGATCTCGCAGCCCTCGGCCGCAAACGCCGCCGCACTCGCAAGCCCGATGCCCGACGCCCCGCCGGTGACGAGTGCGACATGGCGCTGCAGGCGTTTTTCAGCCGCCTTGCCGAGCTTGGCCTGTTCGAGCGACCAATATTCGACGTCGAACAGATCGGCCTCGCTCACGCTTTCGAAGCGGCCGAGCGCTTCGGCATCCGCAATCGCGGCGGCGGCATTCTCGATGAGATCGCCTGCGATCTTCGCGTCTTTGGATGTCGCGCCGGCGCAGAAAGCGCCAATACCGGGAACCAGCACCACGCGCGGGCTCGTATCGAGGATCTTCTTGATGCCGCCCACACGCGCGTTGTGCGTCTCGAAATACGCGCGATATTCGGCATCGTAGGCGGCCCGCTCGGCGCGCAGATTGCTCGCAAACGCGTCGAGTTCGCCCGCCACGGGGGCCGCGACGACCATCGGCTTGCCCTTGGTGCGGATCACATGATCGGGCGTGATGACGCCCGAGCGCGCATAGCGCTGCACCTCGGCACCGTTGACGAAATTCATCACGGCCGGGCTCTTGCGCAGATCGAGCACAAACCGCTTGAAGCGCCCTTCGCCCGACGGCAACGCCAGAACGCCGCGAATGAGCGGTGCTATTTCGGCCGCACTGGCAAGTTTCGCCGGCAGCGGTGCGGCCGCAAAAACCTTGCGGCCCGCCTTGGCAAGCCTTGCCTCGGCAAGGCTCACAAGCTCGATCATGCGGTCGTAGGACTCTTGCGCCGTTGCCCCCCACGCGAAGATGCCGTGCTTGTGCAGCACCAGCCCGTCCGCCTTGGGGTGTGCGGCCGCCACTTCGCCCGCGCGCTTGGCAAGATCGAAGCCCGGCATCACGTAATCGACGATAGGTGCGCGATCGCCATAGACCTCGCGCAGCAGATCCATGCCGTTGGCATGGTCCGACACGCCGAGCACGGCATTGGCATGCGTGTGGTCGATGAATTTCGCGGGCAGGAACGCATGGAACAGGGTTTCGACCGACGGGTTCGGCGCGTTCGAATCCAGCAGATTGAGGCGCTGGAAATTGACCATGTCTTCGTCGGTGAGGCGGTCGAGCTTGGTGAGTTTGCGCAACGGCTCGAGGCGCACGGCCGGCAGGCCCGGCGGCTCGATCGAACCCATGTCCCAGCCCGAGCCCTTCACGCACAGCACGTCGACTTCCTCGCCGAGCGTGTCTTTGAGGCGCGTTTTGACCGAGCTGTTGCCGCCGCCATGCAGCACCAGCTCCGGCACCTGACCGATCAGGCGCGTGGTGTAGGTCTTCAGCGCAATGTCTTCGTTCCAGCCTTGCACACCGTATTTGGCGATGGCGGCATTGGCATCGGCTTGGCTGTAGAGGTTTTTCATGTGCGCTCAGCCCTGCTTCTTGAGAACGCGGCCCGCCACAACGGCGAGCTTTTCGACCATGGCGGGATCGCGGTGGGCCGGCCCCGTGATGAGGGCGGCTTCGAGCGAGGTGTGGCAGCCCGCATGGCAGGCATCGGTGCGGCTCGTGAGGCGCGGGGCGACGGCCTTCACCAACGCGCGCGCCTTGTCGGCGTTTTCGAGCAGCACTTTGATGACCGCATCGACCGTGACGTGGTCGTGGTCGGGATGCCAGCAATCGTAGTCGGTGACCATCGCGACGGTGGCGTAGCAAAGCTCGGCTTCGCGCGCGAGTTTGGCTTCGGGCATGTTCGTCATGCCGATCACCGAACAGCCCCAGCTGCGATAGAGCTCGCTTTCGGCCTTCGACGAAAATTGCGGGCCTTCCATGACCATGTAGGTGCCGCCGCGCGTGTGCGGCAGGCCGATGGTTTTGGCTGCCGCCTCGAGATGGTCGCCGAGGCGCGAGCACACCGGATGCGCCATCGACACGTGCGCCACGAGCCCCGTGCCGAAAAAGCTTTTCTGGCGCGCAAACGTGCGGTCGATGAACTGGTCGATGATGACAAAATGGCCCGGCGGCAATTCGGCTTTGAGCGAACCCACCGCCGAAACCGACACGATTTCCGTGACCCCCGCCTGTTTCAGCGCGGAGATATTGGCGCGGAAATTGAGATCGCTGGGTGCGGTTTTGTGGCCGCGCCCGTGGCGCGGCAAAAACACGATCGGCTGGCCGTCGAGCTCGCCGAACATGAGCTCGTCGGACGGCTTGCCCCACGGCGTCTCGAACGCCTGCCAGCGGATATTCGCAAGCCCCGGAATGTCGTAGACGCCCGAACCGCCGATGACGCCCAGCTTGGGCGGCGTGCCGGGAGAAGGATGGGTGCTCATCGCGTGCGGGCTCCGGATTCGGGTGGGGGTGGCATGGCGGGTTTGGACGGTGAAGCGGCGTTCCTTTTAGCCGATTTGGGCGGTTTGGAAATAGGCGACGATGCGTTGCCAAACGCGACCGTCGCCGGTTTATCCGCTTGAATCTTCTCCAATGTCGCCTCGGCGTGCGTTTGCGTAACATTGGTTTCCGACGGCACTTCGGCGGGCGGATCGAGTGCTTCGTCGAAATAGGGGGCGCTTGGATCGACGGGATCGAGATTCATCTCGGGCGGCAGGGGCGGCAATTTGCGGCCCGGCAGACCGTGGGCTGCAAGCCCCAGCCGGTCGGCGAGCCACATCGCCACGCGCACATTGCCGCTCAGGACCTCGCGTTCGAGCAGCATGGCGATCGGCCGGCGCAAAGCCTCGACCTGCGCCCCACATTCGGCGGCAATGCGCGCGCGTTCCTCGCCCAGGCGCACGCGCATCGCGTTCGACGAGCGCAGAATGCGCCAAATATGCTGGCGCGAGCAGCCGACGAAGCGGGCAACCTCGATGGTCGGCACACCGTCGGCAAGCAGGGAAGCCGCCTCGCCCCAATCGATGCGCCGACGCGGACCCCGCCGCAGACGGCGGTCGGCGGCTTCCGCCGAGGGCCCGTTTGGCGGATCCCGCGGTGCCGTTTCGCTAAAATCCGGTTCCGGCAGACCGATTGCGACGCTGCGCAAGCTGGCATCTTTCGGAACATTAAGTGAATTAGCTTGATGTTCGTGGTCATATTGTATATTTTCCATTTTACGCTCCAAAGCAGAATTTACAGATAATAATCCTATCGCAGCTGCGCGCTTTTTGCAAGCCCGCTTTGCGCGACGCCTTTCCCGATTCAATGGCGCGAATTCTGCTCTATCTCTGGCGCATGACCGACAGCAGCCCGCCCCAAACCGCCCCGACCCGAAGCTGGCGCCTGCCCAACCGCGCGCAGACTGTGCTGGTGCCGTTTTTCCTGGCGGGCTTCATGACGTTAATCGTGTCGTCGATCGCGACCGTGAAGGCCGTTGGCTTCGCCGACGACATCGTGTGGCGCATCGCAGCTGCCTGGGCCACGAGCTTCGTCGTGGCGTTCCCGTGCGTGCTCGTGATCCTACCGCTCGTGCGCAAACTGGTCGGGCGCCTCGTCGAACCGCCGCCGGGTTAAGCGCACGACACTTAGCAAGAGAGCTAAGTATTTCTTGCGCCGGCAAAGCCGATGGATATAGTTAGCGATATGTCTAACTATTCACCCGATCTCTCCCTCCTCTTCCATGCCCTCGCCGATCCGACGCGGCGCGCGATCCTGGCGCGGCTGGCGCAAGCGCCCGCGCGTGTGACGGATCTCGCCGGGCCGACGGGATTGCGGCTGCCCACAGTGATGCGGCACCTCGCCGTTCTCGAAGCGGCCGGGCTGTTGTCCACGTCGAAGGACGGGCGCACGCGCACCTGCGCAATCGTGCCCGCAGCACTGGCGCCGGCGCAGACATGGCTCGACGAACGCCGCGCCGCTTGGGAAGCGCGGCTCGATCGGCTGGAGGCATTTGTGACGAACGCGGCGAAGGGATCCGAACAATGACGCCAAGCGACGATCGAAACGGCAAAGACCGTTTTGCCACACTGACCTTCGAGCGCGACGTCGCCGTAGCTGCGTCGGCGCTGTGGGCGGCCTGGACCGCACCGGCCGCGCGCGCGATTTGGGCGGCACCCTCGCCCGCCGTGACCGTGGAATTTCTCGAGACCGCAACCAAAGTGGGCGAGCGCGAAGTTTCGCTCTGCAAGACGCAAGGCCATCCCGACATTCGCTGCGAGTGCGGTTGGCTCGTGTTGCAGCCAACGCAGCGCAGCGTTAACTACGAGTTGCTCTCTTCGGACGGCGTGCCGCAATCGGCAGCGCTCGTGACGGCGGATATCTCGGGCAAAGGTTCCGCCAGTCGGCTCGTCGTGACGGTGCAGCTCTCGGCATTGGCCGCCGACATGGCGGACGGTTATCGCCACGGCTTCGGCGCAGGCTTGGCCAATCTCGCTGGCGTGGCCGAGCGCATAATGCTTCTGCAACGCACGATCAAGGCGCCGCGCAACAGGGTCTGGGGCGCTTGGATGAACGAACGCACACTGCCGCAATGGTGGGGGCCGGAAGGTTTTTCGTGCCGGACGACGCGGATCGATCTGCGCGCGGGCGGGGAATGGGTGTTCGACATGATCGGCCCCGACGGGACGGTCTATCCGAACCATCATCGCTACCACACGGTCCAGCCCGAAGAATGGATCGGCTACACGCTGCATTGGGGCGAAAACGGCCCCAAACATGCCGACGCGTGGGCCGCGTTCGAAGAAGCGAACGGCGCCACGACCGTGACGCTCGGCATGGTGTTCAGCACGGCCGCCGAGTTCCAGACGGCGAAGGGCTTCGGTGCCGTGGAACTCGGCCAGGAAACGCTGGGCAAGCTCGAACGCTTCGTCGCAGCAAGCTGAGAGGTCGCGGCCGCGCAACGCGCGCCCAAAAGAAAAGGCCGGTCCCGAGGGACCGGCCTTTTTGCGTTGTCTCGATCGCGGAAAACCTCAGTGCAGGTTTTTCCAGATCTTGCGCTTGGTCGCGTAGAGGAGGCCTGTGAAGATGAACAGGAACAGCATCACCTTCACGCCCAGCGAGTTGCGCGCCTCGAGATGCGGCGAGGCGGCGAAGGCGAGGAACGTCGAGACGTCCTTCGACATCTGCTCGACCGTGGCGGGCGTGCCGTCGGCATACTGCACGCTGTCGGGCTGGATCGGCTGCGCCATCGCGATCTGATGGCCCGGGAACCATTTGTTGTAGTTCATGCCGTCGGCCAGCTTCACGTCGGCCGGCGGATCGGCATAGCCGGTCAGCAGCGCGTAGACGTAGTTTTCGCCGCCCAAACGGTTCTTGGCGATCAGCGACAGGTCGAGCGGATAGGCGCCGTTGTTGACCGCGCGTGCGGCAAGCTCGTTGGCGAAGGGCGACTTGAAACGATCCGAAGCGCGCGACGGGCGCTGGAACATTTCGCCTTCGTCGTTGGGACCGTCGGTCGTTTCGTACTCGGCCGCGATCGCCGCGATTTCGGCTTCCGAAAGGCCGATGCCGGCCAAGTTGCGGTAGCGCATCTGCTTCATCGCGTGGCAGGCCGAGCAGACTTCCTTGTAGACCTGGAAGCCGCGCTGCAGCGACGCGCGGTCGAACGTGCCGAAGAAGCCGTCATGCGCCCATTTCTGCTTGGGCGGCACGAGAACTTCTGCCGCCTGGACGGGAACCGCAGCGACGGCCAGCACGGCCGCGACGGCGAGGAACTTCACGAAACGCATCAGGCTTTCTCCATCGCAGCAGCCGCCGCCATCTTGCCCCCGCCCAGCACCGGCTCGGCGATCGAGCTCGGCAAAGGCAGCGGCTTTTCGAACCATCCCAGCAGCGGCAGGAAGACCAGGAAATGCGCGAAATAGAGGATGGTCGCAATGCGCCCGATCAGCAGTGCCGGGCCTTCGGCCGGCTGCCCGCCGGCCCAGCCCAGCACCAAGCACACGGCGATGAACAGCCAGAAGAACGCACGGAAGGCCGGACGGAACTTGGCCGAGCGCACGCGGCTCGTGTCGAGCCACGGCATCAGGAACAGGATCGCGATCGAACCGAACATCAGCAAGACGCCGCCGAGCTTGTCGGGCACCGCGCGCAGGATCGCGTAGAACGGCAGGAAGTACCATTCCGGCACGATGTGCGGCGGCGTGACCAGCGGGTTCGCCGGGATCCAGTTGTCCGGATGGCCCAGCATGTAGGGATTGAAGAAAACGAAATAGGCGAACACGATCAGGAACACGCCCAGACCGAGCGCGTCCTTGACGGTGTAGTACGGGTGGAACGGGACCTTGTCCTGCGGACCCTTGGCGTCGATGCCGAGCGGGTTGTTCGAGCCGTGCACATGCAGCGCCCACAAATGCAGCAGCACCACGCCCGCAATTACGAACGGCATCAGATAGTGGAGCGCGAAGAAACGGTTCAGGGTCGGATTGTCGACCGAGAAGCCGCCCCACAGCCACGTCACGATCGCCTCGCCGACGATCGGAATGGCCGAGAACAGATTCGTGATGACGGTGGCCCCCCAGAAGCTCATCTGGCCCCAGGGCAGCACGTAGCCCATGAACGCGGTCGCCATCATCAACAGGAAGATGACGATGCCGAGCCACCACAAGATCTCGCGCGGCGCCTTGTAAGAGCCGTAATAGAAGCCGCGGATAATGTGGATGTAGACCACGATGAAGAACATCGAGGCGCCGTTCATGTGGATGTAGCGGATGAGCCAGCCGTAGTTCACGTCGCGCATGATGCGCTCGACCGAGTCGAACGCGTGCAGCGTCGAGGCCTGGTAGTTCATCGCGAGGAAAATGCCCGACACGATCATGATGACGAGGCAGATGCCCGCCAGCGACCCGAAATTCCACATGTAGTTCAGGTTGCGCGGTGCGGGATACTTGATGAGCTGCTCGTCGATCAGTTCGAAGATCGGCAGGCGGTGGTCGACCCACTTGACGATCGGGTTCGAGCGGAACGGCGACGGGACGTAGTCGTATTTGGCCATGGCTTGCTGCCTCAACCGATCTTGATCGTTTTGTCGTTCGTGAAGGCGTAGGGCGGCACTGCGAGATTGAGCGGTGCCGGTCCCCTGCGGATGCGGCCCGACGTGTCGTAGTGCGAGCCATGGCACGGGCAGAACCAGCCGCCGTAGTCGCCGCGCGAATCGGTCGGCTTCTGGCCGAGCGGCACGCAGCCCAGATGCGTGCACACGCCGAGCAGCACCAGCCACTCGGGCTTCTGCACGCGCTTGGCGTCGGGCTGCGGATCGGGAAGGCTGGCCGAGTCGCCTTCCTTGGCCTTGGCGATCTCGTCGGCGGTGCGATTGCGCACGAACACCGGCTTGCCGCGCCATGTGACCGTGATCGCCATGCCGGGCTGGACCGCAGCCAGATTGACCTCGGTCGAGGCCAGCGCCAGCACGTCGGCCGACGGGTTCATCGAATCGATGAACGCCCAGCCGGTCAAAGCGGCACCCGTGGCGCCGAATGCCGTGGTGGCGAGATAGAGGAAATCGCGTCGCGTCGAGCCGTCGGGATGTTTGCGCGTACCGTCGGCGGAAACTGCGGGGGGACCGGACTGAGCCATCGCGAGGGAACCCTTTTGGTTGATCGGGCGTGCGCGCCGCAAACGGTGCGACACGCGCCCAACAAATATGCTAGTGCGCAAACGCCGTACAGTCCTCTGTCGCGGCGGCATGCGACGCAATGTCGCAGCCTTCCAAGACCCCACGGCGCCGGGCGGGTATAGTCCAGTTTTCGGCGGATGCAAAGTTCCAAACGCTGTTTTTTGCGAAGGTCCCGTGACGCCAGATTTACCGCCGCTTGGCACCCCGCCGCGACCCCGCGTGCGAATTGCCCTGTTCGAGCCGGATATCGCGCCGAATGTCGGTACGATCCTTCGGCTGGCGGCGTGTTTGGGCGTCGGCGTGGACGTGGTCGAGCCGTGCGGCTTCGTGTGGTCCGAGCCCAAATTGCGCCGGGCCGGGATGGATTATCTCGACCAGGTCGATCTCCAACGCCACACGAGTTGGCAGCGCTACATCGACGCCGCCCGGCCCAAGCGCCTTGTCCTCATGACCACGCGCGCAGCCGTGCGCCTGCCCGAATTCGCGTTCGCAGACGGCGACACGCTGCTGCTCGGCCGCGAGAGTGCGGGCGTGCCCGAAGACGTGCACGCGGCGGCCGACGCGCGGGTCGCTATTCCGCTGATGCCGGGCATGCGTTCGCTCAACGTGGCGGTTGCCGCTGCAATTGCGCTGGGCGAAGCATTGCGGCAACTTGGGGCCTTTCCGGGGGAGGGGCAATGACGTCGATCGAAGAAACAGCCGCGCACAAAGCGACGGCGAAAGCGTGGTTCGAAAAACTGCGCGACGATATCTGTGCGGCGTTCGAAGGGCTCGAAGACGCGCTTGCCTCGGGCCCGCACAAGGATCTGCCGCCGGGCCGCTTCGTGCGCAAATCCTGGCCGCGCCAGGATGCCGACGGCGCCGACGGCGGCGGGGGCACCATGGCCGTGATGCATGGGCGCGTGTTCGAAAAGGTCGGCGTCAACGTCTCGACCGTGTACGGAAAATTCGCGCCCGAATTCGCCAAGCAAATGCCGGGTGCGGCCGAGGATCCGCGCTTCTGGGCGTCCGGCATTTCGCTCGTGGCGCATATGCGCTCGCCCAAAGTGCCGGCCGTGCACATGAACACGCGTCACATCGTGACGACCAAAGCGTGGTTCGGCGGCGGCGGCGACTTGACGCCGATGGTGCCGAACGACGACGACACCAAGAGCTTCCACGCCGCCTACAAGGCCGCCTGCGACAAACACGACCCCGACTACTATCCGAGTTTCAAGAAATGGTGCGACGAATACTTCTTCCTGAAGCACCGCAACGAGCCGCGCGGCGTGGGCGGCATTTTCTACGACAATCTCGACACCGGCGACTGGGCCAAGGACTTCGCCTTCACGCAGGATGTGGGCCGCGCGTTCCTCGCAGGCTACGTGCCGCTCGTGCAAAAACACATGCACGATGCGTGGACTGAAGCCGACCGCGCGCATCAGCGCGTGCGCCGCGGCCGCTATGTGGAGTTCAACCTGCTCTACGACCGCGGCACCACTTTCGGCCTCAAGACCGGCGGCAACGTGGAAGCGATCCTGATGAGCCTGCCGCCCGACGTGGCCTGGCCTTAAGGGCAGCCGGCTTCGATCCATTCTTCTTCGCGCGCTTTGAGCCAGGCCCCCATTGCGGGGCCGGGTTCGAAGCCGGCGCGGCGCGCATCTTCGCCGGACAGCGGAAATCTCGGCCGCCCCCAGGCGAGTGCGGCGGCGTAGAGTGCGGCACAGCCCTGCGCGTCAGGCGCTTGCGACCATTGCAGCAGCACATGGGCGGCCGGATCGTCGCCGAGGCGATAGAACGCCGCACGGCGCTGCTTTTCGTCCGCTGCCGGATCGAGCCGTAGGGGTGGCGCGCACAAAGCCTGCAGCCGCGCGGTCTCGGCGCGCGACAGGCGCAAGCGTGCAGCGACACCCGAAACATCTGCTGGCGTCAGCAAGCTTGCGAGGGCGAGGATTGCATCGACGCGCGCGCGCGCTTGTCCGGCGACCGCAAGCAGACGCGCAAGCGCCGCCGTGCCTTCAAGTTCCGGCAGCCAGAACGCAAAAAGCCCGGCAGCGCGCATTGCATCGAGCATTGCGGGCGCATTGGAGCCGGCGAGAAGGCCAAAAAGTTCACTGTGCACGCGCTCGGCCGACAGGTTTTTCAACTGCGCCGCCGCAGCCGTGCACGCGGCGAGCGCTGCCGCATCGATGGCCCCTTGCCCGAAGCGCGCATGGAAACGGAACAGGCGCAGCACGCGCAGATAGTCTTCCGCAATGCGCGCGGCCGCATCGCCCACGAAGCGCACGCGGCCGGCCGCAAGATCTTCGCGGCCGCCGAAAAAGTCGAAGACGGTCCCGTCCGCATCCATCGACATCGCGTTGATCGTGAAGTCGCGCCGTGCGGCATCGAGGCGCCAATCGGCGGTGAATTCGACCGTCGCATGGCGGCCGTCGGTCGCAACGTCGCGGCGCAAGGTCGTGATCTCGAAACGCCGGCCGCGCACGATTGCGGTCACCGTTCCGTGCGCGAGGCCCGTGGCGATCGCCTTGAAGCCTGCGGCTTCGAGCTTGGCCATGACAGCCTCGGGCCGCTCGGGGCCCGCCAAATCGAGATCGTTCGGCACGATGCCGGCAAGTGCGTCGCGCACACAGCCGCCCACGAACCGCACCTGCGGCCCCACGCACGCCAGCAGTGCGCGCGTTTCGGCGCTCGCCGCCCACAGCGGCAGCGGCGACAGGCGAAAATCGGACGAATCGGCCATGGCGCGACTTTAGCCGATCAAGGCCACGCGCCAAAACGCCCGCGCGCGCTAAATCCGATCGATCGCGTGTTTCTTGAGGTCGTCGAGCGCGCACACGTCGAGCGTGTCGGCGTGCGTGGCGGCGAGCACGACTTTGGGGGCTTTGCCCGCTTCGAGCGCTTCTTGCCAACGGGGTGCACACAGGCACCAGCGGTCGCCGGGTTTGAGGCCGGCAAAGCCGAATTCTGGGCGCGGCGTGGAAAGGTCGTTGCCCGCCGCTTTCGAGAATTCCAGGAAGTCGGCCGTGACGATCGCGCACACCGTGTGCATGCCGCGGTCGCTGGGGCCAGTGTTGCAGCAACCGTCGCGGAAAAAGCCGGTCAGAGGATTGCGCCCGCATTCGGCGAGCGGCAGCCCCAGCACGTTTTTGGCGCCGCGCGGCCCTCCACCGCGTTCGTCGCGTTCGCCGTCCATGCTGCCTGCTCCTTCGACTGGTCGTGTGCGCGGTGCCTGAATCTAACGCTGGGTGCCGCGCGGTTCAACATGGCCCGGCACGATGCGGCCATCTTCACCCAGGCGCGGCGGCACATACTGGCCCTTGGCGTTGCCGGTGTCGCGCATCAGCGTAAGCCCGAATAGCAAAAGTGCCGCCAGCACCACGCCCGCCAGCGACAGCCACACCCAGGGGGCGTCGCGCCAGCTCGGCACTTCGCCCTTGCCGAGCCGCTCGGCGCGGCGCTTTTCGAGCGCCATCCAGCCTGCATAGACGAGCGTGGGCAACATAAGCGGCAGCAGAAATTCGAGCAGGATGCGAATCATGGCGTGCAGTTGGTCACGAAGGCGGGCGCGTGCCAAGCGCTTCGGCAAGATTGATCAGCATGCCGGCCGTCGCCCCCCAGATGTAATGCGGGCCGAAAGGCAGCGCCCAGAAATGCCGCGTGGTCCCCTCGAACACGCGCGAATGGCGCTGGTGGTTCGCCGGATCGAGCGCGAAAGACAGCGGCACCTCGAAGGCCGAGGCAACTTCGAACGCGTCGAGCTTCAGTTCGAAAGGCGGGGTCACGATGCCGACGACGGGCGTGACCTCGTAGGCGGTGCGCGTGCGATACGTGTCGAGCCGGCCGACGATTTCGACATGCGCGCGCGGCAGACCGATCTCTTCTTCGGTTTCGCGCAAGGCGGCGGCGACGGCATCTTCGTCGCTGTCTTCCACGCGCCCGCCCGGAAAGCTGATCTGGCCCGCATGCGCATGCAGATGCGCCGTGCGCTGCGTAAACAACACCGACATGCCGCTTGCGTGTGCCACAAGCGGCACCAGCACGGCAGCCGCGCGAAACGTTCCGGCCGGCGGCAGCAGGCCCGGATTGCCGTCGTGATCGCCGCGCGACGCACTTTGGCGTACGCCCGGCGTGTTGGCGGCAAAGAGTGTCCGAATGCGTTCGGGTGCGATCATGCGCCCAACTCCGCATCGCCTGTCGCTGCGTCAGCTGGCCCGAGATCGAAAAACACGCCGTCGCTGCGTATGCCCAAGCGCCCGTCTTCGACCGTCGCCCCGTCGATGAGCCGATAGAAGGCCGCACGCTCGATGCGCGCCTCGAGCCCGTCGCGCACATCGATGTAGGGTACAACGCTGCCGTCGCTTTGCAGGGCCGTGCGGATTTTGTGCGCAGGGCCGGCAGCGACGCTGTCGTCGAGATTGGTCGTGAACGTTGCGCGCCGCCCCGCTTGCGTTTGCGTGAACGCAACGTCGACCGCGACGAAGGGCGCATCGTCGACAGTCACGCGGCCGCGCTCGACCGGTGTGACGAGCCAATAGCTGCCGTCGGCCGCGCGGCGCAGCACGCGCGCGAAAAGTTTCACAAGGGCGGGGCGGCCAATCGGCGACCCGCGATAGTGCCACGCGCCTGCGCGATCGATGCGCAGATCGAAATCGCCGCAAATCTCGGGCGCCAACTCGGCCAAGGGGGAAAGATCGCGAAACATCGGAGTCGCCGCATTCTACACGCGTCGGCACGCAACATGCAGCGTCTTTGACGGGTGGGTTACCAAAGTGCGCTGGACGGACGCGGCAGCCTCTGCCACGCTGGCTTTGCGTCCGACGGCACCCTATGTCCCTTGCGGTCCCAACTTTCGAGGAATCAGCTCGTGAACGCATCGACGACCGACCTTGCTCCCGGCCCCGAAGCTGCCCCTCCCGAAGCTGCCAATGCGTTGCTGGGCGAAATCGAAGCGCTGGGCGCTTCACTCCAGACGGTGCGCACGCATATCGGCCAAGTCATTTTCGGCCAGCAAGAGGTGGTCGAGCAGACGCTCGTGACCTTGCTGGCGGGCGGCCATCTGCTGCTGATCGGCGTGCCCGGCCTTGCCAAGACCAAGCTCGTCGAAACGCTGGGCACGGTCTTGGGCCTCGATGCCAAACGCGTGCAGTGCACGCCCGATCTGATGCCCGCCGACATTATCGGCTCGGAAGTGCTCGAAGAAGGCGACAGCGGCAAGCGCCAGTTCCGCTTTCTGCAAGGCCCCGTCTTCGCGCAGATCCTGATGGCCGACGAAATCAACCGTGCGAGCCCGCGCACGCAGTCTGCCTTGCTGCAGGCCATGCAGGAACGCCGCGTCTCGGTGGGCGGCAAGTACCATTCGCTGCCGGCCCCCTTCCATGTGCTGGCAACGCAAAACCCGCTCGAGCAGGAAGGCACATACCCACTGCCCGAAGCGCAGCTCGACCGCTTCCTGCTGCAGGTCGATGTGGGCTATCCGGACCTCGCCGCCGAGCGCCAAATGCTGCTCGCGACGACCGGTTCGGCCGAGGCCAAGCCGCAGCGCGCGATGGATGCCGACAGCCTGATGCGCGCGCAAGCGTTGATCCGGCGCGTCCCCGTCGGCGAAAGCGTGGTCGAAGCTATCTTGCGCCTTGTGCGCGCCGGCAGGCCCGGCGAGACCGACGTCGAATCCGTGCGCAAATACGTGATCTGGGGCCCCGGCCCGCGCGCGAGCCAATCTTTGATGCTGGCCGCCCGCGCACGCGCCGTTCTCGACGGCCGCCTGTCGCCCTCGCTCGACGATGTGGCGGCCCTCGCCGCCCCCATTCTGCGCCATCGCATGGCGCTGTCGTTCGCGGCGCGCGCCGACGGCATCACGCTCGACGGCATTATCGGCCAGCTCTGCGCGGGAATGGGCTGAGCGGGATCGCGCAGGAAACCGCGTCGCCCATGTCGCCCCCGCACATGCAAACGCCGCAAGCATCCGCCGCCGCGACGTTGCGCCAACGCCTTGCCGCCGAAGCGCTGGCAAGCCGCCTGCCCGCTTTGCTGGTAGCGGCCCAACGCGTGGCCGACACGGTCGCGCAAGGCGTGCATGGGCGCAGGCGCACGGGTCCGGGCGAAAGCTTCTGGCAGTTCCGCCGCTACATGGCGGGCGATTCGATCGAGCGCATCGATTGGCGCCAAACGGCCAAGAGCGATGCGGTCTATGTGCGCGAAAACGAATGGGAGTCCGCCCAGACCGTGTGGCTGTGGCGCGACGCTTCGCCCTCGATGGCATGGGCGTCCGACCGCAATCTTGCGCAAAAGCAACAGCGTGCGGAATTGCTGCTGATCGCCCTTGGCGCTTTGCTCGCGCGCGGCGGCGAACAGGTGGGCTTGCTCGGCGAAGGGGCGCGGCCTTTGGTCGGGCGCTTTGCCGTCAACCGCCTCGCCGAAGATCTGCTGGCGCGCGCCGCCGATCAAGGCGTGCCGCCGCCGATGCGCGTGGCGCGCCATGCGCACGTGGTGCTGTTCGGCGATTTCCTGGGCCCGCTTGCCGAAACCGATGCGGCGATCCGGCGGCTTGCGAGCTCTGGTGCACGCGGCCAGCTTGTGCAGATCGCCGATCCGGCCGAAGAGAATCTGCCCTATGCCGGGCGCACGCGCTTCGAAGGGCTCGAGAACGAGGGCGAGCTTGTGGTGCCGCGCGTCGAAGCCGTGCGCGCGGAATATCGCGCGGTCTACAGCGCCCATGTCGAGGGCTTGCGCGACATCGCGCGTGCGCACGGCTGGGGCTATGTGGCGCATCGCACCGACCGACCGCCCGAGACCGCGCTGCTGACCTTGTGGCAGGCACTCGCCGACGCCGGAACGCGAAGCCGATGACGGAGTGCAGCTGATGGGTCTGCTTTCGTCGTTTGCGTTCCTCGCACCCGTCTGGCTTGCGGCCTTGGCGGCGTTGCCGGTGCTGTGGTGGCTGCTGCGCGTAACTCCGCCCGCCCCACGCCGCGCGGCGTTTCCGGCGATCGCGTTGCTGCTGCGCGTGAAGCCCGGCGAGGAAACGCCCGCACAAACGCCGTGGTGGCTGCTGCTGCTGCGTTTGCTGATCGCCGGCCTCATCATCCTCGCGTTGGCGCAGCCCGTGCTCAATCCGGCCGCGCGCATCGTCGGCGGCGGGCCGACGATCCTGGTCGTGGACGACGGTTGGGCGTCCGCCGCCAATTGGAGTGCAATGCGCGCCCATCTCGACCGTGCGCTCGACGGTGCCGAGCGCGACCAGCGCGCTGTGATGCTGCTGGCAACGGCCCCCAATGCGGCGGGCGAACCGCCGCGCCCGTCGCGGCTGCTGACGGCCGGCGAAGCGCGCCCGCTCGTGGGCGCACTCGAGCCCAAGCCGTGGCCGGTGGATCGCGTGGCAGCGCGCGCGACGCTCGAAGCGGTCGCCCCTTCGCAAGCCGCCCTCGTGCAGTATTTCTCGGACGGGCTCGAAGATGCAGCCCTGCCCGCGTTGCTCGAACGGCTGCAACGTATTGGCCCCGTGGTCTACACGGCACCGACGGCCGAGAAGCTTGCGCGCCTGATGCTGCCGCCGGTCTCCGAAACCGGCGGCATTGCCGCGACCGTGGCGCGCGCGTCGACGGCGGGGCCGCTGGATCTCAATCTCGTGGCACGCGGCGAAGACGGCCGCCTGCTGGCGCGCGAAATTCTGCGCTTCGAGGCCGGCAACAGCACGGCCCTTGCGCGCATCGCGTTGCCGTCGGAACTGCGCAACCGCATTTCGCGCCTCGAGGTCGAAGGCGAAGCGACCGCAGCCGCCACCGCCCTCATCGACGAGCGGTGGCGCCGCCGCCCGGTCGGCATCGTCTCGAGCGACACGGCCGAGCGCCAGAACCAGCCGCTCTTGGCCGACACGTTCTATCTCGAGCGCGCCTTGCAGCCTTTCAGCGAAGTGCGCATCGGCACGGTCGCCGACATACTGGCGCGCGAAACGGCCGTGCTGATCTTGGCCGATGTCGGCGAATTGCCCGCCGCCGATCGCGCGGCGGTCGAAGCGTGGCTCCGGCGCGGCGGCGTGGTGCTGCGGTTTGCAGGTGCCCGCCTTGCCGAAGCCAACGACGATCTCGTGCCTGTGCCGCTGCGCCTGGGCGGGCGCGCTTTCGGCGGGGCGATGAGCTGGGAACAGCCGATCGGCCTCGCACCCTTCGACGTCGACTCGCCGTTCGTGGGCCTCGATATCCCCGCCGACGTGCTCGTGCGCCGCCAAGTGCTGGCCGAGCCCACGCTCGAGCTCGCGCGCAAAAGCTGGGCGCGCCTCAGCGACGGGACACCCTTGGTGACGGCCGACAAGCGCGGCGAAGGCTGGCTGGTGCTCGTGCACGTGACCGCCTCGCCCGAATGGTCGGATCTCCCCTTGTCGGGCCTCTATATCGAGATGCTGCAGCGGCTGATCGCATTGGCCCAAGGTGTGGCCGGCGACGGCGCGGGCGATGCGTTGCTGGCCCCGGTTGCGACACTCGATGCATTCGGCCGGCTCGTATCGCCGTTTCCGGCCGCAGCGGGCGTGCCGTCGCGCAGCCTTGCCGCTACGCTTGCCGCCCCGCGCACGCCGCCCGGCCAGTACGGCACGCAAGCCGCCCGCCGCGCGCTCAATCTGAGCCAAGGGCTTGCGGCCCCGCGCGCGGCGACGTCTTTGCCGTCGGGCATCACGCGCGCAGCTTACGACGGTGCGGAAGAAGTCGATTTCAAACCCACGCTCTTCGTGCTCGCCTTGCTGCTGCTGGTGGCCGACATCGCCGTCGCCCTTGCCTTGCGCGGGCTGTTGAGCGTCGGGCCCTTGCGCAACCGCCTCGGCGCGATCCTCGTGTTCGGCGCGTTGGCGTTGGGCAGTACCGACGCCGCACACGCGCAAACGCGGCTGCCGCCGGTGGACGACGCAACCGGTGTCGCCAATTCGCTGGCAACGCACCTGGCGTTCGTGCGCACCGGCGACGAGCAGATCGACCGCGTGAGCCGGGCGGGGCTTGCCGGCTTGGGCGTGATGCTTGCGCGCCGCACCGCGGTCGATCCGGGAACGCCCGTCGGCGTGGATCTCGAGCGCGACGAGCTTGCTTTCTATCCGCTGCTCTATTGGCCGGTCGCAAGCCATCTGCCGCTGCCGTCGGCCGACGCGATGGCGCGCGTCAAACAATACATGGCGAACGGCGGCATGGTGCTGTTCGACACGCGCGAGGCCGATTTCATCGGCCCTGCGGCAGGCGGGCCGTCGGCGCAGCGCCTGCGCGATCTGCTGCGCCCGCTCGATCTGCCGCGCCTCGTGCGCGTTCCGGCCGAGCATGTGCTGACCAAGACCTTCTATCTGATGCAGGACTTTCCTGGCCGCCTCACGGGTGCGCCCGTGTGGATCGAACAGCCCGACGCACGCGACAAAGACGGCGTAACCTCGATCGTGATCGGGGCCAACGACTGGGCTGGGGCGTGGGCACTCGACGCCGCCGGCCGGCCGATGTTTGCGGCAGTACCCGGCGGCGACAACCAGCGCGAATTCGCCGTGCGCTTCGGCATCAATCTTGTGATGTACGCGCTCACCGGCAACTACAAAGGCGACCAGGTGCATGTCGATACGATCCTGGAAAGGCTGCGCCGATGACGGACTATTCGATCGCCTTCGCCCCGCTCGTGGCCTGGGGCTGGCTCGCAGCGCTCGGCGTACTTGCCGCGATTCCGGTCGTCTACGCGATCTTCAAGCGCGCGCGCGGGGCGTGGTGGCGGGCCGCGGCGATGGCAGGCCTGCTGCTTGCACTTGCCAATCCGGTCGCGGTCGTCGAAGAGCGACGCGCTTTGTCCGACATCGGCCTCGTGGTGATCGACGAGAGCGACAGCGCCAAGCTCGGCCAGCGCGCGGGCCGCATCGAGCGCGCGGCCGAAGCCTTGCGCGAGCGCCTGTCGCGCGAAAAGGATTTCGACTTGCGCATCGTGCGCGCCGGCGCTTCGGGCGGCCTTGCGCAGGACGGCACACGCTTGTTCGAAGCGATCGAACGCGCATTGTCGGATGTGCCGCGCAACCGGCTTGCGGGTGTGGCCCTCCTCACCGACGGGCAGGTGCACGACGCGCCCACGGGCGACGCGGCCGCCCTCGCACGCCTCAATCTGCCGGGCCCCTTGCATGCTTTGCTCGCGGGCGAGCGCAACGAAGTTGATCGGCGCTTGGTGCTCGAGCAAGCGCCGGGCTTTGCCATCGTCGCCAAGCCGCAGACTTTGACGATCCGCGTGGACGACGGTGCCAGCCCGCGCGGGGCTGCGAACGCGGGGGCCCCGCGCGCCCAAGCGCGCATCGACATCAAGCGCGACGGCCAGCCCTTCCAGACCGTGCGGGTCCCCGTCGGCGTTTCGAGCACGATCGATTTCCAGCTCGAAAAAGCCGGCGAGACCGTGTTCGAGATCGAGGTCGAGGCGGGCCCGCGCGAACTCACGCTCGAGAACAACAAGCAGATCGTCGTCGTGAACGGCGTGCGCGACCGCTTGCGCGTGCTGCTCGTCACGGGCGAGCCGCATGCAGGCGAGCGTAATTGGCGCAATCTGCTCAAATCCGATCCCGCCGTCGACCTCGTGCATTTCACGATTCTGCGCCCGCCCGAATCGCAGGACTTCACGCCCGTGAACGAACTTTCGCTGATCGCCTTCCCGATCCGCGAATTGTTCGAGGTGAAATTGCGCGAATTCGACCTCGTGATTTTCGACCGCTACCGGCGGCGCGACGTGCTCGCCCCCGTCTATCTCGACAATATCGTGCGCTATGTGCGCGAGGGCGGGGCTCTGTTCATCTCGGTGGGGACCGCGTTCTCGGCCCCCAACTCGCTGTTCAATTCGCCGATCGGCCAGATCATGCCGGGTGCCCCCACCGGCCAGAATTTCGACGTCGGCTACCGGCCTTCGGTGTCGGACATGGGCCGGCGCCATCCCGTGACCGCCGATCTGCCGGGTGCGGGGACGGCCGCGCTGCCCGCCGATTGGGGCCGCTGGTTCCGCCATATCGACACCGAGCCGCGCCGCGGCCAGGTGCTCTTGAACGGGGCGTCCGACCGGCCCTTGCTGCTGCTCGACCGCGTGGGCGAAGGCCGCGTGGCCCAGCTCATGAGCGACCATTTTTGGCTGTGGGCGCGCGGCCTCGACGGCGGCGGCCCGCATGCCGAGCTGCTGCGCCGTATTTCGCACTGGCTCATGAAAGAGCCCGAACTCGAAGAAAACGATCTGAAGGTCCGCGTGCGCGGCAACCGCATGGAGATCGAGCGGCGCACGCTCGAGCCCGTGCAGACGCCGGTGACCGTAACCGCCCCCGACGGCACAAGCCGGCCCGTGTCGCTCGCCGAAACCAGACCCGGCCGCGAAACGGCCTTCTACACGCCCGAACGTCCGGGCCTCTACCACCTCACCGACGGCACGCGCACGGCGCTCGCGGCTGTGGGGGCTGTGAACCCGCGCGAAACCGCCGACATGCGCACGACCGACGCGCTCCTCAAGCCCGCCATCGACGCAACCGGCGGATCGACGCAATGGCTCGCCGACGGCATTCCCGAAATCCGCCGCGTGCGAACGGGGCGCGACATGGGCGGCACCATCCCCGGCGATCGCGGCTGGATCGGCTGGCGTGCGAACGGCGAATACGTCGTGACGGGCGTGTCGCAAACCCCGTTGATGCCGGGCCTGCTCACGTTCCTCGCGTGCTTGGCCCTGCTCCTCGTCGCCTGGCGCCGCGAGGGGCGGTAGACGCTACCGTCGCCCGAACAACTTTTCGATGTCGGCGAGTTTGAGTTCGACGTAGGTCGGGCGGCCGTGGTTGCATTGGCCGCTGTGCGGGGTCGCTTCCATTTGGCGCAGGAGTGCGTCCATTTCCGCACCGCTCAAGCGGCGGCCCGCGCGCACCGAACCGTGGCAGGCCATGGTGCCGCAAACTTCGCCCAGGCGCTCTTTCAGCGACAAGGCGGCCCCGTGTTCGGCGATTTCGTCGGCCAAATCGCGCACCAGACCTTTGACGTCGAGTTCGCCCAGCATGGCGGGCGTTTCGCGCACCATCACGGCACCGGGGCCGAAGGCTTCGATGCCGAGGCCCAGTTCGCCGAGTTCGTCGGCTTTGGCGAGCACGCGCGCTGCGGCCGCATCGTCGAGTTCGACTACTTCGGGGATCAGCAGCGTCTGGCGCGCCACGTTGCCTGCCGCGAGCGCTTCTTTCATACGTTCGTAGACGAGGCGCTCGTGCGCGGCGTGCTGGTCCACGATCACAATGCCGTCGGCGGTCTGCGCGATCACGTAGGTTTCGTGCAACTGGGCGCGCGCAATGCCGAGCGGCAGATCGCGCGGTTCGGCCGGTGCTTGCATTGTTGTGGGCACCGAAGCGCCGAACGCGGCGGCGGCCGGCGACGGCGGTGCGTGGTAGGCGACGCTCGCTTCGGCCACACCGCGCGAGATATGGGAGCCGCCCGCAAACGCGTATTGCGGGCTGGGGGTGCGCACGAGATCGAGGGCTTCGATCGCCACATGCGTGGAGGCGCGGAAGCCTGCCCGGTCGAGCGCTTCCTTGAGGCTCGCGACGATAAGGCCGCGAATGCGCTGCGGATCGCGGAAGCGCACTTCGGTTTTGGCCGGATGCACGTTGGCGTCGACGAGCTGCGTTGGCAGATCGAGGAACAGCGCCACGGCCGGGTGGCGGTCGCGCGCCAGGAAATCGGCATAGGCGCCGCGCACGGCGCCTGCGAGCAGCTTGTCGCGCACGGGCCGGCCGTTCACGAACAGATATTGGTGCATCGAGGTCGCGCGGTTGTAGGTCGGCAGGCCCGCATGGCCCGTGAGGCGAATTTCGCCCTCGTCGTCCTGGCGCACGGCGGCGACCGCGACCGCATTGTCGAAAAACTCTTTGCCGATCACGGCGGCGACGCGTGCCAAGCGTGCCGTGTCGTCTGCGCCGGTTTGGGCGGGGAGTTTCAGCACGCTGCGCCCGTCGGCCACGAGGCTGAAGGCGATTCGCGGATGTGCCATCGCGAGCCGTGCGACCGCGTCTTCGCACGCGTCGCGCTCGGCGCGTTCGCCCTTGAGGAATTTGAGGCGTGCAGGTGTCGCGTAGAAAAGGTCGCGCACTTCGACGCGCGTTCCGGGCGGGGCAGCGGCCGGTACAGGCTCGCCCTTGCGCCCGCCTTCGACGCTGAGTGACCAGGCTTCGGCCGCGTCTTTCGTGCGGCTGACGAGCGTTAAGCGCGCCACCGCACCGATCGACGGCAAGGCTTCGCCGCGAAAACCCAGCGTGTGGATGGCGAGCAGATCGTCGCCCGGCAATTTCGACGTCGCGTGGCGCTCGACCGCCAGCGACAGCTCGTCGGCAGCCATGCCCTTGCCGTCGTCGGCAACCGCGATCAAAGCGCGCCCAGCTTCGCCGAGCACCACGTCGATGCGCGTGGCGCCTGCGTCGATCGCATTCTCGACGAGTTCTTTGACGGCCGCCGCCGGGCGCTCGACGACCTCGCCCGCCGCGATGCGGTTGACCAAAGTCTCGGGCAGGCGGCGGATCGTCACGGCGCGTCGGATCCTTGCGGGGCCATGCCCTGCAGATAGCGGCGTGCCAGGATCTTGCCTTCTTCGACCGCCGGCTGCTCGTAAGGCTCAATGCCGAACAGGTCGGCGGCGATCACGGTTTCGAGCATGAAATGCATCAGCAACGCGCCGAGGCTGGTTTCGTCCAAAGTCTCGACATGCATTAGCCGCACGGGCCGGCCGCGGCGGGCGAGTGTTTCGGCCGTGGCGCGCGCGGCGACGTCGAGAATGTCGCCCATCGTGCGCCCGGCAAGATAGCCGAGCGCCGGATCGGCGAGGGCTGCCGCATCGTAGCGCGGACCCTTGTCGCGGCTCGTCTGGGTCACGATGGTGAAGAGTTTGTCGGCCGGGCCGTCGAGCCACAATTGCAATTGGCTGTGCTGGTCGACCGTGCCGACCGCGCGCAAAGGCGTGGTGCCCTTGCCGCCTTTGCCGAGACTTTCGGCCCAGAGCTGCGCGTACCATTGGCCGAAGGGCCCGAGTATATCGGCATAGGCGCAGAACACGGTCTGCGTATGGCCTTGTGCGGCAAGAGCGACCGCAAGGGCGGCCCCGTGGGCAGGCAGCGAGGTTTCGGGTTCGGCGAGTGCGGCATCGCGCGCCTGCCGCGCACCGGCGCGCAGCGCTTCGATGTCGAGCCCGAGCAGGCAGGCGGGCAACAGGCCCACCGCCGACAGCACCGAATAACGCCCGCCCAAGGTCGGCGGATGGGGCAAGGTTGGCAGCGCAAAACGATCCGCGATGCGGCGCAGCGCATTGTCGGTCGGCTCGGTCACGATCGTGACGTGCTTGGCGATTTTCTCGGCACCCACACTTGCCGCAAGATGCGGCAGCAGCGCATGAAGCTGCGCCAAGGTTTCGGCCGTGCCGCCGGATTTGGAAATCGCCAGCACGCCGGTCGATTTGAGATCGACGGCGGCGAGCAGCTTCTCGAAACCGAACGGGTCGACGTTTTCGGCGACGACAAGGCGCCTGCCGCCGTTCTTCCAAAGGCCGAGCCCGCCATCGACGAGGGCTGCAAGCGTGCGCGCGCCCAAACTCGACCCGCCAGTCCCCAGCAGCAGGATCGTGTCGAAGCCATCGAAACGTGCTGCCGCTTCGCGGATGGCGGCGAGATCGTCGCGGCGGTCCGGCTGGTCGAGGAACGCGTATTGGCCCGAGCCCACCGCCGCCTTCAGGCGCGCAAGCGTGGGGGCGGTGCGCGCAAGATCGTGCGCGCGCAGCGACGGCTCGAAGCAATGGCGCAGATCTTGGGTATAGGGGAAGGGCATGGCCGATTCGTCTCCGCCGGGGATTCTAGCGAAAACGCGCGCCCGATGCGCTCTATTCGGTGGCGGTCAAACCGGCCGGCTCGCCGACCGCCACGACCAGCAATTTTGCGGGGTCGAACAGGCGGGCGGCAACGCGTTTGGCGTCGGCGAGCGTGACCGCGCGCACGCGGCGCTGGCGCTCTTCGAACCAGTCGCGCCCGCGCCCGTCGAGGCGCGCCCCCACCATCAGGCGCGCAATGCGCGAAGAACCGTCGAACTGCAGCGGGTACGAGCCCGTCAGAAAGTCCTTCGCTCCCCGCAGCTCGTCTTCGCTCGGGCCGTCTTTGCCCATTTGGGCCCATTCGGCGCGCACCATGTCGAGTGCGCGCGCCAGCGTGCGGTTGTCGGACGAGGTCGAGCCTTGCACGAGCGCAGCCGCGTCGAATATCGCCAGCCCCGTACCGATCCCGTAGGTGAGGCCCGCGCGCTCGCGCACCGACAGCATGAGGCGCGAATTGAAACCGCCGCCGCCGAGGATGTAGTTCACGACTGTGGCGGCAAACAGATCCGGATCGTCGCGGCCCACGCCCTGATGCCCAAACAGCGCATAGGTCTGGCTGCCGGGACGCGGGATCACGAAAGTTTTGCCCGCGCCGCCGATCGAGATCGGCACGACGGGCACCAAGCGCGCCGCCTGCGGCAGGCCGCCGAAAGCGCGGTCGAGCAACGCGCCGAGTTCTTCGGGCGTGGTGTCGCCGACGGCGGCAACCACGAGATTTTCGCGCGCCAGCAGGCGCGCCAATTGCGCGCGCATATCGGCGGTCGCCAGCGTCTTCACGCTTTCGGGCGTGCCGCGTGTGGGCCTGGCATAGACATGCTCGCCGAAAGCGGCGCGCGCAAAGGCGCGGCGCGCGAGTGTTTCGGGGTTGGTTTCCTCGCGCGACAGGCTGGCAAGTACGTTGGCGCGCAGGCGCTCGACCTGTTCGGAATCGAAGCGCGGTTGGCCGAGCGCTTCGGCCAACAGCGTGATGCCGAGCGACTTGTCGCGCGACAGCACGCGCAGACTGCCTTGCACCGTATCGAGACCGGCCGAGAAGCCGAGAGCGATCGAGCGGTTTTCGAGCTCGGCCGAAAAAGCCCTTTGGTCGCGGCTCCCTGCCCCTTGCGTGAGCATGTCGGCCATCAGCGCCGTGAGGCCCTCTTGGCCTGCGGGATCCTGGGCCGAGCCGCCGCGCCACGAAAATTCGATCGCCAGCAGCGGCAGCGAATTGTCGCGCACGAGCCAAGCCTCGATGCCGCCCGGGCTGCGCACCGCCTCGATGCGCTGGCCTTGCGCATGGACGGGCGAAACGCCGGCGGCCAACAGCAGCAGTGCTATCGCGGCAACAAAACGACGCATCACGAACCCGGCTTGGGCAGCAGCACCGAAGTCACGTGCGCATCGCTGCCCAGGATCGCGCGCAAGGCGGCATTGACCTCGGCAGTCGTGACGGCCGCAAGGCGCGTGGGCCAAGATTCGACCCAAGCGACGTCGCGGCCCGTGGCGAACGCCGCACCGAAGGCGCGTGCACCCGCTTGCGCAGAATCGCGCACGAGGATCGCGGAATCGGCCAAACGCGTTTTGGCTTGCGCCACTTCCGCGTCGCCGAAGCCGCCCGCAAGCGTTTCACGCAGCACGGCTTCGATCGCGGACTCGAGCGCGGCAAGTTCCACGCCGGGGCGCGGGCTTGCCGACACGGTGAAGCTGGTCGGATCGAGCGAGGTGGGGTCGTAGAAAGCGGAAATGCCGGTCGCAAGCGACTTGTCGTGCACAAGTGCCCGCACGAGGCGGCTCGAGGCGGCCCCGCCGAGCAGTTCGGCGGCAAGATCGAGCGCATCGGTCTGGTCGCGGCCCACACCGCCGAACGACGCCGCATGCGAGGGGGCAAGCCAACTGCGCGACCACGAGGGCTGGCGCACGCGCACATCGCGCAGCTCGACGCGCCTTGCAGCAAGCGGCGGCGGCTCTTGCGCACGCACGCGCTGCGGCAGTTCCTTGCGCGGAATGGAACCGTAATAGCGCTCGGCCAGCACGCGCACGGCGTCGGCCGAAACGTCGCCCGCGATCACGAGCATCGCGTTGTTGGGCGCGTACCAACGCGCGTACCAGTCGAGCGCGTCCTGGCGCGTAAGGCCTTGCATCTCGTGTTCCCAGCCGATGATCGGCCGGCCGTAAGGATGGTTCACGAACAGGGCCGCGGACGTCTGCTCGCGCAGCTTGGCGGCCGGGCGCTGGTCGACGACTTGGCGGCGCTCTTCGACGATCACGTCGCGCTCGGGTGCGACTTCGGCTTCCGACAGCACGAGATTGGCCATGCGGTCGGCTTCAAGCTGCATCACGCTTTCGAGCCGGTCGCTGGCGACGTTCTGGAAATAGGCGGTGTAGTCCCAGCCTGTGAACGCGTTGTCGCGCCCGCCGAGCCGCGCCACGCGCCGGCTGAATTCGCCGGGCGGCACGTCTTTGGTGCCCTTGAACATCAGATGTTCGAGGAAATGCGCAATGCCGGATTTGCCCTGCACCTCGTCAGCGGCACCGGCCTTGTACCAGACCATCTGCACGACGACGGGGGCGCGGTGGTTTTCGACGACCACGACCTGCAGGCCATTGGCAAGCTCGAAGGTTTTCGGCGAAAAAACCTGGGCGTGCGCAGGCATGGCTGCGGCCACGGCCAAGAACGCCGCCACAACCGCGGCAAGGCGCCGCATGGCGATTAGAAGATTCCTTCGAGCCAGCCGCGCTTGCGGGCACGGATGGTCGCGACGTCGCCGTCGTTGGCGCTGCGGCCCGTGGCTTGCGCCTCGCGCAGGCGCTGAGCCTCGCGCGCCGGATCGACGGTGGCACTGGAGGCCGAAGGCGTCGTCTGCCAGAAGACGAGACGATCGACGAAGGTCTGGTCGGCCTCGGCAAGGCTCTGGGCTTCGCGCTCGATCGTCTCGCGGATCGAAGCCTCGGCGCGGTCGCCGCCGGTGCGGTTCAGCAACGCTTGCTCGCTGGCGCTGAGCGCCGAATTGGCGGTGGACGCCGACGTCGCGGTGCCGCGCTCGGGCCCGAAGATGGCGGCGCGGGCCGCGTCCTGCGGCGACTGTTCCTGCGGGCGTGCCGCACCCGGCGCCGGCGGACGCAGGCCGAAATCGGGCGGCAGCGTCAACGGGGCACGCGTGACGACGCGGAACTCGTCGGGCGTGGCTTTGTCCCAACCGATGGCTTTGCGCGTGTCGGCGCAAGCGCCCAAGCCCAGGGCGGCGACCAGCAGCACGCTCGTGGTTGCGAGTCGCGATTTCGAACGATGATGATTCATGACTTAGAGTCTAGTACATTTTGACGCCCAAAGAAAGCGTCATAGAACAGGCAAGCAACGCCGATGGTAATCCCCGCATCGGCGATGTTGAAAGCGGGCCAGTGATACCCAAACAGGTGGAAATCGAAGAAGTCGAACACGGCGCCGAAGCGGAATCGGTCGACGACATTGCCGATCGCCCCGCCGGTGACGAGCCCCAGCGCCAGCACAACCGTGCCGTTCTCGGCATTGCGCAGCCACCACAGCAAGCCTGCGACGATCGCGAGTGCTAGGCCTGCAAACAGATAGGCCGAGGCCGACGAGCCCGTGTTGAACATGCCGAAGCTGATGCCGTAGTTCCACACGACGACGAGATTGAAAAACGGCAGCACCTCGACCGACGGCCGGAAGCCGTAGATCAGATATTGCAGCATCGCGTATTTGACCGCCTGGTCGAGCACCAGAACGATGCCGGCCACAATGAGCCCGCGCTTGAGACGTGCTTGCTGGGTCATGCGGCCACCGCATCGGCGCAGCGCACGCACAGGCCCACACGCTTGGTACCGACCTCCGCCAGCACTTTCCAGCAGCGCTCACATTTCTGGCCGTCGGCGGTTGCGACGACGACCGCCACACCGGGCCGGTCGGGCAGCGTGAACGCATCCACCGGGGCCGCATCGGCCGCGAAACGATGGCCCGAGACGATGAACAATTCGTTCCACGCATCGGCCGAAAGCTCCTGCACCACGGCCGCATCGCCCACATGCACGACCGGGGCGGCCTGCAGCGACGAGCCGATTTTCTTCTGCGCGCGCGCAACTTCAAGGGCCCCCGTGACCGTGCGACGCAGATCGCGCAGCTTCGCCCACTTCTCGGCCAGGCCCGCATCGATCCACGCTGGATCTTGCTTAGCGAAAGCCTGCAGATGCACCGAACCCGCCGCCTCGCCATGGCGCATGCGCCAGGCTTCCTCGGCCGTGAACACAAGCACGGGTGCAAGCCACGTCGCGAGCCGGTCGAACAGGATCGCCATCAGCGTACGTGCCGCACGGCGGCGCAATGAACTCTTCGCGTCGCAATAGAGCGCGTCCTTGCGGATGTCGAAATAGAAAGCCGACAGGTCGACCGCACAGAAATTGTGGAGCTCGACGTAGAACGCGGTGAAGCCGAAGCCCGCCACCGCTTCGGCCAACAGCGCATCGAGGCTTGCAACGCGGTGCAGCACATAGCGCTCGAGCTCGGGCATGTCGGCGGGCGCGACGGCCTCGGCGTTCGCGTCGTAGCCGTCGAGAGCGCCCATCAGATAGCGCAGCGTGTTGCGCAGGCGCCGGTAGGTTTCGGCCTGCTGCTTCAGGATTTCAGGGCCGATGCGCAGATCTTCCGAATAGTCGGACGCGACGACCCACAGGCGCAGAATATCCGCCCCGTACTGTTCGATGACCTGCTGCGGGGCCGTGACGTTGCCGAGCGACTTCGACATTTTGCGGCCCTGCTCGTCGAGCACGAAACCGTGCGTGAGCACGGCCTCGTAGGGTGCACGCCCGCGCGTTCCGCAGGCTTCGAGCAACGACGAATGGAACCAGCCGCGATGCTGGTCGGAGCCTTCGAGATAGAGCGAGGCCGGCCATTTGAGGTCCCAGCCGGTTTCGGATGCGGGCGGTTCCAGCGTGTAGGCATGGCTCGAGCCGCTGTCGAACCAGACATCGACAACGTCGCGGATCTGCTCGTACGCGTCGGGATCGTAAGCCGGACCCAGAAAGCGCGACGGCGGCGAGGCGTACCACGCATCCGCCCCTTCGGCTTCGAACGCGTCGGCGATGCGTTTGAACACCGCTTCGTCGCGCAGCAATTGGCCCGATTTTTTGTCGACGAACACGGCAATGGGCACACCCCAGGCGCGCTGGCGCGAGATGCACCAATCCGGGCGCTGCTCGATCATTGCCTTGATGCGGTTCTTGCCCGATGCCGGGACCCAGCGCGTGGCTTCGATGGCCGCAAGCGCTTTGGCGCGCAGATCGTTGGCCGCCATCGAGATGAACCATTGCGGCGTGTTGCGGAACAGCAAGGGCGCTTTCGAGCGCCAAGAATGCGGATAGGAATGCAGCAAGGTGCCCGTCGCCACGAGATTGCCCGTGGCTTCGAGAACGGCGATCACGCTCTTGTTGGCGTCGCCCGATTTGCCGTGTTGCGTGAACACGCGCTTGCCCGCGAACAGGGCCACGTGGGGATAGTAGCTGCCGTCGGCCGAAACGGTCTGGGGCACTTCCACGCCGTTCTTGAGGCCGAGCTCGTAATCGTCCTCGCCGTGGCCGGGGGCGATATGCACGAAGCCAGTACCCGCCTCGGTCGTCACGAAATCGCCCGTGAAAACGCGCACGTCGAAATCGTAGTAGCCCTCGCCGCCTTCGATCCCACGCAACGGATGCGCGCAGACGGTACCGGCGAGTTCGGCACCCGTGGCGCGGTCGTCGAGTGACACGTCGATCTCGGCGATTTTAGCGGCTTCGACGAACTCGGTTGCGAGCGCCTTGGCCACGAGATAGCGCGCACCCACCTTCACCTTCGCATCCGCATGCACGGACTTGACGGTAACGAGGTCGTATTCGATCTCGGCGCCCGCCGCGATCGCGCGGTTGCCCGGGATCGTCCAGGGCGTGGTCGTCCAGATCACGATCGACGCACCGGCGTGGCGCGGGTTCTTCGGGGTCACGATCGGGAAAGCGAGATGGATCGTTGCCGATTTATGTTCGTGGTACTCGATCTCGGCTTCGGCCAGCGCCGTCTTCTCGACGACCGACCACATCACGGGCTTGGAGCCGCGAAACAGCCCGCCATTCATTGCGAATTTGGCGATCTCGCGCGCGATCTGCGCTTCGGCCTTGTAGGACATGGTCGAATAGGGATTGGCCCAGTCGCCCGCAATGCCGAGGCGCTTGAATTCCGCCTTCTGGATTTCGATCCATTTGGCGGCAAAGTCGCGGCATTCGCGGCGGAACTCGACGATGTCGACTGCGTCTTTGTCTTTGCCCTTGGCGCGGTACTCTTCTTCGATCTTCCATTCGATCGGCAGGCCGTGGCAGTCCCAACCCGGCACGTAGTCGGCGTCTTTGCCAGACATTTGCTGCGTGCGCACGACCACGTCTTTGAGGATTTTGTTGAGCGCGTGGCCGATATGCAGATGCCCGTTGGCGTAGGGCGGGCCGTCGTGCAGCACGAATTTCTCGCGGCCCTTCGCAGCCTTGCGCAGCTGGCGATAGAGGTCGCCCGTTTCCCACGCGGCGAGCGTATCGGGCTCGCGCTTGGGCAGATCGCCGCGCATCGGAAACGCGGTCTGCGGCAGGAAGACGGTCGCTTTGAAATCAGAAGCGGGATTTTGCGGAGCGGACATCGACAGGGTTCCGAAGGTTCAAGCCGCGCGCGCGGCGTTCTGATGGAAGACGAGTTCGACATGCTGCATGCCGACAAAACCGCGGCACGTCCAGGCGATATGCTCGGCCGTGGCGGCATCGAGCCCGGCGCAAGCAACCTCGATCGCAAGGCTGTCGCCGGACTCGCGCGCGGCGAACAGGCTGGCCGCAAGCCCGCGCTTGTCGAACTGCGCCAGCACGCGGGCGGCCATGCCGATCTCGCGGGTGGCGGTCATGGAAAATCGATACGAAACGGAAAGATCTTCAGGGGCAGGATTGGACATTGGCGCAAAACTCCGGCTGGCACGGCTGAGGGCGAACGAACGCGACCCGGTTCTCGTCGAGAACCGGGCGGTTAATTCGCGCCGAGCGGCGCGTTGCGGGATTTGCGCACAACATGGCGCGCACTATAGAGCGCCAGCTTTGGGCGTCAACAAATGGCCAATAGACATATATTATTCTATATAAGATTATTGACCATATGCGTTAAATGTTTTATGTATGTTCTTATCTGTCGCGCCGCCATCCTCCGGCAGCGACAGCCCCGCGACGGGCGGCTGATGGCCGGGCTTCCTTCCCCCCGAAAAACGGGCGTGGCGAAGCGCCCAGGCGTTCCGGCCCCCGGCACCGCGACGGGCCCCCGCCCTGTCGGTTCGTTCCTGACCGACAGGGCGGGTTGGCTCCTACATCTCGACGAAGTTCTGGAATCAGCCGCGCAGGCTCGCACCCGTCGCTTTGGCGACGGCGGCGACGATTTTGGCGGCGAGCGCTTCGAGATCGGCTTCGACCAAGGTGCGTTCGACCGGCTGGTAGCGCACGGCGATCGCGACCGACTTTTTGCCGGGGTCGATACCCTTGCCGCGATAGACGTCGAACACGCTTGCGCCCGCGACCAGCGCTTTGTCGGCCCCACGCACAGCGCGCAGGATCGCATCGGCCGCAACGCTCTCGTCCACGACGAACGCGAAGTCGCGCTCGACGGGCTGCAGGGCTGCGAGCTTCAAGGGTGCACGCTGGCGCCCGGCTTTGGCTTTGGGTGCGGGCAACGTGTCCAAGAACACTTCGCAGGCGACGATCGGGAAATCGATGTCGAGCGCCTTGAGCGCTTGCGGATGCAATTCGCCGAATTGGGCCAGCACGGTTTTGGGGCCGAGCTTCAGCACGCCCGAACGGCCGGGGTGGTACCAGCCCGGCGCCTCGCGCGCGACCGCAACGTTCTCGACCGACAGGCCGAGCTGGGCCAACAGCGCAAGCGCATCGGCCTTGGCGTCGAGCGCATCGACGGTCCGTGCCGTTTGGCCCCAATGGCGACCTAGCATCTGGCCGCCGCGCACAGAAGTTGCAACCATGCGCTGTTCGGTTTCGCCGGGACCCAAGAAGATCGGGCCGACTTCGAACAAGGCCGCATCCGGCCAACCGCGATCGGCGTTGCGCTTTGCCGCATTGGCAAGATTGGGCACGATCGAGGGGCGCATATAGTCGAGATCGGCGCTGATCGGATTGGCCAAGGCCAACGCCGGATTTGTGCCGCCGAAGAACGCGGCTTGGGTTGCGTGCATGAACGAGAACGTGACCGCCTCGGTGAGGCCCAAGCCTGCCAGCACCCGCTTTGCATCGCGCACGCGGCGCTGGCCGGCGTTGAGCGCCAGAGGCGGCATCGCACCGTCGCGCGGCAATTTGTTGGCCGGGATCGCATCGTAGCCTTCGATGCGCAGCACCTCTTCGACGAGATCGGCCTCGCCATGCACGTCCGCACGCCAGCCCGGCGGGGCGACGTCGAGATCGGCACCTGCTTGGCGCACGTCGAAGCCAAGCCGGGAAAGGATTTCGGCCTGGCGGGCCTGCGGCACGTCGAGCCCGCCGAGGCTGGCAACGCGCCCGTTGCGCAGCGTGTAGCGGCGCTCCCAAGCCGGAACTGTACCCGCAACCACCGGTTCGGAGGCTTCGCCGCCGCAGAGATCGAGCACCATGCGCGTGGCGGCTTCCATGCCGTCCATCACGTAGGCGGGATCGAGGCCGCGCTCGAAACGGTAGCGCGCGTCGGACTGGATTTGGTGATGGCGCCCGGTCATGGCGACGCGGATCGGATCGAACAGCGCGATCTCGAGGAACATCTCGGTCGTGCCCGCGTCGCAGCCCGTCCTCGAACCGCCCATGAGACCACCGAGCGAAACGGGACCGCTTTCATCGCAGATCAGCGTCTCGCCGCCCGCCATCGTGTAGCTCTTGCCGTTGAGGGCGGCGATGGTCTCGCCGCCTTTGGCGGCGACGAGCGTAAGCCCGCCTTTGAGCTTGCCTGCGTCGAACACGTGCAAGGGTCGGTTCACGTCGAGCGTGAAAAAGTTCGTGATGTCGACGAGTGTCGAGATCGGGCGCAAGCCCACGGCGAGCAGCCGGTCGGCGAGCCATTTGGGCGACGGGCCATTCTTGAGGCCGCGGAAATGGCGGCCCACGAAAAACGGGCAATGGCCTGGTTCATTGAGCGCGAGCGTCACGCCGACGGGGCTTTTGTAGGTGCCTGCAACGGCTGCGATCGGCATCGGCCTCAGCGTGCCGAGACCGGCGGCGGCGAGATCGCGCGCAATGCCGCGCACGCCGAGACTGTCGGCGTGGTTCGGCGTGATCGCGATTTCGATGACCGGATCGTCGAAGCCGAGCAGGCTTGCGAACGGCACGCCGACGGGCGCGTCCGCCGGCATTTCGATGATGCCGTCATGGTCTTCGCCCAAACCCATTTCGCGCATCGATACGAGCATGCCGTTCGACGCTTGGCCGCGAATTTGGCCCGCCTTCAAGAGCAAGCCCGTGCCCGGCACGGTGGAGCCTGCGGGGGCGAACACGCCCTTCATGCCGGTGCGCGCATTGGGTGCGCCGCACACGACCTGCACGATGCCGGCGCCCGTATCGACCTGGCAGACGCGCAAACGATCCGCGTCGGGATGCGGTTTGGCTTCGACGACGTAGGCCACTTTGAACGGCGCCAACGCCGCACCGCGGTCGGCGATGCCTTCGAGCTCGAGGCCGATGGCAGTGAGCTTGTCCGCGATTTCCTTGAGCGAGGCCGTCGTGTCGAGATGGGTTTTGAGCCAGGAGAGCGTGAATTTCATCGCGCAAGTCCGCCGGAAAGGGTGGGAACGTCGACGGCGAGGAAGCCGTAATGTTTGAGCCAGCGCAGGTCGGCTTCGTAGAAGGTGCGCAAGTCGGGAATGCCGTATTTGAGCATCGCCACGCGCTCGATCCCCATGCCGAAGGCAAAGCCCTGATATTCGGCCGGATCGATGCCGCACATGGCGAGCACCTTCGGGTTGACCATGCCGCAGCCCAGGATCTCGAGCCAATCGTCGCCCACGCCGAGTTTCAATTCGCCGTTGCCGCGCGTGCAGGCGATGTCCATTTCGGCCGAGGGTTCGGTGAACGGGAAATAGCTCGGCCGGAAGCGATAGCGCAGATCGGGGATCTCGAAAAACGCGCGCACGAATTCGACGAGGCAGCCTTTGAGATGGCTCATGTTCGAGGTCTTGTCGATCACAAGACCTTCGATCTGGTGGAAGTTCGGCGAGTGCGTCGCATCCGAATCGGACCGATAGGTGCGCCCCGGTGCCACGATGCGGATCGGCGGCTTCTGGCCCAGCATCGTGCGCACCTGCACGGGGCTCGTATGCGTGCGCAGAACGTTGCCGTACTGCGCCCCGTCCTTGCCGACGAGATAGAACGTGTCGTGGCTCTGGCGTGCGGGATGTTCGGGCGGAATGTTGAGGCGCGTGAAATTGTAGTCGTCGCTCTCGATGTCCGGGCCTTCGGCCACGGCAAAACCCATCTCGCCGAAGATCGACACAAGCTCGTCGATCGTCTGGCTGATCGGATGGATGCGGCCCTCCGGCACCGGCCGGGCGGGCAAGGTCACATCGATCGTCTCGGCCGCAAGGCGGGCGGCAAGGGCCGCGTCGCCGAGCGCTTGGCGGCGCTGGCCAAGCTTCGTTTCGACCGCGTCTTTGAGAAGGTTGTAGGCAGCGCCTTGCGCCTTGCGCAGATCGGGGGCCAGCGTGCCGAGCGTTTTCATGAGCTCGGTGATGCGGCCCTTCTTGCCCAGAATGTCGATGCGCAAGGCTTCGAGCGCTTCGAGATCGGCGGCTGCTTCGATGCGGGCGGCGAATTCGCTTTCGAGGGCTGTGGTGTCCGTCATGGCGCGTCCTGATGTGCAAACGAAAAAAGGGGGCCTGGCCCGGTTCGGCCAGACCCCCTCTTCGGGTCGAAACGATCGCTTAGAGGGCGGCCTTGGCCTTTTCAACCAAGGCGCCAAAACCGGCCGGATCGGTCATGGCGATGTTCGCCAGAACCTTGCGGTCGATTTCGACTTCGGCCTTCTTGAGGCCGGCGATCAGCGTCGAATAGGTGAGACCGTGTTCGCGCGCACCGGCGTTGATGCGCTGGATCCACAAACCGCGGAATTCGCGCTTCTTGTTGCGGCGGTCGCGATAGGCGTATTGCAGCCCCTTCTCGAGACGCTCGAGAGCGGCGCGGAAGGTGTTGCCGTTGCGGCCGACGAAACCGGCCGCTTGATCGATGACTTTCTTGTGGCGAGCACGCGCGGTGACGCCGCGTTTTACACGAGCCATGGTTCGCTCCTTCTTTCTCTAGCGCCGGATCAAGCGTAGGGCAGGAAGAAGCGCTTCACGCGCACTTCTTCGCCATGCGTCAGCACGAACGTGCCGCGCGAGGTCCGCTTCATCTTCTGGGGGCGTTTGCGCAGATTGTGGCGCTTGGCGCCCACGGCGGCGAGAACCTTGCCGCTGGCCGTGACTTTGAACCGCTTCTTGGCGGCCGACTTGGTCTTCATCTTGGGCATTTTGATCTCCTTCCATATTCCAGCGGTTGGGCATGCCCTGTTGGAGTGCATCGACGGCAAGCCGTCTTCTCTCCGCGCCGTGGCCGCTGCGGATTTAAGGACGCGCGTTATACAAGGGGCCGCCCGGCTTGGCAAGCCGGGCAAAACCGAGGAAGGAAGGCCTAAAACGCGCCGTTACTTCGGGGCGACGACCATCGTCATTTGGCGGCCTTCCATGCGCGGATGCGATTCGACCTTGGCCAGAAGCGTGAGGTCTTCGCGCAGGCGTTCGAGCAGCTGGTGCCCGAGTTCCTGGTGCACCATTTCGCGGCCGCGGAAGCGCAACGTGACCTTGACCTTGTCGCCTTCGTCGAGGAAGCGGACCATGGCGCGCTTCTTGACGTCGTAGTCGTGGTCGTCGATGCCGGGGCGCATCTTGATCTCTTTGATCTCGATGACCTTCTGCTTCTTGCGCGCTTCGTTGGCTTTTTTCTGCTGCTCGTATTTGAATTTGCCGAAATCGAGCAGTTTGGCGACGGGCGGCTCGGCGTTGGGGCTCACCTCGACAACGTCGAGGCCGGCATCCCAGCCCAATTGAAGCGCGTCGAAGACGTTGACCACACCGAGCATTTCGCCTTCCGCACCGATCAGGCGCAGGTCCGGCGATTCGATCTGGTCGTTGATCCGCGGGCCGTCTTTGGCCGGCGGGGCATCCTGGGAAGGTCGGGCGATGGGCGTTCTCTTCTGTTACGGAACCCCGGATACGCGCCTCGCAAAAGCGGTCCGGTCGGTCCGGTGGGGTAATCGATGGCCGAATTTACGGATCGTGGCCCTTAAGTCAAGGTCCGCCCGCACGCACCCTGGCCGGCACCCCGGATTTTGTCCCCGACGGCGGAAGCGTGCCGTGCTTCGCGGATTCGCGCACGAACAGCAGTCGCATGACCTCGTCGATGCCGAGCCCGACGAGGCTGGTCCGTCGCAATATGGCCACTTCCGAGCCGCGCGGTGCGCACAAAGCCGGGTCCGACTCCGCGCTAAAAAGCACGATCGACGGGCAATTTGCAGCGGCAATCAGATGCATAGGCCCGGTATCGTTGCCGATCGCGGCACTTGCCTCGCGCGCAAGCGCCACGATTTCGGCAAAATCCGTCTGGCCCGTGAGATCGCGCGTGCGGGGTGCTGCCGCCCGGATGGTCGCCCCCAAAGATTTTTCGGCCGCGCCGCCGACCACGACCGGAACCGCCCCATGCGCCAGCAATTCGGTCGCAAGTGCCGCATATTTTGCGATCGGCCAGCGCTTGAGCGGCCGACCGGCCGAGCCGCCGGGAACGAGCAGCACGTAAGGATCCGGCAATTTGAAGCGCTCGAGTTCGGCGGTGGCCCAATCGAGATTGGGCGGCGGCACTTCCGATATGCCGGCCATGGCGAGTTGGTCGCGCTGGCGGTCGATCGTGTGCATCGCATCGCGCTTGGGGTTGGCGTGCGGCAGCGAACAGCCCGGCGCGATGCCCGACCAGTCCGGCCGTTTGCCCGGCCCCATCAGGCTGAAATAGAAGTTCGAACGCGCCGAAGTCTGCAGATCGTAGATGCGCGCGAAATCCGCACGCCGCAATTTTGCGCGCAGCGACAAGAGGCCGAACAGATTGAGTTTGTGCGGCCGCGGATCGATCCAGACCTCGTCGACGTACGGGCTTTGGCGCAGGAACGACGCAAACGGCGCGCTGGTCATCGCAACGATATGCGCGTCCGCGTGGAATTTGCGGATGGCCGCAAGCGGCCCCAGCGCTTGCACCACGTCGCCCAGCGCACCGAGCTTGATTGCCAGAATTTTGGGCTTCGATGCTTCCGCTTCGGTCAAGTCCAGACCTCGGGCTGAGCTTCGCGCAGCACTTCTTCGTAGACGTCGAGCGTGGCTTTGGACATGCGTTCTTTGGTGAAATTAGCGCGCACATGCGCAATCGCGGTTTGTGCCAGAGTCTGGCGCGTTTGGGGAGGCAAATTGAGTGCCAAAGCCAGCGCATCGGCAAGGGCATCGACCTTGCCGGGCGCAAAAGTCCAGCCGGTCTTGCCCTCGATCAGGATTTCGGGTGCGGCCCCATGCGCTGGAGCGACCACTGGGCGGCCCATCGCCTGGGCCTCGGCCACCACGCGGCCGAAAGCTTCTGGATCGGTCGAGGCCGACACGACCACGTCGGCCAGCATGTAGGCGGCCGGCATGTCGGCGCAATGGTCGACCACGCGCACGATGCCCTCCAGGCCGCGCGCACGCACGCGCCGCTCGAGCTCGGCGCGATACGACGTGCGCCCCTGGTCCGCACCGACGAGCAGCAAGACCATGTCGCGCCGCCCGAGCTTGGCGACCGCGTCGATCAGCAGCGTCTGGCCTTTCCAGCGCGTGAGGCGGCCGGGCAGCATCACGACCGGCAGCCCGTCGGGCAGGCGCCAATCGCGCGAAAGTTTGACTTGGCGCTCGACCGACACGCGCGCGGGATCGAATTTGGCCAAATCGATGCCGCGATGCACGACGCGCACGATCGCCGGGGACACGCCGTAATTTTCGATCGCGTGGCGCGCGATGAAATCCGAAATTGCGATCACACGCACGCCCTTGGCCATGATCGCGTTGTAGAGGCGCTTGAAGGGCGTTGCGAAATTGTAGGTGCCGTGGAACGTCGTCACGAAGGGTACGCGCGCGCGCTTGGCGGCCGCCCGCGCCGACCACGCCGGTGCGCGGCTGCGCGCATGCACGAGATCGGCACCGGTTTCGCGGATCACGGCCTCAAGACGGGCAACATTCGCGCGCATCGTGAACGGATTTTTGGACGCGACCGGCAGCGTAATGTGCTGCGCACCCGCGCGCTCGAGCTCGCGCACCATCGGCCCGCCTTGCGAGACCACGACCGCGCGCCAACCCGCTTTGACGAGGGAAGCCGCAATATCGACCGTGCCGCGTTCGACCCCGCCCGTGACGAGCGACGGCAAAACCTGCATGATGGTCGGCACGCGCGCCGCCTGCGGCAACCCGCCGCTGTCGTGTGCGATGTCGGGCAAATCGTGCCCGTCGCCGTTTTCGCCCAGAATGGACGCCATGAGTCCCGATCGATCCCCCGCCCCGACATCCGACAGCGACTCGGTCGCGTTTTTCGCGGCCGCGCGCAATGAAGCACCCCGTATCGCCTATCGCCGATTGGCGGGCAAGTCCCCTGGCGTGGTCTTTTGCCCCGGCTTCAAATCGGACATGGAAGGGGCCAAGGCAACCGCCGTCTCCGACTGGGCAAAACGGCGCGGCCAAGCCTGCCTGCGCTTCGACTATCGCGGCCATGGACGCTCCGACGGGCGCTTCGAAGACGGCACGATCGGCCAATGGTTCGAAGATACGCTTGGCGTGTTCGATGCGCTCACCGACGGCCCGCAGATCGTTGTCGGCTCGTCGATGGGCGGCTGGATGGGGCTGCTGCTGGCGCGAGCGCGCCCCGATCGCGTGGCGGCCTTCGTCGGTATCGCCGCCGCCCCCGATTTCACCGAAGACCTCATGTGGGATCGCATGCCGCCCGAACTGCGCGCGCGGCTCGAACGCGACGGCGTCATCGAGCAGGCCAGCGAATATGGCGACCATCCCTACACGATCACGCACAAGCTCATCGAAGACGGCCGCAAGCATCTGCTGCTGCGGGCCCCCCTTGCCTATGAAGGCCGCGTGCGGCTCCTGCAGGGCATGCAGGACAAAGACGTGCCGTGGCAATGGAGCCTCAAAATCGCCGAGACGCTGACCACGCCGGACGCGCAAGTCGTGCTCGTCAAAGACGGCGACCACCGCCTGTCGCGCGATGCCGATATTCTGCTGCTGACACAAACGCTCGACAGCCTGTGCGCCTAATTGCGCGGCGCGGCGTACTCGCAGGCGGGTTTGCCTGCATCGCTGCGCGTGCGCACGCGCAGACGGCACCGGCCGCTGCCCTGGTGCTGCACGGCAAACAGGGCACGCCGAATTTTCCGGCTCTGCGCGCCGTGGCAAGCGCACTCGAGCGGGCGGGCTTGCGTGTCGCCGTGCCGGAAATGCCGTGGTCGCGCAGCCGCTATCTCGACGGCCCGCCCGACAAAGCATTCGGCGAGATCGCCGACCTTATCGCGGGCTTCAAACGTGAAGGGGCCGCCAAGATCTTCCTCGCCGGTCATTCGATCGGCGCGACGGCAGCACTCGGCTACGCGACTTCGCGCGGCGGCATCGACGGTTTGGCGCTGCTTGCCACGGGCCATGTGCCGACGTTCTACGCGTTAGGCCTCGGGCCGATCAACGCAACCGTGCGCGACGCGATCTTGCGCGCACGCGGCCTCGTTGCGACAGGCAAAGGCGAAACGGTCGAAGAATTCGCCGACAACAACCAGGGCGAAGCGCTGCGCGTGCGCATGCGTGCTGCCGACTATCTCGGCTATTTCGATCCCGGCGGCGCGATGGACCCGCAAGCGCAGATTGCACGCGCGCCGTGCGCCGTGCTGTGGGCGATCGGTACGCGCGATGTGCTCTATTCGTCGAGCCGCAGCCTCTATTTCGACCGTTTGCCGCGCGATCCACGCCACGCGTTTTTCGAAGCCGACGCCGACCATCGCGGCCTGCCGCAAGTCGCAGCCCCAGCGACAGCCGCGTTTTTCAGATCCTTAAGCGCCTGAGGCCAGCAGCGCTTTGAGGCCGATCCGATAGTCCGGATAGGCGAGCGTCACGCCGAGTTCGTCTTTGATGCGGCGGTTCGAGACGCGTTTGGACTCGGCATAAAACGAGCGCGCCATTTCGCTCATGCTCTTGGCGGCTTCTTCGTACGGCACTTCCGGCGGGGCGGGCACGCCGAGCAAGGCGGCCGCATAGGCGATCACGTCTTGCGGCGGGGCGGGTTCGTCGTCGCAGACATTGTAGACAGCCTCCGCATCGGGCTTGGCGATCGAGGCTTCAAGGGTGGTTGCGATGTCGTCGACATGGATGCGGCTGAAAATCTGGCCCTGCTTCACGACGCGCTTGGCGCGGCCCTCGCGCAGCGTATCGAGTGCAGAACGGCCGGGGCCGTAGATGCCCGCGAGCCTGAACACATGCACCTTGTGGCCGACATGGCCGAGGCCCAGCCACGCTTCTTCGGCCGCCACGCGCGCACGCCCGCGCGGGCCGATCGGGCGCAACGCGTCGCGCTCGGTGACCCAGTCGCCGCCGCGATCGCCATAGACGCCGGTCGTGGAAAGGTACCCCGTCCATTTCACGCCCTCGAGGCGCACAAGATCGTTGCCGTGATGGTCGATGACCGGATCGCCGGCCGCATCGGGCGGCACACTCGACAGAAGATGCGTGGTTCCGGCCAATGCGACGGCGGCATCGGCCAACGGGGCGTTGCGGTCGAACAAAAATGGTTCGATGCCGATTGCGCGCAATGCATCGGCCTTGGCCGCACTGCGGCAGGTGCCCGCCACGCGCCAATGTTTGCCGATGAGGCGGCGTGCGAGCGCCATGGCACTGTAGCCGAGCCCGAAACAGAACAGCCGGTTGCCGCGCGCCGGATGCTGCAAAGCACCGGTCGCAAAGGAAGAAGCGCCCATGCGCGCAACTCTATGGCATTGCGCGGCCGTCGGCGCTACATCCTTTGCACCATGAAACGTTTTGCCATCGCCCTCGCCTTGCTGCTCGCAGCAGCCCCGATGCTCGCCCTCGCCCAGCAGACGACGCCGCCGCGCACGCAAAGCCCCGCACAGAGCGCGCCGCGCGGGGCCGGCGTGGTGCGGCCTTTGCCGCCGCGCGTCGATCTTGGCCCTTCGGCCGACGTCGAATACGCGAACTGCTTGGCGCGTGCGGCCAGGGAACCTGAGCTTGCGTACGAAGACGCGATGGGCTGGGCGCGCACGCGCGGCGGCGGCGAGCCTGCTCTGCACTGCGCGGCCGTGGCGCTGTTCAACAGCGGGCTCTATCGCCAGGCAGCACAAGCTTTCACCGACATGGCCGGGCGCTATCGCGACCGCCGCGTGCTGATCCGTGCAAGCCTCGCCGCCCAAGCGGGCCATGCGTGGCTTGCCGCCGACGATTCCACGCGCGCGGTCGCGGCCTTCAACGTGGCGGTGGACGTGGCACCGGACGTCGCGACCTTCTGGATCGACCGCGCCGAAGCCTTGGCCGCGTCGCGCAAATACTGGGAGGCGATCGACGATCTCAACCGGGCGGCCGATCTCGATCCCAGGCGCGGCGACATCTTCGCGTTCCGGGCGGCCGCCTATCGCAAGGTCGATGCGTTCGATCTTGCCCTCGAAGATGCCGAGCGCGCGGTGCGGCTTGCCCCGCGCATGCCCGAAGCATGGCTCGAGCGCGGCATCTTGCGCGCCAACAAGGGCGACAAAAACGGCGCGCGCCAAGATTGGCGCGAAACGCTGCTGCTCGATCCCGAAAGCCCTGCCGCCGATGCCGCACGCGAACAGATCGAGCGCATGGAACTGGGCGTGCGCTAAAAATCCAAGTCCGCGTAGTGTGCGGGCGGCGGCGAGCCCGGCAGATGGTCGGCCAAAAGCGGCCGGAAGGCCGGGCGGCTTTTAATGCGCGCATACCATTCGTGCGCGCGCGGATAGACGTCCCACGGCACATCGCCCATATAGTCGAGCGTAGAGATGTGGGATGCCGCCGCAATATCGGCCAAGCTGTAGCGCTCGCCCGCAAGGAACTTCCGGCGTTCGGCCAACCAGCCGATATAGTCGAGATGGTAGCGGATATTCTGGTAGCCCGCCCGGATCGCCGACGAGTTGGGCTCAGCCGCCGTCAAGAAGCGTTTGATAAGCTTCTCGCGATAGAGATTGTCGGTCACTTCGCGCGCGAACTTCTCGTCGAACCACGCCACGAGGCGGCGCACTTCCGCACGCTCGGCAGGATTTTCGCCGATCAGATTGACGGCCGGATATTCGCGCTCGAGATGTTCGCAGATCGCCTGCGAATGGCACACGAGCGTGCCGTCTTCGTCGACCAGCACAGGCACCGTGCCGGCCGGATTGAGGGCGAGGAAAGCGGGCGCACGCTCCCAGGTTTTTTCGACCTTCATCTCGAATTCAAGACGCTTTTCGCCCAACGCCACGCGCACTTTGCGGCAGAAGGGCGAGAGCGGAAGGTGATGAAGGATGCGCATGGCGAATCGATACGACGCAGTTTACAGAACGCGTCGGCCTTAGGCGAGGCCCAGCAGCGCTGCCCCGTAGAACAAGGCAAGTCCAAACAAGATCGCCGCAAGCGCGCATGCGGCAAGCCCGATGCCGACAGCAGCACCGTCGTGCGCTGCAAGCCCGAGCGCGAGGACGACCAGCGCCAGCGACGGGATCAGCGGCAGCAGCGGCAAAGGGATCAGCAGCAGCACGGCTTGCAGCAGGGCGGCAAAGCCGATCCAGCGACGCGCGGCAGGGCCTGTCAAAGAATCCGCGCGGGGGCGCAACAGTTTTTCGCCACGCGCCAGCAACGGGGCAGCGGCCGCCACGACGCGCTGGGCGCGGCCACGCGAGATACCCAGCCTTGCAAGAAACCCCGGCAGGCGCGGATGGGCCACGCCGAGCGCCATCTGGATCGCCACAAGCGCGAGCGGAACCGCGAAGATCGTCGAGAAGCCGGGCAGGCTCGGCCCCGGCGTGAGGTTTGGGACGGCAAACAAGAACAGCAGCAGCCCGTAGCCGCGCGCCTGCAACGCCTCGACCAGTTCGCCAAGCGTGATGCGGGCGGCCGGATCGCCCGCCACCGCCGCTTGCAAGGCTGCACCGAGCCCTTGGGTCACGCGCGGCCCCGCAGCAAGCGCGGTGCGAGTGCTGTGGCCGCGACGAAGACCAAAGCCGCAGCGACGGCCAGCACGAGCGTTTCTTTCGCCGCCTCCGGATCGGTCCAACCGGCGGCTCCGAGATTGGAAAACACGATCGCGACCGGCAACGTGCCGAGTGCCGTACCCAGCAGGAACGAAAGATAGCGCAGTCGCGAAAGCCCGAAGCCGTAGGTGACGAGCGCACCCGGTACGGGCAGCAAGCGTGCGAGTGCCACGGCGCGCCAGCCGCTCTTTTCGGCGCGTGCGATCCAAGGGCCCACGCGCGCCCATTCGTGCGGCTTCAATGCCCCGCTATTGGCAAAGCGTGCGACGAAAAAGCCGAGCGACGTGCCCGCAAGCGTGCCCGCCACGGCCCAAGCAATGCCTTCGGGAAAGCCGAACAGCAACCCGGCGGCAATGGCAAACGCCCAGCGCGGCAAGGCCACAAGAATGCCCGCCGCATGGGCGAGCACGAACGCTGGCCCCATCCAAGCGCCTGCAAGCCCGACCGCCGCTTCGAGGGATGCCGGCGAAACTTCGTCGCGATTGGCGATGGCTGTTGCGGCGGCAACTGCAATCAGCAGCACCGGCACAAGCCGAACCCACAAAGGAAAACGCGGCGTCATGGCGATCTGTATAGAATGCAGCGGCGGCGGGCGCTACTTGCGCCGCCGCTGCCCCGATTCAAAAACAAGCCGCTTGCGCGATTTTCCGTCGCTCAATCCGCCCCAACGCCTTTGCCGGGGCGGCGTTGGTCGGCGCGGCGCACGGGGTGGGCAAGACGCGCCAGCATTTCCTTGGGCACGATCTGGCGGAACTTGCCGACCTCGCGGTCCCAATCGGCCAGGATCTGGCGCGCATGCTGCGACTGGGTTTCGCGCGCATGCTCTTCGATCAGCTCCTTGAGCACGCCTTCCCAGTGCGCGGTTTCGACCTTCTGCACGATCACGGTTTCGTCGTTCACACGGTCGGCGAACGAACCGTCCGCGTCGTAGACGAACGCCATGCCGCCGGTCATGCCGGCCGCAAAATTGTCGCCGACAGCACCCAGGATCGCGACCGTTCCGCCGGTCATGTATTCGAGCCCGTTCGACCCGCAACCTTCGACGACAGCGACGGCACCCGAATTTCGCACGCCGAAGCGTTCGGCGGCTTGGCCGGCGGCAAAGAGCCGCCCGGCCGTGGCGCCGTAGAGCACCGTGTTGCCGATGATCGTGTTCTTGTTCGACACGAGCGGCGACGACGTCGTCGTGCGCACCACGATGGTGCCGCCCGACAGACCCTTGCCGACATAGTCGTTGGCGTCGCCGAACACTTCGAGCTTCATGCCTTGCACGGCGAATGCGCCGAGCGACTGGCCGGCCGAGCCGCGCAGACGCACGGTGATGTGGCCCGGCTTCAAGCCCGTCATGCCGTATTTACGCGTGATCTTGCTCGAAAGCTTCGTGCCGATGGCGCGGTAGACGTTGCGGATATTGTATTCGAGCTGCATCTTCTCGCCCCCTTCGAGGGCGGGGGCAGCGTCCGCGATCATCTGCTCGTCGAGCGTTTCGGGCACTTCGTTGCGGCCCTCGAGCGTGCAGTAGCGCGGATATTCGCCCGGGTCCGCCTGCACGAGCAGCGGGTTGAGATCGAGATCGTCGAGGCTTTCGTCGCCGCGCAGCACCTGCGTGAGCAGGTCCGAACGGCCGATCACGTCGCGCAGCGACTTGAAGCCGAGCGACGCCAGGATCTCGCGCACTTCTTCGGCCACAAACGAGAAGAGATTGACGACCTTCTCGGGGCTGCCGTCGAACTTGGCGCGAAGTTTCGGATCTTGCGTGCACACGCCCACGGGGCAGGTGTTGGAATGGCACTGGCGCACCATGATGCAGCCCATCGCGACGAGCGAGGCCGTGCCGATGCCGAACTCGTCGGCCCCCAGCATGGCGCCGATCACGACGTCGCGCCCGGTGCGAATGCCGCCGTCCACGCGCAGCTTCACGCGATGGCGCAGGCGGTTGAGCGTGAGCACCTGGTTGGTTTCGCTTAGCCCCATCTCCCAGGGCAGGCCCGCATATTTGATCGAGGATTGCGGGCTTGCACCCGTTCCGCCGACATGGCCCGAAATCAGAATCGCATCGGCCTTGGCCTTGGCCACACCGGCCGCGATCGTGCCGATGCCCGAACGTGCGACGAGCTTCACGCACACGGCGGCTTCGGGGTTGATCTGCTTCAAGTCGTAGATGAGCTGGGCCAGATCCTCGATCGAATAGATGTCGTGGTGCGGTGGCGGGCTGATGAGTGTCACACCCGGCGTAGAGTGCCGCAGGCGCGCGATGAGATCCGTCACCTTCGAGCCCGGCAGCTGGCCGCCTTCGCCGGGCTTGGCTCCTTGCGCCACCTTGATCTCGAGCTCGCGGCAATTGTTGAGATACTCGGCCGTGACGCCGAAGCGGCCCGAGGCAACCTGCTTAATCGCCGACGATGGATTGTCGCCGTTCGGGCGCGGTTTGTAGCGGGCGGGATCTTCGCCGCCCTCGCCCGAATCCGACTTCGCGCCGATGCGGTTCATCGCGATCGACAGGGTCTCGTGCGCTTCGGGACCCAAAGCACCCAACGAGATTCCGGGGGCAATCAGCCGCTTGCGGATCTCGGTGATGCTTTCCACTTCGTCGACCGGGATCGCCTTGCGACCCGGTTTGAAGTCGAGCAGGTCGCGCAGATTGATCGGCGGCAGCTTGCGGCAACCGTCCGAGAAATCGCGGTAGATCGCGTAGGAATCGCGTTCGACCGCACGCTGCAGCGTGTGGATGAGTTCGCCTTCCCAGAAATGCGCCTCGCCCGATTTGCGATAACGATAGAAGCCGCCGACCGGCAAGGCGATCACGTCTTCGCGGAATGCGCGGCCGTGCAGTTCGGCGGCCTTCTTCTGGATGCCCTTGAGGCCGATGCCGGAAATGCGGCTCGCCATGCCCGGGAAGAATTCCGAGATCAGCGTGCGCGACAGGCCCACGGTCTCGAAATTGTAGCCGCCGCGATAGGACGACACGATCGAAATGCCCATCTTCGACATGGTCTTGAGCAGACCCTCGTCGATCGCCTTGCGGTAGCGATTGACGGCGTCTTTGAGGCTCAAGCCTTCGAACAGACCGCGACGATGGCGGTCGGCAATGGCTTCTTGCGCCAGATACGCGTTGACGGTGGTGGCGCCGACGCCGATGAGCACGGCAAAGAAATGCACATCGAGGCATTCGCCCGTGCGCACGTTGAGCGAGGTGAAGGTGCGCAGTTGCTGGCGCACGAGATGCGTGTGCACGCCGCCCGCCGCCAGGATCATCGGGATCGGCGCCTTGTTCGGGCCCTGGTTCTTGTCCGACAGCACCACATGCACGGCCCCGCCGCGCACGCCGTCTTCGGCTTCGCGCTGCACGCGCTTCAGCGCATCGCGCAACGCCCATTCGCCGGCGGCCGGATCGAACGTGCAATCCACCTCGACGGCGGTCGCACCCATGTAGGCGCGCATCGCGTCGAACTCTTCGTTCAGCAGCACCGGGCTTTCGAGCTGCAGCAGGCGGCACTGGCTTTCGTCTTCGTCCAAAATGTTTCCGAGATTGCCGAGGCGCGTGCGCAAGGTCATCACGCGCCGTTCGCGCAACGAGTCGATGGGCGGGTTCGTGACCTGGCTGAAATTCTGGCGGAAGAAATGGTGCAGGCCGCGGAACTTGTCCGAGAGCACGGCGATAGGCGTGTCGTCGCCCATCGAGCCCACGGCTTCCTTGGCGTCCTCGACCATCGGATGCAGGATGAGTTCGAGATCTTCGATCGTCCAGCCGACCGCGAGCATGCGGCGGCGCAATTCGTCGCGCGACAGCCCCTGCTTGGGTTCGGCGTCTTCCTTGACGATCTGGTCGATGACCGTGATGTTGCGCGTCCAGTCGCCGAAGGGGCGCGATTGCGCAAGCCATTCCTTGAGTTCGCCGTCGCGGTAGAATTTGCCTTCGGCCAAATTGACCGCAATCATCTGGCCCGGGCCCACGCGGCCTTTTTCGACGACCGTTTGTTCGTCGACCTTGACCATGCCCGCTTCCGAACCCACGACGAGCAGCCCGTCGCCGGTGATCGTGTAGCGGCAGGGCCTGAGACCGTTGCGGTCCATGCCGGCCAGCACCCACTTGCCGTCGGTGCAGGCAAGGGCGGCCGGGCCGTCCCACGGCTCCATGACCGAGTTCGCGTAGGCGTACATGTTGCGGATGTGCTGCGGCGTCTTGTCCGCGTAGGACCAGGCCTGCGGCACCATCATGGTCTTGACCATCGGCAGCACGCGCCCGCCGCGCACGAGGAGTTCGAACACATTGTCCATCTGTGCCGAATCCGAGCCCGGCTGCACGACGGGCTTCAGGTCGTCGACCATGGCGCCGAGCGAGTCATGCGCCATGCGCGTCTCGTGGCTCTTCATCCAGTTCACGTTGCCGCGCACGGTGTTGATCTCGCCGTTGTGCGCGAGCGTGCGGAAGGGCTGCGCCAAGCGCCACGTCGGGAACGTGTTGGTCGAATAGCGCTGGTGGTAGATCGCGAAGGACGAGACGAAGCGCTCGTCGGTGAGATCGGGATAGAAGACCGAAAGAGCTTCGGCGAGGAACATGCCCTTGTAGATGATCGAGCGGCACGACAGCGAGCAGATGTAGATGTCGACGATGTTCTCTGCGAGCGCTTGCTTCTCGATGCGGCGGCGGATCACGTAGAGATCGAGCTCGAACTGGTCGTCGGGCGCGTTGCGCACGTTGTGGACCATGATCTGTTCGATCTCGGGGCGCGTGGCGTTGGCCTTCTCGCCGCACACCGAAGTGTCGATCGGCACCTGACGCCAGCCGTAGACGGCGTAGCCCATCTTGAGGATTTCGGTTTCGACGATCGTGCGGCAACGCTCCTGCCCGTCGAGATCGTTGCGCGGCAAAAACACCTGGCCGACTGCGACGCGCGCGGCCGAGGGTGTGACGCCCTGGCGCTCGATGTGGGCTTTGAAAAAGTCCTGCGGGATTTCGATGTGAATGCCCGCCCCGTCGCCGGTCTTGCCATCGGCATCCACGGCCCCGCGGTGCCACACGGCTTTGAGAGCGGCAATCCCCGCCTCGACGACCGAACGGCGCGGCTTGCCGTCGATGGCGACCACGAGCCCGACGCCGCACGCATCGTGCTCGTCGGTCGGATCGTAGGCGTAGCCCGCTTCGAGCTTGGTCGCGTTGGCGCGATAGTCGCGCGCAAAAATCTCGCCGTCGTTGAGTTTGTCGGTCATGGGCTGGTTCCCCTCTACTCTGCCGCGACCGAAGCGGGTGCGGCTTTGGCGGCGAGATATTTGTGGATGGCGGCGGCGGCGTCTTTGCCGTCGCGGATGGCCCACACGACGAGCGAAGCCCCGCGCACGATGTCGCCGGCCGCGAACACGCCGTCGATCGCCGTCATCATCGTGCGGTGGTTGACCTTCAACGTGCCCCAGCGCGTGACGGCAAGTTCGGGGGCGCCGAACATCGTCGGCACGTCTTCGGGATCGAAGCCGAGCGCTTGGATCGCCAGATCGCACGGCAGATCGAAGCTGCTCTCTTCGATCTTTTCCGGCAATTGGCGCCCCGTGGAATCGGCAATGCCAAGGCGCATGCGATAGGCGCGCACGGCTCCGACGGCTTCGGAGCCCGCCTTCTTCTTGGCCTTGCCCGACTTGGCGAGGAAGGCTTCGGGGGCGGCGAGCCACACGAATTCCACACCCTCTTCTTCGGCGTTGTAGACCTCGCGCTGCGAGCCCGGCATGTTCTTCTTGTCGCGGCGATAAAGGCACTTGACCGACTTCGCCCCTTGGCGCACCGCCGTGCGCACGCAATCCATCGCCGTGTCGCCGCCGCCGATCACGACGACGTTTTTGCCCGCCGCATCGAGCGTGCCGTCGTCGAAATCCGGCACCTCGTCGCCGAGGCCCTTGCGGTTCGACGCCGTGAGATACGTCATCGCGGGCACGATGTTGGCAAGGCCCACACCGGGCGCTTCGATCGCGCGCGCTTTGTAGACACCCGTGGCCACCAAAATCGCATCGTGCTTGGCGCGCAATTCGTCGAGCGTGGCTTCGCGACCCACTTCGAAATTGAGATGGAAATTGATGTTACTGTCTTCGAACAGCTTCTGGCGACGCTGCACGACCTCTTTTTCGAGTTTGAAATTCGGGATGCCGTAGATCATGAGGCCGCCCGCACGGTCGTAACGGTCGTAGACATGCACCTGGTAGCCCTTGCGGCGCAGCGCGTCGGCTGCGGCAAGCCCACCAGGACCGGCACCGATGATGCCGATCGATTGCGCGCGTTCCTGTGGCGGCGCGATGGGCTTGACCCAGCCTTTTTCGAAGGCGGTGTCGGTGATGTATTTTTCGACCGAACCGATCGTGACGGAATCGAAGCCCTTTTCGATCACGCAATTGCCTTCGCACAGGCGGTCTTGCGGGCAAATGCGGCCGCAGATTTCCGGAAACGTGTTGGTCGCCTGGCTGATTTCGTAGGCTTCTTCGAGCCGGTTTTCCGCCGTGAGTTTCAGCCAGTCCGGGATGTTGTTCGAGACCGGGCAATGGATCTGGCAGAACGGCACGCCGCATTGCGAGCAGCGCCCGGCTTGCGCCTCGGCCTCGGTCTTGCTGAACTCGGCATAAATCTCGTCGAAATCGGCCGTGCGCTCGGCGGCAACGCGCTTTTGCGGCATTTTCTGGTCGCGATCGACGAAGTGCAGCATTTTGCCGGTGGTCGCCATGGGCAAGGTCCTGACGAAAATGAAAAAGGGACCGACGGTCTAAGCTAAGTTGAACAGCAGGAACAGCGAAAAAGAGAAAGCAGGACAGTATAGGGTAACTACTTTCTTGAGGAAGTTGAAAAATGAGGCAGAATTGAGAATTTACTTGTAGAGTGTATAAAATTTAGTACATTTTTAGTATCGAATTTGCGATTTCCTGCGTCGACCGGAATTCCGTATACATCTTTCGTAAAGTTTTGCGGGGATGCAATGGATTTTGTCACGGCCATCAAGGCGTGCTTCACGAAATATGTCGGGTTCGCCGGTCGCGCCCCACGCAGCGAATATTGGTATTTTACGCTGTTTCTGGTCGTCGTTGCGATCGCGCTCGGGGCCGCCGGGCTCGACCAGGTCGGCAATTTCTTTTCCCTCGTGACGCTGCTGCCGAGCCTCGCGGTCGGCGTGCGTCGCCTGCACGACACCGACCGGTCCGGCTGGTGGCTGCTGCTTTTGCTCGTGCCGCTGGTCGGCATGATCGTACTGATCGTATGGTTCGTCAAAAGCGGTACGCAAGGTGCAAACCGCTTCGGCGACGATCCGCTGCAGCCAGCCCAATCCGCCCTTCCGCCCGACGCCTGACAATCGCGACACCTGACAATAGAGTCGGACACACGACGATGGAATCCACGCAGTTTCTCGGACAAGCCGCTTTGTGCCTGGCGCTTGTCGCCGCCTTCCTGCAGACCATGCCGTCCTTGCGGCTCGCGGCAATGGCCGCTTGCATCGCGACGATGGCGGCGGGTTATGCCGAAGGTCTTGCCTGGCTGTGGATCGGCGCAGGCTTGGTGTTGCTCGTGCATGCGTGGCGCTACGCCCAGGCGCGCGCCACGCTTGAGCGGTTGACGTCGGACGAAACGCCCTCGCCCGCCGCCCTGTTCGCGTTCGTCAATCGCGAGACGCTGGCACCGGGCCAGATCCTGTTCAAACGCGGCGACGCCGGGGCAGAGATGTATCTGATCGTCGAAGGCGAGATCGAAATCGTCGAGCTCGGCAAGATTCTGGGCGCAGGCTCGGTGCTGGGCGAGGTCGCACTCGTTGTGCCCTCGCACAAACGCACGGCGACCGCGCGCGCCAAATCGAACGTGACGCTTGCGCGCATGACCAAACGCGACATGGAGCTGACGGCCCTGCAGAACCCGACTTTCGGGTTTGAGCTGTTGAAGCTCGTCGCACGCCGCCTGTCGGACGACGTCGAACGTCTCGAGCAGCGGATCGCGGACAGCGCTTAAAAGAGGCAGCGCCTAGGCGGGTGCGGCGAAGCGCCCACCTTTGCGGTAGGCGGCAAGATAAACGGGGGCGACTGCTTCCATGGCAGCGGGCTGGATGCACAAAGCTTCGAGGCCTTGCGCACCTGTGCCGATATTGTCGGTCTTGAGCAATTCCACCTGGTCGCGCGTGAGGAGCTTGATCGGCAGCATGCCCATCAGCGTGCCCTGGATTTCCGCGATCGGCCACGCGATGGGCACGAGGCCGCGATGTTTGCCGATCGTCTTCAGCAGAAACTCCATGAGTTCGCGGAAGGTGTAGACTGTGGGGCCGACCGCCTCAAAGATCTGACCCTTGGCGCTGTCGTAAGCGATCGCGCGCTCGATTGCGGCCGCCACATCGTCGACATAGACGGGCTGGAACTTCGTGTGCCCGCCGCCGATCAGCGGCAAGGCCGGCGACCAGGCCGCCATCTGCGCAAAGCGATTGAAGAAACCGTCTTCGGCTCCGATCACGATCGACGGGCGGATGATCGTGGCGTTCGGGAACGCTGCGCGCACGCCTGCTTCGCCCGCAGCCTTGCTGCGCGCATATTCGGATTTGGAGGCGGCATCGGCACCGAGGGCCGAGACTTGCACAAACGACGTCGCCCCTGCCGCAAACGCGGCTTTGGCCAACCGTGCCGCCCCGTCGGCCTGCAGGGCTTGGAAGCTCTGGCTGCCGCTTTGGGCGAGAATGCCGACCAGATTGACGACCGCATCTGCACCTTGCACCGCCGACGCAAGCGCTTCGTCGCTGTCGGTCAAATTGACGCGCAGCGGGGCGATCTGCCCGACAGCACCCATGGTCTTGAGGAAGGCACCCGCGACGGGATCGCGCATGCAGGCGCGCACGACATAGCCTCGCTGCGCCAAGCGCCGCACCACATAGCGCCCGATGAAGCCCGAAGCCCCGAACACCGTTGCGCGCCGAACCGGTCCGATCCCTGCCCCCATGTGCTTGGCCCCCTATCACTTCCGCAATGGCGCTTGAAATGCCAGATCCCATGGCGATAGAGCCAAGCCCGGCGCGCGTCAAGTCCCGGCCCGGGTGCCGACGGCGCAACCGCGCAAGGAGCATTTGACTTCGGCCCGTTCTTCGGCGTAAAGACGCGGCCTTGCGCACGAGACCCGGTGCCCGGGTGGCGGAATTGGTAGACGCGCTAGATTCAGGTTCTAGTGGCCGTAAGGTCGTGGAAGTTCGAGTCTTCTCTCGGGCACCAACTCTCCCCTTCGAACAGGGTCAAATGGCAACGACCGTCCATCTGCATCAAGGCGACCTCCCCGACGGGCTCAAATTCGGCGCGTCGATCGCGATCGATTCCGAGACCATGGGCCTGCGCCCCGAGCGCGACCGGCTGTGCGTGGTGCAATTGTCGGGCGGCGACGGAACGGCGCATTGCGTGCGTTTTGCCAAAGGTACCTACGACGCTCCCAATCTCAAGGCGCTGCTGACCGATCCGGCGACGCTCAAAATCTTCCACTTCGCGCGCTTCGACGTGGCCATGTGCGCCAAATATCTTGGCGTGCGCGTGGCCCCCATCTACTGCACCAAAATCGCCTCGCGCTTGGTGCGCACCTTCACCGACCGGCACGGCCTCAAGGATCTGTGCCGCGATCTGATCGGCAAAGAACTGTCCAAAGAGCATCAATCCTCGGATTGGGGAGCGGCGGAACTCACCCAAGCGCAGCTCAATTATGCGGCATCCGACGTGCTCTATCTGCACGCGCTCAAGGTCAAACTCGACGACATGCTCGCGCGCGAAGGCCGCACGCATCTGGCGCAAGCCTGTTTCGATTTTCTGGGGACCCGCGCCGATCTCGATCTGCTGGGCTGGGGCGAAGAAGACATCTTCGCGCATTGACGTGTGGCCCCGTGTTGCTGCAGCGCAGCATAAAACTTGACTTGCCCCCACGCGCTGCAATTTTTCTTTACAAAACATTTACTTAGAGACATTGACTTCGTGCCTCCAAAACAGGCATAGTTCTTGCCTTGCGATGGGAGGCCCTCCCGGCCAATGACAACGCTGAAAGCCGTATCGACTGTGGCAAATCCGGCATCGGCGCGCGACCTCGCGGTGGCGCGACGTGCGATTGCGGTCGAGCGTGCCGGGCTGGAAGCTCTGGAAGCAAGCCTCGACGCGAATTTCATCGCGGCGATCGATCGCATCGTCGCGGCCCCCGGCCGCGTGATCGTATCGGGCATGGGCAAATCGGGCCATGTCGCGCGCAAGATTGCCGCGACCTTGGCCTCGACCGGCACGCCTGCCCAGTTCGTGCACCCGGCCGAAGCAAGCCACGGCGATCTTGGCATGATCACGGCCGCCGACGTCGTTTTGGCCCTGTCCAATTCAGGCGAAACCGTCGAGATGACCGATCTGGTGGGCTATTCGCGCCGCTTTGCGATCCCGCTGATCGCCATCACCGCGCGCGAGAAATCGGCCCTGGCGAATGCTGCCGACATCGTGCTGCTGCTGCCGGCGGCCGAAGAAGCGTGCCCGGTGGGCCTTGCCCCCACGACCTCGACGACGATGCAGCTCGCACTCGGCGACGCGATCGCGGTGGCCCTCATGGAACGGCGCGGCTTTACGGCAGCACACTTCCGCGAATTCCATCCGCGCGGCGCTTTGGGTGCGCGGCTCGCGAAGGTGGGCGATCTCATGCACACCGATTTGCCGCTCGCGAGCCCCGGCCAGAAAATGGCCGACGTGCTGATCAAGATGACGGCCAAACGCTTCGGCTGCGTGGCCGTGGTCGACGCGCAAGGCTGGCTTGCCGGCATTGTCACCGACGGCGATTTGCGCCGCCACATGGCGCCCGACCTGCTCGACCGGCCGGTCGAAGCGGTGATGACGCGCAATCCGCGCGCGGTCGCCCCCGACACGCTCGCCGCCGAGGCGCTGGCGCTGATGAACGCGCACCAGATCACGGCGCTGTTCGCCTGCGAAACGCAAGACGGCCAGCGCCGTCCGGTCGGCATCCTGCATATCCACGATCTGCTGCGCGCAGGTGTCGCATGATTCCGCGTGCAACGCCGCGCCCGCCCCAGCCCGAAATTGGGCTCGTCGATTTGCCGCCCCCGCCGGTACCGGTGCCAGTCGCATCCGAGACCCAAGCGGTTCCGCCGCCGCGCGCCCGGCTCGCGGGCCTCACGCCGGGCGGCCCGCGCGTGTACAGCCCGCTCTACAGCCAGATCGTGGGCTTGCTCAAATTCGCACTGCCGGCCGCCGCCCTCGGGATCGCGGCCCTGGTGCTGCTGTGGCCGCAGCTCAATCCGATCGACGCGCGCTTTCGCCTTACGCCCGTGCAGGTGTCGATCGAGGACCTCGAAAATCTGCGCATGGTGCAGCCGCGCTATGTCGGCGTCGACGACCGCAACCAGCCTTACACGATCGTCGCCGAACAGGCGACGCAAGCCAAAGGCTCGTCCGATTCGACCGACCTCAAAGATCCGCAAGGCGACATTGCGATGAATTCGGGCACGTGGCTTGCGATGACGGCCGAGCACGGGCTCTACCACCAGCCCGACAAGGCGCTCGAATTGTGGGGCGGGGTCACGTTGTTCCACGACGGCGGCTACGAGATTTCGACCGACCGCGCGCGCATCGATCTCGACCGCGGCACCGCGCAAGGCGATGCGCCCGTGCGTGCGCAAGGCCCCAACTCGCAGCTCGACGGGTCCGGCTTCCGCATCGACGATCGCGGGGCCCGCGTCGAAGTCACGGGCCAAGCGCGCGTGCTGCTGTTCCCCACGCCGCGCGCCACACCCGCCTCGACCAGCACGACGCCCCGCGCGCAAGCGGCCGTCCCGCCGCCGCCAACCCCGGCGCCGCGCCGATGAGCGGTTTTTTGCGCCTCTCTTTCTTGGCCGTCTTGTCGGCCTTATGCAGCACCTGGGGTGCGGCCGCCTGGAGCCAGGCGATCGATCTCGGGCGCGGCGGCTCGGGAACGCCCATCGAGATCACGGCCAGCAACGGCATCGAATGGGACCGTGATGCCAAGCGCTATGTCGCGACCGGCAATGCCGCCGCACGCCAGGGCGACACGAGCGTCTATGGCGATCGGCTCGTCGCGTGGTATCGCGAAGCGGCCACCGGCGGCACCGAAATCTTCCGCTACGAAGCGATCGGCAATGTGCGCTTCGAAACGCCCACCCAGAAGGTCGAGGGCGATCGCGGCATCTTCGACGTCGACAGCGAAGTTGTGGTCGTGACGGGTCGCGCCCTCAGGCTCACCACGCCCACCGACACGCTGACCGCGCGCGACACGCTCGAATACTGGGCCGCGCGCGAGATTGCGGTCGCACGCGGCAACGCGATGATCGTGTCGGGCGAACGGCGCATGACGGCCGACGTGATGACGGCGCACTTCGTGCAACAACAGCCGCAAGCGCGAACAGCGGCCGCACCGGCACGCGGGCAGCAGAATGCGCGCAGCGGCCAGCGCCCGGCCACAGGTAACGCGCCGGGCGGCAACGATGCGCGCCTGCAGCGCGTCGAGGCGTTCGGCAACGTGCACGTTTCCACGCCGACCGAAATCGCGCGCGGCGATCGCGGCGTCTACAACATGCAGACGAGCATTGCGCAGCTCGCCGGCAATGTGCGCCTCACGCGCGGCGACAACCAGATGGCCGGCGATTTCGGCGAAGTGAACATGAATACCGGTATCTCGCGCCTGCTGAGTGCGCCCGGATCGGGCGACGGGCGCGTGCGCGGCCTGCTCATTCCGCAGCAGGCGCGGCCATGAACGACCGCCCCTATCCCGTGCGCACGGCGCAAGCCCCCTCCGCTTCAGCGGCGACCGGCGATGCGCCGGAATTGCGGGTCGTCGCGGACAATCCGGGCCTCGTCGCGCACAAGCTCGGCAAACGCTACAAAGGCCGGCCGGTGGTGCGCGAAGTGACGCTGAGCGTGCAGCGCGGCGAAGCGGTCGGCCTGCTCGGGCCCAACGGGGCCGGCAAAACCACGTGCTTCTACATGATCACGGGTTTGATCGCGCCCGATTTCGGCTCGATCCGGCTCGACGGCGCCGACATCACGAGCCTGCCGATGTACCGGCGCGCGCGCTTGGGCATCGGCTATCTGCCGCAGGAAACCTCGATCTTCCGCGGCCTCACGGTCGAGCAGAATATCCGCGCCGTGCTCGAACTCATCGAAAGCGACGCAACGCGCCGCGAGGCCGTGCTCGACGAATTGCTCGCGGAGTTTTCGATCTCGCATCTTCGCCAAGCGCCTGCGATGGCGCTGTCGGGCGGCGAGCGGCGGCGCGTGGAAATCGCACGCGCCCTCGCCTCGCAGCCGCATTTCGTGCTGCTCGACGAACCGCTCGCGGGCATCGACCCGATTGCGGTCGGCGACATCCGCGATCTCGTGCGCCACTTGAAAGATCGCGGCATCGGCGTGCTGATCACCGACCACAATGTGCGCGAAACGCTGGAGATCGTCGATCGCGCCTACATCCTGCACGACGGCCACGTGCTGATGGAAGGTACGCCCGACGCGATCGTCGCCTCGCGCGACGTGCGGCGCGTCTATCTCGGCGAGCGGTTCTCGCTATGACGCGCGGAGGGCAAACATGAACCGCCTTGCCCCGCGCCTCGACCTGCGCCAGACGCAGCAGCTCGTGATGACGCCGCAGCTGCAGCAGGCGATCAAGCTTCTGCAGCTCTCCAATCTGGAAGTCGCCCAATTCGTCGAAGAGGAGCTTGCGCAAAATCCGCTGCTCGAGCGCGACGAGCCGGGCGCCGAAAGCGGAGCCAACGAAATCGTCGACCGCGGCGAAGCGCCCGATCTGGCGCGTGCCGACGCCGAAACCTCGCTGCTCGATCCGGTGGCGGGTGCGGCCCAGTCGAACGAAGCCCCGCTCGACATCGACTACGACAACAATTTCAGCAAAGGTGCCGACGAGCCGCAGGGCGAAGGCGAGTTCCTCGGCGAATGGAAGGGGACCGGCGGGCGCTCGGATTTCGAGGATTCGGAATTCGGCCTCGAACAGACGCTGGCACGCCCGGTTTCGCTGCGCGAACATCTGCTGGCGCAAGCGGGCGTCGATTTCGCCGAGCCCGTCGACCGCATCATCGCGGCCCGCCTCGTCGATCTCATCGACGATTGCGGCTACTTGACAGCGCCGCTCGGCGAGCTTGCCGCCAAGCTCGACATCGACGAGGCGGAGATCGAACGCGTGCTCAAGCGCTGCCAGCGCTTCGATCCGCCCGGCATCTTCGCGCGCAGCCTTAAAGAATGCTTGGCCCTGCAATTGGCCGAGCGCAACCGTCTCGACCCGTGCATGGAAAAGCTGCTCGAAAATCTCGATCTGCTGGCCAAGCGCGACGTCGCCACGCTGCAGCGTCTGTGCGCCTGCGACAACGAAGATCTGCAGGACATGGTGGCCGAGCTGCGCAGCCTCGACCCCAAGCCAGGGCTCGCCTTCGACCGGGCACTTGCAAGCCCGATCGTGCCCGACGTTTTGATGCGCCTGGCCGCCGACCGCAGCTGGATCATCGAGCTCAACCAGGAAACGCTGCCGCGCGTGCTTGTCAACACGCGCTATCACGCGCGCGTGCACGGGGCCGTGCGCACCAAGCAGGAAAAGGAATTCGTCGCCGAGCGACTGCATGCGGCCAACTGGCTCGTCAAATCGCTGCACCAGCGCGCGCAGACGATCCTCAAAGTGTCGGTCGAGATCGTGCGCCAGCAGGACGGGTTCTTCCGCCGCGGCGTGCGCCATCTGAAGCCGCTCGTGCTGCGCGACATCGCGGCCGCCATCGACATGCACGAATCGACCGTGAGCCGGGTCACGACCAACAAGTTCATCGCGACCCCGCACGGCATCTTCGAACTCAAATATTTCTTCACCTCGGCGATCCCGGCCTCGGGCGGGGGCGACGCGCATTCGGCCGAGGCCGTGCGCGACCATATCCGTGGCCTGATCGATGCCGAGACAGCAACGGAGATCCTGTCCGACGACCGCATCGTCGAGCTGCTCAAAGCCAGCGGCATCGACATTGCGAGACGTACGGTCGCCAAGTATCGCGAGGCGATGAACATCGCTTCGTCGGTCCAGCGCAGACGCGAAAAAGCGTCGGGTTTCTAGTCGCTTAAGGGAAAACGCTTGACCCTTGCAGGACCCGGGCGCAGGCTCGGTCAAAGGGTGGAAAAAAATGCGCAACCATCGCGTCGCCCCCGACTTGACGAGCCTTGCAGCCGACTTGACGAGCCTTGCAATGGCCACCTATGTTCCCCGGCAATTGCGGAAAGAAGGGCCGGACGGCGCGGCCCGCAGCCCGTGTCTTTACGTCGCACACTCAACCGGAAAACGACCCCAATCATGCAGTTGTCAGTAAGCGGCAAGCGCCTCGATGTCGGCGATTCGTTGCGCAACCATGTCGGCAAGATTCTCCAAGCGGCGGTCGATCGCTATTTCGGCCGCGCCCTCGAAGGCAAGGTCGTGTTCGAACGCCAGCGCCATATCTTCCGCGCCGACATTTCGGTGCATGTGCGCCGCGGCATGACGCTGCAGAGCCACCACGAAGCAAGCGACCCCTATGCCGCCTTCGACGGTGCGGTCGAACGGCTCGACCATCGCCTGAAGCGCCACAAGGGCCGCATCAAGGACCGCAAGCGCGGCAAGGGTGCGGACGCCGACGACGGCGTATTCGAAGCCGCCCGCTATGCCGTGATCGAAACGGAAGCCGAAACGCTCGACCAAGCGCAGCTCGCCGCCCCCATCGTTGCGGAAATGACGACCGACATCGGCACGCACAGCGTGGGCGAAGCGGTCGCACGCCTCGATCTCGGCCAGAAACCGGTGCTGATGTTCCGCAACAGCGCCAACGGCCAATTCAACGTCGTCTATCGGCGCGCGGACGGAGCGATCGGTTGGATCGATCCGGGCGCGCAATCCGCCACCTCGGCCAAACGCTAGGCGCCCGCCAATGCCCTCCATGGAACTCACCGAATTTCTCGCCCCCGAAGCGGTCCTCGCCTCGGTTCGCGCCACCAACAAAAAGCAGGTGCTGCAGGAGATTGCGCGCAAGGCGGCCGAGCTTTCCTCGGTCGAAGAACGCCTGATCCTCGACGTTGTGCTCGAGCGCGAACGGCTCGGCACCACGGGCGTGGGCAACGGCATCGCGATCCCGCACGGCAAGCTTGCGGGCTTGAAGCGTCTTTACGGCGTGTTCGCGCGCCTGGAAAAGCCGGTCGATTTCGAAGCGATCGACGAGCAGCCGGTCGATCTCATTTTCATGCTGCTCGCACCCGAGGGTGCGGGTGCGGACCATCTGAAGGCGCTCGCCCGCGTCTCGCGGCTGCTGCGCGACCGGCGCATGTGCGAAAAACTGCGCGGCTCGGACCGCGCCGACGCGCTCTACGCGCTTTTGACCGAACACGCTGCCAGCCACGCGGCCTGACGGCCGCTGGGGCCAGCCACGCGGCCTGATGGCCGCTGGGGCCAGCCACGCGGCCTGATGGCCGCGCGCCGAACCAACACTTACATTGCGTCGCGCGGCTCGAGTTCGTGCTGGCGAATGGCGGCAAACGCCAGATCGCGGTCGGGGGCTGTGCCGATGCGCTCGCCGTCGGCGGCAAAAATCGCATAGATCGGGCGCGGAGCGGATTCGCCGGGCAGCGTCTCGACAAGGCGCCGCACATAGGCGACACCCTGCACGCCCAATGCGGCAAAAGCTTCGGCCGACATGGGTTCGGAACCGGCGGTGGATTGGTTCATATCAACGCTCCTTGCTCGCGGCTGGGGTTGCCGCTTGGTCGTCGAGGCGGGCTGCACCCACGTCGATCGTCTTGTTCTTCGCGGCGTTGGCACCGCTGCGAATGGGGATCGAGCGCGCTTTGGGCTCGGCCAAGGGGCGCATCAGGTCGATGTGCAAGAGGCCATTGTCGAGCGTGGAGCCCGTCACTTCGATGCCGTCGGCAAGCACGAAACTGCGCTGGAATTGGCGGGCGGCGATGCCGCGATGGATATAGACGCGGCCCTGCTCGTCGGTCTGCTTGCCGCGGATCGCAAGCTGGTTGTTCTCGACCGTGATCGACAGATCGTCGAGCCCGAAGCCGGCGACGGCGAGCGTGATGCGCAGACCGTTTTCGCCGATCTGCTCGATATTGTAGGGCGGATAGCCTTCGGCCGCATGTTTGGCAATGCGATCGATCGTGCGCTCGAATTCGTCGAATCCGAGCAGCAGCGGATTGTTGAACAGCGACAAACGCGTCATCGGCGGCACCCTCCCAACGAGCAATGCCAAGTTACGGTCGGCGCCGACCCCTGAAGCACGGGCATCGACGCCTTGCCATCAATATGGCAAGCGCGCGCGCCCTCATCAAGAGGGGGGCGCTTCAGCTGCCCGGTCAGGTGCCCGGGCGGCGCGTATATTTGGCCGAACGCGGCGCCATGCGGCCGGGGGCGGGCTTGGTCGCCGGGACCGGTGCAGCACCCGGTTTTTTGCCCGGGTGATTTAAGGTCCGGTTCCGCGCGACATTGTCGGCGGCGGCAAAAAAGCGCTGCGTGGCGGCAGTCGACGGTACCGGCGCGCCGTCGCGGACCGCGCGCACGCGATCAAGCTCGGCCTCCATCTGGAAGTCGGCGCCGCCGGCCATGCGCTCGAGCTGTTTGGCCGCCCCTTCGAGATTGACGACCATTTGTTCGAGTTCGAGCCGGTGTGCACGCATCAGATCGTCGCGCTTGAGGGTATGGCGAAACCCTGCCGCACGCTGGCGGAAGCGTTTGGCCTTGGCCAGATACATGTCGGCTTTGGGGTCGGGGCTTTTCATCTTCCTGGAGTTCGACTCGAGACCCCAAAAAGTATACGCCCCGACCCCGACAAGCAAATGCAGGCCCGGTCGCCGCCTCTACCGCATGCCGTGCCCGTGGCCGCGCCCGCGATGCTCGAACGTTTCGGCAAGGGCGGCTTTCTGCTGGTCGTTGAGGGCCAGTTGCAGCCGCTCGAGGGCCGGGCGGATCGTCTTCATCCCCTCAAGCATGGCAGCCATGACGGTTTCGCGGCGCGCCAGGCTTGCCGCCGCGTCGTTGGCCGGAGCGGCCGCCGTCGGGGTGGCGCACAGGCGCTTCATGGGCTCGGCCGCCGCACGCGCGTCGCGCGCGAACGCGTCCCACGCCGCACGCTGCTCGGATGTCGGCTTCACCTTGGCTTCCGTATAGGAAAGGCGGCTGGCGAGCCGCGCATCCCCGTCGCGGCACATGCGGTCGAGCATGCCTTGCGACCGGTCCGACATGTGGTCGGGGCGGCGATCGTGCTCGCGTGCGGGACGGTCCTGGGCGAGGGCCGCACCGGCGACAAGCGACAAAGCGAGGGCTGCAACGATGCGAGTCTTCATGGGGGAAATCTCCTGGTTGGATCGTGTCGGGTTTCGACGCGATCCTTGTCGCAGACATGCGCGCTGCGGCGATGACTGCGGCGTTTCATCGTGTAACCCGGCGTTACACCGCAGGCCGTAGGCGGCACGCCTCGACGCGGCTAGACTGATACCCGTCATGAACATGCGCACCGCCCATATTCTGATCGTCGACGACGACCGCGAGATAAGACGCCTCATCGTGCGGCTGCTGACCGAGAACGGCCTGCGCGCCACGGCCGTCGGCGATGCGCGCGAAGCCGACGCCGCCCTCGCGGCCGGGCGCTTCGATCTCGTGGTGCTCGATTTGATGCTGCCCGGCGAAGACGGGCTTTCGATCGCGCGCCGCCTGCGCGCAACAAGCGACGTGCCGATCCTGATGCTGACCGCACGCGGCGGCGAGATCGACCGCATCGTCGGGCTCGAGATGGGTGCGGACGACTATCTCGCCAAACCCTTCAGCCCGCGCGAGCTGGTGGCGCGCATCCGCGCCATTCTGCGCCGCACGGGCGAGCGCAGCGACGAAGCGCCCAAAACGCGCAGCTTCCGCTTTGCGGGCTGGCGCGTGGACGCCGCACGCCGCGAACTGCACCGGCCCGACGGGGCGCTTGTGCCCACGACAGACGCCGAATTCGATCTCCTGTGGGCCTTTCTCGAGCGCCCGCAACGCGTGCTGAGCCGCGAGCAGCTGCTCGATCTGGCGCGCGGGCGGGCCGCGCAATTGTTCGACCGTTCGATCGACGTGGCCGTGATGCGCCTGCGCCGCAAGATCGAGCCCGATCCGACCAAACCCGAAATCATCCGCACCGTGCGCAACGGCGGCTACATGTTCGCCGCCGACGTCGAGGCGGGCACGTGAAACGCATCGCTTGGCTCGACGGCATTGCCGCGCGCATTGCGGCCGTCTCGATACTCGGGCTGGTGCTGGCGCAATTGGCCGCCGTCGGCGTCGCCTTGCTGCTGCGGCCGCACGAGTTGCAGGTGTTCCAGGCACGCTGGCTCGTCGATACGACGTCGGACGTGGCGCGCGAGGTCTTCACGCGCCCGCCGGGCGAGCGCGCGCGCGCCTTGCGCGAGCGCCCCGAGGTCGCACATTTGTCGTTCGCGTTGCAACCGACCTTCGAGAGCGACGCCGAACTGCGCCGGCCGCGCGGGCCGGGTGGGCGTCTGCAGCGCGGCATCGCCGAGCGGCTGCCGCCGGGCTACCGGGTCGAGGTGGATCTCGTCGCCTTCGCACCGGGCCGCGCGTGGAACGCGCCCGACCGCTATATCCGCCGCGTGCCCGACGAAGCGTCCGTCTGGAACGAAGGGACCGGCGGCGTGGTGCCCGGCAGTTTCGTGCTCGCCGTACGCGGCCCCGACGGCACCTGGCTCGTCGTGCGCCCGAAAGAAGCACAGATCGGCTGGGGCTGGATCGTGTTCGCGGCGTGGCTTGCCGCAACCGCCGCAGCGGGCGCTTTTGCCGCGTGGTGGGCCGCACACCGGCTCGTACGCCCGCTTGCAGCCCTCGCGCGCGAAGCCGCCCGCGCCGGTGCGGGCCTCGCCCCGCTTACGCAAGCCGCCAAAGACGCGCCGCGCGAAGTGCGCACGATCGGCGAAGCTTTGGCGCGCATGCGCGGCCAGCTCGTGCGCCATGTCGAAGACCGCACGCAGCTGCTCGCCGCCGTGAGCCACGATCTGCGCACGCCGCTCACGAGGCTACGCTTGCGCGCCGAGGGAATCGGCGACGAGTCCGAGCGCGCCAAAGCGCTCGGCGATCTCGAAGAGATGGAGCGCATGATCGGCGAGACGCTCGCATTCGCGCGCGCCGACGCGCTCGAAGCGGCGCCCGAGCGTTTCGATCTTGCAGCCCTCGTGCAGACGCTCGTGGACGAGCGCATCGACATGGACCGGCCGGTCGACTACGAAGGCCCGGCGAGCCTCGTCATCGAAGGCCGCGCGGGTGCCCTCAAACGCGCACTCGCCAATCTCATCGACAACGCGCTCGCCTATGCCGGCCCCACGCGCGTACGGCTCGGCGTCGAGGCCGACGCGATCGCCGTCGTCGTCAGCGACGACGGACCCGGCATTCCTGCCGACCGGCTCGAAGACGTGTTCCGCCCCTTCGTGCGGCTCGAAGCCTCGCGCTCGCGCGAAACCGGTGGTGCCGGCTTGGGGCTTGCGGTCGCGCGCGACGTCGCCCGCGCGCATGGCGGCGACGTAACACTCGCCAATCGCAGGCCCAAAGGCCTCGAGGCGCGCCTCACGCTGCCGAAAATTGCCGGGCCGAAAATCGCCGGGCCGGAAATCGCTTGAGGTAGGCGGCCGTTCGTCGTACGCGGGAACGATGGCAAAAGCGCTCGAAGTGATCGACGTCGCGATCCTGGCCGGCGGGCTCGGTACAAGGCTTGCCGCGACCGTGCCCGGCCTGCCCAAAGCGCTCGCACCCGTGGCGGCGCGCCCCTTCGTCGAACATCTGCTCGATTGGCTCAGCGCCCAAGGGGCGCGGCGCATCGTGTTTCTGCTCGGCCATCGCGCCGAACAGCTCGAAGCGCATCTGGCCAACCATCCGCGCGCGCGCATCGCGTTCGAGACCAGCATCGAACCGCAGCCGCTCGGCACCGGCGGTGCGATCGGCTTTGCGCGCGCGAAACTGCGCAGCGATCCCATCCTCGTCGTGAACGGCGACACGTTCGTGGACGCGGATCTTGCTCCGATGCTTGCCGCCCATCGAAGAAGCGGATCGCCTGCAACCTTGCTGGCGGTCGAAGTCGCCGACGCGGCACGCTACGGCCGCCTCGACATCGCGGGCGGCAGGCTCCAGGCCTTCGTCGAAAAAGACGCAAGCTTCGCCGGTCCCGCCGCAATCAATGCCGGCGTATATCTGCTGTCGCAAACTTTGCTCGCCCGCATCGCCGCCCGAGGCCAGGGCTCGCTCGAGCGCGACGTTTTTGCGACCCTTGCGCCCGGCACACTCGGCGTTCATCTCGACCGTGCGGCGCGCTTCGTCGATATCGGCACGCCCGAAAGCTGGCAGTCGGCCGCATCCATCGTCGCGAAAGAAACGCCGTGACCGCCGACGACTTCCCGCCAATCCGCCGCCTCGGCCGGCGCGCGGTTTTCGAGAACCGCGTCTGGCGCGTGTTCGCCGACGCGATCGCCGACGCAAGCGGCGCACAGGTGCCGGACTATTTGGTGCTCGAAGCCAAAGCGGTTCCCGCCAACGCGATCGGCGGGGTGGCCGTCTTGCCGATCCTGGCCGACGGGCGCATCGCGTTGCTGCGCAATTGGCGCCACGCGATCGACGGCTGGAGTTGGGAAGCAGCCAAAGGTTTCGTCGAAGCGGGCGAAGATCCGGCCGCAGCGGCGATGCGCGAACTCGCCGAGGAAACGGGGCTTGCCTGCACGGCAGGCGATCTCGTGTCGCTCGGCAGCGTGCATGCGGAGCCCGCCGCCATGGCGACGCGGGCAGCCCTCTATGTCGCGCGCAATTGTACCGCGCTTGCGGACCATGTGCTTGAAGCCGACGAAGCCGGGCTCGGCCGCGTGGCGTTTTTCGACGCCGACGCGGCCGAAGCACTCTGGCAGACCGGCGAAATGCGCGACGCTTTGAGCCTGCTGCTGCTCGCGCGCCGCACGGTCGCCCTTAAAGCGCCTTGAGACCTGCGCTGCGGCGGCCAAGCCACTGCGCGTAGTCGGCGGGCGGCTTCTCGAACTCGAGATGGATCTGGTCGTTGAAACGCTCGCGCACGGTAAAGGCCAGCGTCTGCGACAGCCCGTCGAAACGCAAGGTGCCGCGCTCGCCGCTGCGCATCGCATGCGCCGTGCGCACATGCGCCCCGCCTTCCGAAGCGTCGACCAGCGTGCCGTCGATGCGCGCACCGCTGCCGTCGTAGACGTCCACGCTGGCCTGGATCGCATAGCGCGGGAACTTGCGCCGGTTGGCGTCTTGCGTGGAGGTGCGCACCACGCGCACCAGGATCTGGCGCAGACCCTCGACGTTTTTGGTGACCGACGCGATCGCCGCGCGCACTTCGGCCGCCGAGTTGCCGACCGAGTCGGCTTCGCGGCTGACGTTCTGGATCTTCGAGGAGACCTCGCGGGAGGCTTCGGCCGTCTGGCCGACATTGCGCGCGATCTCCTGCGTGGCTGCCCCCTGCTCTTCCATGGCGGCCGCAATGGCGCTTGCGACCTCGTCCACCTCGCGAATGCGCTCGCCGATTTCGGCGACGGCTGCCACGGCCGCTTCGGTCGCGGCCTGGATCTCGCCGACCTGACGGTCGATGTCTTCGGTCGAACGGCCCGTCTGGTTGGCGAGGTTCTTGACCTCCGAGGCCACGACCGCAAAGCCCTTGCCGGCATCGCCCGCACGGGCCGCTTCGATGGTCGCGTTGAGCGCCAGGAGATTGGTCTGGCCCGCGATCTGGCCGATGAGCTTCGTCACTTCCGAAATTTTCGCGACCGCGTCCGACAGCGAGCGGATCGTCGCCTGCGCCTTCTCGCCGCTCGCGACCGCGTGCTTGGTGACACTCGACGCACGCGCGACCTGGCCCGAGATCTCGCGGATCGAGGCCGACAATTCTTCGGCTGCCGACGATACGGTCTGCACATTGACGAGCGCTTCTTCCGACGCCGCTGCGACCGACTGGCTGTCGATCGACACTTCCTGCGCCAGCGTGGTCATGCCCTGCGCCGCATTGTCGACCTGGCGCGTGGTGGCCGCGATCGATTCGACGGCGGCGGAGGTTTCGCGCTCCACCGTTTCGGCCATATCGAGCAATGCCTGCTTTTTCTGGCGCTCGGCTTCGGCCGCTGCCGCCCTCTGTTCTGCCTCCAGTCGGAGTTTTTCCTTGCCGGCATCCTGGAACACTTGCAGCGCAGCCGCGAGTTTGCCGATTTCTTCGGTCTGGTCCTTGTGCGGGATCGCGATGTCCAAATTGCCCGACGCCGTCTCGCGCATCGCGGCCATAACGCGCTTGAGCGGCATCAAAATGCCGATGAAAATAACCGCCGTGCCCAGAAGCAATGCCCCCAGAACGCCACCGGCGGTGAGACTGATCGAAAGTGTTTTGGCGCTTTCGTACTCGCTATCGACCTTCTTGGACGCCTCGGTAAAGCGAGCGAGGCTGCGGTCTTCGATCGGGCGGATTTGCGCACGGATATCGTCGATCAGGCCGCTGACCTCAAAGGCAAGCGTTCCGGCTTCCTCGAACTTGCCGTCGCGCGACAAGGCTTTGATCGTATCGGCCTGCGCCTTGTGGCGCGCCAGAATCGCACGCGCGCGCAAAAGCGCGGCCCGAGTTTCTTCCGACAAGAGCAACGGCTGCAACTGGTCGAGGCGCGCGATGAAACGGCGGTGTTCGTCCTCGACCAACGCCTCCATCTTCGTGCGCGCTTCGGCGCTCAACTCGATCGGCAAAAACTCGACCGCGCGGGCATATGCAAGCAAGTTTGCCGTGCCGCGCCCCGCGTGCAGAATGCGCGTGGCCTCACCGTTAATTGCGCCTACATTGCCTTTGAGATCCGAGAGCGCGCGGATTCCGCTGACCGACAGAGCGGCAGACACCACCGACAGCAGCAGGAGCACGGCATAGAGTTTTGGCGCAATCGGAATGTTTTTCATCGCACGGTCCCCACATTCATTATCGGATCGGCAGTATTCGATCCGCTTATATAGCGAGTTACCGCGAATCGTCCTACGATTCCAGCGTATCTTGAAGGCGGCTGCGTCAAAATGTCATAGAGTACAGACTTGGAAGCGTCGGTTTGCATTTTGCAAACGCACCCTCCCGTCGACAGCGAACACGCGCTAGATAGATGACATGACCGCACCCACCTGCCGCCCCGTGGTTCTTTGCGTGCTCGACGGCTTCGGCTATCGCGCCGAACGCGCCGACAACGCGATCCGCCTTGCCCGCACGCCGAATCTGGACCGGTTCGCCAGCCTGCATGCGCCGGCCTTTTTGCAGGCCTCCGAGCGCTATGTCGGCCTGCCGACCGGCCAGATGGGCAATTCCGAGGTCGGGCACATGAATCTGGGGGCCGGCCGCGTGGTGATGCAGGATCTCGTGCGCATCGACGCCGCGATCGAGGACGGCACGCTCGCCGCCATGCCGGGTTTGCTGGCTTTCGTGGAAACCCTCAAAAAGACCGGCGGTACGGCGCATCTGCTGGGCCTGCTCTCGCCGGGCGGGGTGCATGCGCATCAAGACCATATGGCGGCACTGGCGCGCATTCTGGCCGTAGCGGGCGTGCCGGTCGCCGTGCACGCCTTCCTCGACGGGCGCGACACCCCGCCCAAGAGTGCCGAGGCCTATCTCGAAAGATTCGCGGCCGACATCGCCCCTTTGCCGAACACGTCGCTCGCCACCCTCGCCGGGCGCTTTTACGCCATGGACCGCGACAAACGCTGGGACCGCGTGGCGTTGGCCTATGCGGCCCTGGTCGATGCCGAAGCCCCGCGTTTTGCCGATTGGCAGGCGGCTTTGGCGGCGAGTTATGCCGCCGACGTGACCGACGAATTCGTGCTTCCCGCCAGCCTCGGCGGCTACAAGGGTATGGCCGCGGGCGACGGGCTCTTGATGGCCAATTTCCGCGCCGACCGCGCGCGCGAAATTCTCGACGCCCTGCTGCTGCCCGGTTTCGACGGTTTTGCGCGCCGCCGCATGCCCGCTTTTGCGAGCACACTCGGGCTTGTCGCCTATTCGGACACGCTGTCGGCGCATATGCCCGCCCTGTTCGCCCCGCAATCGCTCGACAATATGCTGGGGTCGGTCGTGTCGGCAGCCGGGCTCAAACAATTGCGCATCGCCGAAACCGAGAAATACGCGCACGTGACCTTCTTCTTCAACGGCGGGGCGGAAGCCGAATTGCCCGGCGAGGCGCGCATTTTGGTACCCTCGCCCAAGGTCGCGACCTACGATCTCAAGCCCGAGATGTCGGCGGTGGAACTGACCGACAAGCTCGTCGGGGCCGTCGATGCGGGCCTTTACGACCTCATCGTCGTCAACTACGCCAATTGCGACATGGTGGGCCATACGGGCGATCTGCGGGCCGCGATCAAGGCGGTCGAAACCGTCGATGCGTGCCTCGGGCGCTTGGCACGCAGCGTCGAAACGCAAGGCGGGGCGTTGCTCGTTACGGCCGACCACGGCAATTGCGAATGCATGCGCGATCCGGCCTCGGGCCAGGCGATGACGGCGCACACGCTCAACCCCGTTCCCGTCTATCTCGTCGGCGGCACGCGGCCGGGGCGCAATGCGCCCGTCCATCTTGCCGACGGCAAGCTTGCCGACGTCGCCCCGACGATCCTCGAACTGATGGGGCTTGCCGTACCGCCCGAAATGACCGGCCATTCGCTGCTGCAACCATCCGTTTCAGCCGAATGAGACGTGCGGCCGCCGCTTTCGGCATCTTGCTGGCGGCATCCCCGGCCTATGCCCAGAACGCTGCCGAACGCGGCGAGCAGGTGCGCCAGATCGAACGCCAGCTCGAGCAGGAGCGCAGCCGCGCGAGCACGCTCGAGCGCCGGGCGGCGACCGAGCAAAGCGAACTCGAAAAGCTGCAAGAGGCCGCCCGCCGTGCCGCTGCCACAGCCATGGCGCGCGAGGACGAGGCAAGCAATCTCGAGCTGCGTCTGGCCGAAATCGACGCCGAGCGAGGGATGCGCGAAGCCGCCATCGCCAACCGCCGCGGCGAGATCGCTGCACTTGCCGGTGCCCTGCAGCGGCTCGCCCGCCAGCCGCCCGAAGCGCTCGCCCTCGATCCCGCCACGCCGCTTGAGGCGGCGCGTACCGCGACATTGGTGGGTGCCATGGTCGGCACGCTGGAGCGCCAGGCGCATGCGCTGAAAAACGAGCTTGCGGCCCTCACGGCCGCGCGCCAGGCGCATCTGCAGACGCGCACCGCCCTTGCCCAATCCTTGGCCGACCTCACCAAGGAACGCGCGCAACTGGAAACGGCCCTTGCCGCACGCGCACGCGCAGTCGCACGCCTTGCCGACGAGCGCGGCGATACCGCCGCCCGCATCGCAAGGCTGGGCCGCGAATCGGCCGAATTGCTGGGCCGGCTCGAGCCAGCCCCCGCAATTTCGCCGCAAAATGCGCGCGCCAATGCGCGCAGCGCCCCCGTTTCCCCCGCCGACTTGCAGGCCCTGCCCGCCTATCGCTGGCCCGTGCGCGGCCGGATCGTCGAGAATTGGGGCCAAGCGCAGCCGGGCGGCCAGATATCCAGGGGCCTCACGATCGAACCGCGCGAGGCGGCCAGCCTCGTGGCCCCGGCCGACGGAACAGTGGCCTTTGCCGGGACTTTTCGCGGCTACGGGCAAATCTTGATCCTGGAACACGGCGGCGGGTATCATTCGATCCTGGCACAGTTGAGCCGAATCGACGCTGCGGTGGGGCAAACCGTCACGGCGGGCGAACCGGTCGGCCGGGCGGGGATCGACGATCGCGGAATGCCGGTGCTCTATCTCGAGCTTCGGCGCAACGGACAGCCGGTGGATCCCACGCCCTGGTTGCAGACGGCCGGGACGAGTGCGCGGCGCTAAGAGCCGCGAAAAGAATTTGGACGTCCGCCATCGTGGCGGACGCGGAAAGGACCTTCGAATGTTCGCCCGCAAGATCGCCGCCGCTGCCTTCGCAACCGCGTTTGCAGTCCTGCCTGCCCTCACCGCGGTTCCGGCTGCAGCACAAGCGCCGCAAGCCCCTGCGACGGGTGCCTCGTCGGAGACCTACCGCCTGCTCAATCTGTTCGGCGAAATTTTCGAGATCGTGCGCAACGACTATGTCGAGCAAGTGCCCGACCGCAAGCTGATCGAAGACGCGATCAACGGCATGCTGACGGCCCTCGATCCGCACTCTTCGTTCCTCAACGCGCGCTCCTACCGCGACATGCAGGTGCAGACGCGCGGCGAATTCGGCGGCCTCGGCATCGAAGTGACGATGGAAAACGGCCTCGTGAAGGTCGTCTCGCCGATCGACGAAACGCCCGCAGCACGCGCAGGGCTCCGCCCCAACGACCTCATCGTGCAGCTCGACGGCGAACCCGTGCTCGGCCTGTCGCTGCAGGAAGCGGTCGAAAAAATGCGCGGGCCCGTCAACAGCCCGATCAAGATCATGATCCGGCGCGGCGACGCAGCGCCCTTCGAAGTCACGCTCAACCGTGCCGTGATCCGCGTGCAGTCGGTGCGCTCGCGCATCGAAGGCGAGATCGGCTACATCCGCATCACCTCCTTCACCGAGCAGACCGACACGGGCTTGCGCAACGCCGTCACGCGCATGCGCGAGCAGCTCGGGCCGCGCTTCAAGGGTCTGGTGCTCGACATGCGCAACAATCCGGGCGGCCTGCTCGACCAAGCGGTCTCGGTCTCGGACGCGTTCCTCGAGCGCGGCGAAATCGTCTCGACGCGCGGTCGCCGCACCGACGAAGCCCAGCGCTTCAACGCGCGCGCGGGCGACATCCTCAACGGCATGCCGCTGGTGGTGCTGATCAATGGCGGCTCCGCCTCGGCCTCGGAAATCGTCGCGGGTGCGTTGCAAGACCATCGCCGCGCGATCGTGCTGGGGACGCGCAGCTTCGGCAAAGGCTCGGTCCAGACGATCCGCCCGATCGGCAACCAAGGTGCGATTCGCCTCACGACGGCGCGCTACTTCACGCCGTCGGGTCGCTCGATCCAAGCGCAGGGCATCGATCCCGACATCGTCGTGGAAGCCGCCCGCATCGAAGCGACACCGCAAGGCACGCAGCGGCGCGAAGCCGATCTGCGCGGCGCTTTGCGCAACCCGCAAGGCGGCGAAACGCCGGCCGCAACGCCGCCCGCCGCAACGCCAGCCCCGGAAAACGAAGAGCGCCAGCAGGAGAGCACGCAAGACTACCAGCTGAGCCGCGCTTTCGATTTGCTGCGGGGTCTTGCCCTCTACAATCAGCGCACGAACTGAGGATACGCCTCAAGGAGCGACCGACCGGCATGGCCGCGCGCGATCCCAAGCCCACATCGACGGACCCCGCCCGGAGCGGGCCGTCGGCGCTGGGGGTTGCGTGGGCCTTGCTGGTGCTCGGCATCGGCGGCTTCGTCGTCTATTCGAACGTGAACCCGCCCGAGGCGATCGATTTGGGCACGCCGATCGCTGCCCAAATCGACCTGCCACCGGTCGAGACGGCGGCGGCGGAAGTCCCGCCACCCGCACCGCTCGCGCCTGCGCCCGCACCGGCCGCATCGCCATCCATACCGCTTCCCGTACCGGCATTCCCAACGCCCGCATTTCCAACAACGGCCGCCCAACCCGAACCGGCGCCCGCTCCCGCACCTGAGCCGCTACCAGCCGCAGTTGCAACGCCGCCGACGCCTGCACCGGTTGCCGAAGCCCCGCCGTCGCCGACTCCGCCCCCACCAGCGCCGGGCCCGGCACGGCCGCCCATACAAGCTGCCGCCCCCGAACCCGCACCGCCCGCGGCGGTTCGGCCAACCCCGGCAGCGCCGGCGAACGTCGCCGTAGCACGCCCGCCGCCGCCCGCATTGCCGCCGCGCGACGTTGCGGCCCCCACGTGGGTGCGTTTTGCGCGACCCTTCGATCCGGAGGAAAAGCGCCCGCGCATCGCGATCGTGATCGTCGATCTCGGCAAAAGCCAAGCGGCCACCAATGCCGCCATCCAGAATCTCGGCGGCGGTATCACGCTCGCCTTTACGCCCTATGCGGACGGGCTTGCCCAATGGGTGGCTCTCGCGCGGGCGGCCGGGCATGAGGTGCTGCTGAGCCTGCCGATGGAGCCGACGGATTTCCCCAATACCGACCCCGGCCCGCAGACGCTGCTGACGGCCCTCACGGGGCGCCAGAATCTCGAACGCCTGACCTGGACGCTCGAGCGCGCGCAAGGCTATGTCGGCGTCATCAACGCGCAAGGCTCGCGCTTTACGGCATCCGCCGACGCGATGCGCCCGGTCATCGACCGGCTGTTCCAGCGCGGCCTGCTGATGGTCGATGCGCGCACGGCCACGAACTCGGTTGCCGTGCGCATCGCCGACGATGTGGGCCTGCCGCGCGCCTATGCCGACCGGCTGATCGACCAGGAAGCCTCGCGCCCCGCGATCGACCGAGCACTCGCCGATCTCGAGCGACTTGCGCGCCAGAACGGGGCAGCGCTTGGCATCGCGCAGACCTATCCCGTCACGTTCGAGCGGCTCATAAATTGGCTCGCCCAGATCGAAGCGCGCGGCTTCGTGATTGCCCCCGTCTCGGCGGTGGTCAATCGCCAGCCCGCCCTTGCCGCGACCGCTGCAGCCCCGGCCGCCGGCGGACCGCCGCCGCCGCCTTCGGTGCGCCCCTAAGATGGCAGCGCCGTCGCCCCTCTATCGCCCGGGCGTCGGCATTCTGCTGTTCGACCGCACGGGCCTTGCGTTTGTGGGCGAGCGCAGCGATGCGCCCGGTGCCTGGCAGATGCCGCAAGGCGGCATCGATGCGGGCGAGGAGCCGCAGGCAGCAGCCTTGCGCGAACTTGCCGAGGAAACGGGCGTTACGCACGTGCGCGTCGTCGGCGCCACGCGCGGCTGGCTTGCCTACGACCTGCCCGAACATCTGGCGGCCACGATGTGGCGCGGGCAATACAAAGGCCAGCGCCAGAAATGGTATGCGATCAAGTTTCTGGGCCGGGACGGCGACATCAGGCTCGATGCGCACACGCCCGAGTTTTCGAGCTGGCGGTGGGTGCCGCTTTCGCATCTGGCCGATCTGATCGTGCCGTTCAAACGCGATCTCTATGCGCAGATTGTCGCCGAATTGTCGCCGTTCGTCGCTAAACACGCCTCACCATGCACGCCCTGACGATCGACGGAATTTCGAAAAACTTCGCAGCCGCTTCCGGACACCGCATCCAAGCGCTCGACCGCGTGTCGCTGTCGATCGACGCGGGCGAGCTTGTGGCCGTGCTCGGCGCTTCGGGCTGCGGCAAGTCGACCTTGCTGCGCATGGTCGCAGGCTTCGAGACGGCCGATGCGGGCACCATCCGGCTGGGCGACAGGCTCCTCACGGGGCCCGCCACGCATGTGCCGCCCGAGACGCGCAAGGTCGGCATCGTGTTCCAATCCTACGCGCTGTGGCCGCACATGGATGTGGCGGGCAATGTGGGCTACGCACTTGCCGTGGCGGGGCTCGACAAGGCAACCATCCGCACGCGCGTGGCCGCCGCCCTCGAGAGTGTGGATCTCGCAGGCTTCGAGACGCGCAAGCCCGCCGAACTTTCCGGCGGCCAGCGCCAGCGCGTGGCGCTCGCGCGCTGCCTGGCGATGGACCCGGCCCTTGTCTTGCTCGACGAACCGCTCGCCAATCTCGACATCCATCTGCGCGCGAGCATGCTCGAAAGCTTCGCCTCGTTCCACGCCAAGACAGAAGCCACGATGCTCTACGTGACGCACGACCAGGCCGAGGCGATGGCGCTGGCCGACCGCATCGCCGTGCTCGAAGCGGGCCGCCTGCTGCAATTCGCCGATCCGCGCACGCTCTATCGCGAGCCCGACAACGAAGCCGTCGCACGCTTCGTCGGTCGCGGAATGGTGGTCGGCGCGCACATGACCGCCAACGAAAATGGGGCGGCACAGGTCGAGATCTTCGGCGCGTCCGTGCGCGTGCGCGCTTCGGCAGCCTGCGCACCGGGGCCGTGCAAGCTTGTGCTGCGCGCCGAAAATCTCGCACCGGTCGCCGATGGTTTTGGCGTGCGCGTCACACATGCGGCCTATATCGGCGGGGCGTGGGAGATCGCGGCAGTTCCGCTCGCCGAACCCGGCACGATTCTGCGCGCCGTTCTCGGCGACGGGCCGCGCCCGCAACCAGGCGAGATGCTGAACCTAGCCCCCAAAGACGCTTGGGTGCTGCCGGGATAGAAGCTGGCCCGTTAAGCCGTCCAGGGCAAGGTGCCCGGCGGCAGGCGGTGCCGGAGCAGCGACAGCACGCCCATCAAGGCGACGACGACGCCGATCGCGACGATCGAGACCGCTGCCGCAAGCGGCGAATCCCCGCCTTCCTGCAGCGAGAACACGATCACGCCCAGCGTCTGCGAGCCCGACGACCACAGCAACGCCGAAACGGTGAGCTCGTTGAGGGCCGTCAAGAAAACGAGAATGGCCCCAGCACCTGCCGCCGGTGCCGCCAAGGGCAACGCCACGGTGCGCAGGCGATACGCAAAACCGGCACCGGCGGCAGCGGCCGCATCGTCGAGTGCGGGATCGATCTGCGCAAAACTCGCTGCGATGGGGCGCAAGGCCAGCACCAGAAAGCGCGCGACATAGGCGATCGCGATGATCCACAGCGTGCCGTAGATCGACACGTTCAGCAGCGGCAGCGGGCGGATGAAGGTGAGGATGCAGGCGATCGCGAGCACGATGCCCGGCAGCGCATAGGGCAGCTCGGCCACCGCACCGACGGCGCGCACAAGCGCATTCGGCCGCCAAGCCGCGAGATAGCCGAGCGGCAAGGCCACACCGACGCAGACGATGGCCGCGATCGCCGACAGCAAAAACGAATTACCGAACGCCGCCGCGACGACAGGCTGGCGCAGCACTTCGCCGAAGGCGGCGAAGCTTGCCGTGTCCGGCCCCAACGGCACGCCGATCGCTGGCACAAGCGCGCTTGCCAGCAAGGCGACAAACGGCACGACCGAAATCAAGATCAGCAGCCCCCACACGCCCGCCTCGACGAGCCCGCGCGCACCGCCCAGCGCCACAATTCCGGGCCGTTGGCTTGCGCCCAGAATGCGCGCATCGAACCGGCGTGCGGCTTGGCCCTGCAGCCACAAGACGGCCAGCGCAAACACGCCGATGATCGCCGACAGCACGGCCGCTTGGGCGAGCACGGACGTGCCGAACCCGGCCAAGCGTTGGTAGATCAGCGTGACAAGCGTGTTGTAGCCGACCGGAATGCCGAGCAAAGCGGGCGTGCCGAAATTGCCGACCGACGACACGAACGCGAGCAGCGTGCCTGCGAGCAACGCCGGGGCCAGCATCGGTGCCACGATCGTGGCAAGCGTGCGCATGTGCGATGCCCCGCACGCGCGTGCGGCCTCGATCGCCTCGCGCGGCAGTGCAAGCAAGCCCGCGCGCACGGCCAGAAACACGAGCGGTGCGTGCTCGAGCCCGAGCAGCCACGAAATGCCGCCGCGCCCCAGCATCGGGTTGGCCGAGCCCGGCGGCGGGGCAAGGCCGAAAGCGCCCAACAACGCGCTTTGCGGGCCCGCCATGTTCAGCCAGGCCAAGGCCGCGATCTGCGAAGGAACAACCAGCGGCAGCACGAACAAAAAGATCAAGGCATGCTTCGCGCGGATGTCGGTCAGCACCACGAGCAGAGCAAAGCCTGCGCCGAGGACGAGCGAAACGAAGGTGCCGAGCAGCGACGTTTCGAGCGTGCGCCACGCCGCATTCCAGGTCGAGGGTGCCGACAGCATGCGCGAGGCGATCGCAAGGTCGAAGCCGCCGCCGCGCGGGGCGACGGCTTCGTAGCCCAAGCGCAGCAGCGGCCACAAGGCCAGCAGCCCGACCAAGGCTGCAAGGCCGAAGAGCCAGAAACGTTCGACCGCCGTCTGTGCGCGCGACATCGCCGACGGTCGCCGTCCGGCTTAGCGGCCGAACAGGTCGGCGAAGCGTTCCTTGTTGCGCTCGTCGTCGCGCAGGATGGCCGCGATGTCGCTCTTCATCATCGGCACGCGTGCCAAATCCGGGAAGCCCGGCGGCGGTGTGACGTCGCCGCGCGCGGGCAGCATGCCTTGGCTTGCGGCAAGGCCCTGGCCGTCGGCACTGAGCAGGAAATCGACGAAGGCGCGCGCGGCATCCTGGTTGCGCGCGGTGCGCAGGATCGCGACCGGCTCGGTCACGAAGGTCACACCCTCCTTCGGGAACACAAACTCGATCGGCGAACCGCGTTCGCGCGCACGGATCGCCATGAAATCGACGATCACGCCGTAGAGCTTCTGGCCGCCCGCAACCGCTTCGAGCACGGCCGGGTTGCCGCGCGCGGCCTGCGCCCCGTTGCGCTGCAGCGCTTCGAAATAGCTCCACCCCAGACCCGGCGTGGCGACGACCGACCCCATATGGATGGCGGCCGCCCCTGAGAACAGCGGCGACGGCATCACCACTTGGCCGCGCGCTTCGGGCTTGGCGAGGTCGGCCCAGCTTTCGGGCTTCATCGGCGCGGCACGGTTGTAGACGATGCCCGTCGTGATGAGCTTGGTCGCGAAATAGGTCTTCTCGGCGTCGTGGCTGCCTGCGGGCAGACCGTCGGTCTTGGCGCCCGGATACGCCAACAGACGATTTTCGCGCTTGAGGGCTTCCATCGTCATCGCGTCGGCGATCAGCAGCACGTCGGGCTGCGGCTGGCCGGCCACGAACTCGGCCTGCAGGCGGTTCATAAGCTGCGTGGTGCCGTCGCGCACGAACGTGACTTCCACTTGCGGATGGACACGGCGGAACGCGTCGATCGTGGCCTGGGCATCGGCCTGGGGCTGCGAGGTGTAGAGCGTCAGGCGCCCGCTTGGGCTTTGCGCTTGGGCGGCGGCAAACGGAACGGCGACGGCGGCGGCAAGGCCGACAAGGCCGGCGAAGATCGGGTGCATAAGGGGTGTCTCCTGGCGAAATCGGATGAAAGACGCGGCATCCAGCTACACGGGCTGCGTTACAGCTTGATGAAGCCGCTCCTCAAAACTTGGGAATTACGAATGCACTCAGGCATTTGCACGCGCAAGCACGCGTGCACGCGTGGCGATGGCGCGGGCCGCGAACGCGGCCAAGCCGCGATGCAGCCAGCCTTGCGGCGACAGCCCCACCGCTTTGAGCGCCATGCCGACTCCGCGCTCGACATGCGCGCGTCGATAGACCGAATAGGCGCGGCGCGCATAAGCCCTGGCGCTCGTCTTGCGGTCGTATTTGGCGGGCCATTGGTTGGCCGCGTAGTAGGCATAGGCGAGTTCGTCGTCTTCCGATTCCGCAATGCGACCGAGCCCTGTCCATACCCGGCCCCAGCGGCCGAGATTCTCGGTGCTCTGGTAGCGGCGCATGTGCGTGTAGAAGAGCTTGTAGTGGCGCAACTCGTCGGCCGCGATGCGGCGGCAGATCTGCTCGAAGACCGGCTCGTGCGAAATGTCGGCAAGCGCCGAATAGTAGGAGCTCGTCCCCGTCTCGACGATGCAGCGCGCGATCAGTTCGCCCGTGCGGCTGCCGCGCACCGAGGTTGCGGCATCGAGCGGCAGCTTGTAGCCGTCGGTAAAGCGCTTGAAGGCTGCGGCAAAATCCCACGCCGGATCGGCCATCTGCGCCCATCGCGCCAAAGCGGCCCCGTGCTGCACTTCCTCGCGCGCCCACATGTCGATTTCGGGACGGATGTCCGGGTCGTCCGCGAACACGTTGTTCAAATAGACCGCGTAGTCGGCCCCGTTGTGTTCGACCAAAGCTGCCGCCTTGGCGACGCGCAACAGGTCGGGGTCGACTTGGTCGCGACGAAAAGCGGTCCAATCGATGTCGTCGAGCGTCCAGTGGGCCATGATCGGCAATACGCGTCCGCAAGGGGGCTGAAACAAATCGGGCGGTAACCCCTTATATGCGGAATAGGCGTCGCTATTTCAAGGACCTATACCAAAGCAAGAACGACCCGGCGATTGCGCTTGCCCTTGCTTTCGATCTTTTCGACGACAACCGCGCCGATTTCGCCGGTGCGCGCCACATGCGTGCCGCCGCAAGGCTGCAAATCCACGCCCGCAATGTCGAGCAAGCGCACCCGGCCGGCCCCACGCGGCGGCTGCACCGACATGGTGCGCACGAGCTCGGGCCGCGCATCCAATTCGCTTTCTTCGACCCAGCGCGGGGCAACGGGCGCGTCCTCGGCGATCAGTCGGTTGAGGCCGGCTTCGATCGCCGCCTTGTCGAACACGACCTCGCCGGGGTCGAAATCGAGGCGCGAACGGTCGGCGCCGATCTGACCGCCGGTGACGCCTGCCGGCACCACCGCGCACAGCAAATGCAGGGCCGTATGCATGCGCATATGGCGATGGCGACGCGCCCAGTCGATTTCCAGCGTCACCGGCTCGCCCGCCGCAGGCAGCGCCTGGCCTTCGGCTGCAATATGCAGAATGCCCCCTTCGCCTTTGCGCGTATCGGCAATCGCAAGGCGCGTACCGTCGGCGCGCACCAGCGTGCCGGTGTCGCCGGGCTGGCCGCCGCCCATCGGATAGAAGATCGTGCGGTCGAGCACGATGCCGGCAGGGGTGGCCGCAATCACCTGTGCGGTGGCGGTCTTCAAATAGGCGTCTTCGCGAAAAAGTTCCTCGGTCACGGGGGCAATCCTCTTGGAATTTGCGATAAACACTTGACGGGGGGCGCCAAAAAGCGAGAGTCCGCCGCCATGGCGCGCACTGTCAACCTCGAAGCCGAAATCGAACGTTTCCTCGACGCGCTCGACGACAAATCGTCGACATTGCGCGAAGTGGTCGCCGCCACCAAATCGGAGGTCGCGCGCTCGAGTTTCGCCAACTACAAAAAATTCTCCGACGTGTGCGGCGATTTCGACAGTTTCTGCATTCTGATCGAGTATCGGCTGAAGCGCCTGCCGCAGGGGCCGGCGCGTGCGCAGCTCGGCGCGCGCTTCCAGGCCGCGCGCGTGGCGCACATGTCGCGCCAACTCAAGACGTCGATCGAACTCATGGGGCTCGTGGCGAGTGTGCGCGAATTGCCGCTCGGCGCCAAGGACGTGTTCTTGCGCGAATTGCGCTCGATCTACGCGCTCAAAAACGCGCTGTCCGAACCGCCCTTTGCCGACGGCGTGGCCCCCGAAACAGCGCACGACATCGACCTTGCCGAGAAGATCCTGCGCGAAATCATCGAACGGGCGCCGACGATGCTCGAACTGTCGCTCGGCATCGAAAGCGGCGAAGCGACGGCGGCCGAAGCCTGACCCTCCGCGTTCTTCTGTCGCGAAAACCCGAATTGCGGTAAGGTTAAGTTTATATGGCAGACGGCGGCGAAAACACCGAACAACGCCCAGCCCTGGTTTCGGGGCGGGACGTTGCCCTGGGCGATCGTTTCAAAATACGGTCGTCGCAGACCGTTATGGACATGGCGTCGCCTGCGGCCGAAGCCTTCGTTGCGACCGATGCCTCAGCGCCGGACTCGGGCTGCGTTGCTCTGGTTGCGCGCCCCGAACAATTGCCGCGCATTTCCGGCTGCCTGCAGATCAAAGGGCTCGACCAGATCGGCGTAGCACGGCTGTACGACCACGGTGCGGTCGATTGGCCCGACGGCACGCGGCGCTACGCGATGGTCTACGAGGCCCCTGCGGGCCCGCCGCTTCTGCGGCGCGACGCGACGATCCAGCCCATCGACGCCACGACGCTGATCCGCAGCTTCATCCGCCCCGTCGTGCAGGCCCTGTCGGAGTTCGCGCGCCGCGGCGTGAGCCATCGCGCGATCCGGCCCGACAATGTGTTCTGGTACGATTTCGGCAAATCGAAGCTGATGCTGGGTCCGTGCACGGTGGGCCCTGCGGGCTCGCGCCAGCCCGCCCAGTTCGAAGCGATCGAAATGGCGATCTGCAATCCCTACGGCCGCGGCCCCGGCCATTCCAGCGACGACATGTTCTCGCTGGGTGCGACCGTTCTGGCGCTTGCGATGGGCCGCTGGCCGATGGCCGAGAGCGACGATGCGGCCGTGATCCAAAAGCGCCTGTCGGTCGGCAATTGGGAAGCGCTTGCGGGCAAATTCAACGCGCCGCCAGAACTGTTCGATTTCCTGCGCGGCACGCTGGCCGACGATCCGGCCGAGCGCTGGGCGCTGCCGACGATCGCCAAATGGACCGACGGCGGCAGGCCGGCACTTCCGCGCTTCACCGAAATCGCCAAAGCGCGCGAGCCCTTCCTGTTCGAAGCGCGCCTCTTTCGCACAGCGCGCGAGATAGCACTCGCCCTTGCCGCAAACCCGGCGCAAGCGGCGGGTGCCGTGCGCTCGGGCGTGCTTGCCGACTGGGCGCGCCGCTCGCTGCCCGACGATGGGGCCGCCCGGCGCGTTGCCGCCATTTCCGGGCACGACAATCCGGCCGCGCTCGACGGCGATCCGGCCCTTGTGGGCCGCGCCTGCATCGCCCTCGACCCGACCGGGCCCATCCACATCTCCGGCACCTCGGCGCGACCCGACGGGCTGGGGCCAGCCTTGGCGCATGCCTTTCTTTCGCGCCGCGATTCGCTGCCGGCATTCGATGCGCTGATGCGCGCAGGTTTGCATCTCGAATGGCTCACCGCGCAAGAAACGATGCAGCGCGATCCAAATGCGCGGCCGCGGCGCAAACACGCCTCGCACGAGCGCCTGTCGCGCTGGGCAATGGATGCGGCTCCCGGCGGCGGGCTCGAGCGCTGCCTCTACGAAATCGATTCCAACTTGCCGTGCCTGTCGCAAGCCTGCATCGACCAATGGGTCGACGCCCCCGGCGAGATTCTGCCCGCGATCGACGCCTCGATCGCCGACGGGGCGAACAAAGGCTTCGACCGCCACATCGCGGCCTTCCTGTCGGCGCGTGGTGCCGCCGACGAGAAGGCGCTGCGCGGCCTCATGGGCGGGACTGCCAGCGAAGAAGAGCGCCTGGCAGCCCTACGGCTGCTCTCAAATCTGCAGGAAAACTACATGATCGGCGGCCTGCCCAATCTGGCGGCCCAGTGTGCGGCCTTGGTGCGCCCGACAGTCGAGCAGTTCCAGCGCATTTCGACCAAGCAGATGATCGCGCAGAAGAGCGAAGCATCGGTCGCACAGGGCGATCTCAAATCGCTGCTCGGCATCGTCGACGACCGGCTGGCACTCGAAGCCGACGGGCGCGGCTTCACCGCGGCAAAAACCGAATACGCGTCCGCGACCGAGCGGCTCAGCAAGTCGGACCTCATCATGCTCGACCGCGTGCGCCAAGCGCTGCATCGCGGGCGCGAAACGGCCGTGCTGGCTTCGGGCGCTTTGTCGCTCGCGACGTTCTTCGCCGTGCTGGCGCTGCACCTGCCATGAGCAAGCGCACAGGCTCGGCAACCGAAAACGCGATGGAGCGCGCACGCCAGCGCTCGACCGGCTGGGCGCGCTGCATGGCGCCGGCCGCATGGCTGCTGGCGGGCGTGTTGCTGGTGGGCCTGCTGGTCGCTTGGCCGATGATCGCGTTCTACTTCGCGGTTGCGTGCCTGCCCACGCTGGCGATCGGCCTCATCGACGACGATCCCGACCGCCGCGGCATGGTGTGCGTCGGCACGCTCAATATGGCGGGGGCGCTGCCCTTCGTGCTGCTGTCGATCACGGGCCAGTTTAAGGCGAACCCGCTGCTGTTCGCACCCGCCTATCTCTTTCCGTTCATGGGGGCTGCGATCGGGTACGGTCTCTATTATTTCATTCCGCTCATCACACGCCGGATCGCCAAGGCCGAAGAAGACCGCGAGAAGATGGCGCTCGGCGAACGCCAGCAGACGCTGGTCGACGAGTGGGGCGCCAACGTCGCCACCGTCAAGCTCGATTTCAGCCGCAGCGACGGCTAATCTCGGCGCACACCGAAAAAACACGATACGGGAGAACACGCATGCCTTCGTCCAACACTGCTGCCGCCGCCAAAGTCGCCGTCGTTACCGGTGCCGGATCCGGCGTGGGGCGCGCCGTTGCCTTGGCCTTGAGTGCGGCTGGCTACAAAGTGGTACTCGCGGGCCGCCGCGCCGATGCGTTGGCCGAAACCAAGGCCTTGGCCAAAGGCGCTTGCCTCGCAATCCCGACCGACGTCGCCGACGATAAAGCCGTCGACGCGCTGTTCGCCAAGACGGTCGCTGAATTCGGGCGCGTCGATCTCTTGTTCAACAATGCGGGCACCAACCTGCCCGCTACGTCGATCGAAGAAATCGAGCCTGCGCGCTGGCGCAGCATCGTCGATGTCAATCTCAACGGCATGTTCTACTGCACGCGTGCGGCCTTCCTCGCCATGAAGGCGCAGACCCCGCAAGGCGGGCGCATCATCAACAACGGCTCGATCTCGGCGCATGCGCCGCGCCCCGGCTCGGGCGTCTATACGGCGACCAAACACGCGATCACGGGCCTCACGAAGAGTACCTCGCTCGACGGGCGGCGCTACGACATCGCGTGCGGCCAGGTCGATATCGGCAATGCCGCGACCGACATGACGGCGCGCATGGCCAAAGGCGTTCCGCAGGCCAACGGCACGATGGCGGTCGAACCGACGATGGACGTGGCGCATGTCGCGAGCACGGTCGTGCATATGGCGTCTCTGCCGCTCGACGCCAACGTGCAGTTCGTGACCGTGATGGCGAGCAAAATGCCATTCATCGGCCGCGGCTGAAGCTCAAGCCGCTTTTTTGGCTTTCAGGATCTCGGACGCGCGCCAGAAGCCGAGGCCGGCCCCGTCGACGAAATGCACATGCCGGTCGGCGGCAAAATCACCGACAAGGCACGTGATGGTCGTCGCATCGGCGCGCGCAAGGCCGAAGCGGATTTCGCCGGCCGCTTCGGACGCCGCGAGCACGGTCTCGATGCGCGATGCGGCATCCGGCGTTACGTCGAGCACCAGGCGCGGGCCGCCGGCGGCTTTGCGATAATCCGAGCGGATCGCCATGTCGCGCCGATAGCGCGTTATGTCGATCGCCCCCAGTTTGCCGCCGCACAGATGCACGACATAGGCGACGAACGCGCCGAACAGCGCCGTTGCCACACGCCGCGCGCGCTGGCCGCGCGGGCTTGCGCGCGCCTCCAAGCGCAAAGCGGCAAGGCTTGGCATCAGACGCGGCTGGATCGGCGAGCCGTCGCCGAGCGGGGCCGCATCGAGGCCTTGCGTGCACGCGTCAATCTGCGCCAGCACGCGGCCGAGCACGGCAAGCCCCGCCCGACCCGGAGCGACCGGATCGGCGATCACGCACAGCACCACGCCGTTACGCGCGGCGACCGGCTGCCAGCGGCACGACAAGCCCTCGAGGCCAGCAAGCGGCCCTTCGGCAGGCGTCACTTGCCAATGCGGATCCTGTTTGACCCATGCGTCGGCAGCGACGATGCCGTCGCCCAAAAACAGGCCGAACGCATTGCGATTGCCGAAATCCTGGAGCGCCACGAATGCATCGAAGCCCTTTGCGTAGAGAGCCGCAACGGGCACGAGGCCCACGCGCAGTGCAATGCCGTATTCGGCGTCTGCCCAATGCGCGAGGGCGGCCAACGCCGTGCGCGTATCGGCAAGGCGGGCGGGCGGTACGGCCGCGATCGCCCCGTCGCCGCCAAATTGGCAGGCGACTTGGCTGCCAGCGTCGCGCACGGCTTCGCTCAAGACGGCAACGGCGGCCCCGGCGACGAAATTGACGTCTTTGTCGCGCCCGGCGGCCGCGAGCTTCGTGCTGCCGACGATGTCGGCCACCGCCAGCGCCCAATCGTCGGCCAGCCGCGCGTAGTGCGCAGGATCGGCACCTTCGCGCGCGAAGTCGGCGATCAGGGGCAGTTCGACGGATGCCATGGCGACACCCCTTTCTTCCGCGCCAGTGTTGCACGATCCGTGCGGCATGTTAAATCGACGGCATGGACAGTCCCATTCTCGTCGTCGGCGGCAGCGGCTTCATCGGCCTCAATATAGTCGAAACTCTGCTCGCCAAAGGCGAGGCCGTGGTGCTGCACGCGCTCGACGCGCCGCCGGCATCGGCCCTTACCGACTTTTCGAAATTGCCGGGCCGCCTCGTCTATGCGACCGGCGACGCCGCCGACACAAAAAGCCTCGTCGAATTGGTGCGCGAACACAAAATGCGCCGCGTCGTCTACGGGGCGGCGATCACGGCCGGGCCGCAGCGCGAGCGGCAAAGTGCGGCGCGCATTTTGAGCGTCAATGCGGTTGCGGCCGTTGCCCTTTACCAAGCGCTCTCAGGTGCTGCACTTGCGCGCTTTGTCTATCTCTCGTCGGTCGCCGTCTACGGCTCGGCCGGCTATGGGACGGTGCCGACGGCCGAAACGGTCGAGCCAATCCCCGACTCGCTCTACGCGATCAGCAAATACACGACCGAGCGCAGCCTTGCGCGCTTGCGCGACGCGGCGCGCGGCGATGCCGTGTGCCTGCGCGTTGGCCCCGCCTTCGGGCCGTGGGAATACAGCACAGGCCTGCGCGACACGCTGTCGCCGCCCTTCGAGCTGCTGCGCCACGCGCGCCAGGGGCGGACCTGCCTGCTGCCGCGTGCCGGCATTCGCGACTGGACCTACGCGCCGGATATCGGTGCGGCGGTTGCGCGCGTGTTGGCTGCACCCCAGCCGCTCGCACCTGTCTACAATGTGGCGGCGGGCCGCGCGGCAAGCCTGCTCGAATTCGCGCAGGCCTTGCAGCAGCGCTATCCGCAATTCGCGGCACGGCTGGCCGACGCTCCGCAGGACGCCACACTCGATCTCTACGCGCCGCACGACCGCGCAATGCTCGATGCCACGCGGCTTGGCACCGATATCGGCTTTGCAGCGTCGCGCGACGTTTCGGCGACGGTCGCCGCGTGGCTTGAATGGCTCGATCGCCATCCGGATTTCGCACCCGCCTAAGTTTCTGCAAACGCATCGATTTACTCGCACGCTCAGATGCGCTATCGAACGGCGCTTGTTACTCTGTTGTTGTCGGCAGCTTCCATGAACAGCGGTTTCGATCCCAGCGTGTTGGCCGAGCTTCGCACCCATATCGGCGACGAGGCGGTCGGACGCGTGGTTGCGCAATTCAAAAGCGATGTGGCGCGGCGCGTCGATCTTTTGCCGGGGCTGTTGGGACAAGATCTCGCGCGTGCCGCCCATGCGCTCAAAGGCTCGGCGCTCGAAGTGGGGGCAGTCGCAATGGCCGAGGCCGCCCGCATTCTCGAACAGACCGGGGCGACTCTCTCGGCGGATGCGGCCGCCAGCCGGATCGAAACGCTGCGCCGCCTCGTCGCCGATACTTTCGACGCCCTCGACAGGATCGTCGCACCCCGCGTCTGATCGCGATTTTTGGACGATTCCAAGCGTCATTCGTGCCAAGAGGGATTCGGTAAAATAGTTAATTTGTCTTTAACCATATGATATATATTTTGTATTCGCACTATTGGAGAATAATTCGAAATTCTAATTCAATTCTAACAAAAAAGATTGATCTTTAGCTAAAATTTGATACAAATGCTGTCAGGACCAGCCAATCAAGGACCCGCAGCCATGATCAACCGCGCCACCGACAGCAATATCGACCCGCTTCTTGTCTCTTCCGAAGACGCGATCGTCCTGTCGTTCGATGGCGAAAAGGAAGCTGCAGAGGCCCCGCAGGACGAAAAGATCCTCTCCGCCGAAGAGGCCGAAAAGCTCGATGCCGAATGGCTGCGCACGGCGAGCGTGCTCAACGTCAAAGGCGGCGAAGGCGTGGAAGCGAGCGACAAAAACGACCTGATCGTCGTGCATGACGGCGACAAGGCTTACGACAGCAAAATTTTTGCGGGCGGCGGCGACGACCGGGTCCACGCAGGTGCGGGCAACGACCATATCGATGCAGGGGCCGGCAACGACACGATCCATACCGGTGCGGGCAAGGACACCGTGATCGCGGGCGAAGGCAACGACGCGGTGTGGGCCAGCTTCGACAGCGACTCGCTCGAAGGCGGCAGCGGCGACGACCGCCTGGGCGGCGACGAAGGCGACGACAGCGTCATCGGCGGCGAAGGCAACGACACGCTGGCAGGATGGTCGGGCGACGACTATCTCGACGGCGGCGAAGGCGACGACACGCTGGTGGGCGACGCAGGCTTCAAGGACCGCATGTTCGGCGGCGACGGCAACGACCGCATTTTCGACAATGACGGCGTGCTCGGCGCGCATGGCGGGGCCGGCGACGATCTGATCGCGGTTTCGTTTGCCGCCGACAGCACGACGCGTTCGGACGGCAAGATCTCGGGCGGCTACGGCAACGACGCGATCTTCGTGGCCATGGACAACGCCAAGCTCTTCTTGAACATGCGCGCCGACGAGATTTCGGCGAGCGACCAGGACGGCAACGACTATGTCGAACTCTCCGGCATCTACGGCAACTCCGTCGTGTCGATGGGCGGCGGCGACGACTATTTCGTGGGCGGCCAGGGCGGCGACAACGTCAACGGCGGCACGGGCTCGGACTGGCTCGCCGGCGGCGCGGGCAACGACCTGCTGACCGGCGGCGAAGGGGCCGACCGTTTCATCTTCGCCAACGGTACGGGCCGCGACACGGTCGCGGATTTCACCGTCGGCAGCGACGTAATCGACCTGCAGGGCTTTCTGGGTGCGAAGGACGAGGCCCTTTCCTTCGAGAGCCTGGCGATCGTCCAGCAGGGCAACAATACGGTCATCACGCTCGGCTCGACAGACTCGATCACGCTCTCGAACGTCTCGGCCAAGTCGATCGGAGCCGGCGACTTCTTCTTCGGCTAAACCCGATTTCCCGCAAAAGTCCGCTCTTTCCGAATTCGGGAAAAGCGGACTTTTTCTTTTTTATTCAGATATTTAGAATATTCCACGGCATACAAATAAATTTCTATTGTCTTTTATCTAAAATTAGATATAAATCCACCCATCTTCTTTCCGCAAAGGACCAAAGCACATGACGACGTCCCCGACCCCGACCTTCAACCAAGCAATCTGGCAGCAAACCGCGGCGCGCGTGACCGGCACCTTGGGTGCGGACACGCTGTACGGCAGCAACGGCAACGACCTCATCAACGGCCGCGAAGGCGACAACCTGATTGGCGCCAATGCCGGCGACGACCAGATCCGCACCGGCGGCGGCAAAGACACGATCTATGCCGGCGAAGGCAACGACACGATTTGGTCCGGGGCTGGCGACGATCTGATCAACGCAGGCGAAGGCGACGACCGCATCGATGCCGGTGCGGGCAACGACGCGATCTACGCGGGCGAAGGCAACGATTCGGTGTGGGCAGGCTCGGGCAACGACTTTGTGCTGGCCGGTGCGGGCAACGACCGCGTGGACGCAGGCTCGGGCGACGACACGGTGTGGGGTGGCCTCGGCGACGATACGATCCACGGCGGCGACGGCAACGATTGGCTCGGCGGCGACGAAGGCGACGACAAGGTCTATGGCGGCGACGGCAACGACACGCTCCATGGCTGGACAGGCAACGACTATCTGCACGGCGGCGAAGGCGACGACCGCCTCAGCGGCGACGAAGGCAACGACACGCTCCATGGCGGCGACGGCAACGACACGCTGGCCGGCGGCCTCGGCAACGACACGCTCGGCGGCGGCAACGGCGACGATCTGCTGCTCGGCGACGACGGCGACGATCGCCTCGCGGGCGACGACGGCAACGACACGCTCGCAGGCGGCCTCGGCAACGACTGGCTGCATGGCGGCGACGGCGCCGACCTGCTGAACGCCGGCGAAGGCGACGACACGGTTCACGGCGGCAACGACGACGACACGATCTTCGGCTCGACCGGCAACGACTATCTGCACGGCAGCGACGGCAACGACCGCGTCAGCGGCGACGAAGGCGACGACAAGGTCTATGGCGGCAACGGCGAAGACGTGCTGGCCGGCGGCCTCGGCAACGACACGCTCGGCGGCGGCAACGGCAACGACCTCATCGGCGGCGACGAAGGCGACGACCGCCTCGCGGGCGACGACGGCAACGACACGCTGACCGGCGGCATCGGCAACGACTATCTGCACGGCGGCAACGGCGACGACACGCTGGTCGGCGACGCAGGGCTGATGGACACGATGCATGGCGGCAACGGCAACGACCGCATCTTCGACGCCGACGGGGTAGCCGAAGCGCGCGGCGGGGCCGGCGACGACACGATCGCGATTTCGTTCGGCGCAGCCTGGGACAACGACAGCAACGAAGCGACCGGCCCGCTCTCGCACTTCAGGATTTCGGGCGGTGCGGGCAACGACACGATCCTCGTCGAAATGGCGCATGCGGGCTTCGTGCTCGGCATGAACGCCGACGACGGCGGGGCGCGCGAGTCCGACGGCAACGACACGGTCGAGCTGCGCGGCCTTTACGCTGCTTCGAACATCACGCTTGGCAACGGCAACGACCAGTTCGTCGGCGGTATGGGCAACGACAGCGTCAATGGCGGAGCCGGCAACGACTGGCTCGTCGGCAACGCGGGCAACGACACGCTGACCGGCGGCACGGGCGACGACCGCTTTGCCTTCACGGCCGGTTCGGGCCGCGACACGATCCGCGATTTCAACAATGGCAACGACGCGATCGACCTGTCGGGCTACTGGAAGGCCGACAACCAGGCGCTCGCCTTCGCCGACGTGTCGATCGCCCAGCAGGGCCAAAACACGGTCATCACGCTCGGCACGAACGACTCGATCGTACTCGAAAGATTCTCGGCCGGGAACCTGACGTCGCAAGACTTCATCTTCGGCTGATCGCGACAAGACAAAGCGGGCGCGCTCTTGAAAAAGGGCGCGCCCGTTTTGCGTTTTAAAGTGCGGCGTCCACTTCCGTGCGCGTGGGGCAGCCCAAGCGGCCGCCGAAATGCCGGCATTTGAGCGAGGCGGCCACGCACGCAAAGCGCGCTGCCTGCGCCATCGCCATGCCTTCGGCCAAACCCAGCGCCAAAGCGCCGTGGAACACGTCGCCCGCCGAAAGCGTGTCGACGACCTCGACCGCCAAAGCCGGCACATGGCGCATTGCACCGTCTTCGAGCCAGAAATAGCCGTCCGCCCCGCAGCTCGCACCGACATGGCCCGTATGCGTCGCCGCGACCGCGCGCAACGCAGGCTCAAGCGCATCGAGGCCCGTATAGGCGAACAGCCCGGCATCCGAAAACACCGCGTAGGCGGCAAGCGGCACCAAGCGCGCCAGGATCTCGCGCGGGCCCACATCGGCATCGAGCATGGCGGGAACGCCTTGCGCGCGCGCGGCCGCAAGTGCTGTCTCCGCCCCTTCGACCCAGCGCACGTCGGCCAAAACAAAATCGGCGGCCTTGAGATTCTGCGTCGGCAGCCATGCGGGCGACGGATCGAGCCCTTTGTCGTGGAACGGGACCACGAGGCGCTTGCCGTCGGCATCGACGATCACGCAAGCATGCGACGAGCGCCCGACCGCGACGGGGCGAATGTCCGACACGTCGAGCCCGGCTTGCCCGAGCTCGGTGCGGATCGAGTCCCCGCGCGCATCGTTGCCGACCCGTGCCCAGGCTGCCGCCGCCCCGCCAAGCTTGGCGAAGCTGTAGGCGGCCGAGATCGCCATGCCATCGGCCACGCGCGCGGCGTCGCTTGCAAGCGCTTTGGCCGGCGGGGCGGGCACCGCATCGACACGATAGATCGACGTTTCGCACACCGCACCCACGGCAACCAAACGCTTCTTAGGCGACATCGTCATTTGTTTTTTTCCAGCTCGCGACTCCAAAACGGGCCCTATGATGGCTCCAAATCTTGCACGCGGAAAGGTCCCCTCATGTCGCGTTTCACGTTCGGTCTGCCGGAAGATTTGCGCGGCTATATCCACGCCGTGTCGCTGCGCGAAACGGCCCTGCAGAAGCGCTTGCGCGATGAGACGGCGCAGCTGCCGCAAGGCGGCATGCAGATCAGCCCCGAGCAGGGCCAGTTGATGGCGCTGCTGGCGCGCCTCATCGGCGCCAAATTCTATCTCGAAATCGGCACGTTCACGGGCTACAGCGCGCTCAGCGTGGCAGCCGCCTTGCCCGAAGACGGGCGTGCCGTCTGCTGCGACGTGTCGGCCGAGTGGACGGCGATCGCACGGCGGTATTGGCAGGAGGCGGGGCTTGCGGCGCGCATCGAGCTGCGCCTGGCTCCGGCGCTCGAAACGCTCGACGCGTTGCTGGCAAGCGGCCATGCGGGTGCGGTCGATCTTGCCTTCATCGACGCCGACAAGACCGGCTATGCCGCCTATCTCGAACGCGTGTTCGCGTTGCTGCGCCCGAACGGCCTCTTGCTGGTCGACAATGTGCTGTGGGGCGGCAAGGTTGCCGATCCGGCCGCATCGAGCCCCGATACGGATGCCTTGCGCGCCTTCAATTTGCGGCTCAAGGACGATGCGCGCTTCGACATTTCGCTGTTGCCGGTCGGCGACGGCCTCACGCTCGCGCGCAAGCGCTAGGCGGTACCCGCTTTTAAGTGCGTGCCGCACCGCGCTGGTTGTTGAAATTGCCGAACACCTTGTCGGCGACCCGCTTCTGCGCGTCGGGCATCGCGTCGTAGAGCGTCTTGAACGACGCCGTCAGTTCGACGAGGCCGTCGAGATGCGCCTTGGCGAATTCCTGGTCGATCTTGAGATCTTCAAGCGCCGTCGGATATTGCGTCCCGCGGACACGCCGGGCGGCGACGCGCTTTTCCATGTCGGCCGCATTGGCGCGCATCGTGCGCGCGACGGGCTCCCACAAAGGCTGCTGGGCGGGCGTGATCTGCAGATCGGCATGCAGCCGCACGAGGCGCGCATCGATCGTTTCGCGCTTGGGACGCGGCGGTGCCGTCTGCACAGCCGGGGGTACCAGCTGCGTGACGGTAAGGCCCGTCGATTGCGCCTGCGACGGGCCAGCCTGCCAAGCGACCAGCGTTGCACCCAGAATGGCGGCCAGGACGAGAGGGCGTACGACGGGGCGTTTCATGGCGGGGCTCGTTTTGTTGGAGACGATTTCGAGCCGCGAGGTTGCGCGCAGCACCGTCCCGGTCGAAGCCCCGGAAACTACGTAGAACCGAAGATGTGGCGAAAAATGGTGCCGCAGGAGGGAATTGAACCCCCGACCCGCGCATTACGAATGCGCTGCTCTACCCCTGAGCTACTGCGGCACTGGGGTCTTGGAATCGGCGGCAAACTACAGGAAGCCCCCTGCGCTGGCAAGTGACGGGAAACGCCGGATTTAAACCTGGGCGATTTGGCCGTCAGGGGCCATTTGTGCGAGACTTTGCCCGGCATGCGGATTTGGCTCGCACTGGCAGCTTTGAACGGGCTGGTCGCCGTCGCCTTCGGGGCGGCGGGCAGCCATATTCTGTCGGGCCAACTCGAGGCGGCCGATCTCGACCGCGTGCGCCTGGCGGCCGACTACCAGCTCTTCCACGCCCTTGCCCTGCTGGGCGTTGCTGCCCTGGCCGAGCGGCGCGGCAATCTGCGCCTGTTCCTGGCCGGGCTCTGTTTTGCGCTCGGTATTGCCGGATTTGCGGGCGGACTCTACGCGCGGGCCCTCGCCGGCATCGCGGCCGGGCCCATCGTGCCGATCGGCGGCAGCTTGCTGATGCTGGGCTGGTTCTGGCTGTTCGCGGCCGCTTTCGGGCACAGGCGCTGAAGCGCTAGTTCGGACGCGATCCTGGATCGCCGGAATCGGGCTCGGCCTCGGGCGGCGGCGGCGGGGCGGGCCCGGCTTGGTGGAAGACCATGCGCCAGACGCCGTCTTCCTGCGCAAAGGCGTTGGTCGCTGCGAGCCAGTCGCGCCCGACCCTTTCGCTGCAGCTTACGAATGCAACCGCGCCTACAAAATGAATGCGCGGATGCGACATTTCGAGCCCGATCGCCGCCCCGCCGAGCAGCCGCTTCCAGCTGTCGAGCACGGCTTCCCGGCCGACCAGTACCGGCCAGCCCGGATGCAGGCACAGGATCGGCAGGGTATGGGCCCATAGGGCCGACATACCTTCGTAATCGCGATCGGCGAAGGCCTGGTAGAACGCTTCGTTCGCGAAAAGTGCCGCGCTGCGTGCGCGCCACGGATCGAAACTCGACATTTATCGCCATACCGTTTCTTGCATTTGCCTGCAATTCGAGGCCCGTCGGGGCCTCGGACCTGCAAAACGCCTATGTTGCGGGGCCTCCCGCGTATCTCTGGCACGAAATCTTGCCCTTCTGTTAAGGTACACAGTCAAAGAGTCGATTCCCACGGCTTTGCGTGGCGCACCCACGAAACGTTGCAGAAGGTTCAGGCCAAGGCATGGATGCGGCCGTATCGAAGTCATTTTGGGCCCCGCCGACATTTGCGGAGCGCGGCGCGTCCGTGCCCTTCACCACGGTGGTCGCGCGCGTGCGCGGGCACAACAAGGACCTCGAGCTCGTCGTCCCCAACCCGTCGGGGGCGAAGGGCAACTACATTCTGCAATGGAAGAGCCTGCCCGAAGTCTTCACGCTGTCGGTCCATGATCGCGTGCTGCACCGTGCGATCGGCGAGGCGATGGCCTCGAACCCGAGTGCGGTGCGCAAAGCGACCTTGAAGACCGCCGCGACTGGCCTTGCCGGGCCTGCCGCCGCCAAGCAGGCCAAGGCAGTCCTCAAGGAAGAAGAAGATTTCAAGCTGCTGATCCAGTTCTCGCTGCTGTCCGAGACGGTCGCCCAGCTTTCGGGCGGGCAGCTGCAGATCACGCTCGCGCACGTGCAGAGCGATACCGGCCGCCAGCAGGCAAAGCTCATCCTGGCGCGCGTCGCGCACAAGGTGAAGCTTGAGGGCAACGAGCTTTACGCGATGATCGAGACCTGGGCCGACCATATCGGAGCCCTCGGCACGCCGAAGCTGCCCAAAGCGCCGCGCTTGCGCAAGATGCGCAACCGCATCGACGAATTCGCCAACTCGATCGGCAGCTGGGCGGAAATCGACCGTTCGGAATCGGCGCAGCTCGGCGGGCTTGCGAGCCTCGTCGCGCGCGAAACCGCGTCGCTTGCGAGCGAACATTTCGCCACGGTCGATGCGATGCTCGACAATTTCGAATCGACGCTCGGCAAGTGGGAGAAGAACCAGGCCGAGCTCGCGCGCATCGCCGACCGCATCTCCTGGATGCTCGACGGCTGGGACCTGCTCGTTGCGATGTGGGAAGACGCGGTGCTGAAACCGCCCTACGAGCAGCAAGCGACGGTGCAGGAACTCGCGCGCATTCTGCCGATCGTGCCCGAAGAAGAAGTGTCGGGTGCGCGGCGCGAAAAGGCGCGCGACATCGGCGTGCAGCGCCGCAAGATGGTCAAGCCGATGGAAGACTGGATCAGCGGCTCGATCGATCCCGAACTGCGCACGCGGCTTGAGCGCTACAAGGCGAAGGCCGCATGACCGATACCGGCAAAGCCTTGGGCGATCTGTCGCAGCGCCTGTCGCAGATTCCGGAAGCGACGCTCGTCGAGCTCGTCTGGACGCTCGAAGGCAAACGCATCGGCAACCACACCGACCACACGGCCGTAACCCTGCTCGGCCAGTTCCGGCCGCGCCTGCAGCTCGTGCGCCCGATGCGCCGCATGTCGGCCAAGCGCCTGTTCGCCCTGCCCTTCGAGGACATGCTGACCAACGCGCCGCCGGGCAAGGAAAAGATCATCGGCAAGATCAGCCGTGCGGTGATCAACCCGGCCTGGGACCTGCTCGTCGACAAGATCGGCCGCACCGAAATCGAGCAGATCGAGGAAGAAATCCGCAAGGTCGGACGCGGCACGATCAGCTGGACCGCACTCGGCCACCGGCTGTGGCCGCAATGCGCGCAAACACTGCGCGAGACGATCGTACGCGGCGAAAAGACCGTCGCCTTCCGCGCCGAACTGATCCCGAAGCTCGGCGGGCCGGAAATGTGGGTCGATCTGCAGGACATCGCCGACGTCATGGAGATCGCCGAAGAAATCCAGATGATGCGCGACAATCTGCCGCCCAAGCCCATCGTGGCGCTGACCGACCAGGACATCGCGGCGATCGGCAATGTCGTGATGGCGGTCGACGCCAAGATGAAGGCGCGCGCGCCCGTCGTCGTCTATGCGCTGGTCGCACGCCTCGACCAGCCGACCGAAATTCTGTCGATTTTCGTACGCGTCGCGGAAAAGGGCATGGCCGGCTCGACCGGCGAGCTTGCCTCGATCACGACCGAAGTGATGGTGACCGACATGGAGCAGCGTTTCGAGGACGTGCGCCGATCGCTTTCAGCCGGCGACGGCGAGCGCAAGACGAGCGTGCGCGAGGATCTTGCCAAAGAGGTCGAGCACCATCTGGTCGGCATCCAGAAGGGCAAGGACTTGCTGAAGGGCACGTCGGGTGCGGCCGCCGCCAAGCGCCTCGACCGCGTGCGCATGAAGCTCAAGGACATGATCGCGGCCAACATCATCGAGAACACGAGCAAGGAAATCGCCTCTGTCCTTTCCGATCTCAAGCGCCTTGCCCCCATGGCGGCGGGCGAAGGCGACATCGCCGAGATCCAGCAGATGGAAGACCGCCTGCTCGCCTTGCAGCTCGCCTCCAAATTCGCGGGCGATCTCGGCCTCACGCAAGAGGTCAAGGACGAGCTCAAGCGCGTCGAAACGCAGATCGAAGGCCACACGGGCAAGATGTTCGGCGATCTGCGCTTGAACGGCCTCACGCCCGAGCAGCGCGACGCGATCGAGGCCGATCTGTTCTCGAGCGTGCGCATGCTCGAACTCGTGTCGGGTGCCGAGCGCGCCGAAAAGACGCTGCTCGAAGGCCTCGACATCATCGACATCAAAATCGCCGAAGCCGCCAACGCCGCCCGCTGAGCGGGGCGGGCGTCGGCTTCAGCGCGCTTCGATCTGCGCAGGCCCCGCCTGAACCGGCCGGGCCTGCAAGCGTGCCGGGGCGCGCCATTCCATGCGGTCGAAAGCGCCGCAATGCGTGCATAGGGCCAGCCACGTCTCGTGCGGCTGGCCGCACGAAGCACACGTCCAAGCAGGATCGGGGTTCGCGTCGGCCGCACGCGCCAGCCAATGGCGCACTCCCTCGGCGTCGTCGCCTTGCGCCTCGGCAATGCGCTGCATCAGGCGGCAGAGGCCGAGGCTGGGGGCGGGCCCGTTGGGCACGCCTTCGACCACGCCCTCGGCCGCAAGGGCCGCTTGCGCATGGCGCTTGGCCTCGCCCCACAAATCGGCGGCAAGGGCCGCCTCGGCAAGGGCGATATGAGTTTCGCGATGCAAGGGCGCGAGCTTGGCGAGCCGTTCGACCTGCTTCACCCATTGCAGCGCATTGGCCACGGGCCGAGCCAAACGATATGCCGCCAGCAGATCGGGATGCGGATGGCGCGCCCATTCTTTTTCGACGAGATTGCCCGCCGCGCGCGCGCGCGCATCGCGCGCATAGAGGGTCGCAAGCGTTGCCGCCACTTCCGGCCGGTCGGGTGCAAGCCGCCAGGCGCGCTCGGCGGCGGCGATGGCACTGCGCAGATCGCCTGCCGCACTGAGTGCGCGGGCATGCGCATGCAAGGCCGCTGCCGCCTGTCCGTCGGCGACGGCAGGCTCGAGCAGTCTGTTGCGGCGGGCCTGGATGAGCGTTTCGCCCGCTTGCGCCCAGGCACCGCTCTTGGTTTCAAGCTCGACGAGGGCGGCCGACACCCAAATCGCATCGGGCCGCAGCGCGCGCGCGCGCCGTGCAAGTTCGAGCGCCTGGTCGGTCTCGCCGCGCTTGATCGCCGCCGCCACGAGCCCGCGCAAAGCCGCAAACTCGGTTTCGGGCAAGGCGCGCATCGCTTCGAGATATTTGTTCGCATCGGCCTCGTCGCCGGCAAGTTGCGCTGCCTGTGCGGCCAGCAGGTGCACGACCGGGGCGGCCCCGAGCTTACCTTGCGCCGACCGCGCTTGGCGCCGCGCCTCGCTTGCGTCGCCCGACGCGATCGCGACGAGCCCGCGCGTGACGGCTTCGTAGCCTTTGCACGTGCGCCGCGCCTGGCGCCAATCGGCAAAGCGCTTGGGCGTGCCCATCGTCGCCCGCCACACGCGATCCAACAGGATCAGCACGAAGCCGATCGCGGCCACGAGCACGGCGAGACCGCCGAACGAGGTGTCGAGCCGCCAGCCCGCGAACTCGACGCTCGCACTGCCCGGTGCGCCCGCAAGCCAGGCGACCACGAGCATCGCAAATGCGGCAACCAGCATCAAAGAAAGGGTGCGGCGCATGGTTCTGCGGCCCCGCTCAGCCGCCGCCCGCAGCGGCAAGAGCGGCAATTTCGCGCTCGACCGCCAGGCGCAGACGCACCGCTTCGATCCAGTCGCGCGCCGGTGCGATCCACGCCGCCCCTTGCACGCCGTCGAACGCGGCAAGTGCACCCGCAAGGTCGCCCGCATTCGCCATCACTTCGGCGCGCGCCACGCGCGCACTTGCATCGTCGCCCGCGATTTCGCCCACGCGCCGGATCGACAGCAGCCCCTGAACGCGTTCGAGCAATTCGCCCCAGCGCCCGGCAACGTCGCCCGTGCGCGCGGCGGCGACCATCGCGTTTGCAAGGGCCGGAAAGCGCCGGGACAGGCTCGCGCGCGTCTCGACCCCGCGCTCAGCCGCCTGGGCCAATGCGAAGAAATCTTCCGGCCGACGCGCCTCGCCCGCCATCTCGCGCACAAGTGCCAGCTCGGCGGCAAAGGGCCGACCAGCCATCGCGGCATCGCGCAACTGCCCCACAGCCAAGCGAAACTCGGCGCGCCGCACGGCCGCACGATCGGCCGTCTGCTCGACAATGCCGCCTTGCAGGCGTTCGACTTCGGCCTGGATACGCGCAAGCTCGCCCGCCAAGCGGCGATTCTCAGCCATCATCGCGGCCAAGGCCGATTGCGTGCCTGGATCGACCGTCGCACGCGCCTCGAGCGCTTCGAGCCGCGTTTCGAGCGGACCAAGATCGACGGCGGCGCTTGGCGCCGCAGATGCAACTGTCGGCGCCGGTCGCTGTTCGATCTGCGCCAAGCGCCGATCGACGGCGGCCAGGCGCTGTTCGAGCGCACCGGTTGCCGGCGGCACGGCGACCGTCGCCGATACGCCGCTCTTGGGCGCCCCCATGGTGTTTTGCCAATAGAGCGCACCACCTGCCCCGATGCCGCCGGCGAGCAATGCCATCACGAACGGCAGCAATACGCCGCGCGACGCTGCCGGCGGTGCGACGGGCGGACCGCCGGACGGCGCCGCCGCCGCAGGCTTTGCAGCAGCGGGGCGCGGCTCTGGCCCGATTGCGGGCGCATCCGCTGTCTCGGCCATGCGGTCGATCGCTTCGAGTAGGGAAGCTTCGTTGGGCTGGTCGGCGGCGATCGCGGCTTTGAAGCGGCAGCCTTGCTCGCGCGCGATTTCAAGCGCGCTGGGGGCAAGGGCAAGAGCCGTCACGCGCGCCAACGAATCGCCAAGCCCGGCATCGAGCACGAGGCGCGCGAAAATTTCGGCCGTGCGCGGCGAGAAAAAAGTGACCACGTCGATGCGTCCGCTGCGCAACGCCTCGGCCGCATCGTCGGGCAGTTTGGTGGCCGTGTCGGCGCGATAGAGCTGCACGCGGCGCACGGTGAAACCTTCCGCTCCCAGCACGCCCGCAAGATCGCCCGCAACGGCCGTACCCGTTGCGTGGATCAGCGTGCCGTCTTTGGGGTCGAGGCGCTTTTGCACCAACGCCGCCAAAGTTTCGACGTCGCCCGAAGCGCTTTCGACCGTGCCGAAACCGGCATTGCGCGCGGCCGCCGCCGTCGCATCGCCCACGCAGAACGCTTTGAGGTCGCGGTTCTTCTGCGTATGCGCAAAAGCGCGCACGCCGTTGGCCGAGGTGAACAGCACGGCCTGCACGCCCGCAAGATCGAGCGGCGGCGCATCGTCCACAACAATGTCGAGCAAGGGGGCCACCACAGCGTCGTGCCCGCGCATGGCAAGGGCGACCGCAAACAGATCAGCCTCGCCGCGTGGCCGCGTGACCAGGATCTGCAGGCGGCGCTTGGGCCCCGTCATTGGAAATAGCCGGGGCCAGCCCGGCCCTTGAGTTCTTCGCCCGCGTCTTCGCCCATCGCCAGCGCGTCGCTCTTGGGGCCTTCGCGCGAAGTGGTCAGCAGCCCGCTGCCGTCGGGGCGCACAACGAGACCGTCGAGCCGCAGACGGTCGCCCGCAAGCCCGACCGCAAGTGCGCCGATCGGCGTGCGGCACGAACCGTCGAGCCGCTCAAGCAGTCCGCGTTCGGCCGTGACGGCCACATGCGTGGGCGCATCGTCGAGGGCGGCGAGGTAGCTGCGCGTCTGCGCGTCGTCGAGACGGCATTCGATGCCGATCGCTCCTTGCGCTACGGCCGGCAGCATGTCGGAAGTGGACAAAACGGCACTCACGTCGGCCAAGCGCCCAAGGCGCTTCAAGCCCGCGTAGGCGAGGAACGTGGCCCCGACCGTGCCATTGCGGACCTTTTCAAGCCGCGTATCCACATTGCCGCGCAAGGGCACGACGACGATATCCGGACGGCGGGCACGCAATTGCGCCCCGCGCCGCAAGCTCGCCGTCCCCACGACCGTGCCCTTTGGCAGGTCGTCGAGGCCTGCCACGCCGGGGCCGGCAATCAGCGCGTCGCGCGGATCTTCGCGTTTCAGCATGGTGACGATGGCAAGCCCTGCCGGCAGGAAGGTCGGCACGTCCTTCATGGAATGGACGGCAAGATCGATTTCGCACGCCAACAGCGCTTCCTCGATCTCTTTGGTGAACAAGCCCTTGCCGCCCGCTTCCGCGAGCGTACGGTCCTGAATCCGGTCGCCCGTGGTCTTGATCACCGTGATAGCGATCGCCCCTTCGGCCGCCAACGCCGGATGGGCTGCTGCCAGCAACCGCTTGGTTTCGTTAGCCTGCCACAGCGCCAGCGGCGAGCCGCGCGTTCCGATCCGCAATAAAGCCGTCATGGTTCCCCTGTCCTTGTCGCCCTTTATCGCGTGCCGTGCGGGGTTGCTGCAAGCGCGCTTTCAGGTGCGCCCCGGATCGGCTAAAGCTGGCGCCGATGAAGCCGATTCTGGGTCTCGAAACCAGCTGCGACGAAACCGCCGCCGCCCTTGTGGCGCCGGACGGGCGCATCTTGGCGCAGCGCCTGCTCTCGCAGACGCGCGAGCACGCGCCATTCGGCGGCATCGTGCCCGAGATCGCAGCGCGCTCGCACCTTGCGCACTTGCCGCGCCTTGTGGACGAGACCTTCGCCGCCGCCGGCCTCGGCTGGAGCGATATCGAAGCGGTGGCGGCCACCACGGGGCCAGGCCTCATCGGCGGCGTGATTGTCGGGGCAACCTTCGGCAAGGCGGCTTCCCTCGCGCGCGGGCTGCCCTTCGTGGCGGTCAACCATCTCGAAGGGCATGCGCTGTCGGCGCGCATGGGCGCGGATGTGCGGTTTCCGTATCTGCTGCTGCTGGTCTCGGGCGGGCATTGCCAATTGCTCGGCGTGCTCGGCGTCGGGCGCTATCGCCTGCTCGGCAGCACGCTCGACGATGCGGTCGGCGAAGCGTTCGACAAGGTCGCCAAATTGCTGGGCCTGCCCTATCCGGGCGGACCCGAGATCGAGCGGCTGGCGCACAGCGGCCACGCCAAACGTTTCGATCTGCCGCGTCCGCTCGCGGGCCGGGCCGGCTGCGATTTTTCGTTCGCCGGTCTCAAGACCGCCGTGCGCTTGCTCGTCGAAAAAGTCGGCCCGCTCGACGAAAACGCCCGCGCCGACATTGCCGCGTCGTTCCAGGCGGCCGTTGCCGACACGCTCGCCGACCGAACGACCAATGCTGCGCGCATGTTCGTTGCGGAATTTCCGGCAGCATCCCATTTGGTCGTCGCCGGCGGGGTTGCCGCAAACCGCACCTTGGGCCAGCGCTTGGCAAAGACGGCCGAACGCTTCGGCCTCGCCTTCGTGGCGCCGCCGCCAGCCTTGTGCACCGACAATGCCGCCATGATCGCCTGGGCCGGGATCGAACGGCTGCAGCTCGGGCTTGTCGACGGGCTCGGCATTGCCTGCCGGCCGCGCTGGCCGCTCGAAGAACTCGCGCGCGTGCC
>Ga0315907_10000137_pt1 | contig 106352 bp, 106 predicted proteins | sample LakEriMetagenome_3_FD_203525 | JGI IMG/M metagenome (GOLD analysis project Ga0315907, IMG submission 203525) | Freshwater fungal communities from buoy surface, Lake Erie, Ohio, United States - Buoy 12 MA123 | ecosystem: Environmental > Aquatic > Freshwater > Lake > Lake biofilm | place: USA...
GCGCTGACGAAGTTCCATAGGAAGTGGCTTGCCCATACATGACCCCCAACATCTGCCATAGGCAGAGGGAATCACAAATCAAACCTCATGGGAATCCCGAATCGGAATGGCGGCAACACGCTCTAGCCGGGCGCATCAGACAAAAGCAACATAGCCTTTCGGAGGCGGGGACTGATGCCCTGCCATCCTGGCCAGACCTGCCCTGCGTGGCCACGCTTTCGGGTGGTGTCAGTCAAGCTGTGCCGATCTTGCCCAAAGGTTGACATCCTTCTGCCCGGCGATCTGGTTGATCTGCGCCGGTTCGGCATCCGTGACGTCCAGGTTGCCGATTGCGCCGCAGCAATCGGCAACCTGTTCAGGCCTGGACGCGCCGATCAGGGCGGTGGTGATGCCGCCGTGGCGCAAGACCCGGGCAATAGCCATTTGCGCCAGGGTCTTACCCCGTGCCTGTGCCATCGCATCCAGTGCGCGGACGGTATTCAGCGCGCCTTCGGTGATGACAGCAGGATCAAGCGACTTTCCCTGGCTGGCGCGGCTGCCCTGCGGGATGCCGTCCGGGTGTTTTCGGCTGCCGCCTGCGCCCGGTGCGCGACGTTCAGTGTTGCGATGGTTCGGATACCCGGACGTCGGCGGCATTTGACAAGACCACTCTGTGCCCGCACATGGCCCATGTCAGTGCGCTGCCGACAACCCCCGTGTCATGGCTTTGACAAGGGCGGCCACCTCTGGCGTGATCCTGTCTTGCGGTACGGCCAGAAAGCGTGCGTCCAGAAACAGCCGGACCACACCATGCACCGCCGCGAACAGGGTGCGCGCACGAAGTTGCAGGTCATCGGGCGAAAGGTCTGGGCGCAGTTTGGCAAGCGGGCCGGCAATCTGGTCAATCAGCGCCCGGTATCTGACAACGTACCAATCGGGTGCTGACCGCCCTTCGGGCAAAGCAAGCGCAAAGACGGCAGACCACAGCATGCGGTTGTCCAGCGCGAAACGCACATAGGTCTGGGCCAGAACTGCCATGGTTTCTTCGGCGGAGTCGCCGGCCCGGCGTGCGCCCGCAAAAGCTGCGGCCAGCCGGTCAAGCGTGCGTGCGTTGACATGAAGGATCAGGTCATCAAGATCATCGAAGGCGTTGTAAAGCGCGCCCAGCGCGCAGCCCGCGTCGGCTGTGACCTGCCTTGCCTTCAGGCCGGCCAACCCCTGTCCGGCAATTCCCCGTTCGGCGGCGTCGATAAGGCGGTGACGCAGATTGTCACGGCCGGGCTTTTCCTGGGTTTCCATCCTGTCCCCTCGGTTTTTTGAACAATGTTCAAAATTGCTCTTGAACGATGTTCACGAATCAGGCATGGTGACCTTGTGAACGATGTTCATGTGAATGGAGGTATCAATGCTGAAGCTTTTTGTCACGATGTTTCGCGGGCGGAGCCATGACGCCGCCGAAGCGATTGTGGATGCGAATGCCGTGCCGATCCTGCGCCAGCAACTGCGCGACTGTGCGCAGTCGGTTGAGCTGGGGCGCAAATCGGTGGCGATGGTGATGGCCTGCTGCGAGCGCGAAAGGAAATCAGCCGAACAGATTGCCCTGCAGCTTGGTGATCTGGAGGTGCGCGCCAAAGAGGCGCTGCTGAAAGGGCGCGAGGATCTGGCGGTCGAGGCGGCCGGGGCCATGGCCGATCTTGAGGCAGAACGTGACACGACCGCCCGTGCCATTGCCACCTATCAGACCGAGATTGCCCGCCTGCGCAAGGTTCTGGCCGAAAGCGAAAGCCGCCTGCGCGCCCTGCAGCGCGGCCAGCGCCTGGCGCTTGCCACGGAACACACGCAGCGCCTGCACGAAAAAGGCCCGGTCACCATGACGGCGGGCCTGTCCGATGCCGAGGCCACCCTGAACCGGATTCAGGACCGTCAGGCGATGGCGGCGGCCACGCGGGATGCGGCAGTCGAGCTTTCGGCACGGACCAGCGCCGATGCAACGCGCGACCGGCTGGCAGCCGCAGGCTGCGGCGCGCCCCTGCGCCCGGATGCGGCGGCGGTTCTGGCCCGGCTGAAGCAAGCAACGGCGGCGAACCTGCCGCTGGCACCCTGAAACCCGGCACCTGACGGTCACCGGAACCAAACCACAGCACTTTCACCATGAACGGGCCACAGGCCCATGCAACAAACGGAGAGTATCATGCAGGACTATGCCCCAAGCAAAGTATCGGCCGCCTGGAACCTGTTCACCTATATCAACTTCGCGGTCGGTGCCTCGATGATGGCGGGCGGCATCTATTTTCTGGAAGCCAGCTTTGCCGCCAAGGGCTTTTACGCCATGGCCGCGCTGATGCTTGTCAGCTCGACCGCCGCAATCACCAAGACCCTGCGCGACAATGAGGAGTCGCAGCGGCTTTACAACAAGCTTGACGAGGCGCGGACCGAACGCCTGCTGATGGAAGTCAGCGCGCAAAAGGCCGCCTGACCCCCCGGACAATCCCTGCCTGCCGGGCCGTCAGGGCCCGGCAGGTTTCATGCCGTGTCAGTCAAGCTGTGCCGATCTTGCCCAAAGGTTGACATCCTTCTGCTCGGCGATCTGGTTGATCTGCGCCAGTTCGGCATCCGTGAAGTCCAGGTTGCCGATCGCGCCGCAGCAATCGATAACCTGTTCAGGCCTCGACGCGCCGATCAGGGCGGTGGTGATGCCGCCATGGCGCAAGACCCAGGCAATGGCCATTTGCGCCAGGGTCTGACCCCGTGCCTGTGCCATGGCATCCAGTGCGCGGACGGAATTCAGCGCGCCTTCGGTGATAACGGCAGGATCAAGCGACTTTCCCTGGCTGGCGCGGCTGCCCTGCGGGATGCCGTTCAGGTATTTGCGGGTCAGAATACCCTGCGCCAGCGGCGTGAAGGCAATGGACCCGATGCCAAGTTCAGCCAGGGTTTCCTTCAGCCCGTCCGTTTCGATCCAGCGGTTCAGGATATTGTAGCTGGGCTGGTGAATCAGGCAGGGCGTGCCCAGGTCTTTCAGAATGGCAACAGCCTGCCGGGTCTTTTCGGAATTGTAGGACGACAGGCCGACATAAAGCGCCCGGCCCGACCGCACGATATAATCCAGCGCCTGCATCGTCTCTTCCAGGGGCGTGTCGGGATCAAAGCGGTGCGAATAGAAGATATCGACATAGTCCAGCGCCATGCGCTTCAGCGACTGGTCGCAGGACGCGATCAGGTGTTTGCGGCTGCCCCATTCGCCGTAGGGGCCGCCCCACATCAGGTAGCCCGCCTTGGACGAGATGATCAGCTCGTCCCGCAGCCCATGAAAATCGGTCTTCAGGATCTCGCCGAAAGCCTCTTCGGCGCTGCCGGGGGGCGGGCCGTAATTGTTGGCCAGATCGAAATGGGTGATGCCCTGATCAAAGGCGGTGCGGCAGATGGCCTGCTTTGTCTCGTGCGGGGTGTCGTGGCCGAAGTTGTGCCACAGGCCCAGTGAGACGGCCGGCAGCTTCAGGCCGGACGCGCCGCAGCGGCGGTAGATCATGCGGTCGCAGCGGTCTTCGGCGGGGACGTAACCCATGAAGCGGTCCTTTCGGCGGGGGCGGGGCACGGCGTGCCCCTTGTGGGTCTGCGGGCGCGATCAGACGTGGCGGTTCCACAGATTTTCAAGGCGTTCCTGCCGGCCGGACACAGGCTGCGGGTTGATCCCCCTGGCCAGAACCTCTGCCGTGATCGACTCGAGCGTGCCGCTTGCCAGCATCTGCCGTGCCTGGGGCGTGGCCCATCCGGCGTAGCGGGCCTTGCGGGCCGCTTCCAGCTCGCCCGATTGCAGCAGGGCGGCGGCGGCCTTCAGGCCCCGCGCGCAGGTATCCATCGCGCCGACATGGGCCAGAATCAGATCGGCGGGGTCCAGCGACTGGCGGCGCACCTTGGCGTCAAAATTGGTGCCGCCGGTGGTAAAGCCGCCTGCACGCAGCACCTCGTAATAGGCCAGCGCGGTTTCGGGAACGTTGTTGGGAAACTGGTCGGTGTCCCAGCCCGACTGATAGTCGTTCCGGTTCATGTCGATCGATCCGAACACGCCAAGGGCGGCGGCAGTAGCGATTTCATGTTCAAAGCTGTGCCCGGCAAGGATGGCATGGCCCTGTTCCAGGTTCAGCTTCACCTCTTTTTCCAGGCCGTATTTCTGCAGGAAGCCGAAACAGGTCGCCGCATCATAATCATACTGGTGCTTTGACGGTTCCTGCGGTTTCGGTTCCACCAGAATGGTGCCCTTGAAGCCGATCCTGTGCTTGTAGTCGACCACCATGTTCAGGAAGCGACCCATATGGTCCAGCTCCTGCGCCAGGTCGGTGTTCAGCAGCGTCTCGTACCCCTCGCGCCCGCCCCACAGCACATAGTTCTGCCCACCCATCTTGTGCGTCGCATCAAGGCAGCTTTTCACCGTGGCGGCGGCAAAGGCGAACACCTCGGGATCAGGGTTGGTCGAGGCCCCCGCCATCCAGCGGCGGTGGCTGAACATGTTGGCGGTGCCCCACAGCAGCCTGATGCCGGTCTGCGCCTGTTTTTCCGCCATGTAGTCGGTGATTTCGTTCAGCGTTTTCAGATTGTCGGCGAAATTGCCGGTCTCGGGGCGAACGTCGGCATCGTGCCAGCAGTAGAAGGGCACGCCCAGAATCCGGAACATCTCGAAGGCGACATCGGCCTTGATCCGGGCGGTTTTCATCGAATCCTGCGGGTGCCAGGGGCGCAGGAACGTCTGGCCGCCAAACGGATCGCCGCCTTCCCAGGCGAAGCTGTGCCACCAAGCCACGGCAAAGCGCAAATGGTCTTCCATCCGCTTGCCCAGAATGACTTCGTCCCTGTTGTAATGGCGGAAGCCGAATTCGACATCGGAATTCGGGCCCACGTAGGTGACAGCGGGAATATCCTTGAAGAAATCGGTCATGTCAGGTCCTTGATGGCGGTTTGGGCGGCGCGGTAACGGGCGTGCCCGGCGTCGAACGCGGATGTCAGGGCGCGCACCGGTTCGATGGTGCGGGCAATCGGTGGCAGCGTGGCAATTTCCGCCCCCGCCCCGGTGGCCGCCATGACCGCCAGGCGCGCGGCCCCGAAGGCCCCGCCGAAATCGCCGGCAACCGGCAGATGCACCGGCAGGTCCAGCGCGGTGGCGATGGCCTGAAGCCAGTAGGCAGAGCGTGATCCGCCACCCACGGCGATCAGCCGGTCAAGCCTTGTGCCCGTCGCAGCCAGCGCATCACGGCAATCGCGGAGGGCAAAGGTCACACCTTCCAGCACGGCGCGGGTGCCTGCGCTGCGGTCGGTTGCATGTTCCAGCCCCAGGAAGGCACCGCGGATGGCGGCATTGTTCAAGGGCGTGCGTTCGCCCCCCAGATAGGGCAGGAACAGCGCCTTGCCGGGGGCATGAAGCGCACCAAGACCGCCGGTCAGCACCGGTGCCGTTTCCCCGACAAGGCCCGCATACCAGTTGAGCGAATCGGTGGCAGACAGGATCACCCCCATCTGGTGCCAGGTGCCCGGCAGGGCATGGCAAAAGGTGTGAACGGCGGTTTCCGGCGCGGGCTGATACCCGTCGTTCGCGGCGAACAGCACACCCGAGGTTCCCAGCGAAACAAATGCCTCGCCCGCGCGGACCACGCCCACACCCACTCCGGATGCCGCATTGTCGCCGCCGCCGCCTGCCACGATCACAGTCCCCGGCAGGCCCCAGCGCCCCGCCAGCGCCGGGCGCAGCATGCCAGAGGGTGCCGACCCTTCGACAAGGCGCGGCATGTGCCCGCGCGACAGGCCGGTCGCAGCCAGCAGGTCGTCGGACCAGTCGCGCGCACCCGTATCAAACCAGCTTGTCCCGGCGGCATCGGACATTTCGGCCACATGATCGCCGGTCAGCCAAAGCCGCAGGTAATCCTTGGGCAGCAGCACCTTTGCAACCCGGTCCCAAAGCGCGGGTTCATGGTGCCGGATCCACACAAGTTTCGGCGCGGTAAAGCCCGCAAACACGATGTTGCCGGTGATGCGGCGAAAGATCGGATCGGCATCCAGTTCGGCGGCCTCTTCGGAACTGCGGGTGTCGTTCCACAGGATGCAGGGGCGCAGCACCTCGTCTGCGGCATCCAGCAGGGTGGCCCCGTGCATCTGCCCGGACAGGCCGATACCGCGCACCGACCCCAGGCCATGTGCCGCCAGCTGGTCCATCACCTGTTCGGTCGCCGCGATCCAGTCTGCGGGGGATTGTTCGCTCCAGCCTTCAAAGGGGCGGCTGACCGCAAGCGGGGCGCTGGCTTCGGCCAGCACCCGCTGATCGGGGGACATCAGAAGGCCTTTGACACCCGAGGTGCCCAGATCGATCCCGATGAACATCACGCTGCCCTGGCCGGCTTCTTGCCCATGATGATCATGCCAAGGATGTCTTCGTCGGTGACCTCGCCCACGTTGACGGTTCCCACAAGCTGCCCGTTCTTCATCACCGAAGCGCGGTCACACAGGTTCATCACGTTATGAATGTCATGCTCGATCAGGAAAATGCCCAGGCCCTGCGCCTTCAGCTCGCGGATCAGTTCCGCCACCATCTGCGTCTCGTGCGGACCCAGGGCTGCGGTCGGCTCATCCATGATCAGGATCCTGGCGTTGAAGTAGACGGCGCGCGCAATGGCGACCGACTGGCGCTGACCGCCCGACAGGGCCGAGACGGGAACATTGAACTTGCGGAAGTTCGGGTTCAGACGCGCCATGATCTTGCGCGTCTCTGCCTCCATCTTCGTTTCGTCCACGAAACCGAAGCTGTTGACGATCTCGCGCCCCAGAAACAGGTTCGATGCGGCATCCAGATTGTCCGCCAGGGCCAGCGTCTGGTAGATCGTCTCGATGTTCAGCGCGCGGGCGTCGCGCGGGCTGGAGATGTCGACCTTTTCGCCATTGATCAGAATCTCGCCATCATCGGCCTGATAGGCCCCCGACAGGCATTTGATCAGCGTCGATTTGCCGGCGCCGTTGTGGCCCAGCAGACCCACGACTTCGCCGGGGTACAGATCGACGGTGACATGATCAACCGCCTTGATCCCCCCGAAAGAGATCGAGATGTCGCGCAGTTCGACCAGGGGCGTTCCGCGATTGGATCTGCTCATTGAACCATCCCCGTCACTTGATGCGCTTGCGGTACACGATGTCAAGCCAGACGGCGAGAACAAGGGCAATGCCGATCACGATGCGCTGGTACGACCCGTCGCCGAACCCGATCAGCACCATCCCGGTTTGCAGCGATGTCAGGATCAGCGCGCCGATGATCGCGCCATAGATCGTGCCCACGCCACCGGCCAGCGAGGTGCCGCCCACCACGGCGGCTGCGATGACATAAAGTTCGTCAAGATTGCCCATCGCATTGGTCGCACTGTTCTGCCGGGCAGACCCGATCACGGCGGCGATTCCGGCCAGCCCGCCCATCAGGGCGAAAATCCTCACGGTCATGGAACGGGTGTTGATCCCCGAAAGCGAGGCCGCTTCGGGGTTGCCGCCGATGGCAAAGACATAGCGGCCGAACCGGGTTTGCGTCATCAGGATCGTCATGAAGATGGCCACGGCGATCATGATCAGAACCGGATAGGCAAAGCCGTGGCCGAAGGTGGCGCAGACACCGGTGTTGATCGTGTCATTCGACCCGGCGCAGGCGGGCGGTTCCTGTCCCAGTGCGGCGTAGTATTTGGTGATGTTGCCGCGCGGCCAGATATAGGAATTGACGACGGCGGTTGCCCCGATGATGACCGAACAGACAAGGCCGATGACGAATGTTTCGGCCCAGACCGGGCGCATGGCAAACCCGTGCCGCCTGCGTGCCTTGCGGGCGTTGACGAAGGCCAGAACGACAAAGACGCAGGCAATCACGGCAAAAATCCAGCTGCCGGTCGTGCCGAGCGAGCCGAACGACCCGCCGCCGATCAGGGAAAAGGTGTCGTCCAGCGGTGCGATCGTCTTGCCGCCGGCGACCAGAAACGCCGCACCGCGCCAGACAAGCAAACCGCCAAGCGTCACGATGAAGGATGGAATGCCAAGAAAGGCGATCAGCACACCCTGAAACGCGCCGATCAGCGTGCCCATCGCAATTCCGAAGATCACCGTGATGATCCAGATCGACGGGTGGCCCATGCCAAGGGCGGGTGCCAGCCATTCCACCTGCAACAGCCCCATGTACATCCCGACCATCCCCATGATCGAGCCGACGGACAGGTCGATGTTCCGCGTGATGATGACCAGAACCATCCCCGTCGCCATGATGCCGATATAGGATGTCTGGACCGAAAGGTTCCAAAGGTTGCGCGGCGTGATAAAGCCGTTCGCATCCGCCTGGGCGGCACCAAGAAGCATGCTGGGCCGGCCAAGAACAAGGGCCGAATAAGCCTCGAAAGCCAGCCAGATCAGGGCAAGGGCACCGACCATCCCCAACAGCCGCGGGTCAATTTCGGTGGCGCGCAGAAACCGGGTGACAGGACCGTCTTCGGCACCGGGGGCCTGGGGGCGATGGGATGATTCGGTCATGTCTCGTCCATGAGGCTGGAAGCAGCGGCAAACCGGCAAGGACGCGGCGGCAACGGCCTGGCCAGCCCCGGAAAATCAAGGGTGCCGGCCCCATGAGGCCGACACCCGGGCGGTCAAGCGGTTATTCGCAGCCCTTCACACCGGCAACAGCGCCTTCACAGGCCTGTTCCCTGGTGATGTGGCCGGCTTCGATCGCCAGCGCGACGGTGTCCTTGGTGATCGCCGTCGGGTCCAGCAGGATCGCGTTCATTTCGACCCCTCTCTCGCCGCCGGAGAAGATCGTCGCACCGGGAATCGAATCCAGCGCGGCCCCGTCAGCCAGCGCCGAGGCGATTTCGCCGGCGGCCTTGCCCAGCTGGCGCGCATCTTTCCACACCGAAACGGTCTGGGTGCCACGGGCCACGCGGTTGATCGCGGCAAGATCGCCGTCCTGACCACCCAGCGGAACGTTCAGGCCCTGCGCTGCCAGCGCGGCGGCGGCACCGCCTGCCATGCCGTCGTTCTGGGCCAGAACAGCATCAACCGCGTTGTTGTTGGCGGTCAGGATCTGCTCCATGTTCTTCTGGGCGTTCTCGGGCTTCCAGCCGTCCGAGTTGGCTTCGCCGACGATCACGATGTCGCCCGAAGCAACGGCAGCGCCAATCACTTCTTCCATGCCCTGACGCAGGAAGCCGACGTTCGGGTCGCCCGGGTCACCCTTGATGATGGCATAATTGCCCTTCGGGGCTGCGGCGAAGACGTTTTCGGCAATGATGCGGCCCACGCCGACGTTGTCGAAGGTCAGATAGAACGTGCGGTTGTCTTCGATCAGACGGTCATAGCCGACAACCGGAATGTCTTCGGCCGCAGCCTTTTCGATGGCCGGCCCGATGGCGTCCTTGTCCCAGGCGTTGATGATCAGCGCATGAACACCCTGCGCGATCAGCGCATCAATGTCGGACAGCTGCTTTTCCGCCGAAGACTGCGCGTCGGCCGAGATGTATTCGTTGCCGGCCGCTTCGATAGCCGCCTTCATGGCCGCTTCGTCGATCTTCCAGCGCTCTTCCTGAAACTGCGCCCAGGAAACGCCGATCTTTTTTCCTTCGGCCAAAGCGGCCGACGAAAAGCCGGTCACGGCCAGCACGGCGACGAGAATCGCGTTACGCATTGGTATTCCCCCTATGGATGCGGCCAGCGAATGGCCGGTCCGACGGATTCGTCGGCACGGCGGCAAATTGCCGCCAATAATTTCAGTTGTCAAAATAAAATTGCTGGGCAAATCATGGTCTGCCTTCAGGATCGGGCAGTTTTCGCTGCTCTGCAGCAAAGACACCGCGATCCAAGTGGAAACGCGGCCGTCATTAGTTCGGGAGCCGAAAAAATGCCTCTGCAGGGTCTGACAGAGACGGATGGCCGGGCGGGGTGCGGCCCCCGGATTCCGCCCCTGTCCGATACGCTGCGCCCGCTGCGCCAGCAGGTGTTTGAACGCGTCCGCGCCGCCGGGCTGATTCCCCGCGTGCAGGTGGCAAAGGAGCTTGGCGTCAGCCCGGCATCGGTCACCACGTTGACCTCAGAGCTGATCGAGGCGGGACTGATCGAGGAAATCGCCGCCCCGCGCGAAGGCGGCGAGGGGCGGGGGCGCCCGGCAGTGGCACTGGGCGTGCGCGCGGCATCTTACCATGTGGCCGGGCTGAAAGTTTCGGATCAGGACATTTCTGCGGTGATCGTCGATTTCGCCGGCAACCGCCTGGCCGAGCATCACGAAGAACGCAGGCCCGTGGCGCTGACGCCGCCCGAAGTGCTGGAGATGATCCAGACGCTTGTCGACAGGGTTGCGGCGAAATCCGGAATGCGCCGCGCCGACCTGTCCGCCGTGGGCATCGGCCTGCCGGGCTATATCGACAGCCCGTCGGGGCGGGTGCTGTGGTCTTCCATCCTGACAGAGCGGGCGGTGCCGCTTGCCGCACTGGCGGGCGCGCGGCTGGGGCTGCCCGTTCATGTGGACAATGATGCGAACCTCTGTGCCCTGGCAGAGCTTTGGTTCGGGGCGGGGCGCGGGCGCAGTGACTTTGCCGTGGTCACCATCGAACACGGCCTGGGCATGGGACTTGTGCTCAACCACCGCATCTACCGCGGGGCGATGGGGCTGGGGATGGAGCTGGGCCACACAAAGGTGCAGCTGGACGGTGCCCTGTGCCGCTGCGGTCAGCGCGGCTGCCTTGAGGCCTATGTCGCCGACTATGCGCTGGCGCGCGAGGCAACCACAGCGCTGAACTGGACCTACAAGGACGGGCAATCGATGCGCGTCCTGCTGGAAAGCCTGTATGACCATGCCAAGGCGGGCAACCAGGCGGCGCGGTCGATCTTCCGGCGGGCCGGGCGCTATCTGGCGGTCGGGCTGGCCAATGTCGTCAACCTTTTCGATCCGGCGCTGATCATTCTGGCCGGGGCCAGGATGCGCTTCGACTATCTTTACGCCGCCGATACCCTGGCCGAGATGGAGGCGCTGGTGCTTGACACCGGTCGCCCGCTGCCCACGATCGAGATTCATGCCTGGGGGGAAATGCTTTGGGCAAGCGGGGCCGCAGCACTGGCGCTGTCTGCGGTCACCGAAGGGCTGCTGGCCGCACCCAGAGAGATCGCGGCACAATAGCGGGCACCCCCGCTGTCTGCGGCACGCCGCGGGCCGGTCCTGCACGACGGCACCTTTGCCGGACCGGAACGCATTGCCCTGCGAATCGGGGCGTGCAATGGTCGCAGCGCGCGCGGGGAGGGCTGATTGGCATATCGTTCGCAGACAGGTCGCCGGCTTGCCGCCGCAGCTTGCCTTGCAGGTCTGCTGGCAGGTCCGGTTTCGGCTGCGGACGAGATCCGCTTCCTGACCCCCGGCGCGTCGGCAGAGCTGCAGGCAGCCCTGCGCGCCGCTTCGCCTTTGCTGGCGGCCCAGCGCGAAGACCGGTCGGATGCGCAGGACCTTTTCGCAGCCGCACGGGCAGAATATTCGGCCCTTCTTGCCGCGCTCTATGCCCGCGCCCTTTATTCACCGGTGATCACGGTTTCGGTCGATGGCCGCGAGGCGGCAAACATCGCGCCGCTGGATGCGCCCGGAACGATCCGGCAGATCATCGTCACCGTGCAGCCCGGCCCGGACTTTGCCTTTTCGCAGACGCGGATTGCGCCGCTTGCCACGGGAACGGTGCTGCCGGCCGATTTCGCCATCGGCAAGGCGGCGGCAACGGGTGTGATCCGCGATGCCGCAAAGGCCGCCGTCGAGGGCTGGCGCAACGTCGGCCACGCCAAGGCGGCGGTGAGCAGCCAGGAGCTGATTGTCGACCACAAAGCAAGAACGCTTGCCGCGTCGCTGGGGATGCAGCCGGGGCCGAAGCTGCGGTTCGGAAGCTTCAGCATCCAGGGGCAGGAAAGGATGCGCGAAGACCGGATCCGCGCGATTGCCGGCTTCCCCGAAGGCAAGGTGTTCGATCCGGCAGCCCTGCGGCGCAGCGCCGACCGGCTGCGGCGGACCGGGGTGTTCCGGTCCGTCAGCCTTGCCGAAGCCGGGAACCCCGGCCCCGACGGCACGCTGGATGTCAGCACGACGCTGGTCGAAGATCTGCCGCGGCGCTTTGGCGCGGGTGGCGAAATCTCGACCCTGGATGGTCTGGATGTGACGGCCTTCTGGATGCACCGCAACCTGTTTGGCGGGGCAGAACGGCTGCGCTTTGATCTGGCGGTCGAAAACATCGGCTCATCCAGCAACGGGACCGATTACATCCTTGGTGCCACAGTGGAACGCCCCGCCACCTTTACCCCCGATACGCTGCTGGGCATCGGGGTAACGGCACAGCGGCTGGACGAGGAAAACCAGACAATCGATCTGGCCACCCTTGGCATCACCGCCACGCAATTCGTCAGCGACCGCCTGACGCTGCGCGGCGGGCTTCAGGTGCGGGGCCAGCGGGTGACGGACCTGACCGCAGATTACACCTTCTACAACCTCGCCCTGCCGCTGGGGGCGACCTATGATGGCCGCAACGACAAGTTCAGCGCGACGAAAGGCTATTTCGTCGCCGCAGAACTGACGCCTTTCCTGGGGTGGGACGGTACCGGATCGGGCGGGCGTCTGACGCTTGACGGCCGCGCCTACCGGGGTTTCGGGGAAAAGCGGCCCATCGTCTTTGCGGGGCGGGTTCAGGTGGGGTCCATTTTCGGGTCCACTCTGGAAGAAACGCCGCGCGACTATCTGTTCTATTCGGGCGGGGCGGGGACGGTGCGGGGGCATCCCTTTCAGTCGCTGGGCGTTTATGTGATCTCGCCGGACCAGCTGACAGGTGGCACGCGGTTTGTGGCCCTGTCCGGCGAAATCCGCGCCCCGGTCACCGAAAGGATCGGGGTTGTGGGGTTTTACGATGTGGGCAGTGTCGGCGTGACGGATTTCATCGATGATCCCCAGGGCGGCTGGCAGGCCGGTGCGGGCATCGGATTTCGCTATGCCACGGGATTTGGACCGATCCGGGTGGACATCGCCACCCCGATCCAGGGCAGCCCCGGCCAGAATACGGACGGTGGCGTGCAGCTTTATGTCGGCATAGGGCAATCTTTCTGATGCGGCGCTTTGTGATCCTGGCGGTGATGCTTCTGGCCGGCCCGGCGCTGGCGCAGGATGATCCGGGCTTTCTGGCGCGGTTCCTGCAGGACAGGCTGTCGGGCGCGGGCCGGTCGGTGCAGATCAGCGGGTTCCAGGGGGCGCTGTCATCGCGCGCGACAATCCGCGAGTTGACCATCGCCGACGGGCAAGGCATCTGGCTGACGCTGCGGGGCGTGACGCTGGACTGGAACCGGGCGGCGGTGCTGCGCGGCGAAGTCTCGGTCAATGAACTCAGCGCCCGTGAAATTGTGGTGGTCCGCCCGCCAGAGGCCGGGGAATCCCTGCCCTCGCCCGAAGCCAGGGGGTTTTCCCTGCCGGAACTGCCGGTTTCGGTGAACATCGGCCGCGTCGCCGCCGGACAGGTCACGCTGGGCGCGGCCGTGCTGGGCGAACCCCTGGAAGCCACGCTTGAGGCATCGCTGCGTCTGGCGAATGGCGAAGGGCAGGCGGCGCTTTCCCTGATCCGGACGGATGGCGGGCCGAAAGGCCAGTTGACCCTGGACGCGGGGTATTCCAACACCACCCGCGTCCTGACGCTGGACCTGTCGGCCACGGAAGACGCCGGGGGAATAGCGGCCACAAAGCTGGGCCTGCCGGGCGCGCCGCAAACGGAACTGTCCATAAAGGGGCAGGGGATCATCGACTCGTTCACGGCAGAGATCAGGCTGGCAACCGATGCGGTGGACCGGCTGGCAGGGCGCGTCTCTCTTTCCGTGGCGGATGATGGAACGCGGGGGTTTACCGCGACGCTGGCGGGAAATCCTGCGCCATTGTTCCTGCCCGAACATGCCGGATTCTTCGGAACCGACGTGCGTCTGGACGCAGCCGGGCAACGCAGCCCGTCCGGTGCCATGGACCTGAGCCGCCTGTCAGTCCGGACCGAAGCGCTGTCCCTGGACGGAACGCTGTCGCTGGCACCCGGCGGCTTGCCGGTGCGCTTTGCGCTGACCGGGCGCGTTGCACATGCGGCAGGCACGCCCGTTCTGCTGCCGCTGGCCGGGCCGGAAACGCAAGTGACCGAAGCCGAGATCGCCCTGGACTATGACGCGGCGCAGGACGAAGGCTGGCGCGGCAGTGCCAGCCTGCAGGGCCTGAAGCACCCCGGCCTGGCCGTGGACCGCGCCCTGGTCAACGGGTCCGGACGGATCGGACCCGGGCCGCAGGGCAGGGTGGTGGGGGCCACGCTTCGCCTGGCGGCGGCAGGGCTGCGTCCGGCCGACCCCGCACTGGCACAGGCGCTGGGCGATGCAACCACGGGAAAGATCAAGCTGTCCTGGCTGGAGGGGCAGCCGCTGAACCTGTCACAGCTTATGCTTGCCGGATCGGGCTACACCATCGACGCGCGGGGGAAGATCACCGGGCTTGCCACGGGGCTGGGCCTTGACGGCACCCTGCAGGCAGAGACAGGCGACCTGTCGCGCTTTTCCGGCCTTGCCGCGCGGCCGCTTGGCGGCGCGGCGGCGCTGCGGGTTTCGGGCAAAGGCAGCCTGCTGGGCGGCGACTTCGACCTGACGGGCGAGGTTGGCGGGACGGACATGACACTTGGTCAGCCCGAGGTGGACAATCTGCTGAAGGGCGCGGCAAGGGTCGGCTTTTCGGTGGCGCGGTCCGGGGCGGGAACTGAAATCAGGGCGCTGGACCTGACGGCGGCGACCCTGGCCGTCACCGCCGGTGGCTGGCTGCGCAGCACGGGAAGCGACCTTGCGGCAAATCTGCGCTTTGACGACCTGCGCGCGCTGGGGCCCGCCTATCGCGGCGCTCTCGGCGGGCAGGCGCGCGTGACCGGCACGACAGGGAACGGCACCCTGACGCTGGCGGCAACGGGCAGCAACCTTGGCATCGGGCAGGCGCAGGCCGACCGGATGCTTGCGGGCAAGACCACGCTGGCGCTGTCCCTGCGGACAGAAGACGGGGCGTTGCGGATTGACCGGGCCGACCTGACGAACCCGCAACTGTCAGTGAAGGCTACAGGGCAGGCGGCGGACGGCGTACGGCAGATAGACCTTTCGGCCCGGCTGGCCGACCTGGGGCTGTTCGTGCCCGAGTTTCCGGGTGCGCTGACCTTGGCCGGCCGCGCGGTGGATGACGGCGCGGGCTATGTCCTTGATCTGCGGGGCACCGGGCCGGGCAAGATCGCCGCCGAAGTGACCGGGCGGTTGGCACCGGACGTCACGCGGGCCGATATCACCGTCACCGGCACGGCCCAGGCTGCGCTGGCCAATCCCTTCATCCAGCCAGGCAGCGTCAACGGGCCGCTGCGGTTCAACCTGCGCCTGAACGGGCCTTTCACGCTGCGGTCGCTGTCGGGGACAGTGGCGCTTGGGAACGGCAGGGTTGCACTGCCGGTTCTGGGCCTTGCGCTGCAGGGGGTCGAGGCGCAGGCCGCACTGGCCGGCGGAACGGCCACCGTGACCGCCGGCGCAGGTGTGGCTGCGGGCGGCAGCATCGCGCTGCGTGGCACGATCGGGCTGACCCCGCCGTTCCCCGGCGAACTGACAGTGACACCGCGCGACATGGTGCTGCGCAACCCCGATCTGTTCGAGACGCGGGTCAATGGCGCGGTCCGGGTTGCCGGGCCACTGACCGGCGGGGCACTCATCTCAGGATCGCTGACCCTGCCGGAAACCGAAATCCGCGTACCCTCTACCGATATCACGGCAGCCGGGGCCATTCCCGACATCGCGCACCGCAGCGAACCTGCCGCCGTCCGGGCAACGCGGGCGCGGGCCGGCCTGCTGGACAGCGGAGCGCGCGCGCGCGATGGGGTATCACGCCCCTATGGTCTTGACCTGACGATCAGCGCGCCAAACCGGGTGTTCATCCGGGGCCGGGGGCTTGACGCCGAACTGGGCGGCACCCTGCGGCTGGGCGGAACCACGCAGGCCGTGGTTCCCAGCGGCGGGATCGACCTGATCCGCGGTCGCCTTGACATTCTGGGGCGGCGGCTTGATCTGACAGACGGGTCAATCCGGCTGGAAGGCAGTCTTGACCCGCGCCTTCGGGTCGTGGCCACCAATTCAAGCGACGGGGTGACAAGTTCGGTCATTCTGGATGGCAGCATCAGCGAGCCTGTGATCAGCTTTGCCTCCAGCCCGCAGTTGCCGGAAGAAGAGGTTCTGGCACATCTGCTGTTCGGCCGGCAGCTGACCTCGCTGTCGCCGCTTCAGGCCGCCCAGCTTGCCAATGCCGTGGCCACACTGGCGGGACGGGGGGGCGAGGGCATCATCAGCAAGCTGCGCCGGACCTTCGGGCTGAGCGACTTCGATCTTGTATCCGACGGCAACGGCGGCACATCGCTTCGGCTGGGGCGCTATGTGGCGAAGAACATCTATACCGAGGTGATCGTCGGGTCCGAGGGAACCAGCCAGCTGAACCTGAACCTTGAAGTGCGCCCGGGCGTCACCTTGCGCGGATCGGCGGATTCCGCAGGCGACACCGGCATCGGGATTTTTGTGGAAAGGGATTACTGAGCGCGCCTTGGCATCACCGCGTTCAGGGCCGCGCCCAAGAGCACGGCGTAAGAGCTGAACCAGAACCACATCAGCAGCACCACAACCGCACCGATAGACCCGTAGATCTGATTGTAGCTGCCGAAATTCGCCAGATACAGCATGAAGGCGCGCGACGCGGCCGCCCAAAGAAGCGTGGACAGGATCAGGCCGGGCAGGATGCGCGGGCGGGTCCGGGATAGGTGGTTGGGGCCGAAACGATAGGCCAGCGCCACACCGAAGATCACGACCGAAAGACCCAGAATTTCATTCACGATTTCAAACAGACGGGCTGAATCCGGGCCCATCGGCAACACCGCCAGCAACAGCGGCACGACCACTGCCGCCAGAACCGAAACCAGCGCCACCGCGATCAGCGTGGCTGTCAGGAACACGGCCTGAACCGCGTGCCACATGCCGCCGCGCGGCGAGGTGCCATAGGCGGCATCCAGCCCCTGGATCAGCGCATCAACCCCGGCGCGGGCGGACCAAAGGGCAAAAAGGGTGGACAGGATGGTGGTCGCACCGAAAACATCGCCGTTCGACGAAATCAGGGCCTGGACCTGCGTATCCAGCACCTTGAAAGCATCGGCGGGCAGAAAATCCCGCAACAGCGCGATCTGCCCCCGGATCACCTCGGGGTCTGAGGCAAAGCCCCAGAGCGCTATGACGGCCGCAGCGGCCGGAAAGATCGCAAGAAAGCCGAAAAAGGCGACCCCTGCCGAAATCAGCCCAAGCTTGGCATCGAAGCTGCGGTGCCAAAGAAGGTTCGCGGTATGGATGATGGGGTGGGAAAGACGGAACATCGGGGCCTGTCGGGTCAACCTGGCCGGGCGGGCAGGCCCTGCATTAGGCGGTCAGCGGCGGCTTTCGTCAATCAGGCGCAGCAGTCTGTTGCAGAAAACGGCAGGGCGTTGCGTGGTCATCCCGGATCGCCCAGTTCCAGCCTTGTGCGCAGTTCCCGCAGGATCGGAAGCATGGTGCGCAGCTTGGGTTCGCCCAGCGCCTGAACGATATCGGCGATCAGGGGTGTGATTGCCTGAACGGCGGCATCGCGCGCGGCACGGCCCGACGGGCTGATCGCCACGAACTTGCGGCGCGCATCATCCCAGTCGGGGCGGATATGAACATGGCCGGCCCATTCCAGCTTGGTCAGGGTGTTGGTCATCGCCCCGCGCGTGACGTGGAACGCGCGCGCCAATTGCGCCGGGCTGCGTTCGTCATTGACGCGCGACAGATGGTTGAGCACGGAAAACTGCGACAGCTCCATGCCGCGCGGCAGCAGCTTGGCGATCCGGCTGCGGGCAAGCTGATCTGCCGTCAACAGTTCGCTGAACAGCGCCACGGCGATATCTTCGGCCTTGTCGCTCATCACGGGCCATCAAAGGGTCGGTCATGCGACAGGGATGGTACGCGGGCACGGGCGCGGGCCACCTCGGCCAGATCAATCTCGGCAAAGATGACACCGGGATCGGTGCCCGCATCAGCCAGAACCTCGCCCCAGGGGGCAATGACCAGGCTGTGCCCATGGGTACGGCGGCCTTTGCCCCGGACTTCGGCGTGAAAGCCGGTCTGGGCCGGGGCAAGAATGAAGCACCCCGTCTCGATCGCGCGGGCGCGCAGCAGGGTTTCCCAATGCGCAGCCCCCGTGATGTGGTTGAAGGCGGCGGGCACCGTGATGATCTGCGCGCCACCCTGGGCAAGGCGGCGATACAGGGCGGGAAAGCGGATGTCATAACAAACCGTCAGACCCAGCATGCCGAAGGGCGTTTCGGCCAGAACCGCCCGCGCGCCGGGCCGGTAGCTTGCGGATTCGCGGTAGGTTTCCGCCTCTGACAGGGTCACATCGAACATGTGGATCTTGTCGTAGCGGGCGGTGATTGCGCCGGTCGGATCGATCAGCAGGCTGCGGTTGGCAAAGCGGCCGCCGTCATCGCGCGTCTTCAGGCCCAAAGAGCCGATCAGCAGCCAGATGCCGGCGCGCGCCGCCTCGGCCCGCAGCGCGGCAAGCGTGGGATCGCTGTCTTCGGGGTGCAGGATATCCTGCTGATGCCCGCGGTTCGAGGACAGCGCGTTGGTGCATTCCGGCGTCAGGACAAACCCGGCCCCGCCCGCGGCCGCCGCGCGGACCAGGGCCAGGGTCTGCGGCAGATTGCCGACCGGGTCATCGGTTACGGTCAGCTGCACCAGCCCGGCGCGCATCGGCTAGCCCGCCAGCAGCGGATCAAGCTTGCCCGCCCTGTCCAGTGCGTAAAGATCATCGCAGCCGCCGACATGGGTTTCGCCCACGAAGATCTGCGGCACGGTGCGGCCACCGTTCGACCGCTGCATCATTGCCGCGCGCAGGTCAGTGTCGCGGCTGACGTCATATTCGGTAAATACGACGCCCTTTTGCGTCAGCAGCCGCTTTGCGGCGTGGCAATAGCCGCACAGCGGCGAGGTGTAGATTTCAACGGGTTTCATGGCCTGATCCTTGCGCACGCCGCGACTATAGGGATTTAGGCATCCTTCGCAACGCGCGCCAGCACCAGAACCGAAACAGAGGCGGCACCGGCGGCACGGCAGGCATCCGCCCCTGCGGCCAGGGTGGCACCAGAGGTCATCACATCATCCACCAGCAGAACCGGACGGTCCTTGATCCGGGCGGCATGGCGCGGATGAACGCGGAAGGCGTCGCTGACGTTGCGGAACCGCCCCGGCCTGTCGCGCCCCTCCTGGCTGCGGGTGTTGCGGCGGCGTTGCAGCAGATCCGGGCAATGCGCCAGCCCCGCGTCGCGGGCGATCTGCGTGGAAAGCAGGGCGGCCTGATTGTACCGGCGCGTCAGCAGCCGCAGCCAGTGCAGCGGAACCGGGGCCACGACCATTCCGGACTGAAGAAGCGGGCCCGCAACGCGCATCATCCACCCTGCCGCCGGCCGGGCCAGATCTGTCCGGTCGCCATGTTTCAGCGCCAGAACCATCCGCCGGGCGGTATCGCGGTACAGCACGGCGGCACGGCCCCTGACCCAGGGCCTGGCCATGGTCAGGCAATCGTCGCACAGCACCGCATGACCGGGGTCTTCACCCGGCAGTGGTGCCCCGCACAGATCGCAGACAAGGCCGCTGATGAACGCGGTGTCGCGCCAGCAGGGTCCGCACAGCCCGAAATCCTGCGTGACGGGCGCATCGCAGACAAGGCATTGTGGCGGATAGACCAGATGAAGGGCGGCTTGCAATCTCATCCCGTACCCCTTAGCTGCCCGCCATGCAGATGCCCCCGATCCTGACCGACCGTGCCGCCCTGGCCCGTTACCGTGACCGCGCCGCACGCGACCCGGCCCTGTTCCTGCAGCAGGATGCCGCCGGCGAGATAGAGGAAAGACTGGGCGAGGTTAACAGAAGGTTTACGCAACCTGCCGTCATCACGCCTTTCGCCGACCTGTGGCAGGCGCGGATGCCAGAGGCGCGGATCATTGCCGATGATGATGTTCTTGATCTGGCACCCGGCGCGCATGATCTGGTGATCCATGCGCTGTGCCTGCACTGGGCCAATGATCCGGTTGGGCAACTGGTCCAGTGCCGGCGGGCGCTGTGCCCCGACGGGCTGTTCCTGGGCGTGCTGTTCGGCGGCCAGACCCTGGCGGAACTGCGCGCCTGCCTGGCCGAGGCGGAAGTTGCCGTCACAGGCGGGCTGTCGCCCCGCGTCCTGCCGATGGCCGAGATCCGGGATCTGGGCGGGGGGCTTCAGCGCGCCGGTTTTGCCCTGCCGGTGGCAGACAGCACCATCCGCACCGTGACCTATGCCGATACGGGCAGGCTGATGGCCGACCTGCGCGCCATGGGTGAGGCAAATGCGCTGGCGGGGCGGCTGCGCCGACCGACGGGGCGCCAGGTTTTTTCCCGGACGGCCGCGCTTTATGCCGCCGGTTTTCCCGCCCCCGAGGGCCGCATCCGCGCAACGTTCGAGATGATCTTCCTGACAGGCTGGGCCCCGGATGACAGCCAGCCCAGGCCGCTTCGCCCCGGATCGGCGGCCCGGCGGCTGGCCGATGCCCTTGGGTCCGTCGAACAGCCGCTGCCCCCTGCGACCCTGCGCGGCAGTTGACGCCGCAGCAGATGCGGTTACATCCCTGCGTGACCCTTTCGAAGACAGGACAACCCCGATGCTGGATGCCAGGGACAGAGAGGCCCCTTCCCACGCCGCTGCGGCCCTGATACCGCCGGGACAAGACCGGCTTGCCCATGCGCCGGCCGATCATCCACCCGTGCGGCGGGCCAGGATCGGCGTGCTTGTGGCAAACCTGGGCACCCCGGACAATTACGATTACTGGTCGATGCGACGCTACCTGAACGAGTTTCTGTCTGACAAGCGTGTCATCGACTATGCAAGCTGGAAATGGCAACCGCTGCTTCAGTTGATCATCCTGACCAAACGCCCCTTCAGCAGCGGCGCGAATTACCGGCTGATCTGGAACCACGAAAAGGGCGAAAGCCCCCTGATGACCATCACCAGGGATCAGACCGCAAAGATCGCCGATGCGCTGCGCGCCCTGCACGGACCGAACGTGGTGGTGGATTTCTGCATGCGCTACGGCAATCCGTCCACCGGGTCCAAGGTCCGGGCGATGGTCGAGGCCGGCTGCGAGAGGATCCTGTTTTTCCCGCTGTATCCGCATTACGCCGGGGCCACGTCGGCAACCGCGAATGATCAGTTCTTCCGGTCGCTGATGAAGGAAAAGCGCCAGCCTGCGGCGCGCACCGTGGCGGAATACTTTGACCATCCGCTCTATATCGAAGCGCTTGCGCAATCGGTCGAGCGGGCCTATGCGGCGCTGGACCATCGCCCGGATGTTCTGGTGGCCAGCTACCACGGGATGCCGAAACGATACCTGATGTCAGGCGACCCCTACCATTGCCAGTGCGCCAGGACCTCGCGCCTGCTGCGCGAGCGTCTGGGCTGGGACAAGGGCACGATCGACACAACCTTCCAGTCGGTGTTCGGGCCGGAAGAATGGCTCAGGCCCTATACCGTCCAGCATGTGGCAGAACTGGCAAAGCAGGGAAAGACGCGCATCGCCGTCATTGCGCCTGCATTCTCGGCCGACTGCATCGAAACGCTGGAAGAAATCAACGGAGAAATCCGCGAGGCCTTTGAACATGCGGGGGGCCAGGTTTTTTCCTATATCCCCTGCCTCAACGATGACGAGGCGCATATCCGCGCATTGGTCGGCGTCATCGAGGAAAACCTTCGCGGCTGGATCACCTGACCGGGCAACGCCACGTTGCACAAACAGAAAAGACGGCGGATATCACCCGCCGCCTTTTCCGTCGTTTTTTCTGTGATCTGTCCGGCGGATCAGTTCGAAGAAGCGGCCAGGATCAGAACCAGCAGCAGCAGCGGAACAATGATGCCGGCAGCCGAAGAAGAGGTCTGCTCTTCAACGACAGCGACTGACATCTCAGGGACCGGCTCAGCCATACCACCGGCGAACGCGGTTGAAGCGGCGCCCGTCAGGGCAGCGGCGAGAACGAGTTTCTTCATGTTAACCTCCAGATATTGCGCCCCACCGAATGTTTCAGAGGACGGCGGCGCGCACCCAAGCTGTACCTCGTGGCCCTTTCATAAGCAGCTTGGGCCATCGATTGCAACGTGACTTCGCTGCGGCTGCGCTTGCTTGTGGCGCGTGTCGTCAAATTAGCAACACCTGTGTTCCGACCTGTGCCAAACCAAACAATTCAAGGATGTGTTCATTGTAAAGGCCAATGCAACCGCTGGACGACCGGCGGCCGATCTTGCGCGTGTCATGGGTGCCATGAATGCGGTAGGCAGGCCACGAGAGATAAAGCGCACGCACACCAAGCGGATTGTCAGGTGCCCCCCCTTCGACAACAGCCGGCCATTCGGGGTTACGCTTCAACATCGATGGCGTTGGCCGCCAGGTCGGGTTTTCGACCTTCTGGATCACTTCCGTCTTGCCCAGCCGCGTCAGGTCATCCGTCAGCGGAACAGATGTGGGATAAAGCCTGTAGACAGCCCGGTCTTCCGACCAGAAATGCAGGGCGCGCGATTTGGTATCGCACAGGATCGCGCCATTGCGCGTATTGGCAAAGTAATCCTGCCAGTCCAGCGCGCGAAAGGCCGATACATTGCTTCGGATTGCGCCGCCCAGCGCCGTATCCGCCTCGGGGGCATCCTGCAGCGCCCAGGCGGGCGCGGCCAGACCGGCCAGAACTGCGGCACCCGCGCCCAGAAAGGCGCGCCGTCCTGCCTGAATGGGGTGGTCTGCGCTCATATGCACAACTCCTTTTCTTGTTCTTGGCGGCGAAACTACAGTGCGCAGCGCCGGACTGCAAATCAAGGCCACGTCATTGCGTCACGCAGAGTTGGGTTTGAACCTTCCATCCGGTTTCGATAAAGACGGTCCTGCTGTTTCCGGGGTAAGCTGAAATGAAAACTCTGTCCGCCGTGCTGCTGTGTGCTTCGCTTGTCCTGTCCGCCTGTGCGGGAACCGGCGTATCGACCGGCGGCGGTCCCATGATGGCCGGCGACATCGGCGAGATCCAGTTCACGGCACTTGATTCGGTCAACACCCTGCGTGGTGCCAGGGGTTTGCAGCCCCTGGAGCTGAACGCCCAGCTTAACGCTGCCGCCGCCACGCATTCACGCGATATGGCGGTTCAGAACCGCCCCTGGCATTTCGGATCGGACGGATCATCGCCGATCGACCGCGTCCGGCGCGTGGGGTATTCCGGCAAGATGCTGGGAGAGCTGATTTCCGAAACCTACCAGAGCGAACTCGAAACCCTGTCGGACTGGATGGAGAATCCCGAAACCCGCCTTGTCATCATGGACCCGCAGGCGACCGAGATGGGATTTTCCTTCTTTCAGGAACCAAGCGGCAAGATCTGGTGGACCATGGTCACAGGCACCTCGGCCGCCTATCCGGCGACGGCGGCGATGCCGGCCCCGATCCTGTGACCGTCAGGGGAAGATCACGATCGGCGTCCCGGGGCGCACCATCGCATAGATATCTTCCATCTCGCGGTTGCGCACCGCGATACAGCCTGCGGTCCAGTCACCACGATTGCCCTTGGTGCCGGTAAAGCCGTGAATGAAGATATCACCGCCGGGGGTTTTGCCCTTGGACGAGGCATAGGCGCGATCTGTCTGATTCGGATAGGATATTCCCAAGGACAGATGATAGCTGCTGCGCGGGTTGCGATGGGTGATGAAATAGGCCCCTTCCGGGGTCTTGCCGTCGCCCTCGAACTTCTTGTGGCCGCGCGGCTGAAACCCCAGCGAAATGTCGTAATCCTTCAGCACCTCGGCATTGTGCAGAAGGTACATCTTCCGATCAGTCTTGTGTACCTCGACCCGCGTCACCTCGGGGCCGTTGTAGGTCTTGAACTTGGAACCGCAGGCCGACAGCCCGAAGGCCAGGGCCAAGACCAGAAGAACGCGCAATGCCACCATGTTTCCTGTTTTCTGCCCGCTTCGTTTTTTCCGGAATCGATACATCACGCGGCCCGCTGCGCAAAGACGCGTCGACTCACGCTTTCGTGAGCAGGGCGGTCAGCGGCGGCGCAGGCTGAACCTGGCCACAAGTTCGACATGCGCGGCCCAGCGGAACTGGTCCACGACCTGCACCCAGTCCAGCCCATAGCCCGCCTCTTTCAGGATGCGCGCGTCGCGTGCAAAGGTGACGGGGTTGCAGGACAGGAACGCAATCACCGGAACGCGCGACCGGGCCAGCGTTACCGCCTGGGCTTCGGCACCGGCGCGCGGGGGGTCGATGACCACGGCATCAAAGCCCCTGAACTCGTCAGGTTCCAGAGGGCGCCGGAACAGGTCGCGGGTTTCTGTCGTCACACGACGCAGCCCTTGCGCCTGACGCCAGCCCCGGTCCACGGCCGCAAGCATCGCCGCATTGCCTTCCACCGCGTGAACCTCGGCAAGGTCGGCAAGCGGCAGGCTGAAGGTGCCGCAACCGGCGAAAAGGTCGACCACGCGGCGCGCGGGGCCGATGGCCTCTTTCACCGCGGCCAGCAGGGTGGCCTCACCCTCGGCCGTGGCCTGCAGAAAGGCGCCGGGTGGCGGTGCGACAAGGGCCTTGCCAAAGCGCTGGACGGGCATCCTGCGCAGGGCGATCACCTCGGCATCCCAGGTCAGCCGGGCGATGTCGAAGGATTCGGCCACACGCGCCAGCGCCAGGCGCAAAACGGCGTCCGGCGGCTTGCCGCCGGTGACCGCAACATCGGGGCCGCCCAGGCTGTGCGTGACGGTCAGCGACAGTTCGGCACTGCGCGACCCGCCGGTGACAACCAGCGCCTCCAGCGCCGGCAAGGTGGCCAGAATGGCGGGGTGCAGCAACTGACAGTCCGCAATGGCCACCAGGGTATCCGACGCCCGCGCGTGAAATCCGATCAATGCGCCGCCCCTGGTGCGGCGCGCGGCCAGCGTTGCCCGGCGACGCGAGCGGGGGGGCGATGTGTTGATGGGGCGAAGCGGCGCGTCCAGCCCCTGACCGGCCAAGGCCCCCTTGACGATGCCCTGTTTCCAGTCGGCCACCAACGGGTCCGACGCATGTTGCATCAGACATCCTCCGCAGGTACGCGCATGGCGGCAAGGGGGGCGGATGCGCTGCGCCGAAGGTGTCAGGATCCGGATGTTCACCAGCCGGTCGCCCGCCGGATCACCTTCGACAACCTCACCGGGAAGCACCTGCGGCACAAGAACCTGACCTTCCGGTCCCTGCGCAATGCCGTCGCCACGATGGCCAAGCCGGTCAATGGTCAGGATCACTCGGCTGCTTCCCTGTCGTCCACACCGATGAAACCGCCGGACTGGCGGCTCCAGTAGCGGGCATAAAGACCGCCGCTTGCCAGCAGATCGCCATGCCTACCTTCTTCAACGATGCGCCCGTCGTCCATCACGATGATGCGGTCCATCGCGGATATGGTGGACAGGCGATGGGCAATGGCAAGCACCGTCTTGCCCTGCATCACGCGGCCCAGCGCCTGCTGGATGCTGGCCTCCACTTCCGAATCCAGCGCGCTCGTCGCTTCATCCAGCACAAGGATCGGCGCATCCTTCAGGAAAGCGCGGGCCAGGGCGATGCGCTGGCGCTGACCGCCGGAAAGCTTCACGCCCCGTTCGCCCAGAAAGGCGTCATACCCCTTGCGCCCGTTGTGATCGACCATCTGCAGGATGAACTCATGCGCCTCGGCGGCCTTGGCGGCGGCGATCACCTCGTCCTCTGTCGCGTCGGGGCGGCCGTACAGGATGTTGTCGCGGGCAGAGCGGTTGAACATCGCGGTTTCCTGCGTGACCATGCCGATCTGCCGCCGCAGGCTTTCCTGGGTGATGTGCCGCACATCCTGACCTTCGACCAGAATGCGGCCCGTTTCGGTATCATAAAGCCGCAGCAGCAGCGACACGAGCGATGATTTGCCCGCACCTGATGCCCCGACGATGCCGATCTTCTCGCCCGCCGCAATCGACAGCGTGACATCCCGGACCCCGCCGCGCCGCCGCCCATAGGCGAAGGATGCGTTCCTGAAATCAATGCGCCCGGTGATGCGCGGCAGTTGCACGGCATCGGGCGCGTCCGCCAGCGTATGGGGCACCGCCAGGGTGCGCATACCGTCTTCAACCTCGCCTACACTGGTATAGATGGAAATCAGGGTGAAGCTGACCCAACCGGTCATCTGCGCGATCCGCATCGCAATCGCGCCCGCCGCCGCAATATCGCCGACGGTGGCACCCCCCTGCTGCCATAACAGCAGCGTTCCGCCAATCAGCAGCACCGGCAGAACCCCGGCCAGCGTCATCAGCGCATAGCGGAACCATGTGGAAATCACGCCGAATTCCAGCGACCGGTCGCGAAAGACATCCATCGCCTTCAGCGCCACGCGGTCCTCGAAGGCGGCATGGGCGAACAGCTTGACGGTCTTGATGTTGGTGATCGTATCCACGACCTGCCCCGACACCATGGCACGCGAAGCGGCCCGCGCCGCCGAGTTTTCGCGCACCCGGGGCAGGAAGAAAAGGATCAGCCCGACATAGGCAACCAGCCAGACCGCAAGCGCGCCCGCAATCCGGATATCGATGACCAGCAGGTAGATCACCGATCCAATGATCGATGCCAGCGCGAAGGCCACCGTGTTGATCATTTCCGTCACCACATCGGTCACGGCGCGGGCAGCCTGCATCTGTTTCTGCGCGATGCGCCCGGCGAAATCATTGTCAAAGAAAGTGACGGCCTGTCCCAGGGTCCAGCGGTGCAGGCGGCTCAGGACCAGGGGCATCACATTCGGCCCGACAATGATCGAATTCGACGCAGCCGAAATGCCAAAGGACAGGGGGCGAAGCACCAGATAGAAGACAAGAAAGGCCAGCAGCAGAGTGAAATGATCGGCAAAGAAGCGGGTCGGCCCGCTGTCTGCCGCCGCATCGACGACCCAGCCCAGGATCAGCGCCGACACCACTTCGGTCGCGCCGGCCACCGATGAAATGGCAGCAGCCACCCACAGCATCGGCCAGGCCCCGGACAGGCACCAGCGGAAGAAGGCGGACAGCCGCTGCGGCGGCGGGCCTTCGGCGGGATCGAAGGGGCGGATCAACCCGCCCAGCTTCATCAGCGCACTCATTCCGCGGCGTCCTCGATGCCGATGAACCCGCCGGACTGGCGCGCCCAGAACCGGGCATAAAGCCCGCCCCGCGCCAGAAGCTCCGCGTGGCTGCCCTGTTCTTCGATCCGGCCATCTTCCAGCACGATGATCCGGTCCATCGCGGCGATGGTGGACAGGCGGTGGGCAATGGCGATCACGGTCTTGCCCTTCATCACGCCGTAAAGCGTGTCCTGAATGGCGGCCTCAACCTCGCTGTCGAGGGCACTGGTCGCCTCGTCCAGGATCAGGATCGGCGCGTCTTTCAGGATGACGCGGGCCAGCGCCACGCGCTGCCGCTGCCCGCCCGACAGCTTGACGCCGCGTTCGCCGACATGGGCGTCATAGCCCTGCCGCCCTTCCGGGTCTTCCAGCGTCAGGATGAACTCATGCGCCTCGGCGCGCCGCGCCGCCGCGATCATCTCGGCCTCCGAGGCTTCGGGGCGACCATACAGGATGTTGTCGCGCACCGACCGGTGCAGAAGCGACGAATCCTGCTGGACCATGCCGATCTGGCGGCGCAGGCTTTCCTGGATGACCCCGGCAATATCCTGACCATCGATCAGGATCTGCCCGCTCTCGGTATCGTAAAACCGCAGCATCAGCTTGACCAGCGTCGATTTGCCCGCGCCCGACCGGCCGATCAGCCCGATCTTTTCGCCGGGCGCAATGACAAGGCTGACATCCTGAAGCCCGCCAAAGCCGCGCCCGTAATGGTGCGCGACGTTGCGCAACTCGATCCGCCCCGCACCGAAAGCCAGCGCAGGGGCATCCGGGCGATCCACCAGGGCAATGGGCTGTGCGATGGTTTCCATCCCTTCGGCCACCACACCCAGTGCCTGCACCAGTGAGGTGGTTGCCCACATGATCCAGTAGGTCATGCTGTTCAGCCGCAGCACCAGCGCGCAGGTTGCCGCAACCGTCCCGACCGAAGCCTGACCGTTGTACCAAAGGACAATCGCCCAGCCGGTGACAGAAACGATCAGCGCCGCGTTCAGAAGCGACAGCGCCAGATCCATCTTCGTGACAATCCGCATTTCGGACATGAAGGTGGACCGCGCGTGTTCGATCGCCTCTTTGGCGTAGGCCACCTCTTTGTCGTGATGGGCGAAAAGCTTGACCGAATGAATGTTGGCATAGGCATCGACAACGCGGCCCGTCACCGCCGAGCGTGCATCGGATGACGCCTTGGACGCCGGGCCGGCCCGCCGCAGGGTCCAGCGCACAAGGGCCGCATACAGCGCAAACCAGACCAGCAGCGGCAGCATCAGGCGCGCGTCCGCCTCGGCCAGCATGATGGCCGCGCCAATGAAGGTGACGACGGCAAAGGCCACGGCATCAAAGGTCTGGAACACCGCGTCACCGGCGGCGGGCGGCGTTTGCATGATCCGGTTGGCGATGCGCCCGGCAAAATCACCTTCAAACCAACCGACCGGCTGGCGCAGCACATGGCGGTGCGCCCGCCAGCGGATCATCGTGCCAAAGTTCGGCAGGATGGTGTTGTGCAGCAGCGCCACATCGATCACCGCAACGGCCGGCCGCAGCACCAGCACCGCCAGCGCGACAAGGATGATCTCGGTGCCGTAGGCTGCCCAGACACCGGCGGGCGTATCCTGCCCCAGCAGATCGACCAGGCGTCCCACATACCAGATCAGGGCAACGTCGCTGGCGGCAACGATGACGGACAGCATCCCCGTAACGGCAAAGACCGCCCGGAAGGGGCGGCAGAACTGGGCAAGGAACGGCCAAAGCCGCCGGGGCGGCGTGTCGGCCTCCTCGTAGTCGAGGTAGGGATCGACGAGGCCCTCGAAAAAACGGAACAAAGGGGGAAGCCTCTCAGCGGTGTCCGGCGGGTATAGCGCCAATCCGCGGAAATGAAAACCGCCGGAGATCAGCGCAGCAGGTCTTCGCGGCTCAGACTGAACCCGGATGCGATCCAGCGCGCCTCCAGCGCGGCAAGCTGTTCGCCCAAAGCCGCGCCGGAGAACTGCGGCATCAGGTCTGCGGCGCTGACCGGACACCGCGCTGCGGCCCCTTCGGCGATGCCGTCTTCCCAACCGGGTGCAGGCGGTGCTTGCAGCACGGCGGCACGCGCAAGAACCACATTTGCAGCCATGTCCGGCCCATATCTGTAGCCAAGGGTTGCGGGCGGATCGCTGGACGAAACGGCGGCGCGCAGACTGGTCAGGGTTCTTGCCTCGGCCCGGCTGAGGCGCAGGCGTTCCGCCGGGTCTTCGCCGCCCAGAACTGCAAGACGCCGCAGCCAGTCGGGGCTGCGGCCCGCCTCAAGATGCACGAGACCTGGCAGTGCCCGGGCATCGGCGCCCGGCAGCACATGCCGCAGAAGCCCTGCCTGCGCCATGGCCGCAACCGCCGGGGCCGGATCGCGCGCCGACAGCAGCTTTCGGGTTTCCGCACCCACCCTTTCGCGCGACAGCCTGTCCAGCCCGGCGGAATGGGCGGCGCAGGCCGCAAGCGCTTCGGCGTCCAGACCCGCTTGCGGATCGCCGTACCAAGCGTGAAAGCGGAAAAAGCGCAGGATGCGAAGATAATCTTCGGTGATGCGCGCCCCGGCATCGCCGACAAAGCGCAGGCGGCGCGCCACCAGATCGGGCAGGGCATTCAGCGGATCAATAACCGTGCCATCCGGGGTCGCGTACAGCGCATTCATGGTGAAGTCCCGCCGCGCCGCATCCTCTTCCACACGGGTGGAAAAGGCGACCGTCGCATGACGGCCATGGGTTTCGACATCCTGCCGGAAGGTTGTCACCTCATGGGGAATGCCGTCTGCAACAACCGTGACCGTGCCATGCGCGATACCTGTCGGAACAGCCTTGAAACCGGCGGCTTCGGCACGCTGCAGGACGGTTACCGGTTCGGCATCCGTTGCAATGTCAACATCCGCCACCACCTCGCCCAGAAGCGCGTTCCGCACGCAGCCGCCCACCAGCAGGGCGCGGAACCCCGCGTCCGTCAGCACGGCACAGACGGCCTGTGTCTGTGGCCGCGTCAGCCAGTCACCTGTCACCCGCATGAGGACAGCCTGTCTGCCAGACCGCGCAGAATCCGGGCTGTGGCACCCCAGATGTAATAGGGACCGTAAGGCACGGCATGGTACCGCCGCCATTCGTCCTGCCAGCGGCGGCGTTCAATACGGAAGTTTGCCGGCGTGGTCACATGGGCCAGGGGCACGGTAAACACCTCTTCCACCTCGCCCGCCTCGGGCAGCGGGGTGAATTCGCCGGAAACGATGCCAAGAACCGGCGTCACCAGAAAGCCTGTAACGGTTTCGTGCTGCGGCAATGTGCCCAGAACGGTGACACGGTCTTGCGGCAGGCCAACCTCTTCGCGGCTTTCCCTCAGCGCGGCCCCGACGGGGCCCCCGTCGCCGGGCTCTACCTTGCCGCCGGGAAAGGCAATCTGCCCGGGGTGATGTTTCAGCCGCGATGAGCGTTTTGTCAGGATCAGATCGGCCCCCGACGGCCCGCTCCGGACAGCAATCAGCACCCCGGCGGGCCGCAGCACACGGCCGGCCGGCGGCCGCGATTCCGGATTGAGGTCGAAATCGGACGACCCGCGCAGGGGCAGTGCCAGCGCCCGCGACAGGATGCCGGGGTCAATCACGCTCACCCGCAGCCTTTTGGGCATCACGGCCAAGCGTTCCGGGGTCAAACTCGTAATGGGCACCGCAAAACTGGCAATCGGCGGTAAGCACGCCGTCGTCAGTCGTCATCTGGCCGATGTCCGTCGCCGAATAGATCGACAGGGACCGGCGCACCTTTTCCGCCGAACAGGAACAGCCGAACCGGACAGGCTGCGCATCGAACACGCGTGGCCCTTCCTCATGAAACAGGCGCACCAGCAGATCGGTTGGCTGCACCGACGGGCCGATCAGTTCCAGATCCTCGACCGTATCAAGAAGCAGGTTTGCCCGTGTCCAGTTTTCGCCCTCTGCCCCGCCCAGCAGATCGCGATGAGACAGCAGCCCGCCTTCGCCCGATCCCGCGTCCGCCGCAGCCTCCAGCGAGGATTTGGGCATATGTTGCAGCATCACGCCGCCGGCGCGCCAATGCGGCCGGGTGCCTGGCGTCTGGGACCGGCCACAGGTGATGGCAAAGCGGGTGGGCAACTGTTCTGACTGGGCAAAATACGTCTCTGCACAGGCAGAAAGGGAGCCGCCGACCAGGGGTGTGATCCCCTGATAGGGAACCATGCCTTCGCCCTGATCGATCAGGATGACAAAGTATCCCTCGCCGATCAGACTGAACGGGTCACCCGTTTCGATCCCGTCCCTGTCGAACCCGGCATAGGCCCTGATGCGCGCCGCCTGCCCGTCTTCGGTCGGGCCATAGTAATCTGTGGCGATCATCTTCACCGGGCCGGTGCCGCGCACCTGAATCGACAGCCGCCAGCGCAGCTTGATCGTTTGCCCGATCAGCGCGGTCAGCAGCGCCGCTTCGGCGACAAGCGCCTCGATCTGCGGCGGATAGGCGTGTTGCGACAGGACCCGGTCCAGCACCCCGTCCAGCCGCGCAACGCGGCCACGGATATCTGACCGGTCAAGCTGAAACGGCAGGACGGTATCGTCCCAGGCGAGTTGTGGTCCGAGCATCGGGGGTTTCCTTGCCGCGTGGGCCTTGGCATACCGCAGCTATATAGGCACGGCAACCAAAGCACCAAGGGCGGGCCATGATCAGACGCTATGGAGAGCCGCTGAAGCCTGGCCAGCGCTATCGGCGCAGACCGGGGGTCTATGCGGTGCTGTTGCGGGGCGACAGCATCCTGACAACCTTTCAGCAGGCCCCGGTGCCCGAATTCCAGCTGCCCGGCGGCGGCATTGATGCGGGCGAACACCCGGTTGCCGCCCTGCACCGCGAGGTGATCGAAGAAACCGGATGGAAAATCAATGTGATCCGGCGCATCGGTGCCTTCCGGCGCTTTACCTATATGCCGGAATACGACCTTTGGGCGGAAAAGCTGTGTGCGGTCTACCTGGCCCGCCCGGTGCTGCGCCTTGGCCCGCCAAGCGAGGCGGGCCATACAGCCGTCTGGCTGCCGGTCAACGAAGCCGTGGCGCGCCTTGGAAACCCCGGCGACCGCGCCATGCTGGCATCCCTTACAGGCTGGGGCCGCGCCAGTCGAAGATGACACCTGACACATCATCGCGGAAATCAAGGCCCCCCGCGTGGCGCTGCAGTTCCGACACCAGCGCATCCATCAGGCCCGGGCTGGTCAGCCGGGCGTGCTGCCGCAAGATGCGCGCAAGGCCATCCTCGCCCAGTTCGATGCCGGTCGGATCGGCGCATTCGGTGATGCCGTCAGACATCAGGAACAGCCTGTCGCCGGGGCGAAGCTGTGCCTCGATCCGGTCATAGCCCGCCGCACCGATCAGGCCCACGGGAAGGCCGCCCTTGCCCAGATATTCCACCGCGCCATCCGCCCGCAGAATGGCCGGGTGCGGATGACCCGCCTGCACCAGGGCGACGTGCCCGGTTTCCAGATCAACTTCGGCATAGGCCATGGTGAAATACTGATCCACCTGCATGTCGTCGATCATCATGCGGTTGAACCGGGCGGCGACAGCCTCGGGCGGAAGGGCCTGAATCTCGCCATTCGCCCCGGCTGACAGGGCATAGTTCAGTTCCGGTGCCGCCCCCGACAAATGGCCCGCAAGCCGCGCCGTCATCATTGCCGAGGCAACGCCGTGACCCGAAACATCGACGGCATAAACGGCAACGCGCCGCGAATCGATGCGGAACCACCCCACCAGATCGCCGCCGACATGGCCCGAAGACCGCAGCAGGATCGACACCGAAGCATGTCCGAAATCGCGGTGGCGTTCGCGCACGAAGGTCTGCTGCACCTTTCGCGCCTCGACCAGATCGCGGTCAAGCGAATCATACACAGCCTGAAGTTCGTCGAGGGTGGAGCGGACAAGGCGGTTCTTTTCCAGCAGCTCCTGCTGCATGGTCAACACTCGCTCGCCGGCGCGCATGCGGGCGCGCAGTTCATCTGGGTTGATCGGCTTTGACAGGAAATCATCCGCCCCGGCATCCAGCCCGTCGGCCACTTCGGCCTTGTCGGACTTTGACGTCAGCAGAATGAAATACCCGTAGCCGTCATGCGGCATGGCACGGACCGCGCGGCACAGATCAAGCCCGCTCATCCCCGGCATGCCCCAGTCGCTGAGGATCATGTGAAAGACCGTGTCCCGGCACAGCTTCAGCGCCGCCTCGCCCGAGTCGGCCTCTGTCACCCGGTACCCCCAGCGGGCAAGGGACAGGGACAGAACGCGGCGCTGGGCGGCACTGTCATCCACCACCAGAACGCGGCGTGGGACAATGGGATTGTTGCTCAACTTCATATCCGGAACAAAAAGGAACTCTGCCTGCACGACGACCTCCATATCGATCGTGATCCGCAGGGTTGTCCAATCCTGGTTAAGGACGCGTGAACGGTAAAGATCATGACAGGTTTTATCTTGTACCGGCTTTTCGGATTACCGGGCGTTAAGGCTGCCGCGCCAGACTGGCCGCGTGTGTAAGGGCGCAAGCCGGGGCAAGGAGTGTGACATGATCGACTGGGATCGCGTAGCGAGCCTTCGCGGAGAAATCGGTGCCGCCGATTTCTCCGAGGTGGTGGAGATGTTCCTGACCGAATCAGATGCCGCAGTGGCGCGGCTGCTGGCGGGGATTCCCGATCCGACTCTGGAGGCGGATCTGCATTTCCTGAAGGGAAGCGCGCTGAACCTTGGGTTCCGGCACCTGGCGGCCCTGTGCAGCGCGGGCGAAAAGCGCGCGGCAGTCGGCGCGGCGGTGGATGTGGCAGAGGTGGCGGAAAGCTTTGCGGCAAGCCGCCGGGCCTTTGAGGCCGGCCTCGGCGGCAGCCGGGCCGCCTGAGCCGATCAGATCAGGAATTCGGCCAGCGCTTCGTCCCGGGTGATGTCGCGATAGGTGAACCCCGCCGCGTCCATCCGCCCGAAGAGCTGGTCAAAGTTGCGCGCCGCGCTGGTTTCGATGCCGATCAGCACCGAGCCAAAGTTGCGGGCGCTTTTCTTGAGGTATTCGAAGCGGGCGATGTCATCATCCGGGCCCAGCATCATCAGGAACTCGCGCAGCGCGCCGGGGCGCTGCGGCATGCGCAGGATGAAATACTTCTTCACCCCGGAATAGCGCTGGGCGCGTTCCTTGACCTCTGGCAGGCGTTCGAAATCGAAATTGCCGCCGGATGTGACGCAAACCACCGTCTTGCCCCGGACCGTCCCGGCCAGACCGGGCAGAACATCCACCGCCAGCGCGCCCGCCGGTTCCAGAACGATGCCCTCGATGTTCAGGAATTGCAGCATGGTCACGCAGATGCGGTCTTCGGGGGCCAGCAGCACATGCGCCGGGTCGATCCAGTTCAGGCGTGAATAGTTGTTCGCCCCGACCCGCGCCACCGCCGCGCCATCGACAAAGCTGTTGACGCGCGGCAAAGTTTCGGGCGCGCCCGCCGCCAGGGCTGCCGTCAGGCTGGCACCCCCCAGCGGCTCGACAAAGCGGTAGGCCGTTTCAGGGGCGCAATCGCGCAGATAGCCCGTAACGCCCGATGCCAGCCCGCCGCCACCCACCGGCAGGATGACCAGATCGGGCGCGCGGCCAAGCTGACCGAGTAGTTCCACGGCAACGCTTGCCTGACCTTCGATCACATCCGGATCATCGAAGGGCGACAGGAAATGGGCACCGCTCTGCGCGCAGAACGTTTGCGCGGCGGCCAGGGTCTGATCGAAATAGTCGCCGGTCAGCACAATCTGCACCGCGTCACCGCCGAAGGTGCGGGTCTTGTCGATCTTCTGCTGCGGCGTGGTCACCGGCATGAAGATGGTGCCCTGCACGCCGAAATGGCGGCAGGCATAGGCCACCCCCTGCGCATGGTTCCCGGCACTGGCGCAGACAAACAGCCGCTGGTCCGGATGGGCGGCAAGATGCTTGCGCAGCGCCGTGAAGGCCCCGCGCAGCTTGTAGCTGCGCACAGGACTGAGGTCTTCGCGCTTCAGCCAGATTTCGGCATCATACTGCTGGCACAGATGATCGTTCCGCTGAAGCGGCGTTTCGGGGAAGAGCTGGCGCAAGGCGCGGGTGGCGGCGCGGGCGGCATCGGTGAACTGGGTCATGATCCGGATAAAGCGCGCATTGCCTGCCGAGGCAAGGTCATTCCAGAGGCTGGCCCTTGACGTAATGGAGGTAGGTGGAGGTGAGAAGCGCTATGCCCAGCAGGAAGACGGGCCATTGCAGCACAGCTTGCAGCACTTCCGAAAGGCGGGAGTCAATTTGCAGGGCCATCCCGCCACGGAAAACGGCTTCTTCAAGGAGGAACAACACGAGGCAGGTCAGGGCTATGGTCAGGGTCGCGCCACGGGTGGCGCGCCAGCCGTCGAGGATGCTGGTCACCGGACCGAGTGCGACAGCGGGCAGGATTGCACCGAGGCGTCCGAAAAGGACCGATGCGGCGAAAATGCCCAGATAGACCGGAACCTGCATTGCCAATTCAGCCGCACCGAAAAGAACTGTCGCTGCCATGCCCCCGATCACGATGAAGCTGACGAGCATAACAGTGACTTCGAATGCCGCGACATAAGCCAGATAAGCCGCCACGCGCCCCATCGGCGCGGTGGGCAACGGCCAACCGGTTTCGTGGATCAGGATCAACCTGTGCCAGGCCACGGCCATCCACGCCATACTTACCAGGAAGGCGAGTTCACCGGCCAGTCGCAAGGACCATTCGGTCGTGACGGGTGAGGCCTCCGCAGCGGCACCATACAGAAGGGCTGGCAGCACTTGGGCAAGCACATAGGGCAATGCCGTCGTCCGAAGTGCCGCCTTCGGATCGCGCAGGATCATCCTTACGGCATAGAACAACAGTGCTTTGGCCTGCAAAACGATCACCATTTCCTAGTGTGAGAGAATGACCACGCGGGGTTTGTTCCTGTCAAGCTGACGCCCCACCGCGATCCTTGCCCTTGGCGGCGTTTCGATTTAATCGCAGGCCTGACCGAGCGTGGAGCCCACCAATGCTGAAGCCGAAGAAAGTCGTCCTTGCCTATTCGGGGGGCCTTGATACCTCGATCATCCTGAAATGGCTTCAGACCGAATACGGCTGCGAGGTTGTCACCTTCACCGCCGATCTGGGCCAGGGGGAAGAGCTGGAGCCGGCGCGGGAAAAGGCGGTTCTGCTGGGGATCAAGCCCGGGAACATCCATATCGTCGACGTGCGCGAGGAATTCGTGCGGGATTTCGTCTTCCCGATGTTCCGGGCGAATGCTCTGTATGAGGGTCTGTATCTGCTGGGCACCTCGATCGCGCGGCCGCTGATCTCAAAGCATCTGGTGCGGATCGCCGAGGAAACCGGCGCCGATGCCGTGGCGCATGGCGCGACCGGCAAGGGCAACGACCAGGTGCGCTTCGAACTTTCGGCCTATGCGCTGAACCCGGCGATCCGCGTCATTGCCCCCTGGCGCGAATGGGATCTGACCAGCCGCACGAAACTGCTGGAATTCGCCGAAGCGAACCAGATTCCGATTGCGAAGGACAAGCGCGGCGAAGCGCCGTTTTCCGTGGATGCGAACCTGCTGCACACCTCGTCCGAAGGCAAGGTTCTGGAAAACCCCGGGCAGGAACCGCCCGCTTATGTCTGGCAGCGCACGGTTGACCCCGAACTGGCCCCTGATGCGCCGGAAATGGTGGAAATCGGCTTTGAACGCGGCGATGCCGTTTCCGTCAACGGCGAGGCGATGAGCCCGGCCATGATCCTGACCATGCTGAACGATCTGGGGGCGAGGCATGGCGTGGGCCGCCTTGACCTGGTGGAGAACCGCTTTGTCGGCATGAAATCGCGCGGGGCCTATGAAACACCGGGCGGCACGATCCTGCTGGAGGCACACCGGGGGATCGAACAGATCACGCTGGATGCCGGTGCGGGCCACCTGAAAGACAGCATCATGCCGCGCTATGCCGAACTGATCTACAACGGCTTCTGGTTCAGCCCCGAGCGCGAAATGCTGCAGGCGCTGATCGACAAATCCCAGGACCATGTCACCGGCACGGTGCGGGTCAAGCTCTACAAGGGCCTGGCGCGGACGGTGGCGCGCTGGTCTGACCATTCGCTCTATTCCGAAAAGCACGTGACCTTTGAAGAGGACGCCGGTGCCTATGACCAGAAGGACGCCGCCGGCTTCATCCGCCTGAACGCGCTGCGCCTGAAGCTGATTGCAGCGCGGAATGCGCGGGTGGGGGGGTAAGCAAGGTGATTCGTTATTGCTGAAATCATGGCAACAACTGATTCAATGTTTTCTTTTTTCGGCATCGGTTACTAGTGACTACTCATTACTATCAATGACTTGACTCCGTTAGCGTTTTGAATCTTTCATTGATTCCAACACATTACAATGCTAACGTGGACGCCGTTGGTGGATAGCATAAAGGCCCCGCTCTCGCGGGGCCTTGGCGGATGTGACGGGATTCGAACCCGCGGGGGCGCAACTTTGGACGGTCTACCCCTCTCGGATTAACAGTCCGGCGCATTAAACCGCTCTGCCACACATCCGTGACCGCGATTGTCTCGGCAATCGTGGTCACGGGCAACCCTATTTATTGTGGTTGCGCACCAGATTTTGCGCTTGACAGGCACTATGCCCATAGGTTTTTGCCTATTGTGTCGCGTATGTGTGTCCTTAGGGTTACACTGTAAGGCAGTGATCCTGTAAAGCCAAATAGTACGGCATCGCAAATTCTGCCAATTCCGTATGTGCGCCTAACAACTCTGGCAATGGTCCCTCCGCACCATCAAACCCGGTAGACTGATGCACCGCATTGTACCAATGCGGTGCCCAGGTGCCGTCATAGGGTTTCGGCCCGGCTGGCCAGTGCAGCATCCGCTCTGTAAACGGAATCTCCAGCGCCGCGCACAGGGCAGACAGCGCGCCCTGCGCGTTGGCCAGGATGTCGGCGCTGTCGATCACCAGTGGCGCGTGGCCAAGCTGCTGTGCCACCTCGTCGAAAAGCTCTGCCTGCTGGACAAAGCCGATATCGGCCAGGGTCGGATTTTCGCGCTTCCTGGCATAGCTGGCCACGACCCGCGCAGGATGGCGGATCAGGAACACATTGTCACAGGCGCGCATGAAGGACCGGTCAAAGCCGGGGATCATGTGCAGCGTCATGTGTTTTTGGTAAAACAGGCTCTGACCTTGCGGAACAGTGCCGATACAGGCCGCAGCCACCCGTGCCGGATCCGGCTCGTTCGCGGCGATGATTTCGGCGGCCATCGGATGGGCGATGCCGGTTGCCCGCAGATAGGCGGCATAGAACGGCTCGTCCCAGACGGCGCAATCCCCGCGCGCCGCGAAGCTGTAAAGAAGCGCCGTGGACAGGTTGCGCGGGCCGGACCACATCGCGATGCGCCTGGGGGCCGCGCCGGTCATGCGGCCACCAGCGCCTTGTAGAGGGTCCGCAGGCGTTCCGTTACCGGACCCATCTGCCCGGTGCCGATCCGGCGGCCGTCAATCACGCCCACGGGTGTCTGCGCGCCGAAGGTGCCGGTCAGGAACGCCTCCTGCGCGGAATAGACATCAACAAGGCTGAAATTGCGCTCGAACACAGGAATGCCATGGTCGCGGCACAGCTGGATGACCTTGCCGCGCGTGATGCCGTTCATGCAATAGTCGCCGGTGCTGGTCCAGACCTGCCCCTTGCGCACAATGAAGAAATTGCAGGCATTGGTCGTGTTCACGAACCCGTGCACGTCGAGCATCAGCGCCTCATCCGCGCCTGCCTTTTCGGCGGCAATGCAGGCCAGGATGCAGTTCAGCTTGGAATGGCTGTTCAGCTTTGGATCCTGCGTCATCGGCAGGCCGCGCAGGTGGGGGACGGTGGCAAGCCGGATCGGGCGCGGCAGTTCGGGACGCGAATGTTCCATGATGATCGCCACCGTCGGGCCGCGCTGCGACAGCTTTGGATGCTGGAAGGGCCGCGTCTTGACCCCGCGCGTCACCATCAGGCGGGCATGGGCATCGGTCGTCATGCCATTGGCTTCTTGTGTCTCTGACATTGCCGATTTGACCTGATCCGGCGTCATCGCGATATCAAGGTCGATGGCCTTTGCCGCCTCGAACAGACGTTCGACATGCTCGTCCAGAAAGGCCCAGCGGCCATTGTAGAGACGAATCCCCTCCCACACGCCATCGCCCAGCATGAAACCGGCGTCATAGACCGAAACCACGGCCTCCGCCTTTGGCAGGATGCGCCCGTTGACGTAGATCAGGATCGCCTCGTTGCGGGCGTCTTCCTTGGCCTGGTGGCTGAATATGTGATCGGTCATGATACCTCCGCGCTTCGTGGCAGGCTATCGCTGCGGCGGGGCGGGGCCAAGTGGGCTGTCACCCTTGCGTGACAAAGGGCGTGGTGGTCGGCAGGATCGATCATGATTGCGCCAAGGCACCGGAGGCCACCACCCTGCCCCCTTGGTAGCCGTACAGCACACTGACGGCACCCGCGCGCGGCGGCGGGCAGGCTGCGAAATGCCGCTTTCCGCGCGGGGTGTGGTTTTGTAGGCTCCATCCGGATGGGGGGATTTGCAGTTGGCCGAAGACAGCGTCACGCCGATGATGGCGCAATATCTGGAGATCAAGGCCGCCAACCCGGGCGCGCTTCTGTTCTACCGGATGGGCGATTTTTACGAGATGTTCTATGATGATGCCGTCGCCGCAAGCGCGGCCCTGGATATTGCGCTGACGCGGCGAGGCAAGCATCTGGGCGAAGACATCGCGATGTGCGGCGTTCCGGTACACGCCGCCGAAGGCTATCTGCTGACCCTGATCCGCAAGGGCTTCCGGGTGGCGATTGCCGAACAGATGGAAGACCCGGCCGAGGCGCGCAAACGCGGATCCAGATCCGTGGTGCGCCGCGATGTGGTCCGCCTGGTGACGCCCGGAACCCTGACGGAAGACGGCCTGCTGGATGCCCGGCGGCACAACTTCCTGGCTGCCTGGGCCGAGGTGCGCGAGGGGGCGTCCCTGGCCTGGGTTGACATCTCCACGGGCGAATTCCGCGTCATGTCCTGCCCGCCCCTGCGCCTTGGGCCGGAACTTGCCCGGCTTGCCCCACGCGAGGTGCTGCTGAGCGAGGCGCGGGAAGGCGAATGGTCTGCGCTGATTGCCGAGGCAGGGGCTGCACCCACGGCCCTGGCGCGATCAAGATTTGACAGCACGGCGGCAGAGCGGCGGCTGTGCATCCTGTTCGGGGTTACCACGCTGGATGCCTTCGGCACATTCGACAGGGCTGATCTGTCTGCCATGGGGGCCATTGTTGACTATCTTGAACTGACGCAGCGCGGCAAACTTCCCCTGCTGCGCCCCCCTGTCGCCGAGACGCAAGGCGACACAATGCAGATCGATGCCGCCACACGGCGCAACTTGGAAATCACCGCCGGCCTGGCGGGCGGGCGCGAGGGATCGTTGCTTTCTGCCGTGGACCGGACCGTTACGGCCGGTGGCGCGCGCCTGCTGGAGCGGCGGCTGTCCGGACCATCGCGCGACCTTGACATGATCCGGACACGGCTTGACGCGGTGCGGTTTCTGGCAGAACAGGGCCTGCGGCGCGATGGCTTGCGGGCCGACCTGCGTCAGGTGCCCGACATCGACCGGGCGCTGTCGCGGCTGGCACTGGACCGGGGGGGGCCGCGCGACCTGGGCGCAATCCGCAGCGGTCTGGTGGTGGCAGAGGCAGTGGCCGCGCGCCTTGCAGATGCGCCGCCGCTGCTGGCGCGGGCGGCGGCAGAGCTGACAGGACATTCTGCGCTGATCGCCATGCTGGGGGCGGCCCTGGCGGCAGAACCGCCGCTGCTGGCGCGGGATGGCGGCTTTATTGCGGCAGGCCATGACGCCGCCCTTGATGAAACACGCCGCCTGCGCGACGAAGGGCGCGCCGTGATTGCCGCGCTGCAGGCGGACTATGCCGCGCTGAGCGGCATCCAGAGCCTGAAGATCAAGCACAACAACGTTCTGGGCTATTTCATCGAAACGACGGACCTGCATGCAGAGCGGATGCTGAAACCCCCGCTGTCAGAGACCTTTATCCACCGCCAGACAACAGCCAATCTGCTGCGCTTCACCACCATACCGCTGTCAGAGCTTGAGACCCGCATCCTGAACGCCGGAAATCATGCGCTGGAAATTGAAAAGCGGCTCTATGATGGCCTGAAATCGGCCACTCTGGCCATGGCGGGGCCGATCGCCGCGACAGCGCGCGCCCTGGCCGAGATTGATCTGACTGCGGCCCTGGCCGACCTTGCCGCGGCAGAGAACTGGGTTGAACCCGTGGTGACCGACAGCCGGGCCTTCTGGATCACCGGGGGCCGGCATCCGGTGGTGGAACGCGCGCTGCGCCGTCAGGGTGGCGGCAGCTTTGTTGCCAATAACTGTGTGCTGACAACGGGAGAGACGCCGGCGCTGTGGCTGCTGACAGGCCCCAACATGGCGGGAAAGTCCACCTTCCTGCGCCAGAATGCCCTGATCGCCCTTCTGGCGCAGGCCGGCAGCTTTGTTCCGGCAACGCGGGCCCATATCGGGCTGGTCAGCCAACTGTTCTGCCGTGTCGGCGCATCGGACGACCTGGCGCGCGGGCGGTCCACCTTCATGGTCGAGATGGTGGAGACGGCAGCGATCCTGAACCAGGCCGATGACCGGGCGCTGGTGATCCTGGACGAGATCGGGCGCGGGACCGCGACCTATGACGGACTGTCCATTGCCTGGGCCACGCTGGAGCATCTGCACGACGTCAACCGCTGCCGCGCCCTTTTCGCCACGCATTATCACGAGATGACCGCCATGGCGGGCAAATTGCCCGGCGTGGAAAACGCGACCGTCACCGTCAAGGAGTGGGACGGCCAGATCATTTTCCTGCACGAGGTGCGGGAAGGCGCGGCGGACCGGTCTTATGGCGTGCAGGTTGCCAAGCTTGCCGGACTTCCCGCCGCTGTCATCGACCGCGCCCGCACAATTCTGGAAATGCTCGAATCAGGCGACCGCGCGGGCGGCCCGCGCCCTGCGGCGCTGATCGATGACCTGCCGCTGTTCCGCGCTGCGCCTGCACGGGCAGCGCCCGCCAGACCCGAACCGTCCGAGGTGGAGGTGCGCCTGACCGGAATTCACCCCGACGAGCTGACCCCGATGGATGCCCTGCGCCTGATCTATGAACTGCGCGGCCTGATCCGGCCCTGAGCCTGCCCGGTTGTGCCCGCAAGACCATCCCCGGAAGGCGGGTGCCAGAGGCACAGAGGGGGCGCAGACCCCGGTTTCTTGCCGTGACGCCCGTGTCAGCCTTGGGTGTTTGACGAAACGCCCACCTGTGCCGGGCGCAACAGACGGTCGTGCAGCAGAAACCCTTCGGTCATCACCTGAATGATCTGGCCCGCCCGGATCCCCGGCACCGGGGCTTCGAACATCGCCTCATGCTGTTGCGGATCGAAGCTGTCACCGATTGCCGGCGAGATCGGCGTGACGCCATGCCTGGTCAGGACATTGGTCAGCTCGCGCATGGTCAACTCCACCCCTTCGATCAGCGCGGCGGCCTGGAGGCGCTGATCGTCGGTGGCGGCATCCAGCGCGCGCCGCAGATTGTCGTAAACGGGAAGCATGTCACGGGCCAGACGCGAGCCGCCGTATTGTTCAGCCTCGCGCCGGTCCCGCTCGCCGCGCTTGCGGGAGTTTTCGGCATCGGCAAGGACGCGCATGAAGCGATCCTTCAGTTCGTCGCGCTCTGCGCGAAGCTGTTCCAGCTCTGCCGTAAACGCATCGACGGCATCGGCCATGTCTTCGGCGATGTCTTCGGCGACTTGCTGATTCTGGGGTGTGTTGCCGTCCTTCGTCATCTGTCCTTTATCCCTTGCCGCGATCGGAAATGAGCTTTCCAACCAACTGAGCCGTATAATCGACAATCGGCACGATGCGGCCGTAGTTCAGCCGCGTGGGGCCAATGACCCCGACCGCACCGATGATCTTGCGGTCAGCGTCCATATAGGGAGAGACCACCAGAGAGGAACCCGAAAGCGAAAAAAGCTTGTTCTCTGATCCGATAAAGATCCGCACCCCCTCGCCCTGTTCGGTGAGGTCAAGAAACTCGGCGATGTCGCGCTTGCGTTCCAGATCATCGAAAAGGCTGCGGATCCGGTTCACATCCAGCACTTCGGCGGTTTCATCGATCAGGTTGGCCCGGCCGCGCACGATCAGCCGCTCGTGCGGCTCTCCGGCGTTTTCCCAAAGCGCCATACCGCTTTCGACAAGATCGCGCGCCAGCGAATCAATCTCTTGCCGGCGCTGGGAGATTTCCTGGCTGATCTTCTGGCGCAGGTCGCCCAAGGTGCGCCCTTCGGCCAGGGCATTCACGAAGTTTGCGGCCTCGCGCATCGAGGATGGCGTCTGGCCAGGGGGCGGGGTGAACAGGCGGTTCTCGACAGTGCCGTCCGCGAACACCAGAACGACAAGGGCGCGGTCCGGGGACAGGCTCAGGAACTCGATATGCCGGATCGGTGCCTGCCGCTTTGGGGTCAGCACAAGACTGGCCCCCTGGGTGAGGCCGGACAGGGTCGCGCCGATCTTGTCCAGCAAGGCGGGCATGTCGCGGTCATTTGCGGCCAGGCTGGCGTCGATCTTTTCGCGGTCCGCATCGGCAACCACACCGATTTCCATAAGACCATCGACGAACATGCGCAGACCAAGCTGTGTCGGGATCCGGCCGGCAGAAACATGGGGGCTGTCCAGCAGGCCAAGATATTCGAGATCCTGCATCACATTGCGGATTGTCGCGGCGCTGACCTTTTCCTGCATCGTGCGTGTCAGGGTGCGGGACCCCACCGGATCACCCGAGGCAAGGTACCCTTCGACGACCCGGCGGAAGACCTCGCGCGAGCGGTCGTTCATTTCGGCAAGAAGGCTTGGGTTATCTGCCATATCGGGTACGGGCCGGGCCTTTGCTTGGGGCACCCGACCGTAACGGGCCGGGGCCGGTTGCGTCAATCGGGCTTGCATCGCCGGGGCGGGGGCGGGTATCTGGCTGCGTCATCAGAGGAGCCCAGCCCATGCGACCGTCAGGACGAGACTTAAGTGAGATGCGGCCGATTTCAATCGAGACGGGGATCATGAAACATGCCGAAGGGTCCTGCCTGATCCGGATCGGCGAGACGCATGTGCTATGCTCTGCCTCGCTGGAAGACAAAGCACCGCCTTTTCTGAAGAACACCGGCCTAGGCTGGATCACTGCCGAATACGGCATGCTGCCGCGCGCGACGAATACGCGCAATCGCAGAGAGGCGGCATCCGGCAAGCAATCGGGCCGGACGCAGGAAATCCAGCGCCTGATCGGGCGCGCGCTTCGCGCGGGGATCGACCGGGTTGCCCTGGGCGAACGCCAGATCGTGATCGACTGCGATGTGATCCAGGCTGATGGCGGAACCCGTTGTGCCGCCATCACCGGCGGCTGGGTTGCCTTGCGTGTGGCGGTGAATAAACTGCTGAAAGCAGGTGTGATCGTGTCTGATCCGATCATCGATCATGTCGCGGCGGTATCCTGCGGCATTTATGCCGGTCAGGCCGTGCTTGATCTGGACTATGCCGAAGACAGTGCTGCCGGGACGGACGGGAACTTCATTCTGACCGACCGTGGCCGGATGGTTGAGGTGCAGATGTCGGCAGAGGGTGCAACGTTTTCGCGCGTTGAGATGGGCCAGCTGCTTGACCTTGCGGAAGCGGGAGTTGGTCGGCTGGTGGCGGCACAGAAGGCCGCGCTGGCCTGAGGGGGCGACATGCGCAAGTTCACAGAGCCGCGGCTGGTGCTTGCCAGCCACAACGCCGGGAAACGGGAAGAGATTGAACGGCTTCTTCAGCCGTTTGGTGTCGATGTTGTCTCTGTGGCGGCGCTTGGGCTGCCCGAACCGGCAGAGACCGAGGGCAGCTTCATCGGCAATGCGCGGATAAAGGCGCATACTGCGGCGCGTGCCAGCGGGATGCCGGCCCTTGCAGATGACAGCGGCATTGAGGTCGAGGCCCTGGGCGGGGCACCGGGTGTCTGCACGGCCGATTGGGCAGAAACGCCGCAGGGCCGCGACTTCGGCATGGCGATGCGCCGGACGTGGAACGCCGTCGAGGCGGCAGGGGCGGACCATCCGCGGCGGGCGCGGTTCTGCTGTACCCTTGTCCTGGCCTGGCCGGACGGAGAAGACACTGTATTTCAAGGGTTTGCGGATGGTACCCTGGTGTGGCCACCACGCGGGACACAGGGCCATGGGTATGATCCCATGTTTCAGCCTGACGGCCACAGCCTGACGTTTGGGGAAATGGACCGTTGGGAGAAGAACCTGATCAGCCACCGGGCAGATGCATTCCGCAAGCTGGTGGCGGGCTGTTTCACATGAAACATCTTTCCACAGGATCACCGTTTGAGGTGACGATGGGATATTCCCGGGCGGTTGTGAAGGGCGGCTGGTGTTTCGTTTCGGGTGTAACAGGCTACGATTATGCCACAATGCGGATGCCGCCAGACATCACTGCACAGGGACGTGCCTGTTTTGCGACCATCGACCGCGTACTTGAGGAGGCGGGCTTCGCAATGGCGGACGTCGTTCGGGTGCAGTATACGGTTGTTGATGCCGGTCTGGTCGATACCCTTGTGCCCGTGCTTGGTGCCGCCCTTGGCGACATCCGTCCTGCGGCGACACTGGTGATCGCGGGTCTCATGCGGCCCGAAATGCTGATCGAGATTGAAGTGACAGCATTCAAGGGCTGACGGGTGGTTCGCGTGGACGAGGCGGGTTTCGGTCTGTATATCCATTGGCCATTCTGCCAATCGAAATGTCCCTATTGCGACTTCAACAGCCATGTGGCCGGACGGATCGACCATGGGCGATGGCTGCGGGCCTATCTTGCAGAGATTGACCGCGCGGGTCAGGAAACCACCGGGCTACGCCTGCGGTCTGTGTTTTTCGGGGGCGGGACCCCATCGCTGATGGACCCCGAGACGGTATTCGCCATCCTTGACCGGGTCAGGGCAACCTGGCCTGTGGCAAATGATTGGGAGGTGACGCTGGAGGCAAATCCGGGGTCTGCCGATGCAGGAAAGCTCCAGGCGTTTCGGGCTGCGGGGGTGAACCGGCTTTCAATGGGCGTTCAGGCGCTGAATGATGCAGACCTGAAACGGCTTGGCCGGCGTCATACCTTGGCAGATGCGACGGCTGCCTTTGACATTGCCAGGGCCTGCTATGATCGTGTCAGCTTCGACCTTATCTATGCACGGCAGGATCAGACACCTGAAGACTGGGCGCAGGAACTGACGCGCGCACTGGGCATGGCGGTGGACCATCTTTCACTTTACCAGTTGACAATCGAGGATGGCACAGCCTTTGGTGACAGGCATGCTAGAGGCGGCCTTAAAGGGCTGCCGGACGAAGACCGGTCTGTGGCGCTGTACGAAATCACCCAGGAACTTTGTGACGAAGCCGGGCTTCCCGCCTACGAGGTTTCAAACCACGCCCGGGATGGCGCGCAATCGCAGCACAACCTGATCTATTGGCGGGGGGGCGACTATGCGGGTGTAGGGCCGGGTGCGCATGGCCGCCTGACGCTGGCGGGGCGCCGCTGGGCAACGGAAGCGCTGAGACTCCCCGCAGCCTGGCTTGACGCGGTCGAGACGCGCGGGACGGGAGAACTTCCGAGGGATGAGATCGCGTCTATTGACCGGGCGCAGGAATACATCCTGATGAGCCTGAGATTGAACGAAGGTCTGGATCCTGCGCGACTTGAGGCGATTTCGGGTCTTTCGTTGCCCCCGGCCGCCGTGACAGAGCTTTGCGCCATGAATCTGCTCACGACCGACCAGGGGCGGGTGCGGACGACGCGGCAGGGACGCATGGTACTGAACGCGGTGATTCGCAGACTTGCCGAGGGCCTGAAGCCCTAGACGGACCCATCCCGAGGCAGAACGGACAGTCCACGGCAAAGCAGATCAAGGTCTTCAAGGCTGTTGTACCGGATCGACAGTACCCCCGCCCCGCCACCCGGTTCATGAGCGATCTTGACGGTCATGCGAAGATTTGCCGACAGGTCGGCCTCAAGCGCGCGTGTATCGGCATCTTTTTCGAACCTGTGCGGCTGTGGCCGGCCTGGCGTTCCGACAGCCATCGCCTGCTTCTTCGCCAGGTCTTCCGCCTGACGGACTGTCATCCCCTTTGCAATGATCATCCGTGCCAATTCTGCGGGATTGGCTGTGGTGATCAGCGCACGGGCATGACCGGCGGTCAGCTTGCCTTCGCGTATGTATGTTTGCACTTCTTCCGGCAATTGCAGCAGACGGAGCAGATTGGCGATATGGCTTCGGCTTTTGGACAGCGCTTCGGCCAACTTTTCCTGCGTGTGGCCGAACCGGTCCATCAGCTGGCGATAGGCAAGCGCCTCTTCAATGGCATTCAGGTCGGCGCGCTGGATATTCTCGATCAGCGCAATCTCCAGAACCTCAGAATCTGACAAGTCTTTGATTATAACGGGTAGCTCATGAACTTTCGCCATCTGGGCGGCGCGCCAGCGCCGCTCGCCTGCGACAATCTCGTATTCTTCTGTGCCCCGTCTGCGAACAATCAGGGGCTGGATCACGCCCTTCACGCGGATCGAGGCCGCCAGATCTTCCAGCGCATCGGGCGCAAAATCACGGCGCGGCTGGTGGGGATTTGGGAAAAGACGCTCGACCGGAACCACAAAATCCATCCGCCGGGACGATATGGGGTTTCCCGCCACCTCTGTGGTTACGCTGACGTCCGCCATAAGCGCCGACAACCCGCGCCCCAACCCTCGATGATCGGTCTTCTTCTCCATCTGCTCGCCCCGCCCTGTTATGCCCGCTCACTTCCATGCCGCAGGAGGAGCTCTTGCGCAAGAGCACGGTATGCTTCGCTCCCTTTGGAGGATGGGTCATATGACAGCACGGGAAGGGCGTAGGATGGTGCCTCGCTGACCCGGACATTGCGCGGGATCACGACCGGAAAGACCAAACCGCCCAAAGTCGCCCGCACATCTTTCTCAACCTGCTGGGCAAGGTTGTTGCGCCCGTCAAACATGGTCAGCAACACACCTTCGATGCGCAGGGCAGGGTTTGCACTCTGCCGGACCTCGCGGATTGTCAGCATCAGCTGTGACAGCCCCTCCAGGGCAAAAAACTCGCTCTGCAGCGGCACAAGAACCGAGTCTGCCGCAACCATTGCATTCACTGTCAGCAGGTTGAGAGACGGCGGACAGTCAATGATGATGAAATCAAAGCGGTGTTCGTCCATCGAAACCTGGCGCAAGGCGTCGCGCAAAAGAAAACTGCGGCGTTCGTTGGACACAAGCTCCATATCCGTGGATGACAGATCGGAATTCGCCGGAATGATGAAAAGCCGGGGGAGGGCCGTCTGTTGAATCGCCTCTGACGCGGGCATTTCTTCGATCAAAACATCATAGCTCGTGCGGTTGCGCTGGTTCCGCCCCACACCAAGGCCGGTAGATGCGTTGCCCTGCGGATCCAGATCGACCAGCAGAACCTTCGCACCACCCTCTGCCAGACCCGCGGCCAGGTTGATTGCTGTCGTTGTCTTTCCGACACCGCCCTTCTGGTTGGCGATTGCGATTATTCTGGGGCCAGGCGGGCGCAACGGATCAGACACGGCGAAGATCTTTCAGTTTGAGCACAACCCCCGCCGGATCTGTTGTGCTGCCGTGAATCTCAAGATCAAATGCCCAGACCTTGCGGGCTGCTGCAACTTCGGCGTCATACTGGCCACCCTTGGGGAACAGGGCCGTCCCGCCCGCCGCCAAGTGGCGATCAGCGAAAGCACAGAGCCTGCTCAACGGGGCAAGCGCTCGGGCGGAAACGATATCCGCCTGCTGCGGCACAACATGTTCGATGCGCTCTGCGTGGATTACCATTGGAACGCCTGTTTCACGTGAAACAGTTGACAGAAAGGCGGCCTTTCGCTGATCCGATTCAATAAGCACCATCTCAACGGCATCTGCCGTGTCCGCAGTCATCAGGGCAATGACAACCCCCGGAAAACCCGCGCCCGCCCCCATATCGACCCAAAGCTTGCGATCTGGCGGAACAAGACCCAAGAGTTGCGCACTGTCTTCGACATGGCGCGTCCAAACATCAGACAGGCTTGCTGGAGAAACGAGGTTGATTGCAGCGGTCCACTTTGTAAGCAAGGCCACAAAGGTGCACAGCCGTTCAGCGGCCAGGTCACTGTAAGGCTGCATGTCAGTCATGACGCCACTTGACGTGCCGCCTGACGCAATCTTGCAAGAAGCAGCGTCAGTGCCGCCGGCGTCATACCCTCGATCGCGGCCGCCTGCGCAAGCGAAGCCGGACGAGTACGCTCCAGTTTCAAGCGAAGTTCGCCCGAAAGACCGCCCAAAGCGCTGTAGGAGAAATCCTCGGGGATTCTGACGGCTTCATCACGGCGGATGGATGCTGCATCTTCACTTTGTCGCTCCAGATACTGGGCATAAAGCGCTTCTATCGCAATCTGGCGCTGTATCTCCTCAGATTCGCCTGCAAACTCCGGACACAGCGAAGCAATCTGCTCCGGACTGGATTCCGGCAACGAAAGAAGGGAAAAGGCAGACCGGCGCATTCCGTCATGACTGACATGAATTCCCAGCGCTGCGATCTCCTGAGGAGTCAGCAACTGTGACTCCAGCGCATCCCGTGTTCGTTCCAGTGCTGCAAGCTTCCTGCGAAAGGCCATAGCGCGGTCGTCACCAACACAGCCCAAGGCCAGCCCGAAAGGTGTCAGGCGCTGGTCCGCATTGTCAGCCCGAAGCGACAGCCGGAATTCTGCCCTGGAGGTGAACATTCGGTAGGGTTCGCTTACGCCCCTTGTCGTAAGGTCATCCACCATAACGCCCATGTAACTGGATGTCCGGGAAAAAACCGCTTCATCCTGTCCAGACGCGCGACGCGCTGCATTAAGCCCGGCAACCAGGCCCTGGGCCGCTGCCTCTTCATACCCGGTCGTTCCATTGATCTGACCGGCGAAGTACAGCCCCTCTACCTCACGGACCTCGAGCGTCCGACGCAGGCAGCGCGGATCGAAGAAGTCATACTCGATCGCATATCCCGGCTGCGTGATCACCGCGCTTTCAAGCCCGGTGATCGTATGCACATAGTCCTCCTGCACGGTCACCGGCAAAGACGTTGAAATGCCATTCGGATAGACTGTCGGATCATCCAGGCCCTCCGGCTCCAGAAAGATCTGATGAGACTGCTTATCAGCGAATCTCACAACCTTGTCTTCAAGCGAGGGGCAATAGCGCGGGCCGACCCCCTCGATATGTCCGCCATACATCGCGGAAAGCCCAAGGTTAGACCGGACAATATCATGCGTCCGATCATTTGTCTGCGTGATGCCGCAAGTCACCTGCCTGACAAACGGTACCTTGTGAAGAAACGAAAACATGGTCGGCTCTTCATCGCCGTCCTGAACGCCAACCCTTGCCCAGTCAATGCTGCGTCCATCCAGGCGCGGCGGGGTTCCGGTTTTCAGTCGGCCCATTCCTGGCTGCAACTCCGCCAGACGCTCTGCCAAACGGACAGAGGGTTTCTCACCCATCCGCCCACCCGGCTTTGTCAGGTGGCCGATATGCATCACGCCGCGCAGGAATGTCCCAGCCGTCAGCACAACCGTCCGACCGAACAGCGTCATCCCATCGGCTAGACATACCCCGCCCACCTTGCCGCTTTCCATCAGCAGATCTGCAACCTCTCCTTCAATCACCGTCAACCCGCGTCTTGCCCTCGTCTCCCGCTGCATGGCGTCACGGTATAACCTTCGGTCGGCCTGTGCCCGCGGGCCCTGAACTGCCGGGCCCTTGCGACGGTTGAGCAGGCGGAACTGTATGGCGGCGAAATCCGCCACTCGGCCCATCACCCCGTCCAGGGCATCAATTTCCCGAACGAGATGACCCTTCCCAAGGCCGCCGATGGCCGGGTTGCAGGACATCACACCAATGCCTGCCCAACTCAGGGTAATCAAGGCTGTCTGGGCGCCCTGCCGCGCTGCTGCATGCGCGGCTTCACAGCCGGCGTGGCCGCCTCCAATCACGATGACATCATATTGTTTCACGTGAAACGCCCTCACTTGCCTATGCAGAAGCGCGAAAAGACCTCATCCAGCACTGCCTCTGCGCCAATCCCGCCCACAAGAGACTCAAGCACCCGAATCGCCGAACGGATATCCTCTGCGGCAATCTCGGTCCGGACCGTCTTCTTGCTTACCTCATTTCGGGCCGCTTCCAAAGCAAGGATTGCCCGCATCAATGCCACGCGGTGCCGTTCACGCGTCAGGGTGCCGGACCCTGCCACGCGGGCCGATAACTCGGTGGATATCCGATCCACAAGCTCCTGCACACCCTCGCCCGTCAGCCCTGAAACCGCAGGGCCACTGGCACCAAGGTCCGCCTTGCCCCTGACAATGATATCACCGGTCACAGGGCTCATCCCCTCTGGCAGACCGGCTTCGTCCGTCAGAAACACGCGCAGGTCAGCCGACAATGCCCGGGCGCGTGCCCGCCCGATGCCCAGTTGCTCTATCGCATCATCCGTCTGGCGCAAACCCGCTGTGTCCAGCATGGTCACCGCCAGGCCCTTCAGGTCCATTCGAACCTCGATGACATCCCGCGTGGTCCCCGCGACTTCAGATGTCAGGACAGCCTCACGACCGGCTAACATATTGATTAACGTTGATTTTCCAATATTCGGCCGCCCGATGACCGCCACCTCGAAGCCATCACGAACCCTCTCGGCAATCCGTGCGCCATCACTCTCCGCCCGGAATTCGGCCAGCAGGGCATCCAGAATGCCAAGAACCTCCGGCGTCACGTCCGCAGGCACATCCTCATCGGCAAAGTCAATTGTCGCTTCCAGCAGCGCCGCAGCACGGATCAGGCTGACGCGCCACATCTCCGCCCGTTTCCCGATGGCACCAGACAGAACACGCAGGGCCTGCCTGCGCTGAACTTCCGTTTCAGCATCAATCAGGTCTGCCAGGCCTTCAACCTGTGCCAGGTCGAGCCGGTCATTGTCCAGCGCGCGGCGCGTGAACTCTCCCGGCTCAGCCTGCCGCAGACCGGGCAGACCGGAAAGCACTGTCAGAACAGCCCGCGTCACGGCCGTGCTGCCATGAAGGTGCAACTCAGCCGCACATTCCCCCGTAAAGCCGGAGCCTTCGGGAAACGTCAGAACAAGTCCCTGATCAAGAACTTCGCCGCCCGACCGCAACGTGCGAAGAACGGCGCGGCGCCCCTGCGGCACATCCCCCGCCAGATGCCGGACAGCATCATGCGCGGCAGGGCCGGAAATCCGGATGATCGCCACGCCGGCCTTACCTCGGGCCGTCGCAAGGGCAAAGATCGTATCCATTGCATGGCATCCCGGCAGGCCAGACCGATCAGGTGTTCATGGACTCAAAGAACTCGGCATTCGACTTTGTCTGCTTCAGTTTTGAAATCAGGAATTCGATCGCATCCGTCGTGCCCATCGGGTTCAGGATGCGCCGCAACACATAGGTCTTCTGAAGGTCTGCCTTGTCCACCAGAAGGTCTTCCTTCCGGGTTCCGGATTTCAGAATGTCCATCGCCGGGAAAACCCGCTTGTCCGCCACCTTGCGGTCAAGCACGATCTCGGAATTGCCCGTGCCCTTGAATTCCTCAAAGATCACTTCATCCATCCGGCTGCCGGTGTCGATCAGCGCCGTGGCGATGATGGTCAGCGACCCGCCCTCTTCAATGTTGCGTGCCGCTCCGAAAAAGCGCTTTGGCCGCTGGAGCGCATTCGCGTCAACCCCACCGGTCAGCACCTTGCCGGACGACGGGACGACCGTGTTGAAGGCCCGGCCAAGGCGGGTGATCGAATCCAGAAGAATGACAACATCGCGCTTGTGCTCGACCAGGCGCTTGGCCTTCTCGATGACCATTTCAGCAACGGCCACATGGCGGGTCGCCGGTTCGTCGAAGGTGGATGATACCACCTCACCCTTCACCGACCGCTGCATGTCCGTCACCTCTTCCGGCCGCTCGTCAATCAGCAGAACGATCAGATAGCATTCCGGGTGATTGGTGGCGATCGAATGGGCAATATTCTGCAACAGCACGGTCTTGCCCGTCCGCGGCGGCGCAACAATCAGCCCGCGCTGGCCTTTCCCGATCGGTGCCACAAGATCGATGATGCGCGCAGACCGATCCCGGATTGTCGGGTCCTCCACCTCCATCTTCAGCCGCTCGTCAGGATAAAGCGGCGTCAGGTTATCGAAGTGCACCTTGTGGCGCGCCTTTTCCGGATCATCAAAGTTGATCCGCGTCACCTTTGTCATACAGAAATAGCGTTCGGTCTCGCGCGGCGCGGCAATGTCGCCCTCAATGGTGTCGCCCGTCCTCAGCGAAAACTGCCGCAGAATATCGGGTGAAACATAAATATCGTCCGGCCCCGGCAGATAATTCGCCTCTTTGGAGCGCAGAAACCCAAAGCCATCCTGCAGCACTTCCAGAACACCGTCGCCGCCAATTTCCCAGCCTTCCTCGGCGTGCTCCTTCAGGATCGAGAACATCATCTCGCCCTTGCGCATCGAGGGCGCATTCTCAATCTCCCATTCCTCCGCCATCGACAGCAGATCGGCCGGGGTCTTGGCCTTGAGGTCGGACAGGTTCAGTCGTTCATCGGTCATCAGGATGCTCGTGCAGACAGGTCAGCCCCCCGGGGGCCGCCAAAGTCGTGACAGGGAAAACGCCTGGGCCGGACGGCCCCGCAGCGGTTCAGATACGCGCCGGATGTTCCGAAGTCAACGGATCAGAACCTGACAATGACCGCCAGCACGATCACCACCATCAACAGGGTCGGGACCTCGTTCATCATCCGGTAATGGCGACCGGTCAATCTGTTCCGGCCTGCCGGAAAATCCTTTCGTCTGACACCAAGCCAAAAATGGAACCACGTCATGCCAAGAACAGACACAGCTTTCGCCCAGGGCCAGACCTGCGACCAGTCGATGATCCCCGGCGTCATCACCAGGGCAAGCCCGAACCCCCAGGCAGAAATCGCCGCAGGGCCCATGATCACCCGGTAAAGCTTCAATTCCATGGTCTGGAACAGCGCATCCATTTCCTGCCCCGGCGCGGCCTTCTCGGCGTGGTACACAAACAGCCGTGGCAAATAGAACAGCCCCGCCATCCAGGCGATGACAGCCATCACGTGAAACGCCTTCACCCATGGATAAACGTCTGCAAGAAAGTCGCCCATCGCCCCTGTCTCCAGTGCCCTGACGTCTTCTATCCGGAAAAGAGTCTTGAAGGAAATGATGCAATAGGGCCATCGGATAACAGGATTGTCAAAGTTGCCCATTGCGTTATCCACAAGAAGCAGTCTGTGGACAAAAGCGGGAAGAACCGGAACTTCGGTCAGACGATCTGAATAAACCCCATGCCATCAATGACATGTAGATTATCCATGACAGGCTTGCCTGGGGGCGGATGTACCGTCGCCTGACCTGCGCCACGGAATCCCGCCGCACCGCAGATCCGTTATGCGCCCGTGGATAAGCTGGTGCCATCCGCGCCGCAGGGTCGTGGTGCCGCTGGAAACCCCGGAACCGGGCCAACCATCCCTTGCATGGCAGGCAGGAACATATCACGATTATCCACATGGTGGCACCGTCGCGACAGAGCAGAGATATCGTGCTGGCTTCCGCGTCCCCAACGCGCGCGCAGCTGCTGCGCGCCGCCGGGCTGGCCATTTCCGTCGTGGCGGCCCGGATCGACGAAGAAGCCATGCGCATGTCGATGTCGGCCGGGGGTGCCAGCCCAAGGGACATCGCCGATGCGCTGGGCGAAGCCAAGGCGCGCAAGATTGCCGGCCGGTTTCCTGACGCCATTGTCATCGGATGTGATCAGGTCCTGGACTTTGCCGGTCAGGCCTGGGCCAGGGCGGAAACCGCTGATGCAGCGCGGGCACAGTTGCAGGCGCTTCGCGGTCAGACTCACCTGCTTCATTCCGCCGCCGTGCTATATGACGGGGGCAGGCCGGTTTGGCGGCATGTCGGGAAGGCACGGATGACGATGAGGATGTTCTCGGACGCATTCCTTGACGGCTATCTTGCGCGCAACTGGGACGCAGCGCGTCACAGTGTCGGAACCTACCGTATTGAAGACGAAGGCATCAGGCTGTTCTCGCAGATGGACGGCGATCATTTCACCGTGCTGGGCTTGCCTTTGCTGCCCGTTCTCAACCATCTTTCCGACTGTGGCATCCTATCAGCATGACCGAAACACCGCGCATCCCTCTGGCCGGCGTCATCGGCTCTCCGGTCGCACACAGCCGGTCCCCGGCGTTGCATGGCTATTGGCTGCGGCGCTACGGGATCAAGGGGTTCTACATCCCGATGGATGTCGGTCAGGCAGACCTGAAAGACGCATTGGCAGCGCTGCCGAGGCTGGGCTTTGTCGGTTTGAACGTGACAATTCCCCACAAGGAAACCATCCTGTCCCTGGCAGATATCGTCACGGATCGCGCCGCCCTGATCGGTGCCGCCAATACGCTGATTTTCCGCAAGGATGGCAGGGTTTTCGCAGATAACACCGATGGTTCCGGCTTTATCGCAAACCTTCGCCAACATGCCCCCGGATGGGCACCGGCCGCAGGTCCCGCCGTTGTCTTCGGTGCCGGGGGTGCGGCCAGGGCCATTGTCGCGGCACTGATCGAGGTTGGCGTGCCGGAAATCCGGCTTGCCAACCGGACCAGGGCCCGCGCAGAGGCGCTGAGATCCGACTTCGGCGCAAAGATTCACGTCTGCGATTGGGTCCAGTCGGAAATGTTTCTCGAAGGTGCCACGACGGTTGTGAACACCACAGCGCTTGGAATGACCGGCAAGCCCGAATTCAGGGTACCGCTGGCCTCGCTCAATCCGAAGGCTCTGGTGACGGATCTGGTTTACACCCCCCTGCGCACCGCCTTGCTCGATCAGGCGGAACAGGCCGGATGCACGGTCGTCGACGGTCTGGGAATGCTTCTTCATCAGGCGGCGCCGGGCTTTGAAAGGTGGTTCGGAACCCGGCCTGATGTCGATGCGGCAACGCGGGCCGCCGTCCTTTCCTCATGACCGCGTTTCGCCTTGGGCTGACCGGCTCCATCGGCATGGGCAAGTCCACCACAGCCGCCCTCTTCGCGGCAGAAGGCGTGCCGGTCTGGGATGCCGATCAGGCGGTGCACCGGCTTTATGCCAAAGGCGGCGCGGCGGTTGCCCCGCTTGCGGTCCTGTTTCCGCAAGCCGAAGTGCAGGGGGCCATCCGCCGCGACGGGCTGCGCCGCGCAATCGCAGAGGATTGTGGCGCATTGCCCCGGATCGAGGCCGTCGTGCATCCGCTGGTGGTTGCTGACCGTGCCCGGTTCGTTGCCGAAGCGCGGGCGGATATGCTGCTTCTGGATATCCCGCTTCTGTTCGAGACCGGCGCAGATGCCAGCGTGGATGCATCCCTTGTCGTCACAGCGCCACCGGCACTTCAGCGCGCCCGCGTCATGGCCCGGCCCGGCATGACAGAGGCCCTGTTCCAGACCCTGCTTGCAAAGCAGCTTCCGGACCGCGACAAGCGGGCGCGGGCCACACATCTGATCGAAACGCTCAGCCTTCCTTCGGTCCGGGCCTGCGTCCAGGCCCTGATCCGGTACATCCGGGAAACCCATCATGCGTGAAATTGTGCTGGACACGGAAACGACCGGACTGGAGCCTGCCGAGGGCCACCGGATCGTTGAAATCGGCGCGGTCGAACTTTTCAACCATGTTCCGACCGGGCGCACCTTTCACCACTATATCAATCCGCTGCGCCCGATGCCGAAGGAAGCCTTCGAGGTTCACGGTCTGGGCGACGATTTCCTGCGCGACAAGCCGGTGTTCAAGGCGGTGGGACAGGCGTTTCTCGACTTTATCGAAGATGCCACCCTGGTCATTCACAACGCGGCCTTCGACATGAAGTTTCTCAACGCCGAACTGGCCCAGGCGGGGCTGCCGGTTCTGGCGGCGGATCGGGCGGTTGATACCCTTCTGATCGCGCGCAAAAGGTTTCCCGGCTCACCTGCGTCTCTAGATGCGCTTTGCCGGCGCTTCGGTGTGGACACCACCTTGCGCGACCATCACGGCGCGCTCCTGGACAGCAGGATCCTTGCCGAGGTCTATCTTGAGCTCGTCGGCGGCAGGCAGCCCGATCTGGTGCTTTCCGGGCCGGCCGGCCAAAGACCGGGCGCGGTCACAGTCGCTGACTGGCGGCCAGGACCGCGCCAGCGGCCGCTTCCGCCACGCATCACCCAGACCGAAGCTGCCGCCCACGCCGCTTTTGTGGCGGCCCTGGGCGATGCAGCCCTGTGGTCAAGGCGGGTCTGACCCTCAGGCCTGGGGGGAGGAAGGCGGCTTTTTCGCCTCGGCGCGGCGGGCAAGCTCCTGACGGTACAGCGCCATGTAATCCACCGTGTCCACATTGAGCGCCGGGAAGCCGCCGTCACGGGTCACGTCCGAGATGATGCGCCGTACGAAGGGAAACAACATGCGCGGACATTCGATCAGCAGAAAGGGATGAAGCTGCTCCCCCGGCACGCCTTCGACCACGAAGATACCGGCATATTCCAGTTCCATCAGGAACAGGGTGTCGCCCGTCGCCTTGTTCTTCGATGTGACGCGGAACTTGTTGATCACCTCGTACTGGTTCGGCTGCGGGCGCGTGCGGGCATCCAGACTGACCTGAACCGTGATATCGGGCTGAATCTCGCCGCCCAGCAGGCCCTTCTGCGCGATGGTGTTCTCAAAGGACAGATCGCGGATGTATTGCGCCAGAACCTGCATCCGTATCTGGGCGGGGGCCTCCGGGGCGGCGCTGCCGTTTGCTTCAGTCATCAAGGTCTCCTGCTTCCGGTCAATTCGGGGTCGCAGGCTGTCTAGCAGGTCACAGCGGCGCGCTCAATGCCGCGTCCAGCCCGACGAGGGTGGCTTGCCGCTGTCCGCGGGCACCTCTTCCCAGGTTGTATCGATCACCTCATCAGGCCTCGGGCGTGCCGGTGCCATCCCCGAAGCTGCCGCCTTTGCGGCGGAATACAGATGTGCGGTCACCGCAGCTTTGGCCCGCCGCTGCGCAAGGCGCATCACCGCGCGCCGGACCGGGGGAAGCAAAAGCACAATCCCGCAGACATCGGTGAAAAAGCCGGGCAAGACAAGCAGGGCACCGGCCACCACGGTCAGAACGTCCAAGGCAAGGGCTTGGGCCGGGTTGCTGCGGGTCTTCAGCGCCATTTTCAGGTCGCGCTGCGCACGCTCTCCCTGACTGCGGATCAACCAGATGCCGAAGACGGCCGTTCCAATCACGATCGCCAGCGTCAGCCAAAGGCCCAGCCACGCCCCGACGGTGACGTAAAGCGAAATCTCGATCAGCGGAAGACCAAGGATCAGGGCAAGCAGCCACATCTCATCTGTTCTCTTTCCGGGTCTGGCGGTGGACTTGCGCCTTCCTGTCCCCTACATAGGACAGGATGTGGCAGGTTAACAACCCAAGAGCCATGCGTTCCGAGGTCTGAATGGGCAATTCCGTGATTCAACTGCTGGTTCTGGCCGGTGTGGCCATCTTTCTGATATTCAAGCTGCGCTCTGTCCTGGGCACGCGCGAGGGGTTCGAAAAACCGTCCGCACCCCTTGAAGACCTGCGCGCGCGTCCGGCCAGACGCGATTTCGAAGTGATCGAGGGCGGCCCGGACCGCGACATCGTTGATCACGTGCCAGATGGCAGCGCTGCGGCCAGGTCGCTGGCGGCGATGAAGCTGGCCGAGCCCAGCTTTTCGGTAAGCGAGTTTCTGACAGGTGCCCGCAGCGCCTACGAGATGATCCTGATGGCCTTCGAGAAGGGCGATCTTGCCGGAATCCGGCCGTTCCTGTCACAGGATGTCTTTGCCACCTTCACCGAGGTTGTCGAAGCGCGCGAGCGCGAAGGCTTGACCATTGAATCGCATTTTGTCGGCCTGCGCGAGCTTGTGCTTCATACCGCAACCTTCGACCGGGACTCCAAAGAGGGCGAGATCACCGTCCGCTTCGTCGGCGAACTTACATCGGTGGTGCGCAACAAGGCCGGCGAAGTGGTTGAAGGCAGCCCGACGGCGATCAAGCGGCAGCGCGATCTTTGGACCTTTGCCCGCCGGATGGGGGTCGACGATCCGAACTGGCAGCTTGTCGCCACCGGCGAGTAACAGAACGCCGGTGCGTGGTGCTGTGCCGTTCGTCCTTGCCGGTGTGTTGGCCGCCATGAATCCGGACCGGGGCCGGGGCGCGCGCCGGATCAGGCACGGCGACCGGCCAAGCGCGCTGGTGCCCGTCTATCGCGCCTCTGCGATGCTTCCGGACGCCTGAGCCATGGCGCGTCGTCGGCATCTGCGGCCCGAAGAAGAAGACCTCTGGCAGGCGGTGGCCCGCACGGCGCAGCCGATGCATCCCGGAAAGGGGCAGGGACTGCGTCCGGGCGGCGATGACCTGCCGCTGGCATTGCCAAAGGAAAAGCTGCCGCCGGCCCCGCCCGCGCTGAAGACGTTCCGGGTTGGAGAGAAAGCCCGCACGGCCCCTGGGCATGGCCTTCTGGCGAGTGTGTCGGCCCCTACGCCTGCGGCCCCGCTGCGCATGGACGCCAAGGCCTTCGCCCGGATGTCGCGCGGAAAGCTGACCCCGCAAGCCCGGATCGACCTGCACGGGCTGACGCTGGCAGCGGCGCATCCGCAGCTGATCGGATTCGTGCTGGGCGCACAGGCCCAGGGTCTGCGCCTTGTGCTTGTCATCACCGGCAAGGGGCGGCGACCCAGCGATGACGGTCCCATCCCCGGGCGTCATGGCATCCTGCGGCATCAGGTGCCGCAATGGCTGATGCAGGCCCCGCTTGGGCCGGCCGTGCTGCAGGTGTCAGAGGCGCATCTTCGGCATGGCGGCAGCGGTGCCTTCTACGTTTACCTGCGGCGCCTCCGGTAGGGGGCCTATTGCTGCGCCAGTCCGTTGTTGATCGCCACCGCCGGGGATACGACAATTTCCGTCGCTTTCTGCGCCGTCAGAACCAGCCCCGGAAGCAGGCCCACCCGCCCGGCGTTGTCCCTGTCAAAGGCGGCCTGAATACTGCCGATATTGTTCAGCAGCATGATCAGTTCCGGGGAATCGCCGATGGTGAAATGGCCTGATCCGGTCGAATAGGCTGCAATATCGATCACGCGCACCTCCAGGTCGGATACCTGTCCGATGTCGCTGATGTTGCCCAGGCGGTTCGGCTGTCCGGTGATGAAGGACGACAGGCGCAGCGCCCTGTCCTTGCGGGACGAAAGGATCAGAAAGGGCTGGGGCAGCTCGCCAAAGGTCGAGGCCTGCGATTTGAACACCTCTACGTCGATATCCGGCGAAAGAAGAACCACGCCCGCCAGATAACGGCGCAGCTTGGCGGCGTTGCGGATATCCATCTGACGCAGCGATTCGACCAGCAGAAGCGCGCCCATCGAATGGCCGACTACGATAACCTCCTCGGCACCGGCGGCCACGACCTCGTTGAACAATTTCTCAAGGCCGTCACGCGCAAACAGCGAGGAATCCCTGTCATGGACATATCCCAGGGCCTCACCGGCCGAGGGCCAGGAATAGTGAACCGTGACCCGCGGAAGATCCAGGTCGTGGGACAGTTGCGCAATCCGGTACAGCCCTTCGGCGAAGGTGTTGTTGAATCCATGCACGAAAATCAGGGCGCGCCGTCGTGGCCCCTCTTCGTCGCGCATCGCCGCATGAAGGTCCCGGCGGAAGCCGGCGCTTGATGGATAGATCACGTCATCTGCCGTCACAAACTCGGTATAGGGGTCCGGTGCGCGGCCCCTTGGCGGCCACCTGATTTCTCCGGGCGCGCGAGCCGGGGGCACGGAAATGTCATAGCGCGCCAGCGACAGGGTGGGCGACCTTTCTGCCCCGAAAGATCCCGTCGCCGGATCAAGGGCGCGGGTGGTGCCGACAAAGATTGGCTCTATCGTTCCAACAGCGCGGGCCGCCGGATCAACCGTCACCACGCCGCGCTGGCCACAGGCGGCAAGGGCGCACAGAACCGCCACCACAATGACCTGCCGCATCATCTTGCCGTCCCCCCCTTGCCGCAGGCAGACCCGTCAGCCCGGCAAGACAATGGTTGTCCGGGCAAGCGGTCGTCAAGCCTGGCGCGCCATCAAAGCACATAGCGGCTGAGATCGGCAGAGCGCGACAGTGCGCCAAGGTTCTTTTCGACATAGGCGGCATCGACGGCCACCGTATCGCCGGACCGGTCCGGGGCCGTGAAGGACAGCTCTTCAAAGACACGCTCCAGCACGGTGTAAAGCCGCCGCGCCCCGATGTTTTCGACCGAGGCATTCACCTCTGCCGCGATATGGGCCAGCGCCGAAATCCCGTCTTTCGTGAAGGTCACCGTCACCGTTTCGGTGGCCATCAGGGCGGAATACTGGCGCGTCAGCGCGTTGTCCGTCTCTGTCAGGATGCGGATGAAATCCTCTTCGGTCAGCGGCTGCAACTCCACCCGGATCGGCAGGCGGCCCTGCAGTTCCGGCAGAAGGTCCGACGGTTTGGCGATATGGAAGGCCCCGCTGGCGATGAACAGGATGTGGTCGGTCTTGACCGGCCCGTATCTGGTGGACACCGTCGTGCCCTCGATCAGCGGCAGCAGGTCGCGCTGCACGCCTTCGCGGCTGACATCGGCCCCCCGCGTGTCGGACCGGGCACAGACCTTGTCGATCTCGTCGATGAAAACAATCCCGCTGTCCTGCACGGCGGCCAGCGCCGCCCTGGTGACGGTGTCATCATCCAGAAGCTTGTCGGCCTCTTCGCCCAAGAGCAGGTCGTAGCTTTCCGCCACCGACAGGCGGCGGCGCAGCTTGCGTCCGCCAAAGGCCTTGCCGAACAGGTCCTGCAAGCCTTGCATCTGCTGTTCCATGCCGGGCATCGCGCCCATGGCCGGCAGGCTGGGCGACGGTTCTGCCAGATCCAGCTCGATCATCGTTGCATCCAGATCGCCCCGCTTCAGCCTGGCGCGGAACATCTCGCGGGTTTGCTCGCGGGCGTCCTTGCCTGCCAGGGCCTCGATCACCCTTTCCTCTGCGGCGCTGTGGGCGCGGGCGCGCACCGCGTCGCGCATCTGGGCGCGGGTCTCGACAATGGCGGCATCCACCAGATCACGGATGATGCTGTCCACATCCCGGCCAACATAGCCGACTTCGGTGAACTTCGTCGCCTCGACCTTCAGGAAGGGGGCCTTTGCCAGCCTGGCCAGGCGGCGGCTGATTTCGGTCTTGCCCACCCCGGTCGGGCCGATCATCAGGATGTTCTTGGGATAGACCTCGTCGCGCAGATCATCGCCCAGCTGCTTGCGCCGCCAGCGGTTGCGCATGGCCACCGCCACGGCGCGCTTGGCGTCATTCTGGCCGATGATGAAGCGGTCAAGCTCCGAAACGATCTCGCGCGGGGTCAGGGTGGTCATTTCCGGGTCCTGTCAGCCAAGTTCAGGGGCGATGCCGTCCGGCACGACTTTTCAATGAAAGTCACCTGACCATAGGACGGTCCCAGATCGACAGCGGCAAGGTCGATCAGGTTCTCGAAGCGGACCCGGAAAGCCCCATTCTTTCCCCACCCACTCCTATTGCAGCAGTTCTTTCCGGACGGAAAGATACAGAAGGTGTCCCGGATCATTTGAGGCCTGCTCATCCCGTGATCGCCTCCACCGTCAGGTTGCCATTGGTATAGACGCAAATCTCGGCCGCAATCGCCATGGCGCGGCGGGCGATGTCTTCTGCGGGCAGGTCTGTCGTCATCAGGCCACGCGCGGCGGCCAGCGCATAGTTGCCGCCCGAGCCGATGGCGGCCACGTCATTTTCGGGTTCCAGAACGTCCCCCGCCCCGGTGATGACGAAAAGATCATGCCCGTCGGTGACGATCAGCATCGCCTCAAGGTTGCGAAGGTATTTGTCCATCCGCCAGTCCTTCGCCAGCTCCACGCAGCCGCGCGCCAGTTGGCCCGGCAGGCCTTCCAGCTTTTTCTCCAGCCGCTCCAGCAGGGTAAAGGCATCGGCGGTAGACCCGGCAAACCCGGCCACAATATCGCGCCCGCCCGGGGAAAGGCGGCGCACCTTGCGCGCCGTGCCCTTGATCACCGTCTGCCCAAGGCTGACCTGACCATCGCCGGCAACCACAACCATGCCGCCCCGCCTTACCGCAAGGATGGTGGTGCCGTGCCAGCCGGGATAGCTTTGGTCCGCCATTGCGCCCCCCCTGTTACGCCACCGGGCCCGCGCACACAGGCCACGGCCCGCGCCGCAGGCGGTGCGGCGCGGTCAGATCGCCGAGTTGATCCAGTTTGCAAGCGCCGCCTTGGGCGCCGCCCCGACCTTGTTCGACACAACCTTGCCATCCTTGAACAGGAACAACGCCGGAATGCCGCGCACGCCAAGCTGTGCCGGGCTGTCGGGGTTTTCGTCCACATTGACCTTCACGATCTTGACCCTGTCGCCGTATTCGGCAGAAAGCTCTTCCAGCGCGGGCCCGATCTGGCGGCAGGGTCCGCACCATTCGGCCCAGAAATCGACAACCACCGGGACCGCTGACTGGCGGACTTCGGCATCAAAGGTGGCGTCGGTGACAGGCGTGGTTGCCATGATGATCTCCAATACATCAGTTGGCACAAACCTATGGACGGGGTCACGCGCCGTCAAGGGAAGCCGGCCCGCTGCAGGGCCGCCATGACCAGCGCGCGGGGCAGGGGCATAAGCCGCGCGGTGGCTGTCCACAGGATGGCCACTTCTGCCTTGCGGTCCGGGTAGATCTGCTCCAGCAGCACGGCATAGGCCCCCATCTGCCGCAAAAGGCCTTCGGGCACGGCTTGGGGTGCGTCCGGCACCAGCCGGTTCGATTTGTAATCCACGGCAACAACCCGGTCGGGCAAGACAATCAGCCGGTCGATTGTGCCCAGCGCCCGCTGGCTGCCCAGCTGCCCGGTGACGGTCACTTCCGCGAAAGCGTCCGGTGCAAACAGCGCGGCCAGGGCCGGATCGGCAAGAACCGCTGTCGCCTCTGACAGAACCTGCCCGACATAGGCGTGCTCCCCGGCCACAAGCCCGGCGGCGATGCCGGGCCAGTCTGCCCTGGGGCAAGCGGGAAGATGTTCCAGCAGCAGATGCAGGTCGGTGCCGCGCTGCCTGGCCAGCGCCTCCAGCGCCGGGTCCGCCTCTCCGGGCAAAGCCTTGGTGCCGCCCAGATCGGATGGCGACAGCGGCGGCAGGGGCCGCTCTGCGGCGGGGGCCGGGTGCCGGGCCCAATCGGGAATGGTCCCCGGTCCGGCGACGGGAACAGGCGGCACCGGCACGGGGTCCGGCCAGTGGCCATGGCTGTGGCGCAGCGTCCCGTCCGGCAGGGCCACCGCCCCGGCAGCCTGCATCCCGGCGCGGACCATGGCGTGCCAGCTGGTCTTGTCGCCTGTCTCGCCCGCCCCGGCAACGATCAGCCAGGATTGCGCCCGCGTCATTGCCACATACAGCAGGCGCAGGCTTTCCGCCGCCTCCCCGTCGCGGCGGGCGGCCATCGCCGTGGCCAGTTGGGGCGGGCTTTCCTCGGTCGGCGTGCGCCAGGCCACGGGGCCTTCGGGCAGCGCCAAAAGCTCGGGTCCCGCTTTCGCCTTGCGGTCCTGTGTTTCGGGCAGAAAGACGACCGGGGCCTCCAGCCCCTTGGCACCATGCACCGTCATCACCCGGATGCGGTCCCCGGCAGAATCCATCTGCCGCCTGACATCCACATCATCCGATTGGAGCCAGCCCAGAAAGCCGGTCAGGCTTGGCACCTCGGTCCGTTCAAAGGCCAAGGCCTGCGTCAGCAACTCATCAATCCCGTCCCCGGCCTCGTCGCCAAGCCGGGCCAGCAGGCGGCGTCGGCCATCATGCCGGGTCAGGGCGCGTTCGATCAGATCGAAGGGCCGCAGGAAATCGGCCTGATCGCGCAGGTCATGCAGGATCGCCAGGGTATGCGGATGATCGGCCTGCCGGTCGCGCAGCGCTGACCACAGAAAACCGCTGCGGCCTTGCGCCAGATCGTAAAGCTGCGCCTCGGTCCAGCCGAACAGCGGTGACCGCAGAGCAGCGGCAAGCGACAGATCGTCTTCGGGTGTTGCCAGAAACGACAGCAGTGCGGCAAGGTCGCGCACGGCCAGTTCCGCCCCCAGCTTCAGCCGGTCCGCCCCGGCGATGGGCAGGCCCGCCGCCTTGCAGGCGCGGATGATTTCGGCAAACAGGGCCGACCGCCGCTGAACCAGGATCAGCACATCGCCCGCCCGAACCGGGCGCGTGCCGCCATCAACCGGAATCTGTTCGCCCCGCGTGATCATGCCGCTTATTTCAGACGCGATGCGCCCTGCCAGACGGGATACGGGGTGTTCGTGCGAAATCAGGTCGGTCGGGTCAAACCAGTTTTCCGGTTCGGGGTCCTTTCCGGCGGGAAGGGCGGGCCACAGATCGACCCGGCCCGGCATGTCGGACTTGAAGGCAATATGCCTGACCCCGCCGCCCAGGTCACAGCCCCGGCGCGCGTCGAACGTCAGGTCCACCACCGACAGGATCGCGGGCGAGGATCGAAAGGAATAGTCCAGCGTCAGGTCGGCCAGATGGGTTTCAACCCCGGCCAGCCGCGTGCCGAACTGCTGCTTCATGGCGTCGAACGCCCTGACGTCAGCACCCTGGAACGAATAGATCGACTGCTTCTTGTCGCCGACGACAAAGATCGTGCGCGCGGTGTCGCGTGCGCCGCGGCCGGCGGTGAATTCCTGGGCCAGAAGCTCGATCACGCGCCACTGTTCGGGGCTGGTGTCCTGTGCTTCGTCGACAAGGATGTGGTCAATGCCGCCATCCAGCCGGAACAGCACCCATTGCGCCACCGAAGGATCGGTCAGCAAGGCGCGCGCCTTGCCGATCAGATCGTCAAAATCAAGCCAGCCGCGCATTGCCTTTCGCCTGTCATATTCCGGCAGGAACAGCGCGGCAAAGCGGTGCAGCGCCAGCGTCCGCTCTGCCGCCATCAGGGCCAGCCGCCGGGGCCGGGCGGCCTCGACCCGCAGCATCAGCGATTGAAGCGGATCGCGAAGGGGGCCAAGAGCGTTGCGCAGATCTTTGGTGGGGAAGGCATCGATCTTTGCGGCAAAGGGGGCCTTCGTATCCTTGCCGAAAAGAAGCAGATCCTCCAGAACGCAAAGCCCCGGAAGGTCGGGTCCGATCAGGCGCAACCGTGCGGCCGCAGCGATGTCGGTGCTTTTTCCGGCCGCAAGGCAAGGGACAAGCTGCCCCAGCAGATCACCCTCGCTGCCCAGAAAAACCTGTGCCAGCAAGGTCTCTGCCGAAAAATCCGGCGGCAGTCCGAACAGCCGCAGGGCAGCTGCCCGGTCCAGCGGGTCTGCCAGCAGGGTGCGGGACCGAGCGATTTCGTCTGTCAGCTTGTCCAGCGCCTCGCCGGTGAACAGACCGGCCAGGTCTGCAAAGGCATCCGGGGCCAGATGATCCGCCATTTCCTCGATAATCTCGGCGCGCAGCAGCTTTGCCGCGCGGTCGTCCATCTCGGTGAACTGGGGGGACACGCCCGCTTCCAGCGGAAAGCGCCGCAGAAGCGAGGCGCAGAAGGAATGGATTGTCTGAATCCGCAATCCGCCCGGCGTTTCGATGGCGCGCGCAAACAGGCGCCGCGCCTGCAACAGGGTGTCCGGTCCGACCGGGCCATCCACGCCAAGCCCGCCCAGCGCGGCGCGCAGAGGGACCTCATCCAGCATCGCCCAGCCGCCCAGGCGCCGGAACAGACGGTTCTGCATCTCGGACGCGGCGGCTTTGGTATAGGTCAGGCACAGGATGCGCTGCGGCTCTGCCCCGTTCAGCAGCAGCCGCGCCACCCGGTCGGTCAGGACACGGGTCTTGCCCGACCCGGCATTCGCCGACAGCCAGGTCGAGGCGGCGGGATCGGCCGCCTGCACCTGCCGTTCGCTTGCCGCGTCGCGCCTCATCCGACATCTCCGGGCATGGGGCTGTCTGTCATGTCCCATTCCCCGAACCGCGCCAGGTGATCATAGTCGCCGGGCAATCTGGCCTTGAAGACCGCCCGGCGCGAGGCATAGCCCTGCCCGGGCGAAAGGTATTGCCCGACAAGCCGGTGCAGATCGCCCCACACCCCTGCAAGAAGGTCTGGCGTGATTTCGGTGCTTTCCACCTTTGCCGCCGCATTCACCCCGATATAGCTGATCCGCGCGACCTTCCTTGCGCCGATCGTTTCAAACGCACCCCGTTCCGCCATGGCCGCTTCCAGCAAAAGCTGCTTGTCGAAAAGCTTCTGTTCCTTTGCCGTGGGCGGCGTGCCGGTCTTGTAATCAAGGATGTGCAGGGTGCCGTCGGGGTATTCATCGATGCGGTCAGGCTTGGCAGTCAGGCGGAAATCAAGCGCAGGCAGCGTGATGCTGCCCCTGGTTTCAATCAGCACCGGCTGCCCGCCCGACCCGGCCTCGCGCAGCAGGAAGGCGTCCGCAGCACGGTCCAGCCGGGCGCGCCACAGATGACGGGCGGCGGGCCAGGGAACCTGTTCGGCAAGGACCGTATCGGCAATGGACATGAGCCGCGCCCTGGCCCCGGCCAGGGTTTCCGGCCCGCGCCCCGCGACGAAGCGTTCCAGAATGGCATGCAGCACAGACCCGCGCATCAGGGCGTCGGGTTCGGGCCGCAACGGATCAAGCGGGCGCAGGCGCAGGATGTACCTGGAATAGATCGCATAGGGATCGCGGATCAGCGTCCTGATCGCCGTGACCGGCAGTTCGCGGGGGCGAACCGCCGCCGGGGGCCGGGGGGCCGGGCGCAGGGCCGCAGGCACCGGGGCCGCAGGCCGGTCGATGGCTGCGGCAAGGGCCAGCCAGGCCGCCCCGCGCGCTTTCATCGCGGCAAGGGCCTGCGGCCCGCTGCGCTCTGGCAGGCCTTCCATCAGATTGACCAGCCGGTTGATCCAGCGCGAGGGCACGGTTTCGGCCTCGGCGCTGCGTATCGACCGGCTCAGGACAACCTCTTTGGCGGCGATGGCCTGCTGATAGTCGTGCGCCGACAGCCCGATCTGCCGTTCGGGCAGCAAAAGGCCCGCCGATTTTCGCATCTGCCGGTTCAGCCACGGGTCCGGCTGCGGAAGGCCGGGCCAGGTGCCATCATTCAGCCCGCCCAGAATCACCAGGTCTGCCCGGCATTCGCGGGCTTCGCGCGGACCAAGGATTTTCACGCCCGGATGGCCCTGGACGGCGTCGCGGACGTCGTCCTGCGCAAGGACCGCCGCGAACAGGTTGGCATAGTCTGCCGGGGAAAGCGGCCCGCCATGGGCCGCTTCGCGGGCCAGGGTCTGCGTCGCATCCCATGCCGCCTGCCCGGCCTCGCGCAGCCACAGCCCGCCCGTGCCGGCCCCGCCCGCGCCCCGTGCCAGACGTTCCGTCAGGGCAAGGTGATGGGCGACATGGTCCTGCAAGGGCCGTGTGCCGACATCCCCTGTCCCGTCGATCACCCCGGCGATCCAGTCTGCCCAGCCGGTGGCGGCGGCATCGCGCTGCCCGCTGGCCCAGTTCCGCAGGGCCGCACCATCGGGAAAGGCGGGCCCGCTGCGACGCAGCCGCAGTTCCAGATCGCGGGTCAGGCGCAGATGGTTGCCCCGGTCTGCGCCGGTTGCGGTCAGCGGATGTTTCAGCAGCGTCAGCAAGGCTTCCGGCGTCAGGGCGCGGCCGAACAGCGCGGCCACGTGGCGCAACAGGCGGCCCGGCGCCGACAGCGCCAAAGGTTTGCCCGCGCTGTCATCGGGAACGATACCCCAGCGGTCCAGCGTGGCCGTCACCTGACGCGTCAGCATCCTGTCCGGCGTGATCAGGGCAACCGACCGCCCCTGTTCCGCAGCCTGACGCAGAATCAGCGCAACCGCCGAGGCTTCCGCCCGTGGTCCGGGCGCTTCGACAAGCGTCAGATGGGCTGTGATCTCGCACAGGTCGGGCAGGGACCGCCCTTCGGTCAGCCATTGGTCGGTGACCGGGGCCGGGCGCAGGGACAGCGAGACAAGCCGGTCGACCGCCCGTCTTGGGGCGGGTTCAGACCAAAGGCGCACTGCGGTTGGTTCGAGGCCAAGATGATCCAGCAGGCGGCGGAAGCGGAACTGCGGATGGTCTTCCGCCGTCAGGGCATCCGTCATGCCTGACCAGACATGCACGGGCATGTCGAAATCAAATCCCGGCAAGACCAGCGCGCCCTGCGGCAGTGCGGCGACCGCCTGCATCAGCAGCGCGGTTGTTCCGCGCGACCCGGTCGATCCGGCAACAATCACCGGATGCGGCGGCGGGGCCACCGCCCAGCCCGCCGCAAGCGCCTGAACGGCGCGGCGCTGGGCAGTCATCTGATCGGCCGGGTTGGACGCCCCGAAGAAGGGGGCGATAATGCCCAGAAAATCCTGCGTGCGCTTCCAGTGGGCAGAATGATCGGACAGGTCCAGCGCCGCCAGAGCATCCGGCGAAACACCTTCGTCCTGCATTTCGTCCATCAGCCGGGCAAGACTGTCTGACAGATCATAAAGCGCGGTTCGCGGTGCAAGGTCCGGCTGCGCCTCCAGCAGCCGCAGGATCAGTTGCGAAAGCTCCAGCCTGCGCCGCAAGGGCGATACTGCGGGCGGCCCCGCCACCGGATCGGTCACCAGGCGCAGCCGGGGCAGAAAGGCCGCCCCGCGCGCAGCCAGAACATCGCGCACCGCCCGGCGCATCCGTGTCGTGTTCAGATACAGCGTCACCTGCGCCATCGCTTCGGGCGGGCGACCGGCCATGCGGGCCTGCAACCCGGCCACCAGGGCGGCCGGAAAATCCGCACCGGGCGGCTGGGCAAAAACCCGGGGGCCGGGGCCTTCAAACACTTCCCTGATCCGACAAAAGCTGCTCGGCCAGTGCAATTGATCCGGGCTGCCCGACATCGCACCAGCCACCCTGATGGATCAGGCCATACAGACGGCGTGCCGCAATCATCGGTTCCCACAGCCGCCACATCGAAAAGACCTCGTCCTGTATCCCGACAAGCCTGTCTGTCTTGATGATCTGCGCGCCAGTATAGATGTAGCCCGCCCCACCCGTGATCGAATGGCGGGACAGTCGGCCATGTTCATCGATTGAAAACGCGGGCGGCGCACTGTGCCCAACGGTGCGCTCCGGCGGTGCCATCAAAAGCAGGGCATCCATCGTGGTTTCATCCCAGGCCGCGTCAAGTTGGGTGATCGCGTTTTCCCCGGTCCATGCGGCATCGGAATTCAGCGTGGCAACCGGGCCATGGCCAAGCAGGGGCAGCGCCTTGCGCAGGCCACCGCCGGTTTCCAGGATCTTGCCCCTCTCCCATGAAAGCAGAACCGGACGGTCTGCCAGATGCGTGGCCAGCTGATCGCCCAGATAGTGCAGATTGACCACAATCGGGTCTGCCCCCGCCGCCAGGGCCTGATCCAGCGCATGATCGATCAGGGGCCGCCCGGCAACGCGGATCATCGGCTTGGGCTGCATCGCCGTCAGCGCCCCCATCCGCGTGCCGAACCCGGCGGCAAAGATCATCAGGGCGCGGGTCTGGCGCATTGGCTGCGGATCCTTTCAAGGCGGCTTGCGGTTGGGTCTGGCAGCACATCTGCGCAAAGCAGGGACAGATCGGCAAGCGCCGGATGCAACAGGTTCTGTTGCAGCTGCGCCCAGACGCGGGGGATCAGCGCGACATAGCCCGGCTTTCCCATAACAAGGCACAGCCGGGCAAAAACGCCAAGGATGCGCAGCGCGCGCTGCGCCCCCAATGCGGCATATCCGGCCGCAAATCCCGCGTCTTCAAGGCCCTTCGCGTCAGCGAATCGCCGGATCATCGCCGCCTGCACTTCAGGACTTACGTCGCGCCGGGCGTCCTGACACAGCGACACCAGATCATAGCCGGGCTGGCCAAACTGGGCGAGTTGAAAGTCCAGAATCCCGACACGCGCCACCCCGGCCCGCTGTGGCAGCCACAGCAGGTTTTCGGCGTGGTAATCGCGCAGGATCATCACGCGCGGGCCATTGGCATGGGCTTCCAGCGCTGCCTGCAGGGTCTGGCGGAAGAGGCCGGTATCAATACGCTCGTCCGTGATGGCATAGCGGTACCAGTCAAGTGCGACAGCCGCCGCCCCGGCCCAGTCTGCCGCCCCGGCATCGGGCAGACCGGGGGCGGGCGGGCGCGAATGAAGGCGCACAAGCACATCAACCGCAGCGGCATAAAGCACCGGCTCGCAGGATGGGTCCTGATCGGTCAACCGGGCGAACAGGGCATCGCCAAGGTCCTCCAGCAACAGAAATCCGTGCTCGCGGTCTTGCGCGATGATGCCGGGGGCCGACAGCCCGAGGGCGGCCAGATGCCGCGCAATCGCAACAAAGGGCCCCACATCCTCGCCCCGGTCGGGGGGCGCATCCATCAGCACGGCGGTCTTTCCCGCCCTGGTCAGCCGGTCATAGCTGCGGGCCGAGGCATCGCCAGCCAGAAAGCGGCAGTCGGCCCCGGCCCAGCCCGCCCGGTTCAGGAAGGCAGCCTTGCGGTTTTCGCGGTCAGGCATGTGCAAACCCGCCGATCCGCGACAGCCGCCCGGCCCAGTCCGCACTTCCGGTCAGAACAACCCTGCGCCCCTCTCCGTCCTGCGAGAAGCTGAGGCGCAGGGCAGAGGCCGGTACGGCGCGGCCAAGCCGCTCGGGCCATTCGATCAGACAGATCGCGCGGCCGAAGGCATCCTCAAGACCAAGCTCGATCACCTCGTCTGGGTGACCCAGCCGGTAAAGATCCGCATGCCAGATTTCGGTGTCCCCTTCGCCATAGGTCTGCACCAGCGTGAAGGTGGGCGAAGGCACCTCCTCGGGCCGCCCAAGCCGGGACTGGATGACAGATCGCGCCAGATGCGATTTGCCGGACCCGATCGGGCCCTGCAGCAGCAGCGTATCGCCGGGCCGGAGACAGCCGGCCAGCCAGCGGCCCAGACGCGCCGTGTCGTCGGGCGCAGCAAGATGAAGCTCTGTTTCGGGCCGGTGATCGGACATGGCCCAAGTCTTAGCGGTGGCCGGGCGCGCTGCAAGCGGCAACGATCCGGATCAGGCACTTCGCCGCGCCGCTGCCTTTGGTTCCGGGGCGATCCGCCGCGCCCGTGCGGCCGAAACGCGGAAGGCGATCATCGTCGTCCCGCCGGCAAGCGGGACGAAGCGGCAGGTCAGGGACCGGCCATCAACACGCCGCGCCGTTGCCGACCATTCCCGGCGATCCCCCAGCGTTCCGACAAAGGTTTCGACCTGCGACCAGAGTTTCGAAGGCGCGGTCTGCTGGCGCCAATGCGCCGCCAGGGCGACGATGCTGCTGTCGGCCCCGACGAAGCCGGACGGATCATGGCCCCAAAGCTCGGCATAGGCCGCGTTTGACATTACCAGCAGACCCGCTGCCGAGAAGACCGCAACAGCTTCCGCGACGGAATCCAGAACGGACTGGCCAAGTTCGACATCGGCGCGGTAGCGCCGCGTGCGGGTGGTTTCTGTCGTGATATCCTCAAACAGAAGTGCCAGCGCCCCGTCCGGATGCGGACGCCCCAGAACCCGGTATGTCTGGGCACCGGGAAGATGCCAGACCTCTTCGTAAATGCCGGAACTTGCTTCCTCTTCGATTTCGGCCATGCGCTTGCGCCATTGGCGGTAATCCTTTGGCTCCGGGATCATCCGAAGCTCCCTCATGCGGTCCAGACAGTCGCTCAGCATGGGGCGGCTTGTCAGGAAATCGATCGGAAGGGTCGTCAGGTCCAGAAGTGCCGGGTTGAACAGGGCCAGGCGCCGATGCCTGTCAAAGATCGCAAGACCGATCGGAAGATGCGCAAAAGTCTTGGTCAGTGTCTGGGTGAATTCGCGCAGCGATGTTTCGGCCTGCACCATCGGGGTGATGGGCAAACCGAAAACGATCCTGCCGGCGGGGGCCGTACAGACGGTTGTTTCGATCCAGTCGGCACCATCGGTGCCCGAGTTTATCTGAATGCGCTGCCCATCCCGGACCGGCCCCGGTGCAAGCCGGGGCATTGGCCAGCCCCGGGCCTCCTCTTCCGAAAGATGGCTTTCGGCGCGCAGCATGTAATCCAGGTTGCTCCACACCGGTGTGCCGCTGGCATCTTCCAGCCAGATCGGAAAGGGTGCCTTGGCCGCGATGTCGCGCAGCATCGAAAGTTCTGCCGCCATCGCGCGCTGCGTCATCGGGTCGATGATGGCGAACTTGCCGTCATCTTCGGGCCCGCTCAGACTGAGCCGCGTCAAGCCCCCCCTCCATTCGGCATGAAGGGTCAGTCGGCCTTCGCTTTCGGACGGCAGGGAATCCATCACAAAGCGGCCTTCGCGGGGAAGAGAGGCGATCCGGTCTTCCACCTGCGGAAAGCGCACCGAAAGAAAGGACATAAGGCGCTGCCAGGCCGAGCCGTGGACAGATGCCGCTGCCAGCATCGAGCGCGCCGCAGGCGAGGCATCGATCAGCGTTTCGCCATCAAACAGCAGGACAGTGTCCGCAGTCGTATCCGCAAACAGCCCCTGCGAGGTGACAGGTCGCCGCGGGGACAAAAGGGCCAGGGTTCCAATGCCGATGAACGCCGCTGCCAAAGCGGTCAGGGCAATTGCAAGGGCCATCGCCCAACCAAACATCATGACCACACCGCACGCGCAAAGGTTGATCGTGGTAAGCTATTTCTTCAACCATTAACGGATGGTAAATGAAAGTGCCGCCTTAGCCGTCAAGCGGCCGATTTGGCCCAAGCGCGTCAGTTTCAGGGGCGACGATTACGCTTTTCGGCCATTTGACCTCAACGATCGCCCCGAAGCGGTCCGGGTGTTCGGCGCGCGTCAGGAAGGGATCAGTCCCGTTCGCAAAGCTGATCTTGGCCCCCGACCGTTCCAGCAGCGTTTTGGCAATGAACAGACCCAGGCCCATGCCTTCGTAGTCGGGCCGCTGTCCGGTTTCTTGTGCCGCAGGCCTGCTGCGGACGAAAGGATCACCGATCCGGCCAAGGACGTAAGAAGGATAGCCCGCGCCATCATCGATGATCCGCACCGAGATGAAGCTGTCTGTCCAGGTCGCATCGATCCAGACCCGGGACCGGGCAAAGTCCACCGCGTTCTGAACCAGGTTGCGCAAGCCGTGGATCACTTCGGGGCGCCGCAGGACGGTGGGTTGCCTGTCGCCGCCGTTCGTGCCGGGAAAGACATCAAATGCAACGGTTTTTCCCCGGCCGAGATGTGGTTCGGCGGCTTCCCGCAGCACGGCACCAAGCGGAGCCTGCCGCAGGTGAAGGTCGTCTTTCCCCGCACGGCCCATCGACCGCAGGATGTCGCGGCAGCGGTCTGCCTGGGCGCGGATCAGCTCGGCATCCTCGCGCAGGTCGGGACGGTCTGCCAATTCCTCGACAAGTTCGGTGCTTGCCAGCTTTATGGTGGCAAGCGGCGTCCCCAGTTCATGGGCCGCTGCGGCAACGACGCCCCCCAGGTCGGTGAGTTTCTGTTCGCGGGCCAGGGCCATCTGTGTGGCAAGCAGTGCGTCCGACATGCTTCTGATCTCGGTCGCGACGCGGCGGGAATACAGGGCCAGAAACATGATCCCGATCACGATGGACAGCCAGAATCCAAATCCGAAAACGGCGGGAACCTGCAGGATCGTCCCGTCCGAAAAGCGCAGCGGCAGGTTGTAGACGGAAATCACCGAAATCAGGCAGATGGCGGCCAGACCAAGCAGGACGGTCGTGCGCAGTTCCAGCGCGCCGGCCGAAATCGTCACGGGCACAAGGATCAGAAGGGCGAAGGGGTTGTTCAGCCCGCCCGTCAGGGCCAGCAGGACGGCAAGCTGCGAGACGTCGAAAAGCAGCGTCAGCATCGCGCCCGCTTCGGAAAACCGCTTGTTTCCCGGAAAGACAAAAGAGGCAACGAGGTTTCCGGTCACCGCCGCACCAACCACCAGATAGCAAAGCCCAAGCGGAAGCTGCATTCCGAAGACAAGGTCTGCCACGGTCAGCGCGGCAAGCTGGCCGACGATTGCCATCCAGCGCAAAAGGACAAGGGTGCGCAGGCGAATCCATTCGCTGCGGGTATCGCGATTCGCTGGACCAATGCCTGAAAGCGCCATAAACGGACTGTACCATGTTCCAAAGGCCGGTTCTTGTTACGCCGCCGCAGGAGCCAGAGCAATCTGGCAGGACACCCATGGACAAAAGGCAAGGGATGACAAAATTCGCGGCTGTGCTGGCAGGACTTGCCGTTGTGACCGGTATCGGGCTGTCGGCCTGGTACATCCGGTCGGCAGGGTCCGGCGACCGCTTTGCAGAGTGCCGGCAAAGCCAGGTATCAGGCGGGGCCGGTGCCATAGGCGGGCCGTTCACCCTGATGGATCAGAACGGCAATACGGTGACGCAGGCCGACGTCATCACACAGCCTGTCCTGATCTATTTCGGCTACACGTTCTGTCCCGATGTCTGCCCGCTGGACAACGCCCGGAATGCCGAAGCCGCAGATATCCTTGAAGAGCGCGGCATAGACGTTACCCCGGTCTTCATCTCGGTCGATCCCGCACGGGACACGCCGGATGTTCTGAAAAGCTACACCGAAAACCTGCACCCCCGCATGGTCGGTCTGACGGGAACCGACGGGCAGATCCGCGCCGCAGCCCAGGCCTACAAGGCTTATTTCAGGGCCCAGCCGGCGGAGGACGAGTTTTATCTGGTCGATCATTCCACATTTACCTACCTCGTTCTTCCTCGAATCGGCTTTGTGGAATTCTTTCGCCGTGAAACCACGCCAGACGAGATGGCCGATCGCGTGGCCTGCTTCGTTGGCAGGATGTAGCCGGATTTGACCCGGCGTTGATCTGACTTACATGCATGGCGCACGAACAGAAAGACCGCACAATGGCTGACCCTGCCCCTGTTGATCTGGGCGAAGACCGTTCGCTTCTTCTTGTTGACGATGACGAATCCTTCGTGAAACGTCTTGCAAAGGCCATGGAGAAACGCGGTTTTCTGCCCGAAACCGCAGAAAGCGTTGCCGAAGGCAAAGCCATTGCGCTTGCCCGCCCGCCCGCCTATGCCGTCGTCGATCTGCGGCTGGAAGACGGCAACGGACTTGATGTGGTCGAAACGCTGAGAGACAAAAGGCCAGGGTGCCGGATTGTTGTCCTTACAGGCTATGGCGCAATCGCCACCGCCGTGGCCGCCGTAAAAATCGGCGCAATCGATTATCTTTCGAAACCCGCCGATGCGAATGACATCACGCGCGCGCTGCTTTCAACAGGCGAAGGCATGCCGCCACCGCCAGAGAACCCCATGTCCGCAGATCGCGTCCGCTGGGAACACATTCAGCGCGTTTACGAGCTTTGCGACCGGAACGTCTCAGAGACTGCCCGACGCCTGAGTATGCATCGCAGAACCTTGCAGCGCATTCTGGCCAAGCGCAGTCCGAAATAGCGCCACGATAACTTCAGCGGACTTCCGCAGTCCTGACGAATTAAATCTTGAAACTGCAATCTCACTTGCATAACAGTCCTTCTGTCCGAAGGAGGAATACACAAATGCATCTTAATCTTAACGAGCTATCGTTGAAAGACCTGAAAGATCTGCAGTCCCAGGTCGCGAGGGCGATCGCGACATTCGAAGACCGAAAGAAGAAGGAAGCCCTTGCAGATCTTGAAGACAGGGCACGGTCCCTTGGATTCTCTCTGGCCGAGCTGACCGGTGCCACCGTCAGCCGCAAGCGCGCCCCCGCAACGGCCAAGTATGGCAACCCCGCCAATCCGTCTGACACCTGGTCTGGACGCGGCCGCAAGCCCCGCTGGTTCGAGGCGGCCCTGATCGCCGGAAAGACACCCGAAGACCTTGCGATCTGAAGATGTCACCCCTGCCTGAACGGCGGCACCACAGCCGGATCGAACCGGCTGCGGCGCAAAGTTCAGGCAGGGTGAAACCGCAATTGCGGCCCGCCCCTGTTCCCGAACGATCCGGACCTGCGCCGACCCTGGCGCGTTGCACCGGGGTCATGCATCCGGGGTGCCGATCAGGGTTGCGTGGCGTTTCAGGAATGCCGACCTGACCTGGGCAGGCGGACGCAGCTGAATGACCAGGCCCGAAACAACTTTCGCCTGCGGTGCCCCGAACAGACGGTCGGCCTCGTCCTTGCGAAAACCGGCAATCTGGATGGCCTCCATCCAGGCTGATACCCGGTCTGCCCGCTTGATGGCCGCCTTGACCGGGCCGGGCAGCACAGCGGGCAGGCCAAAGCGCAGGTGAACTGCTGCGGCAAGCCGCTCGTCAAGGGCACCGTACCCCGGCCCCACGGCCGCTTTCACGGGGCTGATCATGTCTCCGATCACATATTCCGGGGCATCGTGCAGCAGGGCGGCAAGACACCACTTCAGCGGTGCCTGCGGATTCATCCGCGCAAAAAGCTGTTCAACAAGCAGCGAATGTTCAGCGACCGAATAGGGCCAGTCGCCAAAGGTCTGGCCGTTCCAGCGCGCCACAAAGGCCAGCCCATGTGCGATATCCTCAATCTCGATATCCACCGGGGTCGGATCCAGCAGGTCAAGCCTGCGTCCCGACAGCATTCTTTGCCACGCGCGTGCCGGTGCTTTCGCCATGCTGCCCCCGTTTTTCGGCAGCATGGCGGTTCTGTGCCGCCTGCTCAAGCACCGTCACATCTGAAGAACGATCCGCCCGTCGATCTTGCCTGCCTTCATCCGGTCGAAGATGGCGTTGATGTTTTCCAGCCGGTCCCAGCTGAAATGCGATGCAACCTTGCCTTCGCCCGCGAATTCCAGCGCCTCGCGCAGGTCGTTGCGCGTTCCTACGATCGATCCGCGCACCGTGATCCGCTTCAGCACAATCTCGAAAATCGGCAGCGGAAAATCCCCTGGCGGCAACCCGACAAGAGACATGAATCCCCCCCGCCGCAGCATACCCACCGCCTGCCCGAAGGCCGAATTGGAAACGGCAGTAACCAACACCCCATGAACGCCGCCGATCTGGCTTTGCAGTTCGGCCGCAACATCGATCTCTGCCGCGTTCAGCGTCAGGTCGGCCCCAAGACTGCGCGCCAGCGCCAGCTTGTCTTCGGCAATATCCACTGCAACCACATGCAGGCCCATTGCCTTGGCATATTGCACGGCCATGTGGCCCAGCCCGCCGATGCCGGAAATCGCCACCCACTGCCCTGGCTTTGCCTCGGTCTCTTTCAGACCCTTGTAAACGGTGACGCCCGCGCAAAGCACCGGTGCCGCCGCCCCGAAATCCAGCCCGTCAGGAAGCAGCCCCACATAATCTGCATCTGCCCGGACAAAGTCGGCATAGCCGCCATCCACCGTATAACCGGTCATCTGCTGGCTTTCGCAAAGCGTTTCCCAGCCGCCCACGCAGTGCGGACAGCGGCCACAGGCCGTATGCAGCCAAGGCGCGCCGATGCGGTCGCCTTCCTTCAGATGCGTCACGCCCGCGCCGACGGCGGCAACCTCGCCCACGCCTTCGTGCCCCGGAATGAACGGCGGATGCGGCTTGACCGGCCAGTCGCCGCAGGCCGCGTGCAGATCGGTATGGCACACGCCCGATGCGCGCACCCGCATCAACACCTGCCCGGGGCCAATCACGGGCACCGGCACCTCACGGATTTCCAGCGGTGCGCCCAACCGGGTTACAACCGCAGCCTTCATCGTTTTCGGCAGTGACATCTTTCAACTCCAATCTGGCCGTCGCCGCAGCCTGCACCAATGCCCGCGCACGCGCCTTGACATCGATCAACCCTGCGGCTCTTCGGCGTTGCCCGCCATCCGGGCACCTGCTATGTGACCCGCCCAAAGCAAACCCGTAGCGGAGGCTGCCATGAAAGACTTTATCGTCAAGGATGCTGCACTTGCCGCCTTCGGCCGCAAAGAGCTGACCATCGCCGAAACCGAAATGCCCGGCCTGATGGCGCTGCGCGAGGAATTCGGCGCATCCCGGCCGCTGAAAGGTGCCCGGATCGCGGGCAGCCTGCACATGACCATCCAGACGGGTGTTCTGATTGAAACGCTGAAATTCCTTGGGGCCGATGTGCGCTGGGCCTCGTGCAACATCTTCTCGACCCAGGATCATGCGGCGGCGGCCATTGCCGAAGCAGGCGTTCCGGTCTTTGCGATCAAGGGCGAAACACTGGAAGATTACTGGGCCTATACCGACATGATCTTTCAGTTCCCCGAAGGCACCTGCAACATGATCCTGGATGACGGCGGCGATGCCACGCTGTACATCCTGATGGGCGCGCGGGTTGAGGGCGGCGAGACCGATCTGATCGCCGTGCCGACCAGCGATGAAGAGGTCTGCCTGTTCAACCAGATCCGCAAGCGCCTTGCGGCGTCGCCGGGATGGTTCACCCGGCAGCGCGATGCGATCCGCGGCGTGTCCGAGGAAACGACCACCGGCGTTCACCGGCTGTATGACCTGCACAAGAAGGGCCTGCTGCCCTTCCCGGCGATCAACGTGAATGATTCGGTGACGAAATCGAAGTTCGACAACAAGTATGGCTGCAAGGAATCGCTGGTTGATGGCATCCGCCGCGCCACCGACACGATGATGGCGGGCAAGGTGGCGGTCGTCTGCGGCTATGGCGATGTGGGCAAGGGGTCTGCCGCCTCGCTTCAGGGGGCCGGGGCGCGGGTGAAAGTGACCGAGATTGATCCGATCTGCGCGCTGCAGGCGGCGATGGATGGCTTTGAAGTGGTGGTGCTGGAGGATGTGGTGCGCGACGCCGACATCTTCATCACCACGACCGGCAACAAGGACGTCATCCGTCTGGAGCATATGCGCGAGATGAAGGACATGGCCATTGTCGGCAACATCGGCCACTTCGACAATGAAATTCAGGTCGCCGCCCTGCGCAACCACAAATGGACGAACATCAAGGATCAGGTGGACATGATCGAGATGCCGTCCGGCAGGCGGATCATCCTGCTGTCCGAGGGGCGTCTGTTGAACCTTGGCAATGCCACCGGCCATCCGTCCTTTGTGATGTCGGCCAGCTTTACCAACCAGGTCCTGGCGCAGATCGAGCTTTGGACGAAGGGCACCGGTTATGCGCCCGGCGTCTACATCCTGCCAAAGCACCTTGACGAAAAGGTGGCGCGCCTGCACCTGAAGAAGATCGGCGTCAAGCTGACCGAGCTGAAGCCGGATCAGGCCGCCTATATCGGCGTGTCTGTCGAAGGCCCGTTCAAATCCGATCATTACCGCTACTGATGCACGCCGCGCCCGGACCTGTCCGGGCGCGGCTGCCTTGGATTGATCCTGTCGCGCCGCTGGCACGGGCGGTGGCGGGCAAGCCCTTCGTGGTGCCGGAATTCGCTTTTGGCCCGGTGCGTTTCGCTTGACCTTGCGGCCACATCCATATCACGCTGCGCTGCGCGGGGCGATTGTCAGGACCGCCTGCGTGACAGGACGGGTCAACAGGAGCGGAACGCATGAGCAAAAGAGACGAACTGATTTCAAAATATGCCGAAGATCTGCGCACCAAATGCAGGATAGAACCGGATATGGCGCTGCTGACCAAGGTGACCATCGGTTGCGGCCCGGCGATTTACAATCCCGATTCCTCGACCTTGGCCGGTACCGATACCTCGGAACTTGAAACCATCAAGGCCAATTTTCTGATCAGGAAACTTGGACTTGCCGATGGTCCGAAGCTGATGGAAGCGATCAGGGCCGTCATCGAAACCTATGGAAAGTCCGACCGCAACAAGTATCGCGCGGTGATCTATTACATGCTGGTGAAGCACTTCGGAAAAGACGGCGTCTACGGCTGACGGCGCAGCAAAGCGGTCATTGCCCGTGCGGCGTGCACGGGCGCTGACGCTTTCGTAAAATTCGCCGTTCTTGCCGTTTGCGCGATGCCGGGCCGATCCGTAAGGTCAGAACATCAGGGCAGGACGCCCGGGACCTTTATCGAACACGTGTGGTGCGAAGGGAGCACGTGGGGTGGATGGAGGGTCCCGTCGGGGTCGGGGCCCTCCGTTCTTCATGCGGCAGACAGGGCGTTCCGCTGCCGGCACCACCGGCAACGGCATGATCGGCAGCCGTCGGCGCAACCCGGAAGGACCGGCCTGCACAGGCCCCGGCGGCATCAGGGCCGCACCCCTCAGGGGTCCACCCCGCCCATCCGGCAGACGATCTGCCATTCGTCCTTTGTCACGGGCTGAACCGACAGGCGGGTGTTGTGGACCAGAACCATCGCCTCCAGACCCGGCTGCACCTTGCACGCGTCCAGGGTGACAGGCCGCAGAAACGGCCGCAGCGCGCGCAGCGTCACGCAATCCCAGCGCGGATCATCGGTGCTGCTGTCTTGCGCGCTTTCCCGGATCACTTCGACGATGCCGACAACCGCCTTGCCGATGTTGGAATGATAGAAGAAGCCCAGATCACCCCGTTTCATCGCACGCATGTTGTTGCGCGCCTGATAATTCCTGACACCCTGCCAGTCTTCTCCGGCGTCGCCCTTCGCCACCTGATGGTCCCATCCCCAGGTGTCAGGTTCGGATTTGAAAAGCCAATACGCCATCAACCGATCACCTTTTTCCATTCCCGGATCGCAACAGACTGGAAAAGGCCCGCTTTCGCATAGGGGTCGGCAGCGGCCCATGCCCTTGCCTCGTCCATGGACGCGACGGACAGGATAACAAGGGAACCGGTCATGCTGCCGGTTTCGTCCAGAAAGGGCCCGGCCATTTCCACCACACCCGACGCGGCGATATGGGCAAGATGGGCCTCCCGGTTCTCAAGCCGGGTCTGAAGCGCGCCGGGCTTGTCGATACAGATCAGGGCTGCACGCATGTCTCACTCCTGTTTCAGCGGTCTGGAAAGCAGCACGTCGGACCGGTCACGCGCAGGCGCAACGGCCAGTGTCATTCTGGATGCAGCGCTGCGGGAAACGCCAGTCACGCCTTTGACCCCCGCTTGCCTGACCCGATCATCGCAGGTGCTGCCTGATCCAGCGGCCAGCGCGGGCGGGCGCCAAGATCAAGGCCATCGACATGGCCGTCGCGATACTGCTCGATTCCGGCCCAGGCGATCATCGCGGCATTGTCGGTGCACAGCCGAAGCGGCGGGGCGACAAAGCGCACCCCGTCCGCATCGCAGACCCGCATCAAGGCGCTGCGCAGCGCCGCATTGGCCGCAACGCCGCCTGCAACCGCAAGAACAGCGTCCGCGGGCCGGACAGCCAAGTAAGGAACAAGCGCGCGACGGGCCTTTTCCGCCAGCACATCCGCCACCGCCGCCTGAAAGCCTGCGCACAGATCGCGGCGATCCTGAACGGTCAGGCCGCCTTTTTCCGCCATCAGGGCATCGCGGGCGCGCAGCAGGGCGGTCTTGAGGCCGGAAAACGAAAGATCACACCCCGGTCTGTCCAGCAGCGGGCGGGGAAAGGCAAAGCGGCGCGGGTCGCCCAGCGCGGCTTCGGCCTCTACCGCCGGGCCGCCCGGTTGCGGCAGGCCAAGAAGCCTGGCGGTCTTGTCAAAGGCCTCGCCCGGTGCATCGTCAATCGTGCCGCCCAGCCTGCGGAACGTCTGCGGACCGGCGACAATCAGAAACTGGCAGTGCCCGCCCGACACCAGGAGCATAAGGTAGGGAAACCGCAACCCGTCGGTCAGGCGCGGGGTCAGCGCGTGGCCCGCCAGATGGTTCACCCCGACAAGCGGCAGTCCCGTTGCGGCAGACAGGCCCTTGGCACACATGACACCCGACAGCACGCCGCCGATCAGTCCCGGCCCGGCAGTCACCGCGACAGCATCCATCTGCCCAAGGGCAAGCCCGGCTTTGGACAGGGCCTCTTCAATGCACAGGTCCAGCCGTTCCACATGCGCGCGCGCCGCCAGTTCCGGAACGACACCGCCGAAGGGCGCATGAAGGGCCGTCTGCGACTGGATGACAGAGCACAGGATTTCAGGCGGCATGTCCGCGTGATGGCGCACGATGGCGGCTGCGGTATCATCGCAGCTGCTTTCCAGTCCAAGAAAGGTCAGGGTCGTCTGCATCGCGTGCCGATTGCCAGTGTGATCCCGCGCAGGTAACACCGCAGGCATGGCCCGACAATCCCGGCAGGTCCAGATGATGCCTTCCATCCTTCTGACCCGACCCGCAGCGGCGGCAGACCGCTTTGCCCGGTCGCTGCGCGCCCGCTTCGGATCAGGGATTCGCATCGTCATTTCGCCCGTGCTGACGCCGAAGCTTCTGGCGCCGCCGATTCCCGCAGGGCCCTTCGCTGCGCTGGTCTTCACGTCGGAAACTGCTGTTGCGGGGTTTCGGCAAGTCTCCGCCGACACGCATCTTCCCGCCTGGTGCGTGGGCGACAGAACCGCTGCCGCTGCGCGCGAGGCAGGTTTTGACACCAGATCGGCGGCGGGGAATCTCGAGGCGCTGGCCGACACGATCGGGCGCGCGGGGGCGACGGGCCCCTTGCTTTACGCCAGGGGCCGGGACACGGCCGGAAGCCTGACCAACATCTTGAAATCTTTCAATATCACCGTGAAAGAGATGGTGGTTTACGAACAACAGGCCACCCCCCTGACACCGGTGGCCGCAGCGCTTCTGGCGGATGACAGACCGGTGCTTGCGCCGCTGTTCTCGCCCCGCAGCGCCGCCCTGTTCTGCGCCGAACCGCCCGTGCAGCGCCGCCTTGCCCCCCTTTTGATTGCCGCCCTCAGCCCGGCAGTTGCCGCCGCATGCTCTGCCGCGCAGGCGCAACAGACGGTCTGCGCCACCCGTCCGGACGCCGAAGCCATGCTGGAGGCGATCAGAAGTCTTCTTGCCACAGCCACGCAGCCTTGATGCCCGGATGTTGCAGGGCGTAAGGTCTGGATGAAGTTCAGGCCCGCAGGCCGGTCAGACAACAAGGACACCCCGATGCCAGTCGACGAGAAGCGTTCTGATGACGACACCCGCGCCGAAAACATCCGGGCGGACGACAGGGCAGAGGGGGAACTGATCTCGGACGCGCTGGCAGAGCCTGCGTCCAGTGCGTCCCCGCCGGCCCCCCCGCGCCGACAGGCAGGGGGCGGCGCATTTCCGGGCATGGTTCTGGGCGGCATTCTGGCTGCGGCCGCAGGCTTTGGGCTGGCCCGTGTGGTTCCGGGCGGATGGCCGCTGCAGGACAACTCTGCGCTTGAGGCACAGATCAAGGCGCAGGCAGATACGCTGGCTGCGATGAGCGCAGAGCTTGAGTCACAGGTCAAAACGCAGGCAGAGGCGCTGGCAGACTTGAACGCGCAGCTTGCCGATCTGGCGGCGCGTCCCGTGGGGGCGTCCCCTGATGACATTGCCGCCCTGAAGGCAGACCTTGAAAAGCGTCTGGCCGACGTGCCCGCCGCGATCGATCCCGCACCTCTGATCGCCCGGGCGACCGAGGGGATCGAGGCCTTGATCGCCGCCCTCGACAGCCGCCTGACCCAGATCGAACTGCGTCCCGCCGGCCCTGGTGGGGCCGCATCGGCAAGCGCGCTGGCGGCCTATGACCGCCAGTTGCAGGACCTGCGCGCCCAGATTGCAGCCCAAAGCGCGCAGAAAAGCGATGCCGCCGCCCGGATCGAGGCCGTTGCCGCCGAAGCACAAGCACAGGTGGCAGCGGCTGCGCAGGAAGCCGAACGCCTGAAGACCGAGGCAGAGGCCACAGCCCGCGCCGCCACCATCGCCGCCGCGCTGGGCCGCATCCGCGCCGCACTGGAAGCCGGCGGGCCCTACAGCGGGGCCATCGACGATCTGACTGCCGCAGGTGTGCAGGTTCCCGCAGATGTTGCGGGCTTTGCCGGATCAGGCGTGCCGACCCTGACAGACCTGCAACGCAGCTTTCCCGCCGTTGCACGGGATGCGCTGACCGCGGCGCTGCGGGCGCAGACAGCCACCGGCTGGGGCGACAGGATTGCGGCATTCCTGCGCACCCAGACCGGTGCCCGGTCACTTTCCCCGCGCGAGGGAAATGATCCGGATTCAATTCTGTCCCGCGCAGAGGGGCAGCTTGCAAATGGCGATATTCCCGCCACCCTTGCCGAACTTGGCACCTTGCCCGGCCCGGCAAAAGACATTCTTGCGCCCTGGGTCGCGGATGCCGAAGCCCGGCAAAAGGCGATTGCGGCCCTGTCTTTGCTGTCAGCCGCCGCTGCGGAATAGGGAAAGTCTTCATGATCTGGTCACTTATCAAGGTTCTGGTCTTTATTGCGCTGGTTGCCGCCCTGACCCTTGGGGCCAGTTTCCTGCTTGAGACGGGTGGCGGCATCCGGGTGGCCGCCGGCGGCTACGAATTCACGCTTGGTCCACTGCAGGCCGTCATCCTGGCGCTTGTCCTGCTTGGGGTGATCTGGCTGGTGCTGAAAGTGATCGGTTTTGTCGTGGCCGTGCTGCGCTTTCTGAACGGTGACGAAACCGCGATTTCACGCTACTTCGACCGCAACCGCGAGCGTAAAGGCTATCAGGCCTTTGCCGAAGGGATGATTGCCCTGGCATCCGGAGAGCCGCGCACGGCCATGTCGCGCGCCACGCGGGCCGAAAAACTGCTGGCGCAGCCAGAGCTGACGACCATCCTGACCGCTCAGGCCGCACAGGCGGCGGGCGATACCCGCAAGGCCATCGAAGCCTACAAAACCCTTCTGTCCGACCCGCGGTCCCGGTTCATCGGAATTCGCGGGCTGATCCAGCAGAAGCTGGCCGAAGGCGATCGGGAAACCGCGCTGAAGCTGGCTGAAAAGGCCTTTGCGTTGAAGCCAAAGCACAAGGAAACGCAGGATCTGCTGCTGGAACTGCAGGCGGAAAGTTCCGATTGGACCGGCGCGCGGGCCACGCTGGGGGCCAAGTTGCGGGCGGGTCACATCCCCAAGGACATCCACCGGCGGCGCGATGCCGTGCTGGCCCTGCAGGAAGCGCGCGCAATCATCGATGACGGCTCCAACATCGAAGCGCGCGAAGCCGCAATCGCCGCGCACCGGCTTTCGCCCGACCTGGTGCCGGCCGCCGCCATGGCGGCGCGCAGCTATATCGCCAAGGGCGATCCGAAGAATGCGACCCGCCTGCTGAAGAAAGCCTGGGAAAACGCGCCCCACCCTGATCTGGCCGCCGCCTTTGCCGAAATCGTCCCTGATGAGACGCCGTCCGAACGGGTCAAGCGGTTCCGCACCCTGACATCGGTGCGGCCCGACGATGAGGAAACGCGCCTGCTGCTGGCGGAACTGAATCTGGCGGCCGAGGATTTTCCTGCCGCCCGCCGGGCGCTGGGCGATTTGCCAACGCGCCATCCGACGCGGCGCAGCCTGGCCATCATGGCGGCGGTCGAACGCGGCGAAGGCGCGGACGAGGCGGTTGTGCGCGGCTGGCTGGCCCGCACCCTGACCGCCCCGCGCGGCCCGCAATGGGTCTGCGACAAATGCCAGAACATCCACAGCGAATGGACCCCTGTCTGCAGCAACTGCGGCGGCTTTGACACGCTGAGCTGGCGTGAACCGGCAGAAGGCGTGGGGCCAAGCGCCACCCAGACAGAACTTCTGCCCCTTCTTGTCGGATCGCCCGCCCCGACCGCGACCGACGACGCGGAACCTGCCGACCGGCCCGCATGATCCGCGCCAAAGCCCGCCCGCAGCGGTGCCGGGGACACCGCCCGCAACAACGCGGGTCCCGCTTGGGCCATGCGGTAAGCTGATGTGGCGCTGATCTGCCGGGACAAGGTGCGCAGCCGCCAGGCGGTGCCCGCAGAAAAACCCGGGGCCCGCCGGAAGCGGACGCATCGGCTCCGGTTCGCCCCGATGCCACCGCGCGGTGGCCGAACGCACCGGATAGGTGATAAAGGCATTGACTCGGAATTCGTTTGGAGTAACGCGCGCTTGCCCCCGATTCGCGCGCGGGTTACACTGCGATTCGACGTGGAGGAAGACCTTGAAGCTGCCCAAGACCCTGGAGCGTGAGCCGCTGGTCGATGCGGTCTTTGAGGTGCGCATGGGCGGCGCGCCGCAACTGGCAGACCTGTTGCCGGGTGCTCTCTTTGGCCAGTTGACGCCGAAGCCGACACTCCAGAGGCTGCCAGCGGCCGAGATACCTCAGCCGATCAGAGACCAAGACCCGGATCTAGCTTTCTCGCCTGTCATTCGACTCGACTGGGGCGAGTTCACGATCTCGTTCGGGGATCGGAACCTGGTCATCGCGTGTAAGCTGCCCTACCCGAAGTGGCCTGCTTTCAAAGACGCCATTCTGGGCATCGTCGCGAAGGTGGCGCAAGTCGGCATCGCGGGGCCAGTCGAGCGCTACTCGGTCAAGTACGTCAATTTGATACAGGCACCGACACTCGCGGACCAGATCGCCAAGATCAACTTGGCCGTCAGAGTGGGTGACGTGGAGGCGCAGGACGACCATCTTTCGCTTGAGGTCCATCGCAATGAAGGCGACACGCTGCACATCATGTCCGTTGTGACTGGCGCGCAGGGAAAGTTGCCGGACGGCAAGATTGTTTTCGGGGCGGTCGTGGGCATTGACTCGATCAGAAATGTTGACGTCGCAGACTTCGCCATCTTTGCGGCGAGCCTTGAGCCTGGGCTTGAGCAACTTCGGCAAGCCAACAAGCGGAAGTTCTTTACCTGCCTTGCACAGACAACAATTGATGAAATGGGGCCAGTTTATGAATGAGATCGTGAAGCCTCGCCCGATGCCGATGAACTTCGCGGTGATCGGGTTGTCTGCGGCAATTGCAGCCGGAACAGCCACTTGGCCTGTGCGTGATACCCCCGCCTATGTGACGCTGCGGGACGGTTCCACGTTCAGCTACTTCGAGAAGTCCCTGAGGTTCGCTTCCGCAGCACAAGACTTCGCCGAAGGCGTTGCCCGCGTCTACGCCTCCCTGCTTCAAGGCCAAGAGCCGCTAGGCGCAGAGTTTGAAGCCGTCTGGGATGAGAATGTTGCAGACCTTTACGAGTCCTGACCGAACGTATGAACCTGGACGCCGAGACACTTCTACAGCAAATTCCGTACTACCTCACCTCTGAGGATCAAAAGGTCCTGCTTGACGAGCTAACAGCAATCTCACGCGGTGGCACAGCAGAATATCTGCTCGGCACCAGTCGGGATTCTTTCACGGAGGTGATGCTGCAAGGTGACGGCTGGCGCGGCTTTCAACTGTTTTTGTTCGAGACAGGCGACCGCAGGTCGGTGCGAGGCATCGTGCTGTCCAACTCCTGCGATGTTAACCCGGAAAATCCGCGTGATATTCCGGCGCGCATGATCTTCGCACCCTTGGTCAAGCTGGCGGCTTACAAGGCCCTGCTTGAGGCCCGTGGGATCAGCGCCGAACGCATCGCCGACAAGATTGCCGCGATCAGGGCGCAGAAGACGAGCAATATCTTCTACCTTCCTGCGGGTGGCGTCTTGCAGGAGGACTATGTCGTCCGCTTCGACGATGCCCACAACATGCCCTTTGCTGCACATGCCAAGTCAGAAGACCGGGAAAAGCTGTTCACTCTGAACAATACTGGCTTCTACATGCTCGTGCTCAAGCTGTCCGTCCACTTCTGTCGCCTCCAGGAAAAAGTAAACCGGAAGCCCGCAGAAGCTGCCTGAGAGACTGATTCCGCCTTGCACAGCGCACCCCTGTCGTTTAAACGCACCACTGCGTCGCCGCATTAGCACAGCTGGTAGTGCACCTCATTCGTAATGAGGGGGTCGGGGGTTCGAGTCCCTCATGCGGCACCATCATCCTGCCGAGCCGTGATCATCCGGAAGCCGTGGCTTTTGCCGTTTCGTTCAGATTGAACGCGATGACGCCGCCCTATTCCACCGTCACCGACTTTGCCAGGTTGCGCGGCTGGTCCACATCGGTGCCCTTGGCGGTGGCGGTGTGGTAGGCCAGAAGCTGGGCGGGCACGGCATAAAGGATCGGGGCCCACAGGGGCGCGACTTCGGGCAGGGTCAGGCTGCGCCACACGCCCGATCCGGCCTCGGCCACGCCCCGGGCGTCCGAGATCAGCAGCACCGGGCCGTGACGGGCCATCACTTCCTGCATGTTGGACACGGTCTTGTCGAACAGGGCGTCGCGCGGGGCCATCACGATCACCGGCACGCGGGCGTCGATCAGCGCAATGGGACCGTGTTTCAATTCGCCGCCCGCATAGCCCTCGGCATGGATATAGCTGATTTCTTTCAGCTTCAGCGCGCCTTCCAAGGCCAGCGGATACATCGCCCCCCGCCCCAGAAACAGCACATCCTGCGCCTTGGCCAGATCTTCGGCGATCACCGCCACATCGCCTGCCAGACCCAGCGCGTGGTTCATCAGGCCGGGCACCGGGCGCAGCGCCTTGAGATGCGCGGCCACGGCAGCGGGGCCAAGCCGGCCCCGGTCCGCCGCCGCCTTCAGCGCCAGCAGGCCCAGCACCAGAAGCTGGCAGGTGAACGCCTTGGTCGAGGCCACACCCACCTCCACCCCGGCCAGGATCGGCAGCGCCAGGTCGCTTTCGCGGGCGATGGAAGAGGTGGGCACGTTCACCACGCCAACCACCTTTGCCACCTTGTTGCGGGTATGGCGCAGGGCGGCCAGCGTATCGGCAGTCTCGCCCGACTGGCTGACAAACACCGCCCAGGAGGCGGGGGACAGCGGCGGTTCGCGATAGCGGAACTCTGACGCGATATCGACCGCGACCGGAAGGCCTGCGATCTGCTCGAACCAGTATTTCGCCACCTGGCAGGCATAGCTGGCAGTACCGCAGGCCACCAGCGTCAGGCGGTCCACCCCGGCAAAGTCCACCTGCGGCAGGTTCAGGGCCTGTCCGTCCGCCGTCAGGTAATGGCGCAGGGCATCGGCCAGGACCACCGGCTGTTCGGCAATCTCCTTGGCCATGAAATGCTTGTAGCCGCCCTTTTCGATCCGGGTGGCATCGATCCGGATGGCGGTCGGGGTACGGTGGGTGCTGCGTCCTTCAGCGTCAAAAATCCTGGCCCCGGCGCGGGTAAGCACCGCCCAGTCGCCCTCTTGCAGATAGGTGATCTGATCCGTCATCGGGGCAAGGGCAATGGCATCGCTGCCCACGAACATCTCCCCCGCGCCATGCCCGATGGCCAGCGGGCTGCCCTTGCGGGCCGCGATCATCAGATCATCCTGACCGTCGAACAGAAAGCACAGGGCAAAGGCCCCGTGCAGGCGTGTCAGGGTCTGTTTTGCCGCCTCGACCGGCGACAGGCCCCGGTCCAGGTGCATCCGGGCCAGAAGGGCCACGGTTTCGGTATCGGTCTCGGATTCAAAGCCGCAGCCGGCGGCGGCAAGTTCGCTGCGCAGCTCGCGGAAATTCTCGATGATCCCGTTATGCACCACGGCCACGCCGCCGGCCTTCTGCGGATGGGCATTGGCCACCGTCGCTTCGCCATGCGTGGCCCATCGGGTGTGGCCGATGCCGGATTTGCCTGCAAGCGGCGCGTGTACCAGCAGGTCGGACAGGTTCATCAGCTTGCCCACCGCGCGGCGCCGGTCCAGCCGCCCGGCATTAACCGTGGCAATCCCCGCCGAGTCATATCCGCGATATTCGAGCCGCTTCAGGGCCTCGACCAGAAGGGGGGCAACCTCGTTCCTGCCCAGGATGCCGACAATTCCGCACATGAATGCCACCTTCCCATGCCTTGCGTCCGCCAGGCAGAACCGGGCCTGCCGCACGGCCCCGGGGCCGTTGTACCTGCGGGACAATCCGCTGCAAGGGCGGCCTGTTCACAAGACCTTACGCCGCGCTTCAGGTCAGCAGCACCCTGCGCGGCACTTTTGGCACCTTGCGGACAGGCGGGCGGGGGCGCAAGGCAGGGCCCGTTTCCCGGCCCGGCAAGGCGGCGGCGGAACCTGCCGCGATGCCGCCCCGCGCATCAGGGCGCGGTCCCTGGCTGCGCCTTCAGCTGCAGGCGCCGCGCATGCAGAATCGGCTCGGTATAGCCCGAAGGCTGGACGCGGCCCTTGAACACCAGATCGCAGGCGGCCTGAAACGCCAGCCCGTCGAACCCCGGTGCCATCGGCCGGTAAGCCGGATCGCCTGCGTTCTGCGCATCGACGACCGCCGCCATCTTGCGCATCACGCCCATCACTTCCTGCGCGGTGACAACGTTATGGTGCAGCCAGTTGGCAATGTGCTGGGCAGAGATCCGGCAGGTTGCGCGGTCTTCCATCAGCCCGACGTTCTGCAGGTCGGGCACCTTGGAACAGCCCACCCCCTGATCGATCCAGCGCACAACATAGCCCAGAATGCCCTGGGCATTGTTCTCGACCTCGCGCAGGCGCTGCTCATCGGTCCACTTGCGATAGGCGGCCAGCGGAATGTCCAGCACAGTATCGACATAGGCGCGCCGACCGCCGGCCTTCAGCCGGTTCTGCACGGCGAACACATTGATCCTGTGGTAATGCAGAGCGTGCAGGGTGGCCGCCGTCGGGCTGGGCACCCAGGCGCAGGTGGCCCCGGCCTTGGGGTGCTCGATCTTCTGTTCCAGCATGGCTGCCATCAGGTCGGGCATCGCCCACATGCCCTTGCCAATCTGCGCACGGCCCTGCAGCCCGCATTCCAGCCCGATATCGACATTCTGGTTTTCATAGGCGGTGATCCAGGCCTTGCGCTTGATGAAATCCTTGCGGCTGAAGGGGCCTGCTTCCATCGAGGTGTGAATCTCGTCGCCCGTCCGGTCCAGAAAGCCGGTGTTGATGAAGGCAACCCGGTGCCGCGCCGCCCGAAGGCATTCCTTCAGGTTCACCGAGGTGCGGCGTTCCTCGTCCATGATGCCCAGCTTGACCGTGTACTGCGGCAGGCCCAGGAAACGCTCGACCCGCGTGAATGTCCGGTCGGCAAAGGCCACCTCGTCCGGCCCGTGCATCTTCGGCTTCACCACATAGATGGACCCTGTCACCGAATTGCCGCCGTCGCGCGAAAGATCATGCAGGGCAATCAGCGTGGTGATTGCTGCATCCATCAGGCCTTCGAACACCTCGTTGCCGTCCCGGTCGAGGATCGCCGGGTTGGTCATCAGATGGCCCACATTGCGCACCAGCATAAGTGCGCGGCCCTTCAGCGTCACCGCACCGCCGTCCGGCGCGGTGTAACTGCGGTCGTCGTTCAGTTTCCGGCGGATCACGCGCCCGGCTTTTTCAACATCGGCCTCCAGCGTGCCGGTCATCAGGCCAAGCCAGTTGCCATAGGCCAGCACCTTGTCTTCGGCATCCACACAGGCCACCGAATCTTCGCAGTCCATGATCGCCGAGATGGCGCTTTCCAGCTGCACATCCGCCAGGCCTGCCTGGTCGCGGCTGCCGATGGGATGGGTGCGGTCAAAGACCAGGTCCACATGCAGCCCGTTGTTCACCAGCAGCACCGCATCGGGGGCCTTGGGGTGCCCGCGATAGCCCACGAACTTCTCCGGCGACATCAACGGCATATCGTCAACCAACAGCGCGCCGTTGTGCACATGGTAGCGGCGGGCATCGGCATGGCTGCCGCCGGCGATGGGAAAAGCCTCGTCCAGGAAGACCCGAACCCGCGCCACAACCCGCGCGCCACGGCCCCGGTCATATCCGCCCTTTGGCGGCGCGCTGCCCATGGCATCGGTGCCGTAAAGCGCGTCGAACAGGCTGCCCCAGCGGGCATTGGCGGCGTTCAGGGCATAGCGCGCATTGGTGATCGGCACCACCAGCTGCGGCCCCGGCACCAGGGCGATCTCAGGGTCTGCGGGGCCAGTCCCGATCTGAAAATCCGGCCCTTCGGGCAGCAGATAGCCGATTTCCTGCAGAAACGCCTTATAGGCCTCGTGGTCGTGTGGCTGGGCGCGATGCGCGATATGCCAGGCGTCGATCTTTGCCTGCAGGTCTTCACGCCGTGCCAGAAGCGCCCGGTTTTCGGGGCCAAGCTCGTGGAGCAGTGCCGACAGACCCGCCCAGAATGCGTCGGGTGCAATCCTGGTTCCCGGCAGCGCCCGGTCTTCGACAAAGCTGGCCAAAGTGGTGTCAACCTGCAGTCCGTGCCGTGTTTTCCGGTCTGCCATGAATGCCCTCCTGCCTGGCCGCGCCCGCCAGCCTATGCAGGCCCGACCTTGGGCGCAACCGCCGGCCGCGCATGGCGCTGATCATGCGGCGGGTCTGCACCCGGCGCGGAAGGCCACGAACGGCCTTCCCGCCACCGTGCTGTCCAATCTTCACGCCAAAGCCTCCGGGTGCGCGGCCCCTGGCAGATCTCAGCCCAGCGCATAGCCCGCGCCGCGCACCGTGCGCAGCGGATCATCGCCGCCAAAGGCACACAGGGCCTTGCGCAGGCGGCCGATATGCACATCCACGGTGCGCGTATCCACATAGATGTCGCGGCCCCAGACCCGGTCCAGCAGTTGCTCGCGGCTCCAGACCCGGCCCGGCTTTTCCATGAAGGTTGTCAGCAGGCGGAACTCGGTCGGGCCCAGTTTCAGCACCTTGTCGCCGCGATAGACCCGATAGGTTTCTGAATCCAGGCGGATGTCGTCATAGGTCAGAACCAGCCCCACCACCGAAGGCCGGGTGCGCCGCAACTGGGTGCGCACCCGCGCGACCAGTTCGACCAGCGAATAGGGCTTGATCATGTAATCGTCTGCGCCGGTCTCCAGCCCGCGCACCCGATCCACCTCTTCGGACCGCGCCGACAGCATGATGATTGGCACGCTCCGGGTTTCGGGGCGCATCTTCAGCCGGCGGCACACCTCGATCCCCGATACATTGGGAAGCATCCAGTCCAGCACGATGACATCCGGAGCAGCTTCTTCGACCAGCATCAGCGCCTCTTCGCCATTGCTGGCCTGGGTCACACGAAAGCCCTCTGCCTCGAAGTTGTAGGACAGGACTTCGCGCTGGGCCGGTTCATCTTCAACCACAAGGACGCAAGGCTGATCGGCGGGCGCCATCACTGGCTTCCGTCAAGCAGGGTGACGGATGTGATATCGCCCTTCACGCGCGGGTCTTCCGGCATCGCGCCGTTGACCAGATAGATCACCTGTTCGGCGATCCCGGTGGCATGGTCGCCCATGCGCTCGATGTTCTTGGCGATGAAGTGCAGATGCATACAGGCGGTGATGTTGCGCGGGTCTTCCATCATATGGGTCAGAAACACCCGGAACAGCGAGTTGTACATCTGGTCGACGTCACGGTCACGCCGCCGCACCTCTTCGGCCAGTTCCACGTCACGGTGGATATAGGAATCCAGCGCATCTTTCAGCAGCAGTTCCACCGCCTTTGCCATGCGCTTGATGCCGCCCGCCGTATCGCCGATGGGCGACATATGGGCCAGCACCGTGGACCTCTTTGCCAGATTCTTGGCATAATCGCCGCAGCGTTCCAGACTGGCGGCAATCTTCATCACCGTCAGCGCCGTGCGCAGATCGCCTGCTGTGGGCGACCGCAGCGCGATCAGCCGGGCCGCTTCGGTGTTGATCTGGTCTTCCAGCGCATCCACCGCCTTGTCTGCGGCGCGGACACGTTCGGCCAACTCCTCATCCCGGCTTTCCAGCGCCTGGGCGGCGTCAAGAATGGCCGCCTCTACCAGCCCGCCCATTTTCATGATCATCGCCTGGATCGCCTCCAGGTCGCGGTCGAACGCCGAGGCGATGTGCTTTTCGGATTGCATCAGACTCTCCCTCAGCCGATCCGGCCGGTGATGTAGGACTCTGTCCGCGGGTCCTTCGGGTTTGTGAAGATCTGGCCGGTCTCACCATATTCAACAAGGTGGCCGAGGTGAAAGAAGGCGGTGCGCTGGCTGACGCGGGCGGCCTGCTGCATCGAATGGGTCACGATCACCACCGAGAACTGGCTGCGCAGCTCGTCGATCAGATCTTCGATCTGTGCTGTCGCAATCGGGTCAAGCGCCGAACAGGGTTCGTCCATCAGCAGCACCTCGGGCGAGGTGGCGATGGCGCGCGCGATGCACAGGCGCTGCTGCTGGCCGCCCGACAGGCCGGTGCCCGGCGACTTCAGGCGATCCTTCGCCTCGTTCCACAGGGCTGCCCGGCGCAGCGAAGTTTCGACAACTTCGTCAAGCTCAGCCTTGTTGCGGGTCAGGCCGTGAATCTTCGGGCCATAGGCCACATTGTCGTAGATCGACTTCGGAAAGGGATTGGGCTTTTGAAAGACCATGCCGACCTTGGCGCGCAGCTGGACGGGGTCGACCTTCGGATCATAGATGTCTTCGGAATCGATCTTGATCGATCCTTTGACAACACAGCCATCAATCGTGTCATTCATCCGGTTCAGGCAGCGCAGAAAGGTGGATTTGCCGCAGCCCGACGGCCCGATGAAGGCTGTGACAGTCTTGTCCAGAATATCGACATCCACATCCTTCAGCGCGTGGTTCTGGCCGTAAAAGACCTGAACGCCACGGGCCGTGATCTTGCTTTCCATGCTGTCCACGACTCTCTCCGCTATTCTCATATCGTTCATGGTTGGGACACCTACCAGCGGCGTTCGAAACGGCGGCGCAGGATGATTGCGACTGCGTTCATGACAAGAAGGAAGACAAGCAGCACGATGATCGCGCCAGAGGCCCGCTCGACAAAACCGGGGTCGCCGCGCACGGTCCATGAAAAGACCTGCACGGGCAGGGCCGAGGCGGGGTCGAAAAAGCCGTCAAGCGGCATGCCGGGATAGTCGCGCACGAAGGCGACCATGCCGATCAGCAGCAGCGGCGCCGTTTCGCCCAGCGCCTGGGCCAGCCCGATGATCATGCCGGTCAGGATGCCGGGTGCGGCCAGCGGCAGCACGTGGTGGAACACCGATTGCAGCCTGGACGCGCCCACGCCCAGTGCTGCATCGCGGATCGATGGCGGCACGGATTTCAGCGCGGCCCGTGCCGGAATGATGATGCGCGGCAGGGTCATCAGCGTCAGCACCAGACCGCCCACGATGGGGGCAGATTGCGGCAGACCGGCAAAGTTGATGAAGACCGCAAGTCCGAGAATGCCGAACACAATCGACGGCACTGCGGCAAGATTGGCGATGTTCACTTCGATCAGGTCTGTCAGGCGGTTCTTGGGGGCAAATTCTTCCAGATAGACCGAAGCGGCAACGCCAATGGGCAGCGACAGCACCAGCACGACGATCATCATGTAGAACGATCCGATGATCGCCACGCCCAGCCCCGCCGCTTCGGGCCGCTGGTCAGACGCGTCGGGGAAGGTGATGAAGCCCCAGTTGAAGCGTTGGGCCATGATGCCTGCGTCCACCAGCCGTTCCGCAAGCACCAACTGTTCCGGCTTGATGTTGCTGTCCAGCCTGGCGGTTTCCATCGTCACGCGGCCCTTGAAAAAGCCGTCAACGCGGCCGTTGGCCAGAATCTCGAAATCGATGGTCTCGCCGACAAGATCGGGGTTGGCCAGGACATGGTTGCGAAGCTGTGCGGGGGCTTCCAGCGACACGATCCCGGCTATGTCCTTTGGCGTCATGCCATCGGTGGATATGCCCTTGTCCTTGATCGCTTTCGTCAGTGCTGCCTGGATTACGGCCGCATAGCCCACGGTCGTCACCTTTGCCATGACGGCGGGGTCCCGCGTGCCGGACTTGTCCAGCTTATCCTCTGGCAGTTCGATCGGCATCGTCAGGAAGGTCTGGCGGAACGCAGGGGCGCCAACACTGATGATCGAGATCAACAGCCAGACCAGCGCCAGCATCGACAGCGTGATGGCCACGGCACCATAGGCCTTGAACCGCGCTTCGGCGGCATTCCGGCGTTTTGTCAGCGCATCCTGCGTCAGCAGCGATCCGCGACGCGATTTCGGCACCGGCAAGGCGGCAGGGCCACCGGAAATGTCGGTCATTCGTATTGCTCCCGGTACTTGCGGACGATGGCAAGCGCGATGACGTTCAGGCCAAGGGTGATGATGAACAGGGTCAGACCAAGCGCAAAGGCGACAAGCGTTTCAGGCGACCCGAATTCGGTATCGCCGGTCAGCTGGCTGACGATCTTGACCGTGACGGTTGTCATGGCTTCGAAGGGGTTCATGCTCAGACGCGCTGCGGCACCCGCCCCCATCACCACGATCATGGTTTCACCGATGGCCCGGCTGGCGGCCAGCAGGATGGCCCCCACCACGCCCGGCAGGGCGGCGGGCAACACGACTTTGCGGATCGTCTCCGATGGTGTGGCCCCAAGGCCAAGCGATCCGTCGCGCATGCTTTGCGGAACGGCATTGATGATGTCGTCCGACAGCGAAGACACGAAGGGAATGACCATGATCCCCATCACGATGCCTGCCGTCATCACCGAGGAAGAGCTGTTGCCCAGCCCCATCGGCTGGGCGAACCAGTCGCGCAGCAGCGGCCCCACCGTGATCAGCGCGAACAGGCCGTAGACGATGGTCGGAATGCCGGCCAGAATCTCGATCAGCGGTTTCACAAAGGTGCGGAACCGGCGCGAGGCGTATTCCGACAGGTAGATCGCAGACAGAAGCCCGATCGGCACGGCGACCAGCAGCGCAATGACCGAAACATACAGGGTGCCCCACAGCAGCGGCAGAATGCCAAGGCTGGACCCGCCCCCGAACTTCGGGCTCCACGTGGTGCTGAAGAAGAAATCCCGTGCCGGGTAAAGTTCGAAGAAGTGCCAGGTTTCAAAGACCAGCGAAAAGACGATGCCGAAGGTGGTCAGGACGGCGACAAGGGAAGCCCCGATCAGCATCGCGATCACGAAACTTTCCGAGACATTGCGCGCCCGGAAGGCCACGGTAATGCGCGACCAGGCAAAGGCAAAGCCGGCGGCGGCGACCACCAGCACGGCAACAGCCATGCCCATGCCCATGCTGCTTTTGAGCGCCCGGTATTCGCGGGCGGCGTCAAAGGTGTACTGCGAGACATCCGCACCCAGGGCAACGCCGACACCGGCCAGCTTGCCGCGCAGATCCGTGGCATCGGCCTGCAACGTGTCAAGGTCGGCCTGCTGCAACGCGCCTTGCGCGATGGCCAGGTCGAGGCCCGAGGCAACGCGCCGCACATCTGCCATGGCCAGTTCGCGCGCGGCTGCATCATCAGCTTCAATGTTCGGGATCAGGGCTGTGACCCTGTTCTCGATATAGACCGGCTGCGCCAACAGCCAGAAAATCATCAGGATGAACGCCGGAACGGCGGTAAACAGAAAAACCGATTGTCCGTGGTAGGATGGCAGCGAATGCAGCTTGCGGGCATCCCCGCCGGCCACCGATACCGCCCGCCTGCGCCCCAGGATGTATCCTGCAACCGCCAAAACAAGAACTGTCAGCGAAAGAAGTCCGGCGCTCATGGCATATCCGTTTCAGGAAAGGGTCGCGCAGCAAAGGTTCGGGTGGCACCGGGGTGCCACCCGAGGGTCATGTCACTGGAGCGGACCCATCACGGTCCCGGCCGCAACGGCAGCCTGGGTTGCCGCCAGTTCCGGATCGGGGACCAGGCCATAGGCGGCCAGCGGGCCTTCCGGGCCTGCCATGTCGTCGGACACGAAGAAGTCGATGTATTCCTGCAGCCCGGGGATCACGCCGAGGTGGGCTTTCTTGACGTAGAAATACAGCGGGCGCGACACGGGGTAGTCCCCGGCGGCAACCGTTTCAACCGTCGGCACAACGCCGTTGATCGTTGCAACCTGAAGCTTGTCGGTGTTGTTCTGATAGAACGACAGACCGAACACGCCGATGGCGTCCTTGTTCGCGGCGATGCGCGACAGGGTTTCGGTGTAGTCGCCGTCAATGTCCACAGCCCCACCATCGGTGCGCAGCGTCATGCAGGCCTTGGCGGCGTCTGACTTTTTCGCGGCTTCGTCCGCACCGGCAGAGGCGGCGAAGTGAAGATCGTAAGCCCCGGCTTCCTTGCAGCCCGCCTCGATCACCTTGGTGTCGAACACCTCGCGCGTGCCGTGCTTGGTGCCGGGAATGAAGGCCAGAATCGGCTTGTCGGCCAGGGCAGGGTTCACTTCGACCCAGGTCTTGTTCGTGTTGGCAACCAGGGCACCGTCCCGCACGACCTGCGCGCCCAGCGCATTGAACCAGTCAAGCGGGGTAAAGGCATAGGATGGGCCTGCGATGTCGGACGCAAAGACGATTCCGTCATAGCCGAAGCGGACTTCCATGATCTCGGTCACGCCGTTCGAGGCGCACAGATCAAGATCCTTCTGGGTGATGCGGCTGGAAGAGTTGGCGATGTCGATGGTGTTTTCGCCCACACCTTCGCACAGTTTCTTGCGCCCGGCACCCGATCCGCCGGATTCGACAACCGGCGTCTTGAAGCTGAAATTCTCGCCGAAGGCTTCGGCCACGATCGTGGCATAGGGAAGCACGGTCGAAGAGCCTGCAGTTTGAATATTGTCGCGCGCGTACCCGGCCGTGGCGGCCACGGCGGCCATCGCAACAATGGATGCGCCGAGTTTGACGGATTTCATGGGGATCTCCTGTGAATGCACTCGCCGGCCATCGGGCCTGCGCCTTTCCCCTAGGCCCGTCCGGCGACAGGTATGCGACGTTTTTGTAACAGATATGTGACGGTGCGCCAAAGCGCGGCCCTGCACAGAAAGGGTGCAGCGCTGCAGGGATGACAGCGGTGCCTGTCTGCCCCATCTCTTGCGCAACGCCGCACCGGATGCGGCCTGTTGGAGGACAGCATGACAAAACCTGTGATTCCCGGCATTCACCATGTGACGGCAATTTCCGGCCCGGCCCAGGCCAATGTCGATTTCTACACCCGGACGCTTCGCCAGCGGCTGGTGAAAAAGACGGTCAACTTCGATGCGCCCGATACCTATCACCTCTATTATGGTGACAATGTCGGCACGCCCGGCACGATCCTGACCTTCTTTCCCTTTGCCGATGCCGCGCCGGGCCGCGCCGGTCCGGGCATGGCCAGCGCCGTTGCCTATGCCGTGCCAAAGGGCGGTTTTCAGGCCTGGATGGACCGGCTTGCGCAGAACGCCGAAGATTACGAAGGCCCGTACGAACGGTTCGGCCAGCGTCTTATCACGCTTTGGGATGCCGATGGTGCCCCGGTGGAACTGGTGGAAACAGACCGCGCAGGCGATGCGCCGCTGGACGGCTTTCATTCGGTGACCCTGTGGGAACGCGATCCCGGCCCGACGGTGCGGCTTCTGACCGAAGCTTTCGGCTACCGCGAGCAGGGCCAGGAAACAGAGCGCGACATCGAACGGCTGCGCCTTGTCGCGCCGGGGTCCGGGCGCGGCAACATCATCGACGTGATTCGCACCGACACCCCTGCCAAGGCGCGCCCCGGTGCGGGCACCATCCATCATGTCGCCTTCCGCGCCCGCAGCGACATGGAACAGCGGGACTGGCAAGAGCTGCTGGCGGCCCATGGGCATCCGACCACCCCGGTGATCGACCGCCAGTATTTCAAAGCGATCTACTTCCGCGAACCGGGCGGCGTGCTGTTTGAAATCGCCACCGATCCGCCGGGCTTTGCCGTGGATGAACCGGTTGCGACCCTGGGCCAGGCGCTGAAGCTGCCGCCGAAATACGAAGCGATGCGGGATCGCATCACGCAGATCCTGCCGCCCCTGAAGGTAGCCTGATGCAGCGCGCCGGCCCCCCGGCAGGCCGCGCCCGTGCGGGCATCGTGCTGGCCCACGGGCGCGGCGGTTCTGCGGCAGATATCCTGGGCCTGCTGGCCCATGCTGCCCTGCCCGAAGTCGCCGCCATCGCCCCCGGGGCACCGGGCCGCAGCTGGTGGCCAACCAGTTTTCTGGCACCGATGGCCCGGATGCAGCCTTTCGTCGATGCGGGTCTTGCCGCCCTGCGCGATGCCGTCGCCCGGCTGGAGGCGGAAGGTCTGCCGCGCGAGGGCATCTGGCTGGGCGGGTTCAGCCAGGGGGCCTGCCTTGCACTGGAATCCTTTGCCCGCGACGGGGCCGGGCTTGCCGGGGTCTTCGCGATGTCCGGCGGGCTGGTCGGGCGGGCTGATGCCCCCGGCGGCCCGCAGCCGGCCCTCTGTGGTCACGCGCCGAAACGGCTCGACTATCCCGGCCGGCGCGACGGGGCGCAGGTCTGGATCAGCGTGCATCAGCGCGATCCCCATATCCCGCTGCAACGCGTGCAGGACAGTGCTGCGGCCCTGAAGGCCATGGGGGCCACGGTGGAAACCCGCATCTACCCCGGCGAGGGGCATGGTGTGATGCAGGATGATCTTGCGGCGCTGCGCACAAGGCTCAACGGCTGACCCGCTGGCGTGCCTCGCGCCCTGACCGGCGGGACGGCTGCGCACCATCGCAGGTTCACGGGCACGCGAACTGCCCCGCCTGCTTCATCGCCCCACACCTTGCGGCGCAGCGAACTGTCCGGGCGATGCATCGCGCCCGTAAAGCAAGCTGTAGACCACTGGCACAAGGCCCAGGGTGATAAGCGTACCCAGAAGCAGCCCGCCGATCATCCCCGCCGCCATCGGGTACCACAGATCCCCGCCGAACAGCATCAGCGGCACCAGCCCGAGAATGCAAACCAGCTTGGTCATGACGATCGGGCGCAGGCGCTTGACCGAAGCCTCGAGAATCGCTTCCGTCCGGGGGCGTCCTTCGGCCTCTTCCACGTGGATGCGTTCCAGAAGCAGGATCGCGTTGTTCACGATGATGCCGGACAGGGCGAGAATGCCAAGGATTGCGGCAGAAGCCGCCGGTAGCCCCGGAAGAAAAGGGTGTCGTGGCGGTCCTTCACCTCATGTCCGGCGGCATGCGCACGGGCAAAGCGTCGGCACAGGATCGGCACGACCGTCAGCGAGAACACCCAGGAGATCAGCAGCGTGATCGCCACAACCTGCCTCAAAGAGAGCATGTATTCGCCGACCGGGCTTTGTGACAGCACCAGCGGCAGGAAGGCGAGGATAATGGCAAGGCAGGACACCAGCAGCGGGATCGACAGCGTCCGGCCCGCCTCGGCGCAGGCCTGTTCGCGGTCCTCGCCCGCCCCAAGCCTGCGCTCCACGTCTTCGACGATGACGATGCCGTTGTCGACCAGAAGCGCAAGCGAGATGATCAGCGCCGCGATCGAGATGGAGTGCAGTTCGATTTCCATCATCTGCATGACGACAAGCGAGGCGAGCATGGTCAGCGGCACGATCACTCCCACGATCATGCCAGACCTGACTCCAAGGAACAGCACGACGACCGCCATAACGATTACCACGGTCGCCGGGAAAACGGTGCCGACCTTGGCGATGTCATGCGCCACCACCTCTGCCTGATCGCTGACGATGTCGATTGACATGCCGACAGGCAACTCGGCCCGCACCACCTCTACCGCCGCCAGAAGGCGTTCCGAAAAGGACTGGATGCTGATGCCCTTTTGCATCGATACCGCGACGATGACGGCATCCATGCCGTTGAACACCGCCGCCGTGTCGGGGTGTTCGACCGGCTTGCGGACCACATGGGCGAATTCGCCCAGACGGATCGCTCCGCCCGACGGCAGCCGGATCTCGACATCCGAGAAGGCTTCCGCCGTGGGTACGTCGCCTGTCACCTCCACCGACAGCGCCATGCCGTCGAGCGCCGCATCCCCGCCGGTCCGGACGACGTTCTGCATGGCCAGCTGGCCCAGAACATGGCCGCCGCCGCCGCCTCGGCGCGGGCCTGTTGCAGCGCCAGTTGCAGAGGTTCGACATCCAGTTCGGCAAGCAGGTCACCCGCCTGAACGCGGTCACCTTCCTCGACATGCAGCGCCGCGATCCTTCCGCCGACCTCGAAGCTGGCTGTTACGCGCGTTTGCGCCTGAACTGTACCCGTAGTCCGTCGAACCGGGCGCTCGTCCGCCCCAGTGATCACTGACACGCGCACCGGGCGGGCCCCGGCGGCACCATCGGCCTTGGTTGGCTCCTTCTTGCACCCAGCGAGCACGACAGCAAGGCAGAGCATCAGAACGACAGCCGATGCCCGCACGCCGCGCAGGGGAACCTTCTTTACAGAAATCATGTCCATGTCACAGCACCTTCAGCAGGCGGTCGATCCCAAGCCATCCGGAAAAGCTCCCGACGATACTCAGAACGGCGGGCAGCAGGTGCTTGAAGGACCAGTCAACAACGCTCTTCGCCCGGTTAAGGGCGGCATCCGCCTTGGCCCCAAGTGCCATGCGCAGCCCCAGCAGGATCAGCAGCGGCGTGACGTAAATCCCCGTGTAGACGACGAGCCAGAGGTACTGGCCAAGACGTCCGTCAGCCAGTTCCGGAAGCTGCGCCACCGCAGCGAACAGCGGCACTGCGGTCGGCGCGTCGGACAGCGTGTTCAACACCGCAAACACCACCGTGCCGGGCAGCGTCAGTGCCATTGCCAGTGAGGCACCCGCGCCGGTGTCGGCCGCCTGGCGCCAAAGGCGGACCGCAAAGCCGAAGCACAGAAGCGCAAGGGCCACAAGAAGCGCGCCGGGCACCCAATCCGGCATCACTGGCAACAGGGCCAGCACTGCGGCGGTGAAGCCCTCGGCAAGCAGGACCGCAAAAGCGAGGTAGACCGCGAAGGTCGCCCCCATGAAGATCACCCCGCGTGCGACGGGGCGGTCAAGGGCCAGGAGCATCGCCATGGATGCAACAGTGAAGGGGTTCATTGCGTCGGCAGCCGCAAGACCCGGAAACGTCAGTACGGACGACATAGCTTCTCCTCGGACAGTTCTGGCCGGTGCCTTGTGCGTCGCGTCGCGGGAAGGCATGGGCAGACAGGGATCAACAGACTAGAGTGTTCACTTTATAATCTGATCCGGTCATGTCCGTAAAGAAGAAATAGAATGTTCGATCTATTTTTTGGCTGTCGCATCCAGAAGAATGACGCGGAGCATTCTTTGCAGGTAGGGGGCCATTTCTGCGAACCGCTGCGCGGGCTCGATCGTCTCGCGCATCATCAACCCCTCGGCAATCGAGATCAGGATGCCCGCCAGGACCTCGGGCTGCGCGTCCCGGTCCACCTTTCCTTCGTGCTGGAATGTCTTGATCAGGCCCGCGACGGCGGCCCGTGCATGGTCGTGGAAGTCGTTCAGGATCGCGGCGACCCTGGGGTTGCGCGTCGCCTCTGCATAAATCTCCAGTGACAGGACACCGTCGATCTTGAACTGCTGCCCGGCGCTGGGGGTAAGCATGACCTGCATGATGGCGTCGATAAGGTCGGAAGCCGTCGCAAGCTCGTCCAGCATCCCGCGGATCCGCGCGCGGTCGCTTTGTACGATGGCTTCGACGATGGCTTCCTTGCTGTCGAAGTAGTGGTAAAGATGACCGGGGCTGATGCCAGCCTCTGCACAGATGCGCGAGATGCTGGCCCCGTGAAACCCCTCGGCCCGAAAGCATCGCAAGGCCGCCTCAAGGATGGCTTCCAGCCGCTCTTTGGACCGTTTCTGCTGCGCTGCCATTCAATACTCCCTGCCCCGGGGTCCGGCTTTCGCCGATTGGCACCCCGGTCACATTGGATCATCCGCTCTGGAATTGCGAGAGGGTCCGACCGATCGCGATGGGACCTTCCAACTCTCTGGGGTGCATCGCCTGTCGAACCGGCTCTGTTGCACAATTCCACGTCTGAGCGGACTTCCCCTTTCCCCGGACGGGCTCATCCTGCGGCTTCAGTGACAGGAATGCCGGGCGCGGTGAAGCGGTTCAGGACGGCGACACGGACCTGGAACCCTGACACCTGACGGTCGGAATCCCGCGCCATGAGGCGCTGACCCGGCAGTTTCCCACAATGCATCTTCGGTTCGGCGCGGCTTCGGCGGTGGCAGCCGCTCCATTGTCGCCAGATGGTTCGGCCGAAGCGGCGTGATGCGCGCGGGGCCTCGTTGCGTGCGATCGCCCCGGCGGTATCAGGCTTCCGGGGCCTGGCGTTCTTGCGGGGCGGGATGATTGCAGGGGCACCACGGGCGGCGATGGCACCGTGGCACCTGCGCGTGTCGAAGGCGCCATCAGCGGTGAGGCTGGCGATGTCCTGGCCGGGCGGGATCCGGTCGGGCAGTCCGGGCAGCACGGGCGCATCACCAACGTCGCGGGTGGTCAACCCGGCCGCCCGGATTTCCGGCGTTTGCCCGTCAATCCCGATGTGACTCCTGCGCCACACGCGGCGCTTTGTGCCGCCATGCTTGCGCCTTCGTCGGGCAAACAGTCCCCCGGACTGTTTGCTGACCCTCCTCAGTCCACCCGCCTTCCCCCCCGACCCTGATCCCCCTCGCCGGTTCGCCCGAACCGGTGGCGCTCACCGGCCCGATGTCGGTCAGCAGGTGCAGCGCGCCTTGCGATCCGCGATACGGGATGATGACCTTCAGGGTCTTGTGGCGGCGGCTCAGCGTGCTGACGTTCGGCACCGCCCGGTCCAGGCCGGTCAGGTGCAGCAGGCTTTCGGCGAAACCTGTCGTCTGCCTGAGGGCCCTGCCGGACAGCACCTTCATGGTCAGGCAGGTCTGGATCGCGGCATCGCTGTCGTCAGGCTGTCGGCCGCGCTTGCCGGCCGGCGCAGCCGCCCGGGTCATGGCGGGATCGAACCGGATCGTCAGCGAGCCGCAGCGCCTGAGCGCTGCGGTATCTGCGGGCCAGTTCCCGGTCTTGCAGGCGGGGGGTGTGGGTCTGCTCATGCCCTCCAGCTGCCACGCTGGATTCACGGGATGAATCCCTCACCGGATGTGTGCAACAGAGCCGTGCGGACCGCAAAAGGTTCAGTCGGGAGGCGGGCGCAGTCGTGCATCAGCCCCATCAGGCAGGTGTCCGCGACCCTTGCCCTGCCGCGCCACAGCCCCAAACGGAGGCTTTGTGCAGGCCGCTGAAACAGCACCGGATTGCCTGTAAACCCTTGTGTGCGTGTTCCACGCGATGATGGGCAGTCATTCCACGGGATGATGGGCGCCTGTTCCACGCGAAGGTGGGCAGCTATTCCACGGGATCGTGGGCAGGTTTGACCGGCAATCAAACGGCATAGGCTTCT